>OCHG01000390.1_pt1 | contig 45346 bp, 47 predicted proteins | sample 1538801 | NCBI WGS metagenome assembly OCHG01 (sample SAMN04571727, study PRJEB22368) | human gut metagenome | biome: human gut; material: stool | host: Homo sapiens | place: Luxembourg | collected 2012-09-20 | reverse complement strand
GGGTGCGCAGACTGATCTCCGCGTACTCCAGCAGCTTATCGGTCGCCAGCATTTGTTGGTAGGCGTTCAACTCAGTCGGTTCGTCCGGTGATTGGAAGAAGGCGAGCAGTTCATCTTCGGCTGGTACACTATCCGGCATCTCCTGCTGCATCTCTTGACGGATGTAATCGACGACCTCCCGCTCGGCTTGGGAGGTCAGAAAGTGTAGTAGTTGTCGCTTGCTTTGTTCAAATGAATTCATAGTCATACATGCTCCTTATGTTTGGATGAGACGATAGTGACTGCGGCCAACTCAGCCATGCTCCGGTGATGGAGCAGATTTGCCTCTCACCTATAAGGACACTAAGAGCGCTTTTGTAAACCGAAAACAGAAAATTTTTCAAAGAAAACTGGAAAGCCCTGTCATAAGACAGAGCTTCCCAGTTTTTTGTGTAGCTTTTTCAGTCGCTTTGATACCGCCATTCTGGAGATGCAGTAGATCTGACCGATCTCATCCATCGTCAGCTCATCGCTGTATCGGAGGGAGAGCAGGTTTTGACCTCGCACGTCCAGTTCCGCAATGGCTCCCCGCAGATTTTCAAGCCGGAGGTTCCTGAACACTGCATCCTCCACGGGACACTTGACGCATTCCAAACCGGACAGCACCGTTTCAAACTCGCTTTTACTCAGATGCCTTGCGTCCTGCTTCTCCTGCGCCTGCTGCCGCTTCCGATCCTGCTCGAGGAAGTCTGCGACCTCCTTTGGCACTGATACTTGCTCACCATTGTAGACGATAACGACGTTGGCGTTCATTCGTGTCCTTTCCGCTTTCAACGGAAAGGTACGCACCCGTGCTGCCAGTACAGCGCCAAAAACTGTCGACCTTCATGGATCTTCCCTCGTACAGGGGTGGTCATAATGCCCTACGGGGCCCATGAATGCCTGAGGCCACACTTACGGTGTGGACCTCACCGGAAAGCCGCGAGATTCGGCTTTCGCCTGTTACCAATATAATAGAAAGTTTGAAGAGTTGTCAAGAAGAAGGATACTGATGATTATGATTCTTGCGGCAGGAAGAATCAGGCTGCCGCAGGCATCAGGTCAGGGGAGAAAAACCGTAGCTATTGGACAGCGCGTCAATTTTCTGCCCTGCCTTGCACATGGGACAATCCTTGACAAGACTGGTCACATATCCGGGGATATCCTCCGGGGAAAACAGGCTGATCACGGGGATGTCGCCCACCTGCTTCAAGGCGCTGAAGACAGCTGCGACCCCCTGCGTGGTGCCTCCGTAATACTCGATGCACTCGAGTGCGCGAGCCGCGGTCTTTCCCGAATTCACCGTGGAGATCAGCAGCAGGACATTCTTTTCAGACACCATGGGGCGAAGATTATCCCGGAAGATCAGAAGTCCGTTGGAATCGTGCTCCGGTGCGACGACGCAGATATTTTTTTCGCTGCTCAGGGAAAAGAGATTCTTCTGAGAGAGCTGGCGGGCGAGAAACGTACCGATGACCTCGCTGCCGTCCAGGCAGACGACCGTATCGATCTCCTTTTCATAGACATAGTGATTGGCAAGAGAGGCGGCAGCGATATCGGCCATTGCACATTCATGCTTCATGCGGGTGATGTCGAGATAATGGCTGTTGTGAGAGTGGCGGGTCGCAAAATGCCCATGGTATGCGGTCAGCTTCAAATCGTTTGCTTCTCTGGATTTGATGATCATTGCGCTCATAGCTCCATCCTCCTTTTTGTCTGCCAAAGTCCTGAATACAGGCAATGTTTTCCCTACATTGTGTAGACCGCAGCGGCGCGGAAGCCGTCCGGCAGCGCAAAGAGAACCTCGGGAGAGAGCTTCCGGGTCACTCTCCCGACCCGCTGCGCGGCAACGACAACGGCCGAAAAGTGAAGCGGTACGATGTCAAGATCCGGCGCCGCGTTGATCGGAAAAGAGAGAATTCAGCGATTCTTTTTAGCTTCCAGAAAGTCGTTCAGTTCGGAATTGATGATATCCGTGATGAACATGTGGCCCGGCGCATGGGTGATAGCAATGGGCGGCTTCGCATTTTCCACCGCTGCCTGAGGCGTTACGCCGCAGGGCCAGAACACGGGAATCTCGCCCTCATAGAAATCGACCGCTTCGCCGTAGTCGGGCTTCATCACGTCGGCAACGCCGACCTCCGCTGCGTCGCCCATGTGGACGGGCGCGCCGTGAACGTTCGGCATTTTCATGGTGATGTCATACGCCTTTTTGGCGTTTTCCGGCGTCATGGGGCGCATGGAGCAGACCATAGGACCGCAGAACGGGCCGGCCGGCTCGGTCATGATATTGGTCTTGAACATCGGCACATTGCGTCCCTGCGCGATGTGCCTGACCTCGATGCCCTCGCGCATGAGCGCTTCCTCAAACGAGAACGAGCAGCCAATCAGGAAGCCGACATAGCCCTCCTTCCAGTAGCCGCTTACGTCGGTCAGCTCCTTGCCGTCCCACTTACCGTCGCGGTAGATGCGGTATTTGGGAATGTCGGTGCAGATGTTGCCGCCCTCGCCCATGTCGTGGGTTTCGGGCGTACCACGGACGATCTCGAGAATGGGGCAGGGGAAGGGGTTGCGCCGGGCAAATTCCTCAAAATCTCCCGCATATTCCGGCGGCAGGATGATGAGGTTGGCCTGCGCGTAGCCGCGGCACATACCGGCGGTGGGAAAGTCGATGACGCCCTCGCGGATGAGCTTGCGCACCTCGCTCGGCTTCATATCGATATAAGGGGTAATATCAAAGGCCATGTGTCGTTCCTCCTTGTCAGAATGGGAAATTGCTCAGCGGTCTATGGCGCTGCGCAGGCAGTTCAGCGTAGCGCGCTGCGCAAGCAGAGCCTCCTGTGCAGCGGCGATGGAGACCTTTTCGAAGTGCACTTTGTCGCCTGCCTTGAGCTGGGCGAGAATGCGAAAGTCTGCGGAGATGACGTTGGCGATTTTTGCATATCCGCCGGTGGTCTGGCGGTCGGCCAGCATGATGATCGGCTTACCCGCCGATGGCACCTGGACGGCGCCAAAGGCGATGCCGTCGGAGATGATGTCGCCGCTTTTAACGTGTTCGATCAACTCGCCATCAAGACGGCAGCCCATGCGGTCAAACTCCGGCGTGAGAGTGTAAACGCTGCTGAGAAAGGTCGTGATGCCACGCTCGGTGAACGCATCGTCCTGCGGGCCGAGTACGATGCGCAGCTTATATTCTGCGCGCGGCATGAACTCGGGCGAGGTGTGGCGCAAGCCGAGGTTCTTGAGGTCGGTCTTGGGCGCGCGGAAGCCGATGACGTCATCCTTTTGCAGCTTGCGGCCCTGATAGCCGCCGATCTTTGCTTTCATATTCGTTGAGCGGCTGCCCATAACTACGGGAATATCGAGTCCGCCCGCAAAGGCTACAAACGCGCGGCAGCCGGTGCGCAGCATGGTGAAGCGCAGCGTCTGGCCCGCATTGACGGGAATGGCGCGGTAGGTATCGATACGCTGACCGTCAAGCGTCGCGCCAAGGTCGCCGCCGGTGATTGCGATGATGTTGGGCGCATCAAAGCGGATATGGGGACCCATCATGGTACATTCGAGTACGGCCTCGCCCTCGTCGTTGCCGACGAGAATGTTGGCGATGGACGCGCTGCGCGGATCCATCACGCCGGAGACGGACACGCCGAACTGCTGGTAGCCGATGCGGCCGAGATCCTGCACGCTGGTGAGCATGCCAGGGTTGAGAATGGTGATGCTCATGCCTGCTCCGCCTCCTTTCTCGGGTAGGTGTGAACCGTATAGCCGCTGGAGGCCTCCAGCGCGGCGATACGGTCAAATTCTGCCTGATCGATGGCGTAGAACTTGATGTACTGGCCTGCCTTGGGCAGGATGGGAACGGCGCGGTCAGGGTCGTACATGCGCACGGGCGTGCGGCCGATAAGCTGCCAGCCGCCCGGGGAGTCGATGGGATATACGCCCGTCTGGCTGCCGGCGATGCCGACGCTACCGGCGGGAATCCTGACACGAGGTTGGGCAAGGCGCGGCGCGGCAATTTCCTCGCTCATACCGCCAAGATAGGTGAAACCGGGGGTAAAGCCCAGCATATAGATGAGATATTCCGTGGAGGTGTGAATCCGGATGACCTCGTCAGGCGTTTTGTGATTGTGCTCGGCGACAAAGCCAAGGTCGGGGCCCATTTCCTCCCCGCCGTAGAGCACGGGGATTTCCAACACATCGCTTGGCGGAATCCGGATGTGGTCAAGCTGATTGAGCAGGCCCTTGAGTTTTTTGACAAGCACACCGTAGGGGATGACCTCAGGGTCGTAGTGAACCATCAGCGAGCGGTAGGTCGGCACGAGCTCCACGATCCCGGGGAGTTTGCTCTCGGTGAGCGCGATGCTAAACGCACGAATCTGCGCGTTGATGTGCTCACTGATCTCGTTGCCGAATTCCACGGTTACGGCTGAGTCACCGCTGAGCAGGAATCTGATGTCGGACATATCGTTCTCCTTTCAGGCGGAGCCGGCCTGTGGGACAGACCGGCTCGCGGAATGGTGCAGGTTCGTTACGCGAAGAGCTTGGCAAGGTTGGGCAGCGCCGTGACGGCAAGGTAGCCTGCGACACCGACCACGCACCAGCCAAGGATCTGCAGCCACACGGGGTGCTTGTACTCGCCGACAATGGACTTCTTGTGGCAGCCGAGCAGCATACAGCACAGGGAGATCGGCAGGATCAGACCGTTGAGAGCACCGGCCAGGATGACCATGCGCTTCGCGCCGCCGAGGATCGCCATAACAAGCGTGGAGAAAGCGATGAAACCGACGATGAACCACTTGTCGTTCTTGGCGATGAAGGGGTGAACGGTCTTGAGGAAGGAGACGGAGGTGTAGGCCGCGCCGATGACGGAGGTGATACCGGCGGAGAACAGCGCGAGACCGAAGAGACGGTAGCCGATGTCGCCGGCAGCAAGGCGGAAAGCCTCGGCTGCGGGGTTGGCAGCGCCAGTGACAGCCGCGACATTTTCAGCCACAACGACCGTACCGGACGTGCAGACACCGAGCACGCACAGGAACAGCAGGATACGAACGCTGCTCGAGACACAGATGCCGGTCAGGACGGACTTGCGGAAGTGCTTGACTTCCTCCGGCTTGCCGCCCCACCCCGCATCGAGCAGCTTGTGTGCGCCGGAGAAGGTGATGTAACCGCCGCAGGAGCCGCCGAGCAGCGTGACCATGACGGGAATGAGTTCCTTGGGATTCTCAGGGGTAAAGATATGGACGACCGCATCGCCGACGGGGGGCTTGGCCATAAAAGCCACGACCAGCATGACGACGATAATAATGCCGCCGAGGATCTGGGCGACCTTGCCGACGATGTCGTTTGCCTTCTTGGAAAGGAAAATGCAGATGGCAAGCACGCCGCCGATGATGACGCCGGCCTTTTCGGGAATGCCGATCATGGCATTGAAGCCGAGTGACACGCCACCGACATTGCCGATATTGAACGCAAGACCGCCAAGCACAACAAGCACGACAAGAAGATACCCGAGACCGGGAAGGACCTTATTGGCAATCTCCTGACCGCGCAGGCCGGAAACGCCGACGATGGACCATACATTGGTCTGCGCGATCATATCCATGATGATGACGCAGACGATGACGAAAGCGAAAGAAGAGAGATACTTTGCGGTGAATTGCGAGGTCTGGGTCAGAAAGCCGGGGCCGATGGCGGATGTCGCCATCAGAAAGGCCGCGCCAAGGCTGACGGACAGTGAGCGCTTCTGGGTGGTTTCGTTACTCATGATCATCCTCCTGAAATATTGCCGCAGTGCGGCAGATTTGGGGCGTTGGTCTTTGCGGAACGGAACAGCTGGAAACGAGGCTCTTTTTATACGATCTCGCGGATGGGGGCAATCTCCACGCCACGGGCGGTGAGCTGCGTGCGGATATTTTTAACGAATTCGACGGCCGAAGGGTTGTCACCGTGGACACAGATGGAGTGAGCCGCGATTTCGACCTCCTCGCCGGTGATGGCCGTGACCTTGCCCTCGGTGACCATGCGGACGGTGCGCGCGATGGCCTCGTCCTTATCGTGGATGACGGCGCCGGGCAGCTTGCGCGGCACAAGCGAGCCGTCGGCCTGATAGGCGCGGTCGGCAAAGACCTCGTTTGCGACGCGCAAGCCCAACTGCTTGCCTGCATCAATCATCTTGCTGTTGGCAAGGCCAAGCAGGATAATGCTCTCGTCTACCTCGGCAATCGCCTCGGCGATGGCAAGCGCCAGATCCATGTCTTTACCAGCCATGTTGTAGAGAGCGCCGTGGGGCTTGCAGTGCTGGAGCCTGATACCCTCTGCCGCAGCGAAGGCCATCAGCGCGCCGAGCTGATACTTGACATACGCCTTGACCTCCTTGGGCGAGACGACCATGTTCCTGCGGCCAAAGCCCATCAGATCGGGGAAGCCCGGGTGTGCGCCGACGGCGACGCCTGCCGCCTTGGCTGCGGCAACGGTCTTTTCCATCACCAACGGATCTCCTGCGTGATAGCCACAGGCCACATTGACAGAGGAAACATGCGCGATGACCTCGTTGTCGAGCCCGATGGTATACGCGCCGAAGCTCTCGCCGAGGTCGCTGTTGAGATCTACCTTGTACATACTGAAATACCCTCCTTTTTATAGTTGGTCTACAGGGTTTTTCGAGCAAACGGCGTTCCAATTTGATCAATGGAAGCGCTCTTTCAAAAATGTCTGCTCTCCTCTCCCTTGATGATGTTATTTTACAGGATACCGCCGGAAAAAGCAAGAATAATAATACATGGTCTTAGTTGTCACAACAGCAGTATGATTCTGTCTTGCAAAATGCGATTTCGCAGGTTGGATTTGGGTATCAAGGAACGATAAGTCCTTTGCCGGAGCAGCTTTGGCGAGACTTTGCCTTTGACCACATAAAATGCCGTAGGCATGTGTAGAACACAGTGGAAACTCGGGCCGCAAGATGTTAGGAAAAGAATTAAAATCGAGAAAAACCGCTAAAGGCGACTGAAAATACAGAAGAAAGGCTGCGACAGCTTCTTTGATTGGTACAGCGGTGCGTTTTTGGAACGAAAATGAGGATGCTGTAACAGGTCCGTTATTGTACATTATCCACTTTCCAGTGTACAAGGTTTGAAAGGGCTGTGGTAGTGGCTTTTTATCTCCGCCCTTGACACGCCCATAAGCTGCTGTTATTTTGCAGGCAAGGCGGGAGCAGCTCACACCGCTCCCGCCTTGACGGTTACGACCGATCCGCTGTATACGAAAAAGCGGAGGCTGTCAGCGAGACAGCCTCCGCTTGTTTTCTTTTTGCGTTTATCGGTTTAGTACGCGGTGGTCATGGCGCCGTCGACGCAGATGACCTGACCGGAGATCGCGCTGTTCGCGGGCGAGCAGATGAACACCACGGAGCGGGCGTACTCGTCCGCCGTCTGGTAGCGCTTCTGCGGGAAGCTCGCGGCGTCGCGGGTGTTGTACTCCTCGAGCGTGATGCCCGCCTTCTCGGCGCGGATGGTGTTGAGGTACTTGATGCGGTCGTTGTAGATACGGCCGGGGCCCATCGTGTTGACCATGATGTTGTACGGACCGAACTCGCGCGCCATCGTCTTGCTCATGCCGACCACACCCATGCGGAAGGTATTGGAGAGAATGAGGTTATCGAGCTCCTGCTTAATGGAGGACGAGGTGGAGTTCACGATGCGTCCGCTGCCGCCCTTCTTCATGTACGGAAGCGCCGCACAGATGGCGGTGGTGTAGCTGTACAGGCACTTCTGATAGCCGTCCGCCCAGTCGGCCTCGGTCAGCGCCTCAAAGGTGCCGGCCTTCCGGGCCGGGGCAATGATTGACGAGGCCGTAGATGCCGCCGAGGTCCTCCGCGACCTTGTTGATCATCGCGGCGATGCTCTCGTTGTTGAGCACGTCGTACATATACGCATACTTAGCTATTGCCGCAAGGATGCGGAGGAAGAACGTTTTTATGAGATATTCTTTCAACTGTGCCGCAAATATAGTGTGCGATGGGCGAGCGCCACGCCGAAAGAGAAAGACTTTATTGAGGAAGTGACATGCGTCACCTATGAGCGGGATAGGGCGCAGAGGCTCGGTTTGCCGTTGTCAGAGGTACGCCCCTCGTTCGTATTCTAAAAGTGGTTTGACCCACACCGAGACCCACACGGGGAATAAACTGTACCCAAGAAAATGGACACGAGATTTTGACCCATGGTCCCGTTCGGCGGACACGCATTTGACCCATAGGGGCAGAAGCGCCGCACCTGTGTTATGATAGAACTACCGAACGGAGGTGCTGTATGGGCACGAAGAAGAAATTCACACCAGAGGAACTGAAGCATCTGCAGGCAAACCCCTACACGCTGCGGGTGACGGCAGACAGCATATCCTACACCCTCGCTTTTAAGGAGGCGTTCTGGGCGCTCAGTCTCCAGGGCTACACCGGCACAGCCGCCTTCCGCAAGCTGGGCTATAACACGGAAGTTCTGGGTTTCGAGCGGATCCACAATACTACAAAGCGCATCCGGCGGGAGGCCAGATCGCCGGAGGGCTTTCATGAGGGCGCCCGGGGCGGTGTGCGTATATCAGGCGGCGGGAACAACCAGACAGAGGGGGCGTCCGCCCCGTCTGACGAAGCCGCCAGACGCATGAAACGGGAGATTTTGTGTCTCCAGCAGCAGATGGCGTTCTTAAAAAAAGTCATGCGGCTGCACGGCAAGCCGGGAGAATAGCCATGGACAGCGCCGGAGAGAGATTTGAGGCCATTCGCGCCGCGTTGGCGGATCGGAACAACATCCTCACCGTGAAAGACCTGTGCGAATTGGCAGGTGTCTCCCGCTCCGGCTACTACAACTGGGTGCGTTCTGAAAAAAACAGAGAGCTTCGGGAGGCGAAGGACTGGGCGGCATTCGAACAGATCCTGGAGGCATACCGGTTCCGGGGCTACGCAAAGGGCGTTCGCAGCATTCATATCATCTCTTTCCTGACTGGAACCTCGTGGGGAACGATTGCAATCATGGTTCCCATCATCGCGCCCCTTGCCCTCTCCGTCAGCGGCGGCGAGCTAAGCACGGTAGTCTATGCCGCCGTTGCAACAATCCTCGGCGGCGCAACCTTTGGCGACCATTGCTCCCCCATTTCGAACACCACCATTCTCTCCTCCTTGGCTGCAGGATCGGACCACATTGCACATGTAAAAACACAGCTTCCCTATGCTCTAACCTGTGCTGCAATTGGCTGCATCGGGTATTTGATTATTGGCCTCACACTGTAATCCTTTGCTCAACAAAATGTGCGGCGGTTCTCATTGAACCGCCGTACAAATAAATGAAAGTAAGTTTCTGATATACCTGCTTTCCGCCAAAGTGCGGATGGCCACAAATTAGCTTCAGTTGAGGCTTGGGAGGCCTGCTGCTTCCGACTAATAGGCATAGCTTTTTATCTCACTGTTGGCTGCCTTTAACAATTCAGGTTTGTGCGGCGAAAGTCTAGAAAGCTTTCGCCGCACTACCTTGATGAGAGAGATAGAGTGTCTTCAGAAGCGACACTCGGCGGCAAAGGCGTGCCCTTCGAGCCCTTCGCCATGCGCCATTCTGTTGACAAGGGGAGCGATGAGGTGGGAAGCCTCATCCGTCATGCTCTGGTGCGTGCAGGTCTTGAGGAAGGTTCCAACATAGACGCCGCCCGTGTATCGCGCGGCCTTTACGGTCGGCAGAGTATGGTTCGTTCCGGAGGCGTAGTCGCCAAAGACCTCCGCTGTGTTTCCACCGATAAAGAGTGAGCCGTAGTTATGCAGTCGTTCAATGACACGTTCATTGTCTGCCAGATTGATCTCAAGGTGCTCCGGGGCATAGCGGTTAGCCATGTCAATAGCCTCATCCAGACTGTCGAGCAGGATTACCTCACCGAAGGTGTCCCAAGACTGGCGGGCGATCTGTGCCGTCGGCAACCAGGAGAGCTCATCCTCCACCGCACGGATAACCGCGTTTGCGGAGGCCTCGTTTGTTGAGAGAAGAATAGCCTTCGCGTTGGGATCGTGCTCGCATTGAGCAAGAAGATCAGCTGCGAGTGTCTTCGGGTCGGCGTTCTCGTCGGCGATGACCAGTACTTCGCTGGGACCGGCAACAAAGTCGATGCCAACCTGTCCGTAGCACTGGCGCTTGGCCTCAGCGACGTACTGGTTGCCGGGACCGACAATCACGTCGACCGGAAGAATGCTCTCGGTACCATAGGAGAACGCTGCAATGGCCTGCACGCCGCCGAGAGCGTAGATTTCGTCCGCGCCGGCGAGATCCATGGCGACAAGTGTTTTGTCGTTGATCGTTCCGGTGCCGTGCGCGACCGGCGAACAAGTCACGATACGCTTGACTCCCGCAACCTTGGCAGGAGTGATGAGCATCATGGCCGAGGAGTAGAGCGGGAAGCGCCCGCCAGGGACATAGCAGCAGCAAGACTGCACGGGGATGACGCGATGGCCGAGTAAGATGCCGGGGCGCGGCTGGAATTCGGACAGGTCATGGATGGTCGCTCGCTGTGCCTCGGCGAACGTGCGGATGTTGGCGAGCGCAGACTTCATATCGTTGAGTTCCTGTTCGCTTACGTGGGAATAGGCATCGTCGATCTCCTCGCGACTCACGCGGAATACAGGACGGGCAAAACCGTCGAACTTTTCGCTGTAGGAACGAAGTGCCGCATCACCGTTGGCGACGACGTCTTCAATGATTTCGGAAACGGTTTTGCGCAGTGCGCTGAGGTCTTCCTTCGTGCGTTCTTTACCGGTTTTGATATGTTTCATAATATATGCTCCTTTTACGATTTGCAGGTTTGTTAGCGGTGGTCAGAAGATGAGGGGAATGACGTACAGCAGAACCACGATAATACAGAATGCGGCTACGATGCTCTTCCACAGGAGGTATTCCTTGTCCATTTTTGCACGTTCCTCCGGGGAGGGAGGCGCTTCATCGGTAATGGAGTCGTTAATGTTCAGGATGTTGCTGTCACCATATTTAGCGTGGCAGATGTAGTAGACCACAAGGCCGACCACGCACCAGATGATACCGGAGACAATGGCATAGCGGTCAAGCTGGAAGAGCATGATCGCGTAGATGAGGATGCTGACAGGCACGCCGACTTCAATGAGCGGTGCCTTGTACGGACGGCCCAGCTCGGGGTGACGCTTACGTAGACCAAGCGCGGCGGCGATACCGATGATGTAGTAGAAAAGGTCGGCAAACAGGCTGACCGAGGCGACAAATGTGATCGGATAGAATACGAGAACGAGCGAGAGCGCGCCGAGGAACAGAATGGACACCCACGGCGTCTGATAACGGGGGTGAAGTCTGGCGAAGACCTTGGGCATTGAACCCTCGCGCGCCATAGCGAAGAGGTAGCGCGGCGGGACGGCGATGCTGGAGTTCAGCGTAGAGAAGTCGCCGCCGAAAGCGATACCCGCAGCGAGAAATGCCATCGGTAGACCGAGAATGCCGGCCATAGCCATGCCGTCGGCGAATGGGGCGGAGGCATCCGCCAGCTCACCGAGATGCTCAGGCGGGACAATGCCGACGAGGAACCACTGGAAGATGGCGTTGACTGCGAAGACAATGAAGGGGGAGAGCTTCAATGCGCGCGGCAGGTTGATGCGCGGGTGCTTGATCTCTTCACCTAGTGCGCAGCAGGTCTCAAAACCTGCGAAGCACCACCAGATCATGGCGACCATGCCGATAAAGCTCCAGCCGGAGAGACCGTTCATACTCTCGGGCAACACCATATAAGAGGGAAGGCGAATGTTGGGGATCATCATCAGAGCCCAGATAATGGCAACGCCCCAGAAGAAGAACATGAAGCCGTTTTGGAGGCGGCCCGTCATTTCTGTGCCGTGGATGTTCGTGACGATGAAAAGGACAATAGGGATGGCCGCGAGCAGCACATCGCTGATCGGGAGTTCCACGCCGAACGCCCTGAACAGCGTTTTGAAGTAGAAAGAAAATGCCAGCGCCTCACCGGAGGTGACGGCGACGAGCGATGCGATGAAGTTCCAGCCTGCCAGCATACCTGCGGCCTTTCCGAGTCCGAGCTGCGCGTATTTGTACGTGCCGCCTGCGAACGGGAGGGCTGCGCTCATCTCCGCATAAAGGTGAGAGGGATATACGCTGATGACCATGGCCATAAAGGTTGCGAGGATGACGGCGGAACCCATAGAGCCGACGATCTGCGCGCCGGTTGTGAACAGGCCGACGCCGACAACAGTGCCGACCGTAATGGTAACGGCTTCGCGCATACCAAGCGTGCGTTTCAGCGTTTCATTTTGGGGTGTGCTCATAAAGATATCCTCCTTGCAATCAAATTTTCTTTGTGCGGTGACCGGTCTTAAGCATCCTGCACTTAGGTTGTTTACAGAATAAACGGTCAAGTATGCTCTATGTCAATCTGCTGTTTTTGCCAAATCAGCAAAAAGTGTTGAGTATACTCAAACTTTTTGCTAAACTGAGGAAAGATAGCGGAAAGGGAGGGAAGCCGACTCACGGCGAAGGCATGAAGATCGGACAAGTGGCGCAGCGCTACAGTATTTCGAGGGACAATCTCTATTACTACATCAACTACGGACTGCTTGTCCCACCGCGAATGGATAAGCAGTATGTATTCGACGATGAGACGCTGAACGATCTTGAGCGCATCCTCGAACTGAAGGAACTCGGTTTTACGCTCGCGGAGATTCATCATATCCTTTCACTCTTCCGCATCTCTGACATGGAGAAGACCGGCTTTCGGGAGGAATTGCGCGTCATCTACGCCAAGCGACGCCGCGGCTGTCAAGAGGAGATCGCACATCTTGAGAGAATATCCGGCGTTCTGTCGCAAAAGATTGAAGCGCTCTCCACCGTGGATACGTCGGAGTACCGGCGGACGGGGCTGCCGCTGAGCATGCTCGGCCTTATCCAGTGCCCGCATTGCAAAAAGCCAATGGCCATCAGCAATGTGACGATGGATACAGAGTATATTTTCGAAGCGGACATGGATTGCCAGTGCGGGTATCACGCGGATGTGTGCGATGGTATCCTGCTCACACCGAACCGTTACGAGGGAAACGACGACACGCCGGATGTCCATCGTTTGATGTATAAGGACTTGCCCGCAGGGATGATTAGTCTTTTTCAGAGCGCATACAATTTCATGAAGCAGCAGATTGACGGGGTCAACCTGAGCGGGAAAATCGTAATGGAGAGCTATATCAATGCATGGTTCTTCTTGTATACGCATCAGGGTATCTTCGATTCCGATGGGCGCTATATCATCGTCGACAAATACCCGGAGACGTTGGCGATGTATAAGGCGCTGATGGAGCGGGAGAATTACCGCCTTCCGATTCTCTACATTGCCGACAGCACGCTGGACCTGCCGCTGTGTCCCAGTTGCATCGACGTCAATATCGACTTCTTTGCGACAAATGAGCACAATTTTTACCGCAGGAGCTTTTTCTATGAGGAGTTGACACCGCTGCTCAAGCCGGGCGCGTGGATAATCGGGACATATTTCTACTTCGAAAACGGCTGGCGCTCCATGCAGAAGCTGCTGAGTCAGTATCCAAAGTGCAGCGACAACAACTTCTCGCTGCAGTATTTTCTGAAAATGGCGAATGAATCGGGTATCGTCATCGACAAAAAGGAAATCTGCGGACCCAGCATAGACTCTGGGAACAACATTGGCTTCAGCTTCCATCAGAAGGGGGAAAAGCTCTATCTGCTGCCCTACACCGCTCACTGTGCGCTGCCGGGGAGGATGGGATGAGGACGAACGTACTGCGGTACTGAACTATGTTTATATGATCACTGGCAGTAGAAAGGAATATGGATGGCTTCGCGGTGACAGAGCAGACCGAGCTTGACGTATCCGTTTACTCAGCGGCGAAGTCTCTGTTGCGAATCTGGTCAGGGAGATATTGATTCGTCCGTCAAAGGCAGTGTGATATGGGATACAGCGTTGATTTCATTTCCTTTGACTGCTATTCCGATACGACGGTTTTGATCAACAAGTTTGGCATCAGAGACGAAGAAAAGTCAAATGAAGTTGAGGGTGTGATTACTTCTGCCCGCTATACTAAATGGTTGAGCGCTCCAGAAGTCAAAGATTTTGACTTTGCATATTACAAGGAAATCCACCGCTTTCTTCTTTCCGTGAAGGAAGTGGCAGGATTCAATGAGCGTTTTTGACCCACACCGTGACCCACGCGGGGAAATGAGCGGGTGGAAACAACGGAACAAATAGGGCAAGACATGCGCAATATGCGAGGCGGAAAGGCTCCAAAATCCCTGAAAACCGTCAAACGGAGTGTCTGGATACACTTCGTAATCAGCAGGTCATGTGTTCGAGTCACACCACCAGCTCCAAAATGTGTTGATGAAAGATGCAACGCCGAAAACGCCGCACGAAAGTGCGGCGTTTTCACATATAATGCGCCACTTTTAGAATGAAAAAGTTGCAAAAACTCGATTTTTCAAAATTTCAGTTTTACCCAGCGAGAGGCGACATTTTGAAGATGCGCCCTGCCAGATTTGTGGTCTGGTGTGGTTCGAACACCGAGGCTTAAAAAAGAATAAAGAATAAGAAGGCAGGCCGCCGTTCGGCTCCCTATGTGGGAGCGGACGGCGGCCTTTTTCGACTCATAGGTGCTTATGTTGCTTTCGCTTCGTTTGTCTATCATTCCTTGGTGGTGTTGGTAATAGCTTTTACTGGACCTTTCGGGTATGCTTGCGTTACAAAAAACGAGGAGGTATCCGAGAATGGCAACCACTAAAAACTTGTGTGCTCAGATTCCCATCGACCTACATGAGCGGGTCAGTGAAGAACGAGAACGGCTGGGCCAGACCACCAGCGAGTACATCGCCAACCTCATCCAAGACTATTACAACATGATCGAAAATCAGAAAGGCGGCATTCAAATGACTGAAAAAGGCAGAACGATGGCATTCCAGATTCCCGAAGAACTCTTCCAGCGCATCAAGGGTCACTTGGAGCGCGAGACGCTCCGCAACGGCAAAAAGCTCACCCAGCGCGACTTCGTGCTGAACTTGATCACGCAGGCGCTGGACGAAGCGGACGCTGAGAACGCCGCAGAGCAGAACGCCCCCACTGAGGCCCCTGTCGCGCCCCGTGTGGCCGACGTGACCGCTCCAGCGAACACGGACACCCCCGACGAAGATAACGCCGTGTAAGCCCGCACAAAAGCCAAAACAAAAGAACACGATTTAGGGAAAGCCACCCAGGGCATCCGAATATATCGGATGCCCTGGGTGGCTTTTTGCGTTTCATCAGAAAGGAGGCACACATTATGGCAAGCGAGATCAGAAATCGCTTCACAGACACAGAAATGCAGATCGCCAGAGAAACGGACCTGCCGGAGCTGCTCTCCCACCTCGGCTATCAGGTCAAGCGCGTGGGGCGCTTCCATACTACCACGGAGATGGACAGCCTGCGGATCAAGGATCGGCGTACCTGGTTCCGGTATTCCCAGAATACCGGAGGGGATGCCATCACTTTTCTCCAGCAGTTTTGCGGAAAATCCTTTCCGGAAGCGGTGGAGTACCTTCTGACCTTCCATGGGAAAGCCAGAGACGCGCCCGCTCCGGAGCCAAAACCCATCAGCCAGAAGCAGGCGCTTTCCCTGCCGCCCCGCAATGCGGATGACCGCAGGGTCTTCGCCTATCTCCGTAAGCGAGGTATCGCTGCCCAGGTGATCCGGCAGTTTCTGAATGCTGGGCTGCTGTATGAGGATGCGGTACATCATAACTGCGTCTTCGTCGGCAGGGATGAATCCGGACAGGCAAAGTACGCGGGACTGCGCGGCACCTGTGATCTGAACGGTCCCGGCTTCAAGGGAGACGCTCCCGGCAGCGACAAAAACACAGGATTCTCCCTCCCGCACGATCCGCGCTCAGATCTGGTGCTTGTCTTTGAGGCGCCCATCGATCTGATGAGTTACCTCACGCTCCACAGAGACACAACCAACGCCGTTGCTCTGTGCGGACTCTATGACGGCGCACTGCAGACCTATTTGCAGGCGCATCCGGAGATCCGCCGTATTGCGCTGTGTCTGGACGCGGACGAGCCTGGGCAGAAAGCCGCCCAGCAATCACAGGAAAAGTATCAGTTACAGGGGTATGCCGTTACCGTGGAGAAACCGCGCTGCGGCAAGGATTGGAACGAGTATCTGCAAAAACGGCTTTGCAGCCGGGAAAGGGGGCGATAGTCAAAAGAACATTGTTTTCAACGCGGATAAAAAACAAAAAATATAAGGAGGACCTATGAATCTGAAAAAGAACCATTATTCCCGCAGAGCGCTGGCACTGCTGCTGACGCTGGTCATGTGTGTGGGCATGATCCCCACCGCCTTTGCCGCCCAGCAGAACAGTTACCACGACCCCGCCGAGCACTGGATGCAGGCGTCCGGCCGTACCAATGAGTTGGACGCCAACAGTGTTGTGACCCGCGAGACCTTCAAGTGCGGTGAGTGCGGCAAAGCCACATCCTTTGAGGTGTTCCGCGTTCCCGAATATACCCGCAATGGTCAGCCGGCACTCAGCCGCAATGTGAAATATTCGGATGGCACGATGGTAGATGGTGTCGGTAAGGGTGATACCATGGACGGCATCCCCGGCAAGGACGCCACCTATACCGGATATCACTACACCAAAGCCGTCTGCGAAACCTGCGGCGGCATCAACACAAATATGAGCAAAAGCGAGTACGGCTATCTGAAAAATGTCTACTGGCTGTATGACTGTGCCGCCGCATTTACGCAGGAACTGGACGAAACCGTTTCCTACGAGTACACGGACGATACCTATCACACTGTTACCACCAAGGGCGGCACCTACTGCGCATTCTGCTACGGTACCAATCATACGGTCAGCCGCAAGCTGGAGCGCCACAGCATGGTGACGGAAGTCCTGCCCCAGCCGGCAAACGGACGCTTCGCTACGGTAGAGAAATGCAGCCTGTGCGACTACGCCCGCTATGACTACACGGCGGCAAAGGCAGTCATTGCAGACTATTACGGCGTGGTGGACGGCAAGCCCCACACCATCACGGTCAGCGACCTCTCCGAAGCCGGTGTCCGCACCTCTATCCGCTACGGCAACAGTGCGGATAGCTGTACCATGACCTCCGCGCCCAACTACACAGAGGAAGGTCAGTACATGGTTTACTATGAGATCACCTACACCTACAAGGGCAAGGAAATGACCGAGAACGGCGTGGCAAAAGTCTGGCTCCGTGACGAATCCACCAAGGATGACGGCTCTTGTGCCTGCGGCTGCGGCGATCCCAACTGCGGCTGCCAGAACAAGAATTGCAATGGAAATTGCTGCACCGACAAGGGCTGTGGTGAAAACCACAAATATATTCTGCTGGACAGCACCAAGGCCGGCTGCACCACCCTCGGCTATGACCGCTATCTCTGCACGGTCTGCGGCAAGATCGAAAAGCGCGACTATGTGGACTCCCTCGGTCACGCATGGCAGAGCATCGTCATCCGCGACGCCACCTGCGAAGCAGACGGCAAGCTGCTGGAACTGTGCTCCCGCTGCGGACAGATGAAGCAGACCGCCACGCCCAAGGGCGAACACAGCTATGAGGTCTATACCGTGGCTGCCACCTGTACCAGCCCCGGTTATACCGTCCGCGAGTGCTCCGTCTGTGGGAATCGTCACATTGAGGACATCACGGCGGCGCTGCCTCACAATTACGAATCCCATGTCATTGCCGCTACCTGCGAAAACGGTGGCAAGACCATCCACCGCTGCGATGGCTGCGACAGCAGCTTTGTCACAGACTACACCGACGCGCTTGGTCATAGCTGGGATGAGGGAACCCTTGTCACCAACGCCACCTGCACCGGCGAGGGGGTCATGGAATACCGCTGCACCCGCTGTGGCTACCACCGTCTGGATGCCGACCCCGCGGATGGACACATCCCCGGCGCTCCTGCTACCTGCACGGACCCCCAGCTCTGCACCCGCTGCGGCGCTGTGCTGGAAAAGGCCCTGGGACATGATTACAAGTCCGAAGTGACCGCACCCACCTGCACGGAGATGGGTTACACCACCAACACCTGCACCCGTTGCGGCGATACAAACAAGACCGATTACACCGAGCCTGCCGGTCATAAGCCCGGCGACTGGATCATCGACAAGGAGCCTACCACCGATTCCGAGGGCAGCAAGCACAAGGAGTGTACCGTGTGCGGTGAAAAGCTGGAGACGCAGCCCATTGAAAAGATCTACAACAGCGCCACCACGGACAGTAAGGGTGAAGCCGTTGTAGGCGGCTACCTTGTGACCGTCACCGATACCGACACCAAAAATCCTGTGGCAAACGCCGCAGTTGCGCTCCACAAGGATAACAGCATCTCCATCCGCCTGCCGAACAGCCGCCTGCTGGACTACGCCGACCAGACGACCGTGACCGTGCAGCTTGTCAAGGACAAGAGTGCCGTTTCCGGTATGAGCATTTCTGTCACGGATAAGAATGACAACTACGCCTCCGGCAAGACCGACAAGGCAGGTCAGATCACCGTCCCCACCGGCAGCGGTAAGACCAACGAGGACGGCAAGGTCGCTACTGGCTATGAGGATGCGGACGGCGACCGCTGGACGCTGACCGTCAAGGTCATCCGCACGGACACGAAGCGCCCCATCTCCGGCAGTGCAGTGTCCATCGGCAAGACCGGCAATATCACGGTGAAGCTGCCGGACGGCACAGATCTGGACGCCAAGCATCAGGTGACGGTCATCGTGACCGACCACAAGAAGGCTCCCCAGCAGGGCAAAAATGTTACGGTCAAGGGTGATCTCGGTCAGTCAGCCGCAGGCAAGACCGACAAAAACGGTGAGCTGACCGTCCCCGAAGTGGAGCAGACCGAGCGCCACGGCGTTTACATCGTCGGCTACACAGACGGCACCTTTGGCCCCAGCCGCAGCATGACCCGCAGTGAAGCCGCCGCGATCTTCGCCCGCCTGCTGGCGGAGAAGAACGGTGACACCATTTCCACGGCGGCAAATACCAAATTTGCGGACATTCCTGCCCACGCCTGGTATAGCGGCTATGTGAAGTATCTGAGCAACAACGGCATTACCTATGGTAAGAGCAAGACCATCTTTGCCCCCAACGATGCCATTACCCGTGCTGAGTTTACCACGATGGCTGTCCGTTTCTTTGATGTGTACGGCGACGGCGACGCTGAGATCATGGAGCAGTTCAGCGGCTTCAACGATGTTTCTTCCGGCTATTGGGCGGCAGAATACATCAAGTACGCCGCGCTCCACGGCTGGATCAACGGCTATGGGGACGGCTCGTTCCACGCAGACCGCGAGATCAACCGCGCTGAGGTCGTCACCATCGTCAACCGACTGCTGGGCCGCGAAGCGGATGAGGACTACATTGCGGACAACCTCCGCAAGCTGAACACCTTCCCGGATGTCACGAAGCGCCATTGGGCATATTACGCCGTCATGGAAGCTGCCAACGCCCACACCGCCGTGCTGGGCGAGAGCGAAAGCTGGAGCAAGTAAATCGTATCCCCTGCGGGTGGTCTGAGAGCAGACCACCCGCACTTTTTAACTAAACCTAACCATTAAAAAAAGGAGCACTGAATATGCTGAAAATCACTGCCATTGGCAATCTGACCCACGATGTGGAACTGAAGATGAACGAGAATACCGGCAAGCCTTATGCCATCCTGCGTATCGCTTCGGACCGCCGCTATAAGGATAAGGACGGCAACAAGCTCACCGATTTTATCTCCATCAAGGTGCGCGGCCCTCTGGCCGAGCGCTGCGCGGCGTTTGCGTGGAAGGGCTGTAAGCTGGCGGCTGCCGGTGATTTTGAGACCATCACCTTCGCGGACGATCCCCAGCGCCAGCCCGGTTTCCTCATCAAAGCCAGCGATGTGGAATTCCTGTCTCCCCGCAAGGCGGAGGACGCGGCACAGGCGGTGGAGGATATGTCCGCCAGTGAGGACGCCGCCTGATGAAAAACACCGGGATCACATACACCAGCGCAGAGCGCAGTCCTGTGATCCTGCCGGAGATGGCCGAGCTGCTCCCGCCTTTGAGCGCGGAGCAGTCTGCCGCTCTGGAAGAGGATCTGCTGCGAAACGGCTGTTACGCCCCCATCATCGTCAATGAGGACATGGTGATCGTGGACGGGCATAACCGTCAGGCACTGTGCGAAAAGCATGGCCTGCCCTATACGATGGCGGTATTCTCCTTTGAGGATCTGCTGGAAGCCAAGCAGTGGGCGCTGGACACGCAGAAAAATCGCAGAAATCTGGAAAAGTGGGAGCTGGGCAAGATCGCGCTGAAGCTGAAGCCGGAGATCGAGGCAAAAGCCAGGGCAAACCAAGGGACACGCACAGACCTTTCGGCAACATTGCCGGAAAGTTCCGATACTGTGGACACCCGCAAGGAGCTGGCAGAAGCAGTCGGCCTGGGTGAGCGCACCATGGGCAAGGTCATGCAGATCGATGAGAACGCCCCGGAGGTCATCAAGGAGGCTCTGGACAAAAAGGAACTGTCCATCAACAAGGGCTATGACCTGACCAGGCAGCTTCAGGACCTTCCGGAAGAGCAGCGGGAGCAGGCGGCCGCCGAAGCGCTGGAATACGAAAAAGCGAAAAAAGAACTGAAAAAGCAGGATGCCGAGATCGACCGGAAAGGAAAGATCGCGGCGCTTTTCTGCAAAGCGTATGAAAAAGCCGTCCTGCTGACGCCGTCCGAGGAAAATATCCGCTGCTGGACGGACGGGACGCGGATGACTCCGGAGGAAATGCGGGATACCGTAAAGGAATCCCGCGAGCTGGCGGAGGTGTTCCGGACGATTGCGGATATCATCGAGCAGAAGATCCTGCCCGCGGATTGGAGGTGTGCCGATGCAGAAAGCGAAGAAAACGATGCCCAGCCGGACGGGAATCCCGCCTGACGCGCAGGCGGAGATTTTGCAAAAGCTGTCTGCCGAGACGAAGATCACTTCCTGTGAGATCGCGGAGATATTGAAAAAGCATGATGTCTGCGGAGATATGGATGCGCTCCAGGACGCCTACCGGAAACGACTGGGACAGCGTCTCCTGTCCGGCATCCGGGACGAGAACGGCAAGCGGGAAATCCTCTCCACCAGCGGCGGCGAGTATGTCATCGTAGACTGCTGCAATGACCCGCAGAAGTTGAAAGCCATCCAGCGCCGCATTCAGGCGCAGATGAATGGGCTGGATGTGTCTGCCGGGAAGGTGCATGGGCGCGTTCACTTTTTAGAGCGTTTTGCGGGCTGGGTAAGAAAGGAGCGGTCAGATGGAGCGGCATGAGGAAATGCTGTCCCCGGAGGAACAGTACGCGCAGCTTGCACCGACGCTGGACGCAGACGGCTTCTCGTTGTATGCCGCCGCGGAAGAATTCACCGGGCTCAAGGTCTATGAAGAATTTCCCTATGAGGATAACCGGGGAATGTTTGAGATGGCAGACGGACACACGCTGCTGCGGTATCTGGAAGCGGCATACTTTGGGACCATTACCTGGGAGATCGTCCCCGGCACGCCCTATGAGCGGGCGATTCTCGGTGAAGTGGATAAGACCACACCGGAGTATCGCACATTTTATCAAAAGATCTGCGCGGGTGCGGCAGCGCACATCAAAAAACGTATTGGGAAGGAGAGACAGAATGTGAAGGAACCGATCACAGAGATCAACAAAGAATCCTTCTGGGACCTGATCCATGAGGCAAAAAACGTCTGCGGGCAGGATATGGACGCCATGCTGGCCTATCTGAAAGACCGGCTGGTTTCTATGGGCCCCACGCAGGCACAGAATTTTCACGACATCATCCACGCCTATGAAGATCTCGCGGACAAGTTCGGCTTGTGGGACGCGGCAGGGATCATGAAGGAATACGGCTGCAGCGATGACGGTTTTATCGACTTCCGCGCCTGGCTCATCGCACAGGGGCGCGAGGTCTATTTTGCCGCGCTGGCAGACCCGGACAGCCTTGCGGATATCGTTCCCTACGGAGATTGCTGCTTTGAGCAGTTGAGCTATGTCGGGGACTATGCCTACGAGCAGCTCACCGGGAAAAGCGCCTATGATCAGACAGATTGGAGCGCATATGAAGCGCTTTTGATGAAGTTGGAACAGGATATCGTTTATAAGGGCGGCATCGAGTTTCCCAGAGAGGGCGCGGATCTGAAGAAATATCTGCCCCGGCTCTGTGCGAAGCATCCGGAGTGGGACGGTCAAACGCGCTGGAATCCGCAGCTGAAGGAGATTCGGGATCTGATCCATGCCGGAAAGGACTATGACCGGCGCCAGACATCAAATAAGAAGAAACGCAGCCGTGGAGGTGAGGCAAGATGAGCGAGTCCATGATTGTTGGTGTCGACCACGGCTATGCCGCTATGAAAACAGCCCATTTCTCGTTCCCCTCCGGTCTGGTGGCATATGAGCATGAGCCGTATACGCTGAAGGACGTGCTGGAATACGGCGGAAAATTCTATGTAGTGGGCAGCGGGCGTCAGGCGCTTCAGAAGAATAAAACGCAGACAGAGGACTACTACCTCCTCACGCTGGCGGCCATTGCAAAGGAGCTCTCCTTCCGTCATGCGGAGCCTGCGACAGAGATCCATCTGGCGGCCGGACTGCCCCTTACCAGCTTTGGACGGGAGAAAAATGCATTCCGGGACTATCTGCTCCGGGATGGGAAAACGGTAAATTTCCGCTATGAGGGACAGGAATACTCCATCGCCATCCGCAAGGTGTCCCTGTTCCCGCAGGGCTATGCCGCAGTTTTGACCCAGAGCATCCTGCTGGATGAGCCTTCTGTGATCGTGGCGGATATTGGCGGATGGACAGTGGATCTGATGCGTTTGGACAACCGTATCCCCAATGCATCGACCTGCCGCAGTCTGGAACTCGGTATGATCCGCTGTCTGGATGAGATCGGTGAGCAGATCCGCCGCGCACTGGGCCTGTCTATGACGGCGGCACAGATGGAAAGCGTGCTGCGCGGCGATGCTGTCCATATCAACGAGGATGCCAGAAAAATTATTGACCGGCAGGCAGACGCCTATGTCCATCGCCTGCTCTCCGCCATTACGGAGAGCGGACTGGATACCCGTGCCATGCCTGCTGTTTTTCTGGGCGGCGGCGCGGCGCTGCTGAAGCGGAATGTATCCGCTGCGGACGGCCTTTGCCGCCCAGTCATCCTTGACGATGTATCCCTCAACGCCAAAGGCTATGAGCGGCTGGCAGAGCGGCTTACAAAGAACGATGAGCAGTAACAAAAAGCGGATCAATCTGTCATTTTCCATGTCCTCGCCCATCCAGCGCAGGGCGTGGAAGAAGCTGACGGAGATCCCCGCAGGACAGCGTACCGCCGCGGTCTGCCGCATGGTCTGTGAGTATAAAGGGCAGCAGGAACTGCTGGACGCCGTTCGCCAGACCATTCGGCAGGAACTGCGGGGAGTGCAGCTCACCAAAGAAGAAGCGCAGGATAGCGGCAGAGCCGGGGATGTAGATGAAAGCGTCCTCGGCTTTTTGCTTGCCCTGCAGGAAGGAGATGAGATGACCTGATCCGATATTTTGATATGTTCGCCGGCATCGGCGGCTTCCGCACGGGATTGACCCGCGCGGGCGGTTTCCGGTGTGTAGGACACTGCGAGATCGACAAATACGCCAATGCCAGCTATGAGGCCATTTATGAGCCGGGAAAGGAGGAACGATATTATCCAGATGCCACAAAAATCGACCCCGCAGACCTGCCAGACTTCGACCTTCTGTGCGGAGGATTCCCTTGTCAGACATTTTCAATCGCTGGCAGAAGAAAGGGCTTTGACGACACCCGCGGCACTCTCTTCTTTGAAATTGCCCGACTGGCTCAATCCAAACGACCTTCGTATCTTCTGCTCGAAAACGTTCCGGGGCTGCTGTCGCATGACAAAGGCCGGACGTTTTCTGTCATCCTCGCCACGCTTAATGACCTGGGGTACCGCGTGGAATGGATGGTGCTTAACAGCAAACATTTTGGAGTCCCGCAATCCAGAAGGCGGCTGTTCCTTATCTGCTATCTTGATCCCCGATGCGCCGGAAAAATATTTCCTGTCTTCGGCACAGGTGGAAAAGCTCTTATACAAGTCCTCGGAGGCTCGCAAGGCTCCCGTGTCTACGACGCAGACGGAATAGCCTGCACGCAGACTGCCGGCGCTGGAGGTGTGGGCGGCAAAACAGGATTGTATATCATTCCGCAGGACAGACCCTTTGTGGATCTATGTGCCGGGGAGGCGAGACAAACGGAGGCCGCCCGCTGCCTCACTGCCCGTTATGGTCAGACAACGCTGTCTAATCATGGAGCAGAACGTTCCGGCGTTCTGCTCATCAAGGAAGCCACGAAAAAAGGCTATAAAGAGGCGAATCCCGGTGACAGTGTCGATCTCGGCTTTTCCGGGAGCAATACCCGCCGTGGTCGTGTGGGACAGGATATCGCCCATACATTGGAGACGAGCTGCATCCAGGGCATCGTGGAACGTGGCGGACGCATCCGGCGTCTGATGCCGCGGGAGTGTCTGCGGCTGCAGGGCTTCGATGAGTGGCAGATCGACCGCATCCTCGCCATCCAGTCTGATGCACAGGCGTATAAGCAGGCAGGCAACAGCGTCACCGCCAATGTCATTGAAGCCATCGGGCGCCGTATCCGGGAGGTGGATGCGGAACTGAAAGCCGGTGCTGCCGCATGATCGGGCTGAAGGACCAGTGCTTCGGCGTGGAAGTTGAAATGACCGGCATCACCCGTGAACAGGCAGCAACAGCGCTGGCCGCGTATTTTGCAACGGACGCCCGCTATGTGGGCGGCGCTTACGATAAATGGTGTGTGACGGATCGGGACGGCAAAGAGTGGACGGTCATGAGTGACTCCAGCATCCACGGGGAGCAGAAGATCGGCAGCGGCTATCGTGCAACGGGTGACTACAGATACCGCGTGGAGATGGTAACGCCAAAGCTCACCTATGCGGAACTGCCCAAGCTGCAGGAGTGTGTCCGGCAGGTACGCCACGCAGGAGCCAAGGCCAACAGCTCCTGCGGCATCCATGTCCATGTGGACGCAGCCAATCATAACCGGCAGAGTCTGAAAAACCTCATCGGCATCATGTACTCCAAGGAGGATATCCTGTTCAAAGCGCTGCAGGTCAATGAAAGCCGGGCGTCCCGTTGGTGTCAGAAGGTGCGGGAACCCATGCTGAAGCAGGCACGCAGGCTCTCATCGGATGAAACCAGAGATTTGACGCAGCTGGAGAATATCTGGTACGAGGGAGATAACGGCAGCGCAGACCATTATAACTGGACCCGCTATTACGCACTGAATCTGCATTCGGTCTTTTACCGGGGAACGGTGGAATGGCGCTGTTTCAATTCCACGCTCCACGCGGGAAAAGTCGCCGCCTATGTGAATCTGTGCCTTGCCATCTCCGCCCAGGCTATCGCCCAGCGCAGCACGGTCATGCGCAAGACCCACAGCGACAATGAACTGTTCACCTTCCGGGTCTGGTTGGTGCGGTTGGGGCTCAACGGCGAGGAATTCAAGCATACCCGTGACCACCTGTTGGCAAATCTGGACGGTGACCGTGCGTGGCGTTTCGATAAGGACAGCTATACAGTCAATCAAAAGAAGAAAAAATCCAGAGAAATGGAGAGGTGAAGCCTTTGAAGATTCAAATTGAAGATACCGTGTACGAAGGGACCGCAGCCGGGATCATGGAACAGCTTCGGGATCTCAGCTTTGATCCCACAGAGTTCCCGGATGTGGAGACCTACATCTGGTTTGTACAGAACAATGTCATCCGCACCACGGGAATGGACTGTCCGCTGCCGGATGGCGATGCGGAGACACAGGCGGCAGCCCTGCTCCGTCATCTGGACCGCTTTGGCGCTCTGAAGCTGCTGGAGGTGTGACGTGGAGGAAAACCTGTATTTTGCCTACGGCAGCAACCTTGATCTGGAGCAGATGGCGCAGCGCTGTCCGAATGCCGAGATCGTGGGACCGGTCAGGCTGGAAAACTACGAACTGCGGTTCCGCGGCAGCGGCTTTGCTACCGTTGCGCCGAAAAAAGGCAGCGTTGTCCACGGACTGGTGTGGAAGATCACGCCAAACTGCGAACAGTCTTTGGACCGCTATGAAGGGTATCCCCGCCACTACACGAAAGAAACCGTGACTGTAAAAGACGCGGCTGGCGCTGAGCTCCCAGTCATGGTCTATATCATGGCAGAGCCGTATTGCCGCCAGCCTGCACTGCCGTCCCCGTATTACTACCGCGTGATCCAGCGGGGCTTTGAAGCCAACGGTCTGCCGGTGGAGTCATTACAGGCTGCGTGGAGCAGGACCATTGACGAGGTGTGGAGCGGTAAATTGGACAAGTCAACGGACAAAAAGCGCTCCCGAAACAGGGAGTCCGAGAGGTAAGGAACTCGTCCTCTGTTGCCCTATATATGAAAACATGATAAGATGATTCTATCAGGCGGGAAATCGAGCAAAACCAGATAGATAACAGCAAAAATGCCGAAACCAATATTACTGATGCTGTCAAACTATTGAAGGTGGTAGATGAGATGAACCATATTGATGCAAGAACACAAGCCTCTCTAAAAAGCGGAGTAATGGAACTTCTGAACCTTTCAGAAGAAGAAATGGTGCAGATTTTTGCAACGATTCATGAAAATGGCCGAAATGGCCCTTTGACATGGGCCAGAGCGTATCTTTCCGATTGTATTGTAGATGAAAGACTTGCCTACATCCAAATGTTTCATCTTTCTCGAAGGTTAAACGGAACTGACTTAAAAGCGGGCAACAACCTGAAGGAACTGCTGTTAGAAGAATCTCCACTATCAAATTTTTTTGGAGGTTACGGCGTGACCTTCAGACCAAATGAAGGTCATATTGACCTCTATTACAACGGGGAATTACAGCCGCTTGATGACGAATTCAGATATGAGAACGGCAATATTTATTATTTGCGCTCCAGGTTTGGATACAACAGCGGGAGTCAAGATTATTGTATAAATGGATTTGCATTTCGGCCTTCTTTGGAAAACAACAACTATTTTAGGCAATTATCTCGTTGTCCCGAACTCGTGGAGAATATTGGTTGGCTCCTCGATATTCGCGGAATGTGCATGGATTACTACACCCGCAGCAAATATTATTGTATCGAATATCTGATTCCGATGTCGGAAGTGATTTTCGATGAAAACAATCCTCCTGAAAACAACCATGAAAAAACAATAGAATTTCTAAGCCGAGCAATATTAAAATTATATTCCGAATGGGAATTCGGCAGCCTTGCTTATGACAAAAACCTTATTTTAAGGCTTTCAGATAACGCAAACATTAAACCAGAGTGGTTTGTGCAGGCAGAAGAGTTGACGCTATAACCCCTCTCCCAACCGTCATTGCCAATAAAGGCAGAAGAAAAGGCACCGTCTTAGAAGCAGTGAGACGGTGCCTTGATAATTCAGAACAGGATTTTGTCTCTTTCTGTGATAGGCCGGGTCACCCGACACAGAGCACCCGTTGCAATCACGCCTGTGGGGATATCACGGGTAAACGACACTGCCCACGCCGACCACGGAGCCAGCCTCACGCTATCGTAGATGGTGGCGTTTGCTCCGATTCAGACGTTGTCCTCCAGTGTGATAGGTGCGGAAGTCCCAATACCATGGCTGCACTGCTCCGGACCAATAGAATGGCCGGAGCAGGCCATACAGACGCCTGACGCGATACATGTACCGGCCCCTTTCTGATGAGCAGTATACCACGAGGCGCAGAATCGAATAAGTGTTTGTGTCGAATTTTGCGATGGAATCTTGTGAAAACCGCCGCTTCTCAAAACCGACTCTCCATGCTACAATAATGCCTGTTTGTGTGAAAGGGGTGCTGTAGTGTTTTATACGATGGAGGAAGCGGCTGTCCTCTGCGGCTTTCTGGAACTGTATCTGGAACGGGACAGCGTGGACCCGGCCGTGCGGGAACGGCACCGGAAATTCCGGCAGGGGCTGCTGGGCGGCGCACTGGAACGGGTCGATTATGAATGGGCGGCTGCGGCACTGGGATTCCTGCGCCCCCAATGGTGGCCGGAGCATGAAGATCATCGGGCGTTGGAAAATGCCCTGCTGAAGACCCGGACGCTGGCATCCAAAAAAGAATAAGAATCACCATTTGCGGCAACGGCAGTGCAAACTGCTGCTGCCGCTTTTCTTTTGGGAAGGAGGAACCCATATCAGCACAGAAAAAATGAAAGTCCTTGTGGTGCGCCCCATGGAAATGCCTGAAGTGCAGGAGATCGACCACACCCTTTCTGCCATGCAGGAGCTCGTAGGCGGCACCATTCAGGCAGTTTACCCCTTCGATGACCCGGTGGCGCTCATCGCAAATGACGAGGGCAAGCTGCTGGGCCTGCCGTGGAACCGCGCCCTGACCGATGATCACGGTGTGCCGTATGACATTGTCTGCGGCACATTTTTTGTTGCCGGTCTTAAAGAGGATGATTTTGCATCGCTGACGGGGCAGCAGATCGAAAAGTACAAGGACAAATACAGCAACGAAATGATCCTCTCTGTTCCGAAACAGCCGGAGGCACATAAGAAACCGATGAAAAAGGAGAAACATGAATATGAAAGATAACTGCATTTTGACTGCTGAGTCAGTCACCGAGGGACATCCCGACAAGCTCTGCGACACCATCGCGGACGCGGTGGTGGATGCCTGTCTTACGCAGGACGCCGCTGCCCGCGTTGCCTGCGAGGTCATGGCCACAGCCGGAAAGATCATCGCCGCAGGCGAGATCACGGCAGCGAAGATTCCGGATATCCCTGCCATTATTTGCAGAACGGTGCGGGAAGCCGGATACGGCGGCAACGACTATGAGGTGGAGGTCATCACCCATGAGCAGAGTCCCGACATTGCGGAAGCTGTGTGCGGCGGCACGGAGACCGGCGCAGGAGATCAGGGAATCCTGTACGGCTTTGCCTGCGATGAAACAAAGGAGCTGCTGCCTCTGCCTGTGGTGCTGGCCCATCGACTGACCCGCCTGTTGACCGATACCCGCAGGCAGGGCATCATCCCCGGTCTGCGTCCGGACGGCAAGGCACAGGTGTCTGTGGAATACCGCTCTGGAGTCCCGTGCCGCGTTGCCGCAGTGGTGGTATCCTGCCAGCATGAGGAGGAGCTGCCCCTGCCGGAACTGCGCCGGGACATCCTGTGCCATGTGATCCGACCCGCCATGCAGGAACTTCCGCTGGACGAACATACCGAAGTGCTGGTCAATCCCTCCGGTCGATTTGTCCAGGGCGGTTTTGAAGCGGACACCGGACTCACCGGACGCAAGCTGATGGTGGACACCTACGGCGGTCTCGTCCCTCATGGCGGCGGCGCACTGTCCGGCAAGGATGGAACGAAGGTGGACCGCAGCGGTGCGTACATGGCCCGTTACATTGCCAAGAATATCGTGGCGGCAGGACTGGCCAAGCGCTGCACCATCAGCCTTGCCTATGCCATCGGTAAGGCACAGCCTGTAGCGGTGACGGTGGATACGGAGTATACCGGCATCTATTCCGATGATGTGCTGGAGCAGGCTGTCCGTACCGTATTCAACCTGACGCCGGACGGCATGATCGGAACGCTGGGACTGGATCAGCCCATGTTCCAAAAGTTCTGCAATTACGGACACTTCACCCATGCGGACGCGCCCTGGGAGCGCACGGACATGACAGAGGTTCTGGAATGTGCCTGTCGTGCCAAGGACATGGGCGTATCGCACCGATAACAGAAAAGGCCCGCGAGAGATCGTCTCTCGCGGGCGTGTTATCACTGCACGGAATCCTTGAATGCCTTGCCGGGCTTGAAAGCCGGCGCTTTGGAAGCGGGGATTTCAATGGTGGCTCCGGTGGCGGGATTCTTGCCGATGCGGGCAGCGCGCTCTTTCACCTCGAAGGTGCCAAAGCCCAGCAGCTGTACCTTGTCACCGGACTTCAACGCAGTCTGCAGCGTGTCGACAAACGCATTCAGAGCGGCGTCACAGTCCTTCTTGGTCAGGCCGCTGGCTTCCGCCATAGCGGTGATCAGTTCTGTTTTATTCATCGTATTTCGTCTCCTTCATATCTAAAATGACTGGAAATGATATGCGCTATTATAGCAGACTCCCCACCTGCTGACAATACTGCCAGCAAAAACAGAATCAGAGAGGATGATTATGATTTCAAAAGAAAAGAAGAACACCCTGCATATCGCGTCCTGCTCCTTCGGCAAAGACAGCCTTGCCACGATCCTGCTGGCGCTGGAGCATGGGGAACCGCTGGATGAAGCGGTCTACTGTGAGGTGATGTTCGATAAAAGGACCTCCGGCGAGGTGCCGGAGCATCGGGCATTCATCTATGAGACTGCGATCCCCAGACTGGAACGGTTGGGCATCCCGATCCGTGTGCTGCGTTCGGATAAGACCTATCTGGACCTGTTTGCCGGAACAGTTACCCGCGGTCCGAAAAAAGGACTTCGGCGCGGATTCCCTCTGTGCGGGCATTGCTACGTTCAGCGGGACTGCAAGCTCCGTCCCATCCGCCGGTATAACAGGACTCTGCCGCTGGATACTGTGCAGTATGTGGGCATCGCCAGCGATGAGCCGGTGCGCTTGCGCCGCTTGCAGGGAAATCAGGTGTCCCTGCTGGAAAAATATCACTACACCGAAGAGAATGCAAAGCAGCTCTGCCAAACGGCAGGGCTGCTTTCACCTGTCTATGCGTTCACAGACCGTGGCGGTTGCTGGTTCTGCCCGAATGCCAAGCGGAAGGAGCTGCGGCACCTTTATGACAACCATCCGGAGCTGTGGGCGAAAATGCTGGAGCTGCAGGCAATGCCGGGAAAGGTGTCCGAGAAATTCAACCGCACAGAGCGCTTTTCCGATATCGATGCGGCATTCCGAAAAGAAGATGCCCTGTGCCCAAAAGCGGCATAAAAAAGAAAAAGGAGATGAGAACCATTAGCAATCAGAAATATGAGATCACAGACATTGCCCATGAGGAATATCCGTTCCTGCACCGCATCCGTGCGCTGCGGGATATCTGCGGCGAGATCCGCGCAGGCGACATAGGCGGTTTCGTGGAAAACGAAAGCAACCTGTCCGCAGAGCCGGGAGACTGCGCATGGATCTTCGATGACGCCATTGCAGCGGGCAATGCCTATGTGGATCGGGATGCCTGTCTGCGGGGTGATGCCATTGCCTGCGGCAGCGCCTATGTTTCAAAAGGCAGCGTGATGAGCGGCCACAGCCGCGCCGAGGACAACGCCTATCTCCGCGGGGCCTCCATGACCGGAAAAGCGCTGGCTTCCGGAAACGCGCAGATCATTCACGATCCCCATACGATGGGGACTCCCATCCTGTCCGGCAACTGCAAGGTGTATGGCACGGCGCAGGGAGATATCCGCATCACCGGCTCCGCCGTGATCCTGCCCTGCGAGGAAGTCCGCAACGATACAAAGGATACCTTTGTCCTGAGCGGCAAGAGCCGCAGCGTGATCCGCGGCATCGGGCGTGAGACAGTGCAACCTCTGCAAAAAGAAGTAAGTCCCATGAAAACAAAAACGCCAAAGAAACGAGGTGTGGAGCGATGACCGTGTATGAGCAGGAGCTGCGAAAGCTGTTTGAACACAGCGATCTCGTGGATCGGCCTCAATTCTCCGGGCGTGTGTGCGTGGGAGATCTCGGAAAGGACCTGCGTGTACGGGCGGAGTTTCTCTCTACCCATATCTCCAGCCAATATGACGCCATCCGCCTCACGGTGCTCAACCGCACGGAGGGCGTGGTGGACCGGACGCTGCTGCGCTTTCAGGATGTCTGGGGTAAAAAGCAGGTGCCGAACAATCCCAACTTCCGCAGCGGCGTCATTCCCCACCTGTGGGATGACTACGGAAAAGTGGAATGGTACGCCTATCATCCCACTGCCGCGGACTATGCCGCTCTGCGGGATGCCGTCGGTCAGTATCTGTCCGCATTCCGGGAGCGCACGCCGGAGCTGGAACGGAGAGGTCCCAAGCTGGTCTATATCTGTGCTCCGCTGCGGGGCGATGTGATAAACAATGTGGAGTTTGCGCGGCAGAAAGCGCAGGAGGTGTTTGTGGAGGGGAATATCCCTATCTGTCCGCATCTGCTGTTCCCGCCTGTCGCAGATCCCACCGATCCCGCCCAGGATGAAAAAGCCAGGGCGATGGGACTGCGCCTGCTGGAATCCTGCCAGCAGATGAATGTGTACGGTCCGGTCTGGACGGATGGGATGTGGCAGGAGATCTATAAAGCCGGTGAGCTGGGCATCCCCGTGTTGACGGATCAGAAAACCATTGGCCGGACGCCGCCTGCACGACATCCCAAAAGAAAGGAGAGATAAATGCCAATTGAAAAGATCACCGCGGACGATCTGCGGGATATGGAGCATCAGGAGGGACTGGTGCTCCAGGGCTGCGGCGGCGAGGCGCGGGAGTGGCTGGATGGCATCAACGACCTGTTGACGCAGGACGGCATCCTGCAGAATGGCAGCCGCTTTGAGACGGTCAAGGTTTTTCAGCACGATGGACTCACCAATCTGCTGTTCCCCTTCGAGGACATTCAGGTGGATATGGGGAAGCTGGCGATGTGGCGCTTGCAGACTCACGGCGCATTCGGCGGCACATGGCTGTCCGACTATGTTCCCAACAGGCTGGGCGGATTCCGCTCTGCCCGGCAGGAGAAACCCCGCCCCCTCTGCTCTCTGCTGGGGCAGGACGGCAACATCTTCCATCTGATGGGTATTGCCGCCAGAGTTCTCCGGCAGAACGGCATGGCGGCGGAAGCAAAGGAAATGCAGACCCGCATCATGGGCGGAGCGTGCCACAGCTACGAGGAAGCACTGGGAATCATCAGCGAATATGTGGAGACGGAGCTGTCTCCGCCCCGCGAAAATCGAACGAAAAAGAAGGAGAAGCATGAGCATGAGCGATAATCAGAAATGGAGCATCCTCCAGGGGGATGCCCTGAAGGTGCTGGGGACCTTTGAACCCAACACCTTTGACGCTGTCATCACCGATCCGCCCTATGCGTCCGGTGGGCGCACCCAGGCGGAGAAAAACAAATCCACCGCCCGGAAGTATTCCAGCATGGGCGAGAACGCGCCGCCCCCTTTCGACGGGGACGCCAAGGACCAGCGCTCCTGGACCCGCTGGGCGGCAGAGTGGCTGTATGAGGCAAGAAAGGTATGTAAGAGCGGCGCGCCGGTTTGTATGTTCATTGACTGGCGGCAGCTCCCGGCAGCCACTGACGCCCTGCAGTGGGCGGGCTGGATCTGGCGCGGCACTGCTGTCTGGGATAAGGGCAACAGCCGCCCCCAGAAGGGGCGCTTCCGCCAGCAGGCGGAATATATCGTCTGGGGCTCCAACGGCGATATGCCCATCAGCCGCCCGGTCCCGTGTCTGCCGGGGGTGTTCAAATACGGCAATCCACAGAGCCGCATCCATCTGACGGAGAAGCCGCTGCAGCTGATGCGGGACATCGTGAAGATCACGGAACCGGGCGGACATATTCTGGACCCCTTTGCCGGCAGCGGTACCACGGTGCTGGCGGCTGTGCAGGAGGGCTATACCGCCACCGGCATCGAAGTCACAGACACCTATGCGGAGCTGGCACGGGAACGTATTCGGAAGGAACTGGCGTGCGCCGCCTGAGCCTGCGCTGTGTGGCAACAGCACTTGCTATGCGCCTCTTGTGGCATTCTTTGTAGAGGAACAGACGAGCTATTATCAACAGGTAGAAGGATTCGTCCTTCCCTTCGACGCAGCTCGAACTATTGCACGAAACAGCAGGCAGAAAACGGAAGAGATCGAGCGTTGATTCAATATTTGAACGGGCAGGGTGTCTTGATGACACCCTGCCGTTTCTATTTTGGGTGTTACATTGACACCCTGTGCGGAAGGACCCTGCGAAACCGGATGTCTGGCGCTGCTGCCAGACATTTCTTTTTTCTGGAAAAGGTGCGGACCGTGTCCGCCTGTATTGGAATCAACCTACCTCTCAAAAAACGCCCCGCCGACGGCGGGGAACAGCCAACGCCGCCGTGGGCGGCGCTGGCGCAAGCATCGCGCAAATGTACATTTGCACAGCTTGCCGAGGATACCCCGGTCCCCTATGCCGCCTGCTGGCGGAAAAACTTGCGGCTATACGCCGCAGGAAGGAGAAAAATGTGGATGAGAACAAGAAAGAACACCATCTGCACATCGTACTGACAACACAGCAGTATCAGCTGCTGTGCTGTCAGGCCAAAGAGTGCAGGCTGACAAAACGGGCATATCTTGCACGGCTTATTGAGGGACGACCGGTCAAAGCCCGCCCTACAAAAGAAATTAAAGAGCTCCGGACGGAAATACATCATATCGGCAACAACATCAACCAGATCGCCCGCAGCGTCAATGCCGGAATTGCGAAGCCGGAGGATGCCAAACGAGGGCTCTATCTTCTGGATCAGGTATATGAACTTATGTTCCGGATAGCGAATAAGTAATGGCTGTTACGAAAATTCTGCCCCGTAACGGCGGCTTAAAAGAAGCCATTGATTATGTTCTGAACGGTGACAAAACGGATGGGCATATTTTAACAGCACATTTTAATTGCGATCCAGGGAGAGAGTACCGCGAGATGATGAAAACAAAGCTGGAAACCGGACGATTGGATAAGCGTCAATGTTACCACATTATTCAATCATTCCGCCCCGGTGAGATCACACCGGAACTGGCGTTGGAGATAGCCAAAGAATTTGTGCGGGAACACCTGGACGGGTTTGAGGCGGTCATCGGTACGCACGTGGATCGACACCATATCCATTCGCATATCGTATTCAATTCCGTCAATGCGGACACTGGTGAGAAATACCACAGTACCCAACAAAGTTACTACCAGCAGATCCGTGCCATTTCAGACCGACTCTGCCGGGAGCATGGATTGTCCGTCATCGTGCAGGGCGAGTCTGCCAGGTCGGTCAGCTACATTGAGTGGCTGCGCCAGTCCAGGGGGCAGCCCACCTTCCGCTCCATGCTGGAGGCAGATCTGCGGGATGCCATCCGGGACGCCAACGACCTCGGCCACTTCTTCCTGCTCATGGAGCATAAGGGGTATGAGATCCATCATGGAGGCAGGCTCGGCTTCCGCCTGCGGGGACAGGATCGTTTCCAGTACCCCGGCAGGCAAGATCCGCTGTTCACAGAGGACGGTATCCGTGCTGCCATCCAGGGCAACCTGGAACAGATTGAAGCGGGACTGCGGCCTGTCTTGCCTGTGCGTCCGGCGTATCAGCCGTACCGGAAGCATCCCAAGTACAGCGGCTTCCTTGCTCTCTATGTCCATTATCTCTATCTGCTGGGCAAGATCGAAAAGCGGCAGTACCCGCCCCGCATGACGCCGCATCTGCGGCAGGCGGTCATGCGCTTTGAACGGTATCAGGCACAGTTCGCGTTCCTTCGGGAAAATGACATCACAACGCCTGCTGACATGGCGGCATTCGAACAACGCACAGAGGAAACGCTGGGCAGATTGACAAAGCAGCGGACCCTCCTCAATGTGCGGAAGAAGAAACGCCAGCCGCTCTATACGGCGCTGGCAGACGCAGAGGCGCTGGAACCCAGCAGGGCGTTATACGAGGAAGGGCTCACCGGCATGGAGCAGGAATTCGAGCAGTATATGAAAGCCGTGAAGCTGCTGGAGGACAGCGGCATTCCGCAGGAGGTGCTGAAGAAAGAAAAGGCAGAAGTGTATGAACAGCTCTCAGAGGTGAATCGGGAGATCCGGGCAGAGCGGGAAAAGTGGAAGCTCTGCCGGGAAATCTGCCAGCAGACGCCTGCAATGGAGCAGGACATCCAGAAAACAGAAGAACACCAGAAGGAGGTGCGGGAACATGAACATCGGAGGCGGTGAAGCGGCGGACCAGCTGGTACGCATGATGCTCTCCGGCAGCGAGGTCGCTGTCCGGCTGAGCGGCTCCGCCATCAAAAATATGCTGGCGCTCACCATGGCGCTGGCGAAAAACCACAAGACCATTTCCGGTAAAGTCAATCTGGTCAAGATGCTGAAGGAGACCCGCGATGTGCGGCGGTTCGCCATGTCTCCGGAGCAGTATCAGCAATTCAGGCAGCGGGCAGGAAAACAGAAGATCCTGTTCTCTGCCATCCGTGATTCGGATAACAAGGGAAAAGTCGTGGATGTGATCATGCCGGTAACGGAGATCGACCGCGCCAATATGATCTTTGAGCGCATCCGATATACCGGACAGCCGGAGCAGGCGCGGCAGGATGCCCCCTCTAAGGAGCAGGAAGCCCGTGTGGGACAGGAGGCGCCGCAGCGCAAACAGCAACGCCCCCGGCAGGGGGAAACGCCTGTGACACCGCCTGTGGGCAAGCGGCAGGAGGTGGCGCCAAAAAAAGAATCTCGGTCGGGAACAGACTTGCCAGATACCAAAGGCAGATCGACCTCATCCAGCGGCAGGGAAACGGCTGCCGGGACGGTGACGAGTGAGCGGCCTTCGGTTCTGGAACGGCTGAAAGGGTATCAGGCGCAGTTGGATACCCGGCAGAAGTCTGCCCCGGCCAAGGAAAAGGTCCGTCAAAAAGTACGACCGGACAGGACGAAGTAAGGAAGCCGTTTCGTCAGCGAGGCCGGCAGAGCATTCTACTCTGCCGGCCTCGTATTTTTTATGCAGGAGGTGATGCGGCTGAAAAAGACATCCCAAACAACGGATCTGGTACTTGCGCTGTTTCTCTATATCCCTGTGGTATGGGTGGCGCTGCTGATCGCCCAGTCCCTTGGCGGCGGTCTGCCAGAGCTGCTATCAAACTTAACTGCCGCGCTGGAACAGCCCTTCCAGATCCAATGGACAGACAAGAGCCTGTTGTCCATTCTCGTCTGCACCGGCGCGTATCTCATGGGGCTGTGTCTCTATGCTTCCGGACAGGGCAGGACACGGGACGGAGAGGAACACGGCTCCGCCGCATGGGGCTCTCCCCGGCAGCTCAACGCGCAGTTCCGGCAGAAGCAGAACAAGATCCTCACCCGCCATGTGCGGCTGGGGCTGGATACCCACAAGCACCGGCGCTCACTGAATGTGCTGGTCATCGGCGGCAGCGGCGCCGCTAAGACCCGCGGCTATGTCAAGCCCAACATTCTGGAAGCAAACAGCAACTATGTGATCACGGACCCGAAGATGGAGGTACTGACCGCCACCGGAGGGTATCTGAAACAGCAGGGATACGACATCCGAGTGCTGAATCTGGTGGATCTGTCGCAGTCAGACGGCTATAACCCGTTCCGCTATCTGCGGGACGAGAAGGACGCACTGAAGCTGGTCAACACGCTGATACAGGCAACGACGCCCAAGGGCAGTCACGAGTCCGATCCGTTCTGGTCGAAGTCCGAGACAGCACTGCTGCAGGCCATCATCCTCATGCTGTTCCAGGAAGCGCCGGAATATGAGCAGAATTTTTCCATGGTGATGCGTGTGCTGGAATATGCCGAAGTGAAGGAGGACGATGACGAGTATGTCTCTCCTCTGGATCTGCTGTTCCGGGCAATGGAGTATGAAAACCCGGAAAGCGTTGCCCTGCGGCAATATAAGGTTTTCAAGCAGGCTGCGGGCAAGACAGCGAAAAGCATTTTGGTGTCTGCCGCTGTGCGGCTGGCACCCTTCAATCTGCCGCAGATCAAAGCTGTCACCGACCATGATGACATGGATCTCTACACGCTGGGAGAGCGAAAGTGCGCCCTCTATGCCGTGATCCCGGATAATGACACGACCTTCAACTTCCTCGTCAGCCTGCTGTACTCCCAGATATTCCAAACACTGTACTACTGCGCCGACCAGATCCACCATGGGGCACTGCCGTGTCATGTGCATTTCATCTTGGACGAAGCGCCATCGGTCAATCTGCCGGGGCTGCCACGGGAGCTTGCGACCATGCGCTCACGCAACATCTCCTGCAGCACCATCATCCAGAACATGGCGCAGATCAAGGAACTCTACAAGGATTCCTGGGAAACCATCCCCGGCAACTCGGACACGCTGCTCTATCTGGGCGGCAACGAGGCAAGCACCCACAAGTACATTTCCGAGGCGCTGGGCAAGTCCACCATTGACACCAAGACCCACGGGCAGACCAAAGGGCGGTCTGGGTCCTACTCCACCAACTTCCAGATGAGCGGCAGAGAACTGCTGACGCCGGACGAGGTGCGGATGCTGGATAACCGGTATTGCATCCTGTTCATCCGCGGCACACGGCCGGTGATGGACGAAAAGTATGAGCTCATGGAGCATCCCGCCATCCGCTATACGATGGATGGCGGCGGACCGCCCTACATCCACCACGGGACGGCGGAGCCTCCTATTACGGGAGAGCCGCTGTTCCAAACTGATTTTGACAATGAAAAGGAGAATACTGCAGCATGAAACACGATTTGAACAACAAGAATTTTGAGAGAAAGGCAAAGCGGATTTATTCCGTTTTTGCCTGTGTCGCCCTGCTTCTGGCAGTTACCGCGGTGCCTGCGCTGGCGGTAGACGACCCGCTGACGGTGGTCAACAACCTGTCTGATTTCATTTTCTCGCTGATCCGCGCCATTGGCCTTATCCTGCTGGGCTTCGGTATTTTGCAGGTGGGATTGTCCCTCAAGAGCCACGATCCCTCCCAGCGCGCCAACGGTATGCTCACTGTGGCAGGCGGCATCGTGATCACCTTTACTAAGGAGATCCTCACTCTCATCACCGGCTGAAAAACGCGGCAGGGTGAACGGCATGATACCGTTCACCCTGTTCTTCCCGTAGGAGGTGATTTTGAATGGGAAGTGGAAACTGGATCGTAGACAATTTGAACTCTGCGCTGGAAATGTGGAACGGAAGGCTGGCAGAGATCTGGCAGCTCATCAGCACCTCGCCGGAGTCCTTCAAGGGCGGCGGTGTCTGGAATGTCATCGTGAACATCAACGATGGATTAAAAGCTGTGGGGTATGCGCTGTTGGTGCTGTTTTTCGTAATGGGCGTGGTCAAGACCTGCGGCAGCTTTACCGAGATGAAGAAGCCGGAAGTGGCCTTCAAATGCTTCATCCGCTTTGTGCTGGCGCAGGCAGCGGTATCGTGGGGCATGGAGCTGATGACCGGCGCGTTTCGCGTTGCCCAGGGCATGGTGACGACCATCATGGATTCCTCCGGGCTGACGGCGATGTCTGCCACCACATTACCGGATGAACTGGTGAGTGTCATCGAGGATGTGGGCTTTATTGACTCCATCCCCCTTTGGGCGGTGACGCTGCTGGGCTCGCTCTTTATCTGGGTACTCTCCCTTGTCATGATACTGACGGTATATAGCCGTTTTTTTAAGCTCTACATCGCCACAGCCATCGCACCCATCCCGCTGGCCAGCTTTGCGGGACAGCCCTCCAGCAGTATCGGCGTTGCTTTTCTGAAAAGCTATGCCGCCATCTGCATGGAGGGCTGTGTCATCGTATTGGCCTGTGTGATCTTCTCTGCCTTTGCCTCGTCCCCGCCCGCCATCGCGGACGATACGCTGGCGGCAGCCACCATCGTATGGAACTATGTGGGCGAGCTGATCTTCAATATGCTGGTGCTGGTGGGCGCGATCAAGATGAGCGACCGCATCATCCGGGAGCTGATGGGCCTTGGCTGATTCAGCGCCACAGACCCTCTGTGCTGACGGTGTCTTCGCCGTTCTCCCGTGCTTTGCGAACACGGTAGGAGAAATACTCCATAGCGGCAGCGTCATCCCGTGCCTGCATAACAAGATCGCAGACAAAGCGGATCAGCGAAAGCAGCCAGGACAGCACCACCAGCCCTACAAGGGCGAACAGGATGCGGTCTGCCAGCACGGTATGGGCGCGATACCAGCCGTGGAACACCGTCAGCATGGACACGGTGTACAAAAGCGGGATGGTCATCCGTGTCAGCGCAGCCAGCCGGGAGAGAAGCGCCAGGACGCCAAGCCCGGCGATCATCAGAAAAGCGATCATGTGTCACGACCTCCTTCATCGGGTTTGTGGCATAGTACCATGACTGCACAGACAAAGCAAGAGTCTGTTCAGCAAAACTCAGAAAAAACTCGGAGGTGATCCATTGGAGGTCCGCATCAACAAAGAAGTACGAAATTACCAGGAGAGTCTATTCTTCGGGCTGTCCCTGCGGCAGTTGCTGTTCGCACTGCTGGCGGTCGCCGTGGCAGTGGGCGTATATTTCGGCCTGCGCCCTGTGCTGGGGAATGGGGAGATCGGCTGGGCCTGTGTGCTTGCAGCCTTTCCCTTTGCCCTGGGCGGCTTTTTTCAGTATAACGGCATGACGCTGGAACGCTTTCTGCTCGCGTATATCCGCTCGGAATTCCTGTTTCCCCGCAGGCTCGTGTTCAAATCGGACAACATATACGCCAAAGCTCTGGAAAATTCAACGATAAAGGAGGCTCTCAAGCTTGATTAAAACTCTGCAAAATACACTGAAGCAGGACAAAGAAAGATTTACGGTTCCGAAATCTGTACAGGACATCATCCCCATCCGCCGCATCTGGCCGGATGGGGTCTTTCAATTTGGCAGCAAGTATTCTAAAACACTGCGTTTTAGCGACATCAATTATGCCATCGCCTCGAAAGAGGATAAGACAGCCATGTTTCTCAGCTATTCCGAGCTGCTGAACGCGCTGGACACCGGCTCCACCACGAAGATCACCATCAACAATAAGCGTCTGGACCGGCGCAATTTTGAGCAGGAGATCCTCATCCCGCCCAAGGGAGATGATCTGGACGGCGGACGCAAGGAATACAACGCCATGCTGCTGGATAAGGTGACGGACTCCTCCAACAGCGTGGTGCAGGAGCGCTACATCACTCTGTCCGTCCATAAGAAAAATGTAGAGGAGGCCCGCGCGTTTTTTGACCGCACGGTCCATGACGCCTCTTCCCGTCTGAACCACATGGACTCTCGCTGCGAGGAACTGGATGCGGCAGACCGCCTCCATATCCTGCATGATTTCTACCGTGTGGGTGAGGAAAGCGAGTTCCGCTTTGACCTCCGGGAGAACATGAAAAATGGGCGCTCCTTCAAGGACGCCATCTGCCCGGACAGCATGGAATTCAAAAAGGATCATTTTATCATGGGCGGTAAATATGGCCGGGTGCTTTTTTTGAAGGAGTATGCCAGCTACATCAAAGACTCCATGATCAATGAGCTCACCAGCCTGAACCGCAGCCTCATGCTGTCCATCGACATTATCCCTGTCCCTACCGATGAGGCGGTGCGAGAGATGCAGAATCGTCTGCTGGGTGTGGAGGCCAATGTGACCAACTGGCAGCGCCGGCAGAACGCCAACAACAACTTCTCCGCCGTTGTCCCTTACGATTTGGAGCAGCAGCGCAAGGAGACCCGCGAGATGCTGGACGATCTCACCACCCGCGACCAGCGGATGATGTTTGCTGTGGTGACGCTGGTACATCTGGCAGACAGCAAGGAGGAATTGGACAGCGACACGGAAACGCTCCAGTCCATTGCCCGCAAGCACCTCTGTCAGCTCACGACGCTGAACTGGCAGCAGGCAGACGGACTGGTGACGGCGCTGCCGCTGGGCCTGCGCCGCATCGATGCCCTGCGTACTCTGACCACGGAAGCGCTGGCTGTCCTCATGCCCTTCAAGGCCCAGGAGATCTGGGACCGTGGCGGTGTGTACTATGGGCAGAACGCCATCAGCAAAAATCTCATCGTGGCTGACCGCAGGCAGCTTCTCAATGGCAACGCATTCATTCTGGGCGTTTCCGGTTCCGGCAAATCCTTCAGTGCCAAGAAGGAGATGGTGTCACTGGCATTGTCTACCGACGATGATATTATCATCATCGACCCTGAATCCGAGTACCGCCCGCTGGTAGAAGGGCTGGGCGGTCAGGTCATCAATATCTCCGCCACATCACCCAACCATATCAACGCCATGGATATGGAGCAGGGCTACGGTGACGGCGAGAATCCCGTGGTGCTGAAATCCGAGTTTCTGCTGTCGCTTTGTGAGCAACTCATCGGCGCCGGGAAGCTGTCTGCCAAGGAAAAGTCCATCATTGACCGCTGCACCGCCCAGGTCTATCGGGACTACATCCGCGGCGGGTATCAGGGGCAGGCACCGACCCTGCAGGACTTCCACGCGGAGCTGCTCCGCCAGCCGGAAAAGGAAGCACAGGATGTGGCGCTGGCCATTGAGCTGTTTACAGACGGCAGTCTCAACACCTTTGCCAAACCCACCAATGTGGATACCAATGCCCGTATCCTCTGCTATGATATCCGGGATCTTGGCAAGCAGCTTCTGCCGGTAGGTATGCTGGTGGTGCTGGACAGCATCTTCAACCGCATCATCCGTAATCGCGGGCTGAAGCGCAACACCTGGATCTATATCGACGAGATCTATCTGCTGTTCCAGCATGAGTACAGTGCCAATTTCCTGTTCACCCTCTGGAAGCGTATGAGAAAGTATCAGGCTTGCGGAACGGGGATCAGCCAGAATATCGAAGACCTGCTCCAGTCTCACACGGCCCGCACCATGCTGGCCAACAGCGAATTTCTCATCATGCTGAATCAGGCGGCAACGGATCGGGAGGAATTGGCGCGCCTGCTGAACATCTCGGATAATCAGCTCTCCTATATCACCAATGTGGACTCCGGCCGGGGGCTCATCAAATGCGGCAGCGCCATCGTGCCTTTCGTGGATCATTTTCCCAAGAACAAGCTGTACCAAATGATGACCACGAAGCCCTCGGACCTGGCATCGTGACGGCCTATGGAAAGAATCAAAGAAAAACCGACGCTGGGCGAGCGTGTCAAAGAGAAAGCTGTATCCGCGCCAAAGGAACTTTTGCGCAAGGGGCTGGATGACGGCTCTGAGCGGCTGCGGACGCAGCTTCGTGACACCGCCCAGCAGGGGCGGCGGGATGAATATGGCGGCGACACCATTGAGGACACCGCCGCCAGCGGCCTGCGCCGCGCCGAAAAGGAACTGCTGAAGCAGCGCAAGAAGAAAAACGCGAAGCAGAGCGCGTCACCCCAGGGTGACGCCTCTGCCCCCAGCTCCAACAGCGACGTGCCGCCTGTCATCCGCACCAGAGAAGCCGAAGCAGCGAGGGTAAGCACTCCTCCGCCGCCTGCGCAGGAACAGGCACGGCAGGCGGCTATGAAGCAAACTGTCAAGACGAAGAACGCCTATATCAGCGCACAGGGCGAGACCGCTGTAACGTCAGCGCCTGAGCCGCAGCGGCAGGGCCAGCAGGCGTTCACTCAAGAACAGGGCCGCAGAGCGTCTCGCCAGCAGGCGCAGCGCAGGCAGGCAGAGCAGCGGTTCCGTCGCCAAGATGATCTGCGTGGTGATCCGTTGCATTCAGAAGATTGCACATCCCTTGGGAGGGAGCCAACCGGCAAGGTGAGGGTCAAGGAACGTGGCAGCGTCCAGTTGCCGAAGAAGTACCAGCCACCTGAGCCGAAAGCACCGGAGCACGCCGCGGGGATCATGCCGAAGGTCCGTGAAAGCGGCAAATCTGCGGTGTTGTCCGCCGAACAGGCCGTGCGCTCCTCCACCACCCATGCTGCCACGACCGGAACACACATTGTTAAGGAAGCAGCCATGCAGATGACGCAGCGGCAGCAGACGGCAAAAGCGGCAGAAACCGCGGTGCAGAAAACCGCGCAGGCGGCGGGCCGTGCGCTGCGCTCCATTCTTGCCGCCGCCCAGAGTTTGCTTGCGGCAATAGCGGCTGGTGGGAGCACAGCCGTAGCCATGGTGCTGGTGATTTGCCTGATTGGACTTCTGATCGTGTCGCCTTTTGGAATCTTTTTCTCCGGAGAGGACAGCGGTACAGGCTACACCATGCCAGAAGCAGTCAGCGTATTGAACAGCGAGTTCGCCGCCCGGATCGAGCAGATCAAGGCAGAGAACCCCTACGATGAACTGGACATGGACAACGCTGGCAGCGCCGCCATGATCTCCAACTGGCGGGATGTGCTGGCTGTTTATGCTGTGCGGACCACCACGGACAACGCTTCGCCGGATGAGGTCGCCACACTGACCGAAGAAAAAATGGAGATCCTTCGTGAAATCTTCTGGGACATGAACACCATCACTTATTGGACGGAAATAGTACCAGGCGGCAAAGATGAAGCGGATACGGTCATTTTGCATATCACCGTCACAATAAAAACGCACCTGCAAATGGCGGATGGGTACCAATTCAACACGGAACAGCGCAGATTGTTAGAAGAACTCATGCAGCCGAAATATCAGGAACTGTTCATGGCTTTGACGGGAAGTTATCAGAATATCGAACTCAGCCCGGAGAATGTGGCGAAAATTATGGAGAATCTCCCCGCCGACCTTAGTGCGGAACGCAGGCAAATTGTGCTGACGGCGTATCAACTCTTGGGCAAAGTCCATTATTTCTGGGGAGGAAAATCTTTGGTGATCGGTTGGGACAGCCGCTGGGGAATGCCGATGAAAGTTACAGCCGAGGGAAGCTCCACCACTGGCACCGTGCGGCCCTTCGGACTGGATTGTTCGGGAATGGTGGATTGGGTGTTCTACAACCAGTCCGGCGGACAATACGTCATTGGGCATGGCGGAGGGGCTACGGCCCAGCACAGCTACTGTGCCGATATTCCATGGAGCGAAGCCCAGCCGGGAGACCTTGTCTTCTATCCAGGCGACAGCCATGTCGGTATTGTCTGCGGCTTTGATAGCGGTGGCAATATCATGGTCATCCACTGCGCCAGCGGCACGAACAATGTGGTGGTTACCGGCAAGGAAGGATTTACTGCCGTTAGCAGACCCTTTTACTACAGTAAATAGCGTCAGGGGCTGTCTCAGAATATTTGTTCTGGGACAGCCCCTGTTTATTTTGATGTACCGCAGCACGTTATTGTCCTATGTGTGTCCAGCCGCCCTCAGCTTTGACGGTATAGGCGTCGGGTGTAACTAACCGCCAGGGGTATTATTGCTACCGCCACCACTACTGCCTCTGCCGCTGCTTACCAATTTGGGAATGCTCTCCGTCTTTGTGGCCTTGCAAATCCCACAGGTGTAAGTTTTGACGCCTGTTTTTTCATGGGTAGGTGCAGTTGTCACTTTACCCTCGCCTGTATAGACGCCGCTGGAATTGACGCTTACATTACCGGGTGGTTACTGAGCACTTACACAGCTTACCAAAGAACGGCGGCAGGGAATCATT
>OCHG01000294.1_pt1 | contig 54573 bp, 40 predicted proteins | sample 1538801 | NCBI WGS metagenome assembly OCHG01 (sample SAMN04571727, study PRJEB22368) | human gut metagenome | biome: human gut; material: stool | host: Homo sapiens | place: Luxembourg | collected 2012-09-20 | reverse complement strand
CGAATGGTGATACTCCAAAGGACAGCGGTCCGGAGGGGTATCATTTTTTATGTGTGCACCTAAAAATATTCCAGTTTTGTGGCGTAAAAAACGGAATATGAAAAGTTAATTCCTTCAATACTCAAGTATCTATCATGATTCTGCAAAAAAAGAAAAATACATTCATAAGAAGAATCCAAAGGTTTTTTCCTAATTTTGCAATTATGAATATAAGTTGGTCTGAAATAAAGCCTTATGAGAACGAACTGCCTACTAACTACGCAGATAGAATAGGCAGGTTATATACTGATACTGTTACTGCTGCTTTCAAGAAAAGTAACGGTCAGTTTTTCACACCGGTATCTATCGCCTATTTTATGGGTAGACAAATAAGTGTGAATAAGGATTTTATCTCCGTATTAGATCCGGGATGTGGAACTGCCATATTATCATGTGCCGTGATTGAGAATCTGGTTTTGCAATCAAAGGTAAAACGGATAGAATTGGTTACATACGAAACCGATGAGAACCTTATACCAGGATTACAAAAGGTTCTGGAATATATAACAATGTGGGGGATGCGCCATAATGTCCGGATTGATTGCCGTTCATATTGTGAGGACTTTATTTTATCCAATTATTCAGTATTATATTCTGATACGATTTACGAAAGGGCTGAGAATTTGCAGAAATATGATTTGATCATATCCAATCCTCCCTATTTCAAGCTTTCCAAAGAGGACAAACGGGTGAAAGCGGCTCAATGCATTATAGACGGACAGCCCAATATATATTCTATATTTATGGCCATATCAGCTTTATTGCTTGCGGAACAAGGTCAGATGATTTATATAACCCCAAGAAGTTTCACTTCGGGAAGATATTTCCGTTTGTTCCGTAATTTCCTGTTTAAGCATATACAGATAGATTTTGTCCACCTTTTCAATACCCGGAAAGATACGTTTTCCAAAGATAATGTGCTTCAGGAAACAATTATAATGAAATGTTCCCCTAAAAAGGAGGCAGATTATAATGTCGTTTTATCATACAGTGAGGGGCTTTCCGATTTGGCCACCCCTGCAATTAAAGAAGTACAGCGGAAAGAAATTATTGACCTTACCTCAAAAGAATTGATATTGCATTTGCCGGTCAGCCTTGAAGACGAGAAAATTATCAGGCTGTTCAAATCATGGGATGGCAACCTGAACAAATATCATATCCAGATTTCCACCGGCCCGGTTGTAGCTTTTCGTTCAAAGGAACAATTATGTGAAACCTCCGGAGAAGGAACAGTAGCACTATATTGGTTGCATAACGTAGTAAAGATGCTGGCTGATCATCCTGTCGTAAAGGAAGGAAAACCTCAATTCATCCGTATAAATGAAATGTCTGTATCCACCTTGTTACCCAACAAGAACTATGTCCTGTTACGACGTTTCAGCTCCAAAGACGATAATAGCCGGTTAATTGCCGCACCTTATTTTGGAAACATGACTTCCTGCGCATATGTAGGAATCGAAAACAAACTGAACTATATCTATCGTCCCAAAGGACACTTGAACCGTATGGAGGTAATGGGGATAGCCGCCTTATTGAATAGCGACTTGTTCGATAATTATTTCAGAACATTCAATGGAAATGTAAATGTCAGTGCTACGGAACTGAGGGAGATGCCCATGCCTCCCCTTGAAGTCATTGAAAGTATCGGAAAAGACCTGATTGCCATGAATGATTATTCTATGGTGAACGTAAATAAGATTGTAAACAAATATTTTATGTAATATGAGCAAAATAAGTGATGCACAAGATATATTGTCAGTGTTGGGTTTGCCTCCGGCGCAGCAGAATGAAATATCCGCTTTGACTTTACTTGCATTATGCGGATTAAAGGAGGAAGACAACTGGGCGGATGCCATTCGCAAGAGCTTAAAAATAAGCAAGGATATTATGGCATTTGTCAATGAGAACTATAAAAAAGAGCAGCCGTATGCCCCAAATACACGGGAAACTTTCAGACGGCAGGTGCTTCATCAGTTCTTGCAGGCACGTATCGTAGATTATAACCCGGATAATCCGGCTTTACCGGTGAACAGTCCAAACGCCCATTACAAACTGACAGAAGAAGCCTATGAAACAATAAAATCATACAATACCCAAGAATGGGAAATAAAAGCCCAAAACTTTAATGATGCAGTAGGACGATTGATTGAAGAGTATGAGAAAAGCCGTGAGATGGAAATGATACCGGTTACTATTGAAGGTATTGAGTTTAAACTGTCTCCGGGCAAGCATAATGAAGTACAGGCGGCGGTCATTAATGAGTTTGCACCCCGTTTTGCGGCAGGTGCAAAAGTCCTTTATATCGGTGATACTGCCAATAAAGACTTTTATTGTAACAAGGAGTTTTTAAAAGAAATTGGCATTCCGATCACAGAACACAGCAAACTGCCGGATATTGTCATTTATGACGGTAATAAAGAGTGGCTATTCCTAATCGAAGTGGTTACTTCGCATGGGCCGGTATCTCCCAAACGTGTAATCGAGCTGGAAGATTTCACGAAAGAATGCAAAGCGGGGAAAGTATATGTTACTGCTTTTCCTGATAGATCAGAGTTCAAGAAACATGTGGCTGATATTGCATGGGAAACCGAAGTTTGGATAGCGGAAAATCCAGACCATATGATTCATTTTAATGGAGATAGATTTATAGGACCGAGATAAGTATTATGAATATCAATATTAATGAAGTAAAGAGACTATTAGATTCTCAATATCAAGAATTAGAATGTGGAGATGACAATGTAAAGTTTAATGTGTTATATAATATTATTGTAACCAAAAAAGATTTTAATATTATATCGTATCACAATTCATTATACATAGATATAAAAAAGTTTATTTATGCTTATATAAAAGCTACTCAATCATTAGATTATGGATACGATGCAATAAATAATAATAAGATAAAAGAGGTTGTTTCTTTTTTAACCCCCAAAGAACAATTGTCAATTTATCACATTTTGCGAACATCATACACTAATTTGGGTTTAGAAACTAATTGGATTCACAATTCCCTAAAAAGAGTTGAAATTTCGATAGCAAAAAAAGAAAAAAGGTGGACTGTTTTCATATTATCTTATGCTTCATTAAATATTTGGACTTTACTGTTGTCATATTTTATATATTTATTGATTTTATTTCTAGTCTTACATCCAGCTCCACATAAATGTTTAGAAATATATGAAGTGAATTTGCACAATTTTTCAGAAAATAATTTTGCAAATTATATAATGAATACATTAGCTCTTGTTGTCGACAATGATAATTTTAAACCACAAATCACGCCTTTAAATCTAAGAGGAATGATAATATATGTACTTGGAGGAATCATTTTTTATGTTCTAATAGCTAATTTTGTTATTAGAAAAATAACAGATGTTATCAATATAAAAGATTAGTATTATGGGAGTTTCATTGATAAACTATATACAAAAACGTCTAAATTCATTATTATTTAGGATATTATGTATTACATATGCAATTGTAATAATCAGTATTTCTATCAATCAATTTCCGCAATGGATATATTATGTTGCCATTATAATATATTTTATTTCGTACATAATATTAAACAAGCATTCAAAATGTAGACTTTTGATTGATTTTATTTTTACACTGATAATATTATGGAATAAGGATATAAATATTAACTATTGCTATTTATTTACATTGCTTCCAATTATTAATTCAATAAACTATTCTGGTAGAAACAAGAGTTTCATAACATTGTATATAGGTACATGCCTATGCATTGTAATACTGGATAAAAACGTTAATCTCTTTAATTTAATAGCACCTTCATTTCTATTGTTGATTGACCTGTATACTTGGCAAAAGCGAAAGACTAACGATGTATTATATGAACTTTCAGAGCATGTAGATTCATATTTTACACAATCAGAAGTAATTCAGAAACCGCATCAAATATATAAGAATATAATAAAAGAGATAAATATTTTCCTAAAGGGAGATTATGTTGATTCTATATATAGTTATATTTTGAAAGATGATAATATTCTGTGGCTTATCAATTCTTCTGAGTTTATATGGGAAAGAACATTGGTTCTTTCTTCCGATGATATAGGTTCTCTTAAGCAAACTAAATCATTATATAGGATACATGATAACAAAGTGTATTATTACTATTTGATTAAAATAGATACAATGAACTATGTTTTTGTATCATCTATGCATAAAAGTATTCCTATATATTATCAATTAATAGATATTGATTGTATATTTATCGCAGTATTTTCAAAGATTGCTAAGTTGTTGAATTCTGAATATAGGGTTCTTGAATATAAAAATAAGACATTTGAAGAGATGAGGGAAAAGTTAGCTTATGTAAATGCAGCAACAAAAATTATGCATTATATCAGAAATAAGTTAACACCACTTACTAATATCGTAGAATACTATAGTAGTACAGAAGAACTATCTGAAAGTATTAAGGATAAAATGGAAGCAAGGATCAAGAAAGAGGTTAAGCAATCTAATCGAGATTTACAGGAAATCATAGAAACAGCAGACTATATGCTTGAAAAAAGTAACAATCCTCTTTCTGCACTTGAAATAAAGGATATAAGTATAAAGAAAATATTTGTTATTTTATCAGAGATAGATGAACGATTATTATCCGGAATTGTTCTAGTTAATAAAGAAATAATGGATCTAAAGGATAATCTTGTGGTACGGACAAGTTTAACTGAAACAAAAATCCTATTTACAGATTGGATCAATAATATGCGAAAATATAAGAAAGACAAATGTAGAATAGAGTTTACAGTAGACAAAGAATATGCTCGCATAGATTTTTATAATGATTATAGTATTAGCCAAAAGGAATGTGATACTTTAATCAAGGATATTAATAATAATCAAAAAGATGCTGTTCTGCAAAGAAAAACTCACGGCATATACCAGATCAAATCTATTGTTCAAAATTTAGATATTGCAATAAGAGCTAATCGAGAAGTTGAAATTGATAAAGATACAGGAGAACAAAATCACTATATACACTTAAGTATTAACTATAAATTATATAATAAAAATGAAGATTCTAGTAATTGAAGATGAACTTGCAACTGTAAGAGGTTCCTTTGAATTAGCAAATCTATATGCTTTTGATGGTAATCTTCAGATTACTTTTGTTGTAAAATCTCAAGATGTAAATTTTCAACATATGAATGAGTATGCAGTTGTTTTTGTAGATATTAGTCTAGCTAACAATTCTCAAATGGATGGTTTTAGCATTATGAAAAAGATACATGATGAGCAACCTGATATTTTGAATAAAACTATTATTCTTACAGGAAATAATAAAATAGAAGAAAAGCTTCAGGAGCAAGATGTTGATTTTCAAAAAATAAAGATTGTGTATAAACCGGCATCTTACAAAACAATAGCTTCCGTAATAAAAGAAAAAACAGAGAGACATTAAGCTATCTTATTTAATGTTCTGCTGAATAATAACCCACTTCACAGCTTCAATAAGAAACTGATGGAGTGGGTTTATTTTATATAGGAGCTATAACTTCAGCTTGGGTTTGGGCTTTTCGGGCTGGTCAGGATCGGGATCGTCCTTGTTGCCGGACTTGGGGACGCCTCCGATGACGAGCTTGCCGTCGAGTGTATCCATTGCCTCTTTGATGCTGATGCTTTGGGGCATTCCGCTTAGTTTGGGCGGGATGCGCTGCCTGTCGGTAAGGAAGTCGGGCATCCGGTGGACATAAGGCTCGGCTGGGGGCGTGTCCTGTGTGGGGACACTGTTCGGTGAGGGACTGCCGGGCGGAGCATCGGCGACGGGTATGCCGGCGACGGGGACATCATCCTGTCTGTCGGGTGTTACCGGTTGGGAGGGCACGACTTCGATCACTCCGTCGTTGTTCTTTTCCTGTGAATCCACTGATTTGAGGGAGAGCAGTATCTTACGGTCAAGGGCGACAAGGTCGGCTTTGAGCTGCTTCAGCTCGTCCTCCTTTTTCCAGACTTCCCCGACGACCTGTTCCAGGACGGGGAGTTCCTTCTCAATGGCTTCGTTGTCCCTCGTGTATTTCTCTATCAGGCGGGGGATGCTGTCGAAAGCGTTGATGAAGTTCTGGCAGGCGGTTTTCGGATCGACCGCCAGACGGCCGTTGTTGTAGTTGTAGAGGAAGTTGCCTTCGCCACGCACGAAAAAACGGTTTTCGCAGAAGTCCAGACCGTCCTTGACGGTGGTATCGGTCTTGACAACGATGTCGAAACCATAGAGCGAGCCGATGACCTTCGGCTGGCCGTGCGTGCGTTCCCTGTCCTCTATCTCGTGGAGCTTGGCGGCAATCACTTTCGGATCATCGCTTGCCACGCCGTCAATTTTCAAGGGGTTGAGCCTGTTGCCCTCCTTGTTGTACTGCATACGGCTCTCGATGGCGGCCTTGTCCTTCCTGACGCGGGCGATAATGTCATCGTTGCTTGCCCGGTTCGCCAGGAAAGTTTCCAGTTTGATGCGTGATTCTCCCTTGCCACGCTGGAAGGCTTTGCGCTCGCCTTCCATGCCGGCAATCCGTTTCTCCAACCGTGCCTTGTCGAGCAGGTCGGTATTTCCGGAGAGCACCGCCACGTATTCGGAGAAGGGTATGCCTCCCTTCTCGTCCATGCCTCCCTCGTCGATGGTACGGCAGCCCATGTTGTTCTGCTTGAGCTGGGTGATGAAAAGCTGCTTGTTGTAGAGCAGGTTGAACTTGTAGCTGTCAAGCGACTTCTCCACGGCGTAGATTATTACGTCCACCTTGTTGTCCGCATAGAGTTTGGCCACCTCGTTTCCCTTGCGGATACCCCGGCCGTCCCGCTGCTGCAAGTCCGAAGGCCGCCACGGTGCGTCGAGGTGATGGATGGCGACACACCGCTTCTGGGCGTTGACTCCCGTGCCCAGCATTTCAGTAGAGCCGAAGAGAACACGTATCTTTCCCTCGTTCATCGCCTCGATCATCGCCTTGCGTTTCTTCTCGGTCTTGGCTTCCTGAATGAAACGTATCTGGTCTTCGGGGATGCCGTGATCCTCCACCAACTTGCGCTTGATCTCGCTGTACGGATTCCACTGGTCGGGCTTGTAAGTTCCCAAGTCCGAAAAGACGAACTGCGTCCCTTTGTGCCCGGCGTATTTATTGTAATACTTCGCAATCATATCGGCGCAATGGGTGGCCTTGTTGTCCTTGTCGTCGCCATAGGACAGCGGATCGATGAGCCGCATGTCGAGCGACATCTTTCGGGCGTAGTCGGTGGCGATGAGCATCTTCGCCTTCTCCTCCCTCTCGTTCAGTGGCGGGCGGCCCAGTACGGTGGCATTGCCGGTCTTGGCGAACTCGATGAGCTTCTGTATGAACTCCCTCTGGTCGGGCGTCGGGGGGATGTTGTGCAGTATCTCGTTCTTCTCCGGCCGGTCGATGCCGATGTCGGCTGCGGTACGGAAGTCGGTAATTTCAGAATAGAACGAGGCAAGTTCCGGAACCTTGATAAAGTAACGGAAACGCTCTTTCTGCACCACCTCGTTGGTGACGGAGAACTCGTAATCGACGGACTTTCGGGCAAATACCGCCGCCCATGCGTCAAAGGAGTTGATCCCCTGACGCTCCAACTCCCTGGGACGCAGGTACTTGAAGAGCAGGTACAGTTCGGTCAGCGAGTTGGAAATAGTGGTTCCCGACAGGAAGGTGGCTCCCAAATCCTTGCCGGTGCGCTGCTGGATGGTACGCAGGGCGAACAGCATGTTGAGCGCACGTTGGCTGCCCTCGCTGTTTCCCAGCCCCGCCACACGGTCGTGCCGGGTGGTGAACATCAGGTTCTTGAACCGGTGCGATTCATCGACAAAGAGGTGGTCGATGCCCATGCGCTTGAAGTCCGCCACGTCGTCCTTGCGGGTCTCGATCTCGTGGAGCAGCTCTTTCAGTCTGGCCTCAAGGTTCATCTTACGCTTCTCCATGCCCTTGATCTGTGCGTTGCTTACTTCCGCACCCTGCTGGTAGAGGACTTCGAGATTCTCTTCCACGCTGTCCAGCTCCTGTTGCAGGATGTCACGCTGGATTTCGGGGGACTGTGGTATCATGCCGAACTGCTCGTGCGAGAGGATGATGGCATCCCAGTCGTTGTTCTTCATCTGATGGAAGATCTCGACACGGCGTTCCGGCGTGAAGTCCTCCTTGCCGGGATAGAGGACTTTGGCGTTGGGGTAGGCGGTGGCGAAAGTCTGTGCGATCTCGTGAATATTCGCCTTCAGGCCGGTGATAAGGGGCTTGTTCGCCAGTCCCAGACGTTTCATCTCGTAGGCGGCACAGCACATGATGAGCGTCTTGCCGCCGCCCACCTCGTGATCGGCGATCCCCCCTCCGTTCTGCTTGAGCATCCAGATGCAGTCCTTCTGGCTGGGGTACAGGTCGGGAATGCCCAAGCCCTTGAGGTCGAGGCCGGGAAAGCTCTGGTGCGATCCGTCGTACTTGGGACGGACGAAGCAATTGAACTTGCGGTTGTACATGTCCGCCATTTTCCGCTTGAACTCCGGTGACTGCTCCATGAGCCAGTCGGAGAAGCCGTTACGGATCTCGTCAATCTTGCTGTTGGCGAGCAAGGTGACTTCGGGATCACGTATCTTCATCTCGTTGCCCGCTTTGTCCAAGACGGTTTTGGTGATGTTGGGCGTGGTGTTGTGGATGGCATGGCGCATAAGGGCGATGCCGTTGAAGATGCGACTTTCCGAACGCACCGAATACTGGTTCATGATGCGTGGGGAGGTCATGTCGGCCCTGATGCTGTACTCGTCGCTGCTGGCGGTATAGCGGACGGACACATCTGTATCGAACAGCCATGAGGCATAGCGGCTGTAAACCGCCGCCGGTATCCAACGCTCGCCGAAATTAAAATCCAGATCCTCGAAAGGTATGGGCGTGGGAAGCGACTGCCGCAAGGCTTCGAGAGAAATACGGGTCTCGCCGTTGTCGGGATGCGACTGCAAATATTCTTCGATATGTTCGGCTTTGGCCATGACGTTGCCGGAAATGAAACGGTCGGCAATCTCGTAGTTCTTCGAGAGGGGATTGTAAAATATCCGCCCACGCAGTTCTTCCAACAGGGCGGACTGCGACTTGTCGGTCAGGGACTCCATGTACGACATGTTCACGTTGCCATACTTGTTGAGCGAGGCGGTGAGCGCCTCGTGCACGTCGTCGGTATGGGTGATCTCGTTGATGTTGTACGAAACGGGATGGTCGAAGATGTCGGCCTTGACCGCCCGGCCGTCGATGTAACGCTCCAGCGACAGTATCTCACGGTTGCCCGCATCCATGCGGAACAGGTCGATGTTCTTCTTGTCGTTCAGGTTGCCGAACTGACGGATGAAATCATCGTAAAGGGTGTTGAGCATGGTGCGCAACGCCGGATTTTCGGCATGGGTGGCGGCTTCGTTCTCGTACAGGTGATGGTAGGTGTCACGTATCTCGATGTATAGCGACGCACGGCGTCGCTGGCGTTCGGGCAGATCCAACGGGTTGAATACCGGTGCGGCCTCGCCGATGGCGGAAAGGTAGCCTATCTGCCCGTCGTCGTCCACAAGAGAGCCGTTACGGTGGTGCCCCTGTAGGTCGGCCGGATAAGGACGGGGCTTCATGCGCTCCTGACGTGCGGCCTCTTCCTCCTGCCGGCGGCGTTCCCGTTCCTGACGTTCCTGCTCCTGCCGCTCTTTCTCTTGGGGAGCCGGTTCGGTCGGGACGGTCTGCATGGCGGAATGTTGCTCCAACGGCGGCATATCGAAGAGGGACAATTGTCCGGAGTCCTCCTTTTTGCGCCTTGTTTTCCTTTTTCTGACCTGTGAACGCTCCTCTTGGGTGAAGCCGAAAAGGTCGTACAGGGACATGACCGGCTCCGGCGTGGTCTTTGCGGCGGTTGGCCGGGCTTCCGCTGACGGTTGCTCCGGCGTGAGAGTCCCACGCTCCACCTGTACCGTCTGTCGATCCACTGAAGTGGAATGTCCGTTCATGTTACCGGACCGGTTGATTTCCCGCACCTGTGCGATGCGTTGCGACATGGTTTCTGCCGGACGGCTCACCAGATTGCGGAACTCCTGCACGGGTGAATGGCGGAGATACAGGTCCAGGTCGAGCTGTTCCGAGAGGTTGCGGTCAAGGAAATACTTCATGTCGGCGGCGATGGCTTCCATACCCCCGTCATGCAGGTAGATGCGTGCCGGCTTTCCGTAGGGATCGGTACCGACATGGGCACGTGTATGCACAATGGCGGCGGTATGCTCGAAATACTCGTTCTGTGTTGTCCCGTCGGCCTGCGTGCCGACTTCGACGAAAGACCGTTCGAGCGGGGTGTATTCCCTTTGGGAAAGTGTGTCCTTCTGCAAGATGACCAGGTCGCTGCCCACCTCCGTACCGGCATAATCTGTAAAGAGGTTGTTGGGCAGGCGGACAGCCGATAACAGCCGGGATTGGTTCATCAGGTATTGCCTTACGGGATAGGCCATAGCGGAGTTCATCACCCCCTGCGAGGTGATGAAGGCAAGGATGCCTCCCTCACGGACGGCATCCAGCCCTTTGGCGAAGAAATAGTTGTGCAGGCTGTTCAGCGCAAAACGCCTGGCCGTGCCGTTGTCGAAGGACGGGTCGAAAACACGTATGTCGCCGAAGGGGATGTTGCTGCTCACCACGTCGAAATAGCCGTTGCGATGCGGGGGCAGTTCCTCGAAGCCCTTGATATTGACCTGTGCTTCGGGATGGAGCCGGGCGAGGATGCGGCCGGTAAGCAAATCCTTTTCATAGGCGACAATTTCGGGGCCGTTGCCGGCTGCGGAGTGGAATTGCGGTTGGAAGGCTGAAACAAAATTGCCGGTTCCCGATGAAGGATCGAGGAAACGGCCGGGCGACACTCCGTGTTCGCCCAAAGAAGAGGCAATGGCATTGACAATCGCCGGCGGTGTGTAGAAAGCGGTGAAGGTGGATGCCTTCACGCTTTCCACCAGTCGCTTGTATTCACGTTCGTCAGCGGCTCCGTCATGCAGGACGTTGTGAAGTTCCGTAACCAGGGGGAACAGTTCACGGTCGGCCTGTGTCCAGCGGAGTATGTCGGTGAGTTTCCCGAAAGGGGAAAGAACCGCCTTGATACCTCCGAACCCGGAGTAGGCGGCGAGTGTGCCCGCTTCCTCCGGTGTGGCGGTGCGTTGTTCCTTCTCCAAACGGAACATCAGCCGGATTGCCTCTATATTGTCCCTGAGATGTGCCTTTTTATTATAAGCCATTCTCTTCCAGCCAGATTACAACCGTACCTGTCAGCTCGTCATAGAGCTGCTCGAACTCCGGGCTGAACATGAAATCATCCGAGAGCGTATAGCCGGAGAAGGCCTTCCGGCATTCGGGAAGCAACTGCAAGGCCACGCTGCGTGCGCTGCCTTCGGGGACTTCGGCGGCGAACTCGTTCCAGAGGACGGTGACCAGCGTGTCCAAAGGTGAGAAATGCAACCCCTGAAAAAGCAGGGCGTTCGCCTGTTGCGCCGCATCGTCGTAGGTCAGGCCGGAACGGATGGCTGCGCTGAAGGCTTCGGCGGCCTGATCGCTGCGGATGGTGACGAAAGACCCGTCATCCGCCAAGTCCGGATGCGACTCACGCAGGAAGGACAACAGGGTAAGACGGTAGTAAGATAATTCATCCGGTTCTTCCGCTACGGATACCGGCACATTGGATTTATTCTGATTCATATAATTATCGGATTATTAAGTGATACAATTCGGACGGGTTATTTCTTCCTGCCGCTTTTCTTTTCCTGCGGTTTCCTGTCCGGGAAGGAGTAACTTATGGTAAAGTCAGGATTAAGCACCAGTGCGGCATCGAAGCTCTTGCCCTCACGGCTCTTGAAGCCTTTGACAAGAGGAGTGCGGCCTTTGGTCGCCAGCTCGATGATCTGTCCGTCGGTCAGTATCTTACCTCCCTTGTTACGGAACAGGGTGAAGCTGCAATCGACATCGGCGCATTTGGCAACCTTGTCGAAGAACAGGATGCGGCTCTTCCTGCACTTGGGACAAGTGCATTGCTCTCCTGAAGGAGCGACATCAAGGGTGGCGGCCAGCAGTTCGGTAACGATCTGTGCGGTATAGACCTCTATGTTCCGGCGGAAAGAGAAGGCATCGGCCTCTCCGGTTTCTATTTTGGCGAGGGTGTTCTCCCACGCCGCTGTCATTTCGACGTCGGCAATCTTTTTGTCCTTTACCGTATCGTAAACCGCCAGTCCTTTTTCGGTAGGCACAAGGTTCTTCTTGTCCCGGCGTATATAGTCACGGGCAAACAATGTTTCGATGACAGCTGCACGAGTGGCCGGAGTGCCGATACCGATCTCACGGATTCCGGCACGCAGTTGTTCGTCGCTGATCTCTTTGCCGCAATGCTCCATGGCGGAGAGCAGTGAACTCTCGGTATGCAGTGGTTTGGGCTTGGTCTGTTTCTCCACTGTTTCGGAGGCGAGCAGTGGCAGGGTTTCACCCGTTTGCAGTCCCGGCAACGTGGTTTCCTCCGCCTCCTCTTCCGGCTCGCCACACACGGCACGCCAACCGGCGGACTTGATGACCGCACTCTTGAGGGTGAATATCTCACCGCCTGCGGACAAGGCAACTTCGGTCATTTCCTTGACGCAACATGGCAAGAAGGCTTCGAGCAGGCGTGCGGCAACCATTTCATAGATAGCCTGCTCGTCCTGCGACAGACCTTCGGGCAGGTTCTCGGTGATGAGAAGCGCATGGTGGTCGGTGACTTTGGCATCATCTACCGGACGGCGGTTGAGCGGTGCGTCCGGCAAGACGGATGCGGTGGCGGTGAAACGTGGATATTGCCGCAGGAGCATTATGCGCGAGGGGATCTCGTCGAAAACATCCTCGGATATATAACGGCTGCCGGTACGTGGATAGCTTAGCACTTTCTTCTCGTACAGGCTTTGCGCAAGCGTGAGCGTCTTGTCTGCGGAGAAGTCCAGTTTGCTGTTGGCCTCTTTCTGCAAGGCGGTCAGGTCATAGAGCAGCGGCGGCTCTTGAACGGCCTCCCTGCGTTCTACGGAAGTGACGGCAAGCATACCGCCGTCCTTAATCTCACGAAGCCTGGCAGTGGCCGAATCAAGATCATCGAAGCGGTTCTGTGAGAGTGCGGAAAAGTCGATGCCGTTTTTAGAGACCGAAACCTTTATCCGGAAATATGTCCGGGACTCGAACTGCCTGTTCTCCCGGTAGCGTGAGCAGATCATCGCCAATGTGGGTGTCTGCACCCGTCCCAGGGAGAACACGCCCTGTCCGGCGGCAAGGCTGAGTGCCTGAGAACTGTTGATGCCCACGAGCCAGTCCGCCTCGCTGCGGGCTTTGGCGGAGAGGTAAAGGTTGTCGTAAAGACTTCCCTCCCTAAGATTTTGCAACCCCTCACGGATGGCCTTGTCGGTGAGCGAAGAGATCCACAGACGGGCAAAGGGCTTGGTACAACCGAGATAGTTGTACACGTAACGGAAAATCAACTCACCCTCACGACCAGCGTCGGTGGCGACGATGATGGATTCGCATCTGTCGAACAGCTCCCGGATCACTCCCAATTGCCTGACGACTCCGGGATCGTCCTTGTAAGCCTTACCCTCTCGCACCTGACGGGGAACAAGCCTGAACTCTTGTGGCAATATGGGCAGGTGTTCCCGACGGAAACCGGAGAGACCGTAACTTTCGGGCATGGCAAGACCGACCAGATGCCCGAATGCCCATGCCACGGCATATCCGTCCCCCATTAGATACCCCTCTTTCCGTTGGCGTGCGCCCACTACGGACGCTATGGCCTGCGCCACGCTGGGCTTTTCTGCAATGATAACTTTCATATATAATGTATTATTTATGTGAATGGTTAAATGGATACTCCTTTCTTATCGGTTTTCTGTACCGGGCGGTTCTGGCTGACGGTGTTTTCCGGCTTCGTGCTGTCCTGACGGACGGCCGCCTGTTGCGACTGTCCCTGCTTTTTGCTCTTGTCCGGGTTCCATTTGAAGAAATCGAACTTTGCCCGCTCGTGGTTGACACGGACGAAAGCACTGAACAAGTTTCCCTCGTTGTCGGTCATGTTCTTGATATGGACTGTCTTGCCGGCGGCTAACTTCTCCCGTACCTCGGGTGTCAGCCCGACGCCTTTGAGCACCTGTGGTATGACCAGTTCACGGCTTCGCATCTGTGTCTCTGATTGCGCCTGTTTGCGATTCAGTCCCCTGAAGTCATAAGTGAAGCCGCCCTTGCAGACGTTATACTGGAGGCGTGCGTCGTAATATCCCTGTTTCTTTTCGGACCACATGTTCTCAACCAGCACGGACTCGCCCCGTGCCAGCCTTGTGGTCTGGTCGTCGGAGAGTCGTACCCGGTTCACTTCCTGCGGTATGGTGATTTCACTGACCGGAACATGGTGCAGGCGGTTGGTTTTGGGATTGAGCGAGAGCAGACACGATTCACGCACTCCTCTGGCAAGTTCCAGCTCAACGACACAACCGGCATTGTTGCTCCTGGAAAGATTCTCTTTCACTTCGGGAGAAAGCTCCGTACCCATGTACGGCCGGTCCAGTTCGGGATACCGCTTGCAGCATTCCACGTTCAGGACCGGTTTGCCGCCGGCTGATTCCACCAGACGAATGCAGGCCGGCGTTTCAAAGTCGATACCCTCGAAGGAGATCCTGATGTCGAGGACTGCGGACTCGTGGCCGTTCAGCAGGCGTTGTATGCCCGTTTCGCCCAACGATTCGGGAGTTACGCCCATGCGTGCGAGCTGCTGCCAATCCACCTCGTCCACTCCCCAACGGGTGGTCTGTTGCGGAGTGTCGCCTGTGATGCTCTGCTCCTGTGCCGGTTGCCGGATGTCAATGGCGTAACTGGAAAGAAGCTGTTCGTTCTCTTTGGGAAACTTGAATATTTCCACCAGCTCTTTGGCTGCGGATAACATTTCCACCGGCAGGTGGTAGAAGCGGAAGTCCGACGGTCGATCATACTGGCGGTTCATGTTGGAGAAAAACGTCCCGATCACGGACTCGTTGCGGTCGATGTGCAGAAAAGTCTCGGAGGGCTTTGCCTGTGCCAGCGGTTTGGTGCGGAGTGAACCGTCAGGCTCAATACCCTGAACGATGTGCGGCGTGTTACCGTCGGAGGCGTTGGTGACTACCAATGCCTCGTTCTTGAAATCTTTGAGATTGTCCATAAATCAATCGGATTAAATTGTGAAACAATAAAGTTAATTGCGGTACGAAGGTAGGCTTAAGTGGTTGTAGGACGAGAGGGAACGTGACGATCGGGTACAAGTGGCTACCGGTTGGCATGAAATGTCTCCTGTTTCCTATTCTGTGTGATTCGTTTTATACATCGCAGGCAACATCAAGACGTTGCGGAAGAATCATTCATCGGATATTTTAGATGATCCGAACGGCGGGCCGGAAAAGAACGGTCCCGTTTTTGAGTACATGACAGAGAATACGGTGGGGTAGGAGGATTATCAAGAAAAGTATCCCATGGGTATCGGCCAGCTTTTTTTGATATTGTGACTTTTCCGGGAGTCATGAAATGTTTTCCTTCGAGATAAAACTAAGAATAGTTAATAGAATAAATGCTTAAACAACAGCAAATATATCCTTGCCTTATTTATCAGGGTAGTACCATACTGTAATTTTGGGGATGGCTATTGTTGCTTTGTCTGTATTTAATTATTGACCAATGGGAGATTCTCACAGCTTTTCTGCCTTTTTATTTATACAACTTTTTATTTCAAACAGTGATTGATTTATTCAACTATTTGAATATTTGTTGTTTTAGTATCGGATTATAGAAAAAAGTAATGTTTTAGCGACCGTCCTATTTTTATCATTTTGTGTTGCATTACTATTGGAAAACTTTTTCACAGGCAAAAATACCAGCTTTTCTGAAAATATGAAATTTTGAAACGTTTTTCTTTCGGAAGCATATCAATATTGATTGATCAATCAATTGGACGTTTAGACGGCAAATAGAGTGTTTAGGAAGATATTGGCGGGTAGTGTGCCTCTGCATTCGAAATAAATTTTGTATCTGACACATGGGGAAGATTCTTCAAAGCCGAATCTCGTATTTTTCTATTTTCCTCCATAGAGCTAACTCCACATGCCAATTTGTAAGGGAAGGTTTCATCCTCCGGGGCACAAAGATCCTCTATTCGGTTTGCTCGTACTGTATTTTTGATCTTTGTGCCCCAGACAAATAGTTTATGATTTGTTGGCTGGTTTTCGGTAAATAAGAAAAAATGTTATTTTTTTTGGTGGATTATCCACTTTGTCATTTTATCACTATATATGTAGTTGACGAGATGCCGGGAATAATTTTAATGAGTATCCTGATACCATAGCGTTTGATTATAATCATTTGCTTTAACATTATGGCTTGGTTCAGATGTTGTTATTCCAGAATATGAATTTATTGGCACTGCACCACGGCTTGCTGAGTAATATTTTTCTGTGTGTGTTTTGTAAGGAACTACTTTGTTTAAAGTTTCAGAAAATTGTAACAGCAGAGTGCTGTCGTTTTTACATAATACTTTTACATAATCCCCGTAATCGTAAAAAATAACAGGACTGTATCCATCCATAGGCTGTACAAAACCTTCTTGGGTATTATCAAATATGTATTGTTGGTTTATTCGTTTCATCAGTGCCGCCAAATTATCTAATTCGCTACAGTTTGTTACGGCTAAAGTTCCATAAGGATATTGATAGGTGGAATAAAATTGATGGAAAGCATCACATGCCGCCTTATAATTTGGTTCTCTTGATAAAAGATGTTTTCCCATTGTGGAATAAGGCATGCCGAATGCCATTATTTCCGTGGGGCAAGCTATTATGTAATCTGTTATATGACGTAGCTCGTACGCAGTCTCTAAGGAGGACATATAGCAATCGTCGAATAAGATATATTCCATAGATAATCCACTATTTTTTATACTGTTGGAAAGGGTTTTTATATCTGTTTGGTATTCGGCGGATAGCCCGCCAAAGAAACGTGTTTGAGGTACATTCTTGTATTCCCAGTGATGCCTGAAATCCTGCAACATTCTTGACTTGCTGCCATTAACAAGCAGCCATCCCATACCATGGCAACCTATAATCATGGAATAGGACTTTGCCGGGGCAAATGTCTTCATATCATTGAGAATATCTGTTAATACAGGTTCTATGGTAAATTGGGGATTTTCGTATTCTTTCAAAATGGAATGGATACAATTTCCATTTTTCAGAATAATTTCAAACATTTGGGCTTTGATGGAACTTGTAGAAAGAAAAACAATCACTCTTTCATTCTTCAAGCTTGTTTCTTTTATGGCATATTCCATATCAGAAATATTGTTATAGAAATAGTCTATTAAATCCTCGGACCATGGGAAATACATAAAGGTGGTTCTTTGATTAATTTCCGGTTCAAATTCTTCTTTTTCGCAGGAGAATAAGACGAATAAAAAAGATAAGAGTGTTATTAGATTCTTGATTCCCATATAACTTTTATTTATAATTTTATACTCACTTTTATTCTGCCAAAAATCTTTTATGACTGCAAATTTAGAAATTTAAGTCGAAAACAGTAATAGCTTGTTTCAAATTGTTGCAATTCTACCTGGAAACATATTTTAATACAGTTAACATTGTTGATAAAATATCAACTTACCCAATTCGATTCATATGGTGTTTTGTTTGCTGTTTTGCTTCTTTCATGCGATTTTTGCATTTTTTTATGCAAACAGTTAATTCATATAATCATTTGTAATGTATTTATAGTTATGGCAACAGTAAAAACGGTATTAGTAAAGGGGCGGTGTAATAGTCGCGGGGCCTATCCATTGGCTGTGCAGGTCCTTCATAAACGGAAAAAGAAAGTTTTTTATACAGGATACAGCATTACCCCCTGTGAGTTTGATTCTTTTAGCGGACGAGTACTCTTTAATGGTGCATATACCATGGAAACTGTCCGACGCATGAACCGTACATGCCGGAAAATTTGTAAAATCTTGGATAAAGCCATAGGCATATTGGAAAGGGAGGGTAATGAATATACGACATGTGATATAGCCAGAGTCTATGAAACCCTGACTGGTAAAGTGGGTTTTTACAGCTATTTCCGTGAGAGAATCCGTGTGCTTTTCGACACCGGGCATGAAGGGACGGCAAAAGCGTATGAGGCGACCCTGCATTCCATGCAAAAACATTTGTGTAAGACTGATTTTCCATTTGCACATCTTTCTTCCCGCCTTGTCATTAAGTATCGTGACACTCTCCTGGAGGCCGGTGTGGGCAAGAATACGATAGGGTTTTATTTACATAATATGAAAGCGGTATACAGGCGTGGATGTCTTGAATTGAATCTGGTATTTCCTTCACCTTTTTGCAATATCAGAATCCGGTCTGAAAAGACCGTCAAACAAAGTCTTCCTATGAATCAGGTGAAGTCTCTTGCCAACCTGTCACTTTCAGTCGGAACACCGGAATGCTTGGCCAGAGATGTTTTTATGTTCAGTATCTATACTCGCGGAATGTCATTCGTAGATATTGCTTTTCTAAAAAAGAGCGATATTTTTCCCGGGGTAATCCGCTATAGAAGGCAGAAGACCGGCCAGTTGCTTGAAATAGGTATTAACCGGCAGATACAGAGTTTGCTGGAAAGGTATGGAGATACTTCGGGTGACTATCTTTTCCCTCTGGTTGATGAATCTGAAACTCCTTATTCGGGGTATAAAAAAGCTTATAACAAGATAAGGTATGCACTGAAAAAGATTTCCCAAAGAATCGATATAAATATTCCTTTGCGTCTGCATGCTGCAAGGCATAGCGATTTTTCTTTCTTGCTAAGATACAATGTATTACAATATATTTCGGCTTGATAGGTAACGATTTAGAAACCAGCGAAATTCCGTGTTTCACCTCGTTTTGCAGTAATTCAAAAGAACGCTTTTTCTAAATGCAAAGGTAATATTATTATTTTGAATAATCCACTGTGTTATCATAGAACTGAGCAAACCACATCACTTTCTTAGATTATATAATCAAGCTAAATGACAATCACCTATATCGAACAAGAGTCGCAATCAAAAAAAGCAATTACTGTTATTATTAATATGAGAACTCTAATCAATGCCTACAAGCCTGCATTATTTGTTTTTTACATATGGTTTTATCACATCAATGCTCCATGCATAATTTAGATTGGCTTGTGAGCCGTCTGCAAACGAACCGGATGTGATACCGACTACTTCTCCGTATTCATTTATCAATGCGCCACCACTGCTACCGTGATCAATTAAAGCAGAAATTTGCATTAAATTTTTGTCACGCCATTGCGATACCTCTCCTGAAGAAAAGGTATTTTCAAGTCCACGGGGGCTACCAATAGCATAGACTTTTTCACCCACATTCGGTTTGTATTTGGCAACGGGAATAAAATCTGTATTGGAAACATCTACACGGAATAGAATAAAATCTTCATTTTCACTGCTCATGATCACTTCCTCTACTTTGTACACCTTATCGCTTCCAGCTAATTTAATCCCTTCCTCACCAATGCCAGTTCCTTTGAACACATGATAATTGCTGACAGCCAAACCATCTTTGTTGATAAAGAATCCAGAACCTTGGTACATATTGTAGCCATCCGAAGTAAACACCATAAAAACTGACGTATTATATTTCGAAAAAATTTGAGAACCATCAAGCTTATTTTTATCACCACGATTATTTACAACTGATATTGTGACGTTCCTTGCTTTTTTATTAGGAGACACTAGTACTGACTGTGACTGTTGTGAAGTTACAATCTTATCATTCCTTTCACCATGTCCTGATTTATGAGCGCATGAATACAGACATATAATAGAAACTGTTGATATTATGAAATTATTTATTTTCATTGTTTTCAAAAATGTTTTTTGGCAATATATGAATAAGGAAACGCTGATTCTCTCTTTCGTCATTTGTTTCTCGCATAGAATGAGTATCAAGTTTGCCATCTCCACTGCCAGATATTAGAATTTCGCAATTACTCCCAAATGTAATACGTGAATCTTCAATCCAAAAACGCATAAGTGCTAATGCCCGTTGGTAACTTAATTCATAATTATAAAGGAAGTTGTCTTTTGACGCTTGCCCCTCTATTATAAGAATATATTGATTCTCACTATGGTTTTTTAAGAAATCTCGTATTTCGCGTCCTGCCGCAGCCAATTGACGTAATTGGGCTTCTTTATCCGTAGATACAATATCATTCAAGTCAGACTTTCCAGCAGGATAGCGAACTTGAATTGTTAGAACATATTTTTTGTAATCTGAACGATATTGAAAATAATCTCGACTTAAATCTTTTGTTGATTGCTCAACCTTTTTAATCTCTTGTAACTGAGCTTCTGTTGCCTCCATACGCTTATGTAGAAGAACAATTACAAGAATGAATAATACTAACATGACAAAAAACAAACTTGTCATCAAGTCTGAGTAACTTGTCCAAAAAAACGATTCCTTTTTCTGAGCCATAATTACTTTTTATTATTATCTTTAATAGAATCTGTTGTATTTAAGACCGCATCAGTAGTATTTTCTGCTTGTTTATTAACTATTTGCATCGGCAACTCTGTTGGCTGAATATGGATTTGTTGTGGCTGGCTCTTATCCTTTTTAACGGGGAAAAACATAAACACGATATTTAAAATGCAGGTAATGGCAATGATTACTAATGCAGCCCATCCTGAGACTTTCATCCACGCTGGTATGGAATCGCCAACACGAACACTATCATTTGTATCAAGTATTTTATTTACCTTTGTGGTCATCAAGGTTTGTTTGATAGACTGGGATATGTCATTCGCTAAACGGATGTTTGACATTTCTATTTTTTCAATCAGCTTGTCAAGTCTGACAGGAATTGCTGAAATTTCTTCCAATTGTTCAGACAATTGTGGCATTTGTGTCATTTGGGCACTAAATTGAGCCTTTAAATCATTTGTAAATTGTTCAAATGACTCTCGTTCAGATTTAAGAATTTCTTTGAATGACTCACTTTGTTCAATAAACCTTTTGTGCAGTTCTTCGACATTTGATGATGTAGATTCCTTTATATTTTGGAGAGACTCTTGAAGTGTCCTGTCTGCATCAGCTGTTGTTTTAGCTATTTCTCCTTTATGACGTCCAAAGAAATCTCTTATTTCTTCAAGTATGTGGATTCGATTTGCTTGTTCATTATACAATGATTCAAATCTATGTATAGCTTCGGTGTATCCTTCAATATCATTGAGATATTGATTAAATACTTCCAATTTGTCTGTGCATTGTTGTAATTCTTCAAGAACACGCACATTAGCTTTTGCCATTTTCATAACATCCATGTCATGAACCGCTTTTATTATATCCGCTTGTATTGCATAGGACTGATTAACGGCATTTAGCGTATTCCCAAGATTTGATGTGTTTTGTGCGAATGTATTGTTGAATTTATTGAGATTTCTTACGAGATTGTTAAGTGCCTCGGATGTATCAGATGGTAATTCAGGAAGAAGTTCTGATTGCATCCAAGCAAAAAAAGAATTTTTCCCGTCTTCCTCATTAAGTTTGCATCTTTTGAAGAGAAGAGAATTGACTGTCGTAAGCAGAATACCACAAATAGAAGCCAGCATTGCCCATGCGACACCACTTAAAAGAGAATTAATTCCAGAAGCGGCACTCTGTGAAGCATTATCGATAACTCCGCCACCGCTGCTCATAAGAGTCATTATTGCATTAGACTGTAACAAATCCCACAATCCCATAATAACACCAGCCATTGTACCAGCCAATCCCCAATAAAGTGGAATAGGTGTCTGTGTAGCTATGTCATTTTCTACAGAATCACAGTGACGGTCAACCGCATCTTTCAGAAGACCAAAATCAATAACTGAACCGGAGTTATTTCCAAGATATTTATTGATGGATGTAATAATGCCGATAAATATTTTGTTACCATCCCCATATATGCCATCCACAAGAGAGGTTTCTGCATTACGTCTTATTCGCCATGAAGTTGTACCAGTAAAGATGTTACTGAATTGGCGCATACGCAAAAAGTTCTTCACAAAGAAAAACAATTGCATAAATATGATAATAATAATTATTATAGGTACTATTGAATGCATAATAGTTGATTATTTTTTTAAAGTTATAACTGCTTTTTTTACAATAATCCATTTATCTCCTATTTGTTGAGCCAGTCCTTTGTAATGAACGGACATATCAGTTGCCTCATTTTTAGATACCCCTTCAAATTCTACAGCCAAGTCCATATAGTCGCTGGATTTGATAGAGGAAAGAGATGCTATAGGCTCAAAATTAGCTGAACCATCAATAATTTGTGCTGAAAATCTTGCATCACTATCTTTTGATTCAAGTACTTTTTTAAAATACCCTGTGCCGTTTTCACCACTTATAGCTGTTCCAAAGTAACCTATTCTAGTTGGTTTTATCGGTGGGGTAATTGTAGATGGAGTCGGTGTTCCATGAACAAGAGTAGTCTTTTGTATTTTTGAAAGTTCATTCTCTAAATGTTGTATTTTTCGAGACAAATCAGAGATTTCATTATTGGGTATCGATGACGAGGCTGAATAATTTGTACGTTTAGTACCAGTAACATTTGGTTCAAATCGACGCTCATTTAATAGCTGTCTCAGTGATTCGATTTCTTCACGATGACGACTTAATCTATTATTACATTTCCCTGTTTTTCCAAATGCAAAAATTGATACTATCAAACCAAGCAATCCAATACCTCCACCAATAAGAATATACCATTTATTCGTTGCTTTTTCATCATTGATTTTCTTATTGTCCATTTTTACTTCGCTTAATTCCTGATAAACCTTTTCATATTTTTCGGTTAAATCCATTATTTTTTCTCGTAGATTGTTGATAGAATCAGTTATCGCTTTTTTATGCTTCTCATCAGATTGCGTTATGGAACTCTTTTTATGCTTCTCTTCCAGAGAAGTGTTGGCAGCCACATCATTGCCACAACTACACAAGCAGATGTCCGCCAAGGCTAATGTGAGTAATGAGATTATAATTTGTTTCATGTGCTCTTATGATTGTTGTAATTCGTTATATATTTCTGCTGAAATTGCATTTAACACCCCTTTTATGGGATAATAGAAGAATGTTTCCTCTATCATATCTTCCGCCTCAGTTTCTTCACAACGCTGACTTATTCCTTTTTCAAGGAACGTGAGAAGATCTTTCTTTGCCATTTCTTGTGCGATACGAATAGATGATGGTTTAACTCCGAAATTTTTATCAAAATTGAATGCAGAATTCATATCAACAAGTACGAACTTGAAGAAATCCTCAACTGCGGTAACTGTACGCCTCTTGTAATCATCTTTAATGTTGGCATAGGTATCTTTTGGTGTCACTAATCCTGTACAATCACTCTTGAAAACAATAGTCTTATCTCTGTTGTCTTCATCTTCCGTACCGATAATGCCACCCTTACAAGTTGATTCTTTAGGGTTAGAGTCTTTTTCAAGACCCAGCAAATCCAATTCCTTACCATACGGTTTTCCGAGCAGTTTTTCAAATACCATTTTGGTATATCGCGCGAGTAATTTGGAGTCGGTTGTAATAACACGTATTACCTTGCTGCCATTGCCACTAAAAGAGATATGACGAGGAACTTCAAGGTTAAGTGACTTAACAATTTGCGCTATGTGATATACTATTGCCGTATAGAAAATAATAAATACAATCTTAAAATCTTCATCTTCTTGGAGTATATAATTAAAATCAATAGCTTTGACATTAACTCCGGCTCTTTGGGGAATAGTGTTGTCTTTAAGACCAAATAGGAATGATGCCATATTAGCAGGTTTGGTGTTATTCGGGCTATTGAACACGCGAATAAGATCCATTAAATTCTTCTCTTCAAGAAGTTTCAGAATTTCATTCTTATGCCAGTCAACTATACCGTTATCTTCATCAAGTTCTGAAAATGAATTTTCAAACAGAGTATTTGATGCAAACCGAAATGATGTCACATGACTTATATTCTTATCTTTCGCAAACGCAATATCAGTAGTGCCTCCACCAATGTCAACATTGATTAAATCCGTAGCCGTTGAATATCTCTTGAAGAAGTATTGAATTGGTGCGGAAGATTCCGTCATATATCCAGTAACACCATTTCCAAAATATTTTTGGTAAGCATCATCCCATATAGATTTCAATCTACGCAATCGCTTAGGTGCCATACTTATAGGATAAAACCATGTGATTTTAGTATGCTGCAAATCGCCATTATTAAGAAGGACCTTATTCCTAATGATAAGCATAAGGCATCTGACATACGACTCCATCACACAAAGATCATCACCATTACCCCATTTGATGTTACATCTGAAATTGTTGTAAGACAACTCACTGCGCTTATCATAAGTAAATGGAAGATTCACAAGCGTAAATGGTTCGACTACATTTGTCCAATCTATTGTCTTTGCGCAGGAAAGCACAGTCCGAGTTGGAAAATGAAAATCGGACAAGCCGATTTCTGAAGGAATAAAATCTTTCTCTATAAGTTCGGTTTCTTCAATCAAATCTTCAATTGAACCATATTCATTCTTTATAGGGATGAACATCTCACATAACTGTCTATCCTTAGCCGTGAAAGTAAAAACCTCTGGTTTTTCATTTCCTTTGCGGAACTCTATGTGGGTATTAGATGTACCTAAATCTATAGCGAACTCAAACCGTTCAACATTCCTTTGCTGTTTGAAAATCGGCAGCAAAATACCACAATATCCATGTGTGTTACGAACTTGAACGAAATCAAAATTCCTTTTTTCCAACAAATAATTATCAGCCTTAACCATAATCTGTTGGTCTTCATTACGACAAGTGCAGCTTTTTGGTAGGATTTTTTCACCATCACTAAAAAAACGGAATTCGTTTCTTCCTGTTGCAGACTGAACACATGATACAGTATAAATAGCGTCCTGTTCATTGTTGAATCTAACTTGCGGCATAATGAATCCTGTGAACTTAAATTCAGTCATTCCACCCTCATTATTCTGTACATCTGCACATCTATTATTATAGTAAAGCCGTATGTATTCAACGTATCTGATATTTCCAGCTCCTTTAATGGGTACACGGAGTGTAACCTTTACACCTGAATTACCTGCAAGTGTTTGCATCTCAAACATTGGTTTTCCATCCATCATATTTCCTCTTATCTCTTCCGGGGTGAAATATTCAAACAACAGAGGTTTTAAAGGAAGCAGATATGACAATTCTTTTTCTTCTAGTTTCAAATTTCCATCAAAATAATTTTCAACATTCAGACTATGAGGAACTCGAATAATTGTATCTTCCAATAAGTCACTAATTGTCAGATATGGATTAAGAGAACCATCAAACGGAAGTGTTCTTTTCATTAAATCCAATTCCGAATCAATATACGGAGCAACATTAGTCTTACCCCATTTGCTTGTGGTATACTGAAGGTCGCCATAGCGGTTTCCCGCCTCTATTGGGAGAACTAATGGAGAGAACTCACATTCTTTCGTGGTTTTTATGGTAAAATCACTAGTTGTCGTTACAGGGCGAGAAGTCTTTTTGTATAGTGGATAGCCCAAAACTTCTACAATGTCATTTTGTTGTACATCAACGACAGAGATTGAAGACAACTGATCAAGTACAGTTGATGTTATAGAAAGTAACTCGTTCTTCTTTCTTTGGTCTGTGATTGCTGAAAATGTTTTTGTGAGATAGGTGTCAAATTCAGGGAACAATCCTGCAAAATTGGGTATGTTCTTTCTTAACGCAAAGAAATATTTAACAAATTCAAAATCTCGTCTGTACAATGGTTGGTAGTTAGAATCAAATGGTTTATCCTCTCCAAAGAATATATCATTAACATATCCTAAATCATTGGCATTGCTAAAAAATAACGTAGCTGGTGATGTAGCACCGATAATATTTAATTCATCTGGCCCTTCTACATAATTTAATAAATATATGTTTCTCAGTGCTTCGAAGTTGTACGTTTTGGAGTCTGAGGACATATACTTACGGAGTGCATCTGCAAAATAACGATGACCAGAAATGCCAGATTGGTCAAGTTCAGTAAGCATAATTGACCAATCCCATTTAATGATTTCTACTTTACCATTGAATTTATCGATATTGAAAAATATTTCCGCAACATCAAGAGTATCAGAAACCATCTTATGAAAAATGGTATTGCCATCAAGATTGGACAAATTATTTTTCCCTGACTTACAAACTTCCTTAAAGGCGGCTTTTATCAAATCAATCCGAGCGAATGGAGATGGTATTGAAGTTATTTCATGGCAGGCTGATGCTCCATCAGGATCCTCAATGGTATCACGACTTGCTGAATTATATGGGAACGCAGGACTATTGTTCCAGTCTTCATAAGTTGTTGTTCCCTCTTTATATAATCTGAATACTTTTGACATAGTGAAATTAGTTACTTAATTTTTCTGATACAAGTTTTTCCGTTCCGAGAAAGAACATTTCAAGAAACTTATCTTCAACACCTTTACTCTTGCAATTTTTTACAGCACTATTTAAGCGGTCTGTCATCAAGTTGTAATCTGAAAATTTGCTAAAAATCCGCTTAGGTTTTACACCTGTTACTAAGTCAAAAGGCTTATTTCCACAAGCAAGATTGAACAAATCAAGAGAACGCTTATTATCTTTCATCTCCCTTAACCATTCCTGATACTTTTTCAAAAATGTCGCTAAGTCACTGAAAAAAACTCCAGAATAAAAGTTCTCAAAATTACCCTTATTTGCGTTAAAACCACTAGAACGATAAACATCAAGTTTCTGAGTCAACGCATTAGCTGTCATCGTAAATTGAACCAACGGGTAGTAAAGCATTTCATACATCTTACGATAGAATGAATCAAATGATACAGCTCCAGATGTCTCTTTTATCCCAAGTTCCATATTTGCCGGGGTATCAAACTTTGATTTAGAGAAATCAACGATAGCCGTAGCTCCCAAAAATTCGATTAAGTGAGCTGCGTTTTGTTGGGCTGAACCTCCTTCGTGATTATCGTATGTATTTACCACATCGTCAGCAAGATAATATAAAGCATCAATACTTCCATTTTTACTTATGTTATTCTCGTAATACGCTAATGCTGACTTTGTTTTAGAAATAAAGGTTGACGAATCTATTTCACTTTCATCATTCGGCTTTAGCTTAAAATATGGAAGTATAGTTACAGCACCTATTGTGGCTTTGTTGATGAGGTCATAATTGGGAAAATGTTTCCCCTCACGTAGTGTTTTTAAAAGTAATGGAAATCCGCTCGCACCAGTTCCTCCAAAGATAGAACTTATGATGAATATCCTATCTCCGTCGCTAAAAGAATTAGCGAAATCATTAAAATCTGCTGAATGGGCTATTTGATTTAACACCACACTCCCAATATTAGGATTACCTTTGAATCCCACTTCCATTGATGATTCAAGATTTTTGTCTGAAAACAGCATCTTGGTCATTGCTTTATTAGGCTTTGACATTGAGGCGTATTCGATAAACTGTTGAAACGACTTATCATCGGTGTCGTTAATACGGAGAGTGTAATTAGGTAAAATTCTTTCTATTTCAGTATGAAAGAACCTACTTCTATTGTCGTTACTAAATTGCAATTTTTCTCTGATTGCAGTATAATTATTTAATAATGATACAGTTCTAGTAAGGTCTGCGTTTGCAACATCTGGGTCAATTATTATGGGTACAATTTCATTGGCTCCGAACTTTACTCCAGAGGCTAACATCATGGCAAGAGAGCGAAGGATTCTTGAACCCGTCCCCCCTATTCCGAAAACAAATATTTTAGACATAACTTCTACGATTAGAATGGTGCACCAGAGCAGTTGGGACTCCACCATTTGAATATAAATGTGAAAACTATAAAAGCTAAGACAGAGAGAAACATATTGGAAACTCCAAAACAAATTATCTCTGCTCCACCAATATTGAGAGGAATTTGTAAATCTGTTGCTGGATCAATTGTTACCATCTTTCCTCCATAATAGTCTTTAAGCACCAATTGCCAGCCCACAATAAAGTTTATTAGAGCATTTACCATAAGGAAAATCCCCCATCCCCACCAATGGTTCAAGCGAGGGTGATTGATTGCATAATAAAATATTAAAACTATTGCCAAGCTTATGCCAAGCATTGTCCAACCAATTCCTATATAAGAGTTAGTCTGAGATAATGGAGAGGACTGTCCCCAAAGATAGTTCGCTAGTTCTATTCCAAAGAATTCTTCAAACCAGCAATAAATACTTCCAAATAATTCGCCCATAATTTATTTTCGTTTAACAGTGAATTTAAGCGTAGTTAATACATTATCTTTTTTATAAGCATCAGAGACTCCTCCGATTAAATATTTTATACCTGTCGTTTTATCGAGATTACCCTTTACATTTTCCCCAGATTCATCGTTCGATTCAAGAACCCAACTTGGCATATTCGGAGCCTTCAGTATCAAGTAATCTTCTGCAATATTTACTCCTTTGGGTATTGTAATATTAATAAAATGAGAATATTCTCTCTCAGTCGCTATTATCGGTTTAATATTTTCTATTATGAGGTTCTGATTATTAAAAGAATAATTATCAAGATTCAGCAGAACATCTTCTGATTGTAATGTTGTACAAAAGTCGGCACGAATAGTTGCATTATAATCACCTTTGATGGGATTAATTGTCTTGCTTATTAAAGCTCTGTTTGTTATATCATATGGTATAGAGGTTTTTGGGCAATATGAGATAATATTGTCATATCCATATTTTTCCAATCCCTTGAAAAGTACTTCCGTATTTAATTTAGCCAGTACGTTGCTATTACCAAAAATCCAAATATAATATGGTCTTTTTACGTTGGTCAGAACTTCACTTCCTCCATTCTGATAAAAATACTTACCATTAAAATCAGATTTCATCTTCAATATTTCAACGCCAAGAAGAGGTATATTTTTTCTGCCTTTATTTATAGTATTCTTAATTGATATTTGACAAGTACTTAGAAATCTCTGTGCATCAGAGACAGGAAGATCTAAGATGCAATCCGACACAAATATACTCACTGTAGAATCAGTCATCGCGTCCAATACTGTACTTAACATTTTACTTAAATCCGAATTGGATCGGTTGCCACCAGCCTTTTGGAATGTTATTGGATTCATTGTCTTAATATATTGCTCCAAATCAGCATGATATGGTATAACACGATTGTTTATATAATATAATTGAGTCGTATCTACACAAGTGCTCAAATCACTTACATAATCAAAAATGGCATCTTTCAATTGAGACCCATCGCACATATAACCATCCATACTTCCAGAGTTTTCAATATAAACCTTGAGTATAGGTTTTATATCACTAATTTGATTTGGATTATTATCCGAATTGACTATAATTTCATCTCCACTACAACTAAGCAGTAGTATAAGAGTACTTATAGCAGTGATTGCAAATATTTTGTTGTTCATTTAATGTAATTATATAAAGTTTATATATAGTCTCTTGCCAAGAGACGGATAAGCATCTTTATCTCGTTGATAATGAGTAATATTTTACTTTTGCAAAGATAACTTCGCAAAACATCTGATATTTTTCGCAAAACAAAAAGAACATAATAGATAAGATTTTCAGCGTTTTATAACTTAAAAATCATTATTTTGCGTAACTTTGCATTGTAATATCCGTCTCTTGGCAAGCGTTGGACAGATTCGCTAAACATCCACTGCCTCACAGCAGATCCAGTATTTTCTTATTGGCTTTATCTACCACGGTGGTATCCAACGATGCAAGATAAATCTGCGTAGTGTTCTCAGAATCATGCCCCATACCTTCGCTGATGACAGAGACAGGCACATTACGGCTCTTGGCAATACTTGCCCATGAATGCCGACCGACATACATCGTCAAGGGTATTGGCAAATCCAGCAGTTTCCCGATTTTCTTCAACAGATGGTTTACCCGATGAAGTTCGTTGGTGTATTGTTTCCGATAATCTTCATCATGTTTTGTAATGATAGGCAAGAGGTATTCCGTTTCGTTTATTGGATATTTATCAACAATCTCCTGCATACATTTTTCCCATTTGATGAACAGTTGTTGTCCTGTCTTGCGTCTACGATAGGAAAGAGTGCCATTCAGCAAGTCTTTCTTTCTCAGATAAGCCATGTCAATGAACGACATTCCCCTTGTATAGAAACAGAACAGGAACATATCGCAGGCATAGTCAAGATTGGGCTTCAATGACAAGTCCAGTCCTTTGATACGTCTGATGTCATTGAGCGACAAGGCTCGCTTCATTGTTTTCTCCACTCCCGTGTAAACGGACTTGAACGGATGTCGTTGCTCGGTCAGTCCATCTTCCACCGCACGGTTATAGACGGCTTTTAGAATACGCATATAGAAGGATATAGTATTGGGCGTATTTCCCCTTCCTTTCAAATAAGCCTCGTACTCTGCCAACAAATCCGCATTAAGCTGGTCAAACAAGACATCCTTGCCATTTATAAAACCGTTAAAACTTCTGAGTGCAGCTGTATAAGTCTCTGAGGTGCGTATTTTGCCCAAGCGTTTCAGTCTCGCTATCTGTTGGCTGATGTAAGCGTTGAATGACAATTCTTGCCTGTTTTCATGAAAGCGCATGACTACATCATCCGTTACGAATGTGCCGGATTGAGATAACGTGTGTATAATCTTATTCAACCTCTCCTTGTCCCATCTGATACGGGAACCTATCGAAAGCAGATAGTTGTTTCGCTCTTGTTCGTTCGGAGTACAATGCATGATGGCAACCGCTTCGGAATGTATATCCCATTCCGAAGCGAAAAGCTTATAGTCGGTATATATCTGTCTGACCACGCGGTTGTGAATCACCTGATAGTAAAGTGTACCCTCCTTGCCGACTATGGTAGAAGGGCGAAACTTGACTTTTACCGATGCCATATCAGTCGGATTTTGATTGGTAACACTTCTCCATATTCCTTGAAAGTTCTATAATCTTCCGACTTAACTTCACAAGTTCAATGGTACATCTTTCCAACTTATAAAGCAAAGCCATCGCTTTCTTCTCAGAAAAATGACAACGCAGCTCTTTTACGGCTTGATTATAATTCGTGCCGATGGCACGGAACTGGGCGTGGAAATCGGACAGCTTGGTTGTGTAGTCCACCATTGCCTTGTCTACCTTCAACACCTTGAACTTCTGCCCGAAGAAGTGCGCCTTCAGAAAGACAGCTTTCGCGTACACCTGTGATTCCTCGTACATCGTGAGGAACTTGTTCCATTCCTCATCATCGAAGCGCACCATCACGCAGTGCGTCTTCGGATTTAATTTGGGATTTCTCCCGTACTTGTTGTTCTTTTTCATGTTTCTTATTCTTTCAATTTTATAGTTTATCCTTTGTTTAATCTTTGATTAAGGAACCCCGAAATTATCCGACTTCGGAGGATAATTCTGCCCACGGCGGTGCAAGGGTTTTCAGTTACTCCGGAACATCCGAGTAACTGAAAACATACCTTGCTGTGTCTTTGAGGACACAAAAATCCTCCGACTGTCGGATTGATTTCCGAGTGTAATAACTCACTTTGTGTATCGGTCGAACCGATGGAGTACATCCAACGGCTCAACCTGTTCCACCGTAATCCCATCAGAGTTTGCGCCATTGCTCGATGTCATTCCGGTAGGCATCGAGGTGCAGGCGGACAAGGTTCTCGATAAGTCCGGATGCGCTCATGCCCTTCCCTCCGAGGTAGCGGACAACCCTATCCAGCTCGTCACGCATCGTCTCACTGACGAACACGGGCTTGCGGTTGATAATTTTGGGAACTTTGAGATAGGTGGTGCGGTACTCTTCTAAAGACAGCCTGCGCTGTTTGCCACTGATACGCTTCTGCGGTATTGCCGCTTCCCCGCTCGCCACTCCTGACGGTTCTTCTGCCATAGGAATTTCTGCTTCTTCCGTGACGGTCTTGCCGGGCTGTTCCGGCTCCTCCGGTTCCAGACCGATACTCCTGTAGAAGTCGTCTATCGACTTGGAGGTGTAGGGTTCCCTGCGCTCCATTTTTTCCACGATTTCACGAGCTTGACGCTCTGTAATGTTTGGTTCTTTTTTCATTGTAAAAACAAATTGATTAAGTTATTGAATGTGGTCTTGGTCTATACCTCGACCGATTATCGGGAGCGAAGTAAGGTGCTTTAATGCAGTCAGTCAAGCACTTGGATTCTCTTAGGCATTTTTGTACGGTTTTGCTTTATGGGGACTGACAAATCGGTGCGGACTTCACCGATTTGCCGGATATGAATAGCTGAAAGGACAAAGGTACGATTGGGGGCTATTTTAAATTAAGCCCTTATTTTGGCTGTGGCTTCTTTATAAAAAATGGGAATTAAGGGCTGAACGGAAATCGTATTCCACCGGCTTGCTCACAGATAACCGGCAAGCAGTACCCCGGACAATGACTACCGTATCGGCACAACACGCTGCCACTTTTTGAAAATCCATTGCATGACAGCGGATAATGTATTTCTTTGTGGCAAAAGAAACAGTAACAATTAAAAGAAAGGCAATATGGAAATTGTATCAATCGAAAGAAAGACCTTTGAGGCAATGGTCGCCAAGTTCAACCGTTTCGTCAGCCGTATGGATGCCATCTGCCATCGGCACGGGGAAAAGAAAATGAGCGAATGGATGGATAATCAGGACGTATGCCGTATGCTCAACATCAGCCCTCGCACATTACAAACGCTTCGGGATAACGGCACGCTGGCTTATTCACAGATAAACCACAAGACGTATTACCGTCCCGAAGACGTGGAGCTCATTGTCTCCGTTGTGGAGGATAGAAGAAAGGAAGCGAGGTTCAAAGGAAAGACTATATGAATTAAATATAATGACAACACCCACTAAATCCAGAGTAATATGAATGAGTTGATTAACAAGGACAACAAGTGGATAATCCACTTTATGGGCAGTCTTGACCGACTGCTTGATAATGTAGAGCACCTGACCGCCAACTACCGCCAGACATTGGGCGGTGAGCGTTTCTTCACTGACAAGGAGGTGTCGGCACGGCTGAAGGTGAGCCGCCGGACACTTCAGGACTACCGCAATGAAGGGCGTATCGCCTATATCCAGTTGGGCGGTAAAATCCTCTACCGTGAATCCGACATTGAAAAGATGCTGAATGACGGCTACCGCTCCGCCTACCGACAGGCAGCAATCTGATTTTCTTGAAGGAGCGCAGTTTGCCGTATGCCCTGTATTGCGGCAGCAATAGACTTTCGACAAAAAGAAAAAAGGAACGGCTTACAGACGAAGCGCAGTATTGACACTTCATCTGTAAGCCGTTCCTTTTCTGCTCTTATAATTATCCATCAGTTGCTTGTTTTTCGTTGTCGGATGCCTTTCAAACATGTGGCAACGGAAACAAGTTACTGACGGGATGAACCTCAACTATACCATCGGTTATTACTCCTGCCACAGGAAACAAACAACGTAACAGGCGTTTCTCTTTTGGTGGTGCTGATTTCATTTATTATAAACCGTCTGAACAAAGCACTTTCTTTACTGCATATCCTGAATGCAATGGCTATAACCATTTCAAGGTTGTAAACGTCATAGCTGATACCATCCGGTTGCCTGATATATCGCATCGTATCGGCTTCATTCAGTTCATTGTTCTTATAGATTGCCCGTATCGTCTTGCGGACATTGCACGAGAACACCCCGAACAGGTCGGCAATCTCAAATTGCATCATCCATACGGGTGCGGTCGGCATAGTGACTGCACCCGTTTCACTGATTGTTATTATGCCTCTGCTCATAATTCCTTTATTTTATGATGATTATTTGCTATTTCTTCTTTTCGCCAGCCGATATTTCCTTTCTTCGCTCCATCAGTTTGTCCATATCTTTGGAAATTTTATCATCGGTTATCCGTGCATATCCCTGTGTCGTTCTAATATTGGAGTGTCCCATCATCTTAGCAATACTCTCAATCGGTATGTCCGCCGAAATCAAAAAAGTGCCGAAGCTGTGCCGACTTTGGTGATAGGTCAAGTTTTCCTCTTTTCCTATGGTTATTCCCAATTCATGAACCTCAAACCATAGGGCATCACGGTTGGGAAGAGGAAACACGGGCTTCTCGTCATCGGTCGTGTTATACAGCGACAATATCCGCTCCGCTATGGGATGTAAGGGTATGAATGCCTCTACCTTTGTCTTTTTGCGGTTGATGCGGATGTACCGTCTGCCATCAGCGTTTGTTCCGATATGGTGGGGATAAAGAAGTTTGATGTCCACATACGCCAGTCCAGTCAGGGTGGAAAATATGAAAGCCCGTCTTGCCAGTTCCATACGCTTGTCATACATCGGTGTGGAAAGTATCTTCTTGAACTCCTCACGGCTGATGTACCTGTGCCTTGCTTCCGGCTTTGTCTCATACTCCAAGTCCTCACAGGGATTTACACGAAGAATCTCCTTATCGACTGCCAGATACAACAGGCGGTTCAGCCAACGCAGGCAATGGTTGGTCTGAGAAACCCCGAAGTTCTTGCATTTCTTCAAGTGGGCTTTGTAGGACTTGCCGAAATCCTCCGTCACTTCTTCAAGGGGAATGTCCTTTTTACCGATGGACGTAAGAAAATCCGTCAGGTACTTCTGATAATACATTGAACTTCGATAGGAAGAAGTCGAGTCTATTTCTTCGGAATGCTTCTTCAACCGCTCACGTTCCCATTCTCCCATCTGTAGAAGAGTGGTCGGATGGATGTTGTTCAAGGATATGTGGTTCTTCAAAATCTCGGCACTGACCACACCTTGCGATTTCAGTATTTCATTGTAGGCTTCCTCTGTCAGTCGTAAATATTCTCGTAAGCGGTTATTTTCCCTTACGGATTTAATCTCGTTTTTCTTGCTGTTCCATTCTTCCGGTCGGCAATAAATCCCCGTACTGATGGCAGTCTGTTTGCCGTCAATGGTTATGCGGCAGAGTATGGCGGTCGTACCGTCAGCCTTTACTTTGCTGCGGTTAATGTAGGGTAAAAGTGAAAATGTACTTCGCATATCGTTTTCTGTATTAAAGAATTAATTGAAAATCTTTGGTGGCTTCTATGAACTTGTCCATGTCCTCGAAAAGTTTCTTCGGGCTGACACGGGCATAGACCTGTGTTGTGGAAATGTCGGAATGCCCCAGCATCCTGCTGATGGTTTCTATCGGCACACCTGCTTCAAGCGTAATCAGCGAGGCGAAGCTGTGCCTCGCCTGATGATAGCACAAATCATCCTTGATGCCTGCCAGTTCCGCCAACGCTTTCATGTGTCGTCTTAGATTTGACCAATGCAGCAAAGGGAACAGGGTGTCCCTATCCTCACTATGATATTTTTCAATCAGCGCAATCGCTTCCGGTAACAGTTTCACACTGGCACGAAGTTCGTTTTTCTTTCTTCGATACTTCAACCACAAAGCACCGTCCTCATCCGTATATAGGTTCTCGTGGGTAATCGAGACAACATCCGCATAACAGACCCCGGTGTAGCACCCGAAGAGAAACATATCCCTTGCCAGTATATGGGATTTGCGGTAAGCGGGTATTTCCACATCACGGATTTTCTCAAACGATTCACGACTCAATGCCCGTGGTGTCGTTTCCGTCTTCTTTGGTAAGGTAAAATGCTGGAAGTGGATTCTGTCGGCATATCCCTCCTTATACGCCAGACGGCATATCTTCTTCAGGATGGCAAGATGGTGGCGGACGGTATCAATCGCATAACCCTTATTACCGATGGCAAATGCCTGATAGTCGTGGATGAACTGCTCTGTCAGTTGTCCAAATGCCAAATCTTTCACCTTATACTTGGTCTCGATGAACTCCCCGATTGTCAGGCGCATATAGTGATAACCGGGATAAGTCCCTTTTGCCCTGTCTATGCCGATACGGGCTTTGAGGTCATCGCAGACAACATCCGTCATTCGCATGAGCGTCATTTGTGTTTCCATGCTGCCCTGAAAAAGGTCTTTCACATCGGTGGCATCGAAATCAATCTTGCGCTCCACAAGATTGTCGAATGCCGTGTTTACCGCCAACAGTAACTTTTCAATCTTGGCATTGATCTCAACCGCCTCCTTGCTTTTGCCGTTCAGACGGCTTTCACGTGGATTCCATAATTCGGGAGTGCAGGACAGTTTGCATCCGAACTGTGCCATTGTCCTGTTTACCGTGATGCGTCCCATGATGGGAGCTTTTCCCGACTTGTCCGGTCCGCTCTTTTTGAGGTAGAGCAACACCTTGAATTTTTCTACTTTCATACGCTTATATTTTTAGTGCAAAATTACTTGCCATATAAGCGTTCCTTGATATGCAAAACACTGTGTATGAGTGCAAACAAAACGGTGAGGTTTTCTTTTCATCGCTTTGCGTTACCTCTTTCCGTTTCGGTAACTACCCGGCTAACGGTTTGGTAACTGAACAACCTCAATATTCCGTTGTCGTTTGCATTTTCCACATTTTGCAGAATACAGAAATACAGCTCATTTCAAACGACTTACGTTTAATCTTTACCTGTTCGCTTTCCCTTGCACAGCCTATCACTTTCCATGCTGCCCGTCACTGCTGGGCAACAATGGCCCGTGAAAACGGTACCCCGCTTCATACCATCAGTGAATGTTTGGGGCATTCTTCGGAGAAAGTGACCAGAATTTATCTGAAGGAACTTGACCGGTCGGTACTGGACGAAGTGAATAATCACATAGCAGATAATATATGTTAATTTTATAGTTATGGTGTCCTATTTAATTGGGGATATGATATATTTGCAAGCATGCTCTTGTATTCTCCATGACAGAGAGTGGAAAGCCTATTAATAGGCTGTTTTTATTTGCAAAAAATAATATTATGACAACATTGAAATTTCGGTCGCAAAGTTAGACAGATGTCAATTAACTATAATTATCATAACAAGTCTTTTTTTTATCTTTTTCACTCAATTACATTCTTCCGGATAGCCTCTCTGGAGTTTTATCACTATTTTTCAGTAGTTTTCTCCATTCTCCGGGAGTATATCCGAAGTTCCTTTTACAGTATCTACAAAATTGGGCATGTGAAGAAAAATGTAATTCATCAGCTATATTCCCTATCGGTATATCCTCATCAGCTAATTTATATTTAATAATAGTGTTTATTTGTTTCTGCAACCACTCACTCGCAGGCTCTCTGAACTCTTTTAAAAATTTCCTGTTAAAAGTAGAAAGAGAACTTCCGCATAGGCGGGCAAGTTCCTTTACTGTCCTGGCATTTCTGTAATTATCAAGCACCTTCTTTTTGAATTCATGCTCATTCCCCAATATAGGACGGAAAAAGGAAACTTGTTCCGTTTTAGTATAATAAAACTGTATGTTCCAGAACAGCTCTTTCAGCTTTGTTTCATGAAAATGAACGCAATTGGCTCCATCCTTCAGATAGCCTATTAAAAGCTTGAGAAACATTTGTAATCTGGTTCTAATTTCAAGTGGATATATTGCTTTTTCACCCGGGAAACTCAGACTGTTAAGCTGTGAGAATAATATCTTTTCACAACTTTGGACGATGTTGTCAAATTGTGCAATGACAACAGTCGCTTTTCCCCGTGAGAATATCCTGCATATGCTTCCCCTGCTGAAACAAATCATATTACCGGCTAAAATCTTTGTTTTTTCTCCGTTGCAGGATACCTCCAGTTCTCCTTCCGTTACAAACCAAATACAATCAGTCTCATTGGGATCTTCATCCATTTCTATTTTACAAAATTTGTAATATGAAAATCCTTCCCGGATGCATTTTGGATAATTGTAACAGGGGGTATCCCCTTTCAAATATAATATTCGCATTGTTTCTGCCATTTAGTAAAAAATATAAGGTTATGTTATTGCTTATCTGCGTATTTATCTTTTATATATGTTCTATATCCAATCTTTTTTTCATCTTATTTCATACAAAGTCCCCTTTTTGAGCTCTATTTACGCTATTTTATTCTTTTTTCCACTCTCTGTCATGGAGAGTGGAAACTATTGCTTGGCTTTTAAGTAGATAATTTATTAGTCTTTTTTGCAGATGGATTTAAAAAGAGTTTTTGTTTTGACCCTGTTCCTCGGTATTTTCTGTCCGGCCTTTTGCTGCGGTGATACCCTGCATTGCCGGCTCTACTTTCCCGTGGGCAGTTCCACACCGGATCTTTCCTACCGGGACAACGGTGTCCGCCTGGACTCGCTTCTCTCGGGCATCCGTTCCCGGCAGGCCCATTCCGTGCTGCGCCGTATCAGTATGCGCTCGGGATCGTCGCCCGAGGGAAATTCCGCCTCAAACAGGCGCCTGTCCGATGAACGGCTCGCGTCCTTGCGGGGCCTTATCCTGGAACGCCTTCCCGTCCCCGATTCGGTATTCGCATGCACCTCTTCGGGGAATGACTGGGAGGGGCTTGCCTCACTTGTCAAGGCTTCCGACATGCCCTACCGCGAGGAGGCCCTCCGTATCCTTCGTGATACTCCCGAGTGGGTGACCCGTAACGGAGTCGTCGTCGATTCCCGCAAGCGGCAGCTAATGAATCTGCGCGGTGGCCGCGTATGGCATTATATGGCAGAACATTTCTTTCCGGAACTGCGTAATTGTTCCGTAATCGAATGCGAGTTCGAACCGGTCTCCAAAGGGATGGAAGGGGACACTGTCGTTCTGCCCCGACAGGCGGAACCAAGGGATACCGTCGTCGTCCGTGATACCATTGAAAGGACCGTCGTCATCCGCGACACGGTACAGGCAGCCGTTCCCGTTGCCGATGTTCCCAAAGCTTTCTACATGGGACTCAAGACAAACCTGCTCTACGATGCCCTTCTCGTCCCGAATATCGGCGTGGAGCTCTACCTGGGCAAGGGCTGGACGGTCGGCGGCAACTGGATGTACGCCTGGTGGAACAGCAATAAGCGCCATAATTACTGGCGCCTGTACGGCGGGGAGCTGGACGTACGCAAATACTTCGGTCGCCGCGCGGCGGAAAAACCGCTTACAGGACACCATCTGGGCTTTTACGGGCAGTTGTTCACGTACGATTTCGAGACAGGAGGAAAAGGCTACATGGGCGGCAAGCCGGGTGGTTCCCTCTGGGAAAAATGCAATTACGCCGTGGGTGTGGAGTACGGTTACTCGTTGCCCGTGGGCCGTCGCCTGAACCTGGATTTCGTCATCGGCGCGGGCTACTGGGGCGGCGAATACCATACATACGTTCCCGATGGCGGCCGGTATGTCTGGAGAGAGACCAGGCGGCGCCACTGGTTCGGGCCCACGAAAGCGGAGGTTTCGCTCGTGTGGCTTCTGGGACGTGGTAATTATAATGACAAGAAAGGAGGCGGACAATGAAAAGGATGTTGGAACGTATGAACCATGTATTGCTGGCCATCGCTGTTCTGGCGGTCTTGTCATTGACCTCCTGCGAGCACAAGGATCTGTGCCATGACAGCTTGCATGTGGTCAACGTGAAGGTTGTCTTCGACTGGCGGAAGGCTCCGGATGCCGCCCCCGCGTCCATGTCGCTCTACCTGTTCCCGACCCATGGCGGGGAGGCATTGCGTTACGAGTTCACGGACCGTAACGGCGGTATCATCCGCGTTCCTGTCGGGCATTACGATGCATTTTGCCTGAACAGCGACACGGAGAACGTCACCTATCGCAATACCGGATCGAAAACGACTTTCGAGGTCACCACCCGCACGGCCGATCTGTTATCGGGCCTTTCCGCACTGGGTGTGCGGTCCGCCGGTGTACCCCGTGCCAGAGGTACGGAGGATGAGCGTATCGTGCTGCCTCCCGACATGCTGTGGAGTGACCATGCGGAGGGTATCGGATTGAATCAGGAAACAGCCGCGCCGACGATCACGCTTTACCCGGCAGTGTCAGTCTGCCGCTACACGGTCGAGATCCGTAATGCCAAAAACCTGAAATACGTCTCCGGGGTCGGCAGCTCGATCTCGGGCCTGGCGGGAGGTCTGTTGCCCGGTGCGGGAGCCGATGCCCTTACGGGAGAGCGTGTGACAATCCCCTTCGATGCCGTTACCGGCAAGGATAAGGACGGGGAGAAAACCGTCATCACGGGCGGTCTGCTCACCTTCGGCCATAAGACGGGAAACAACCATACGCTGACTGTCTATGCCGTTCTGGCCGATGGAAGCAAGTGGTATTACACCTATGACGTGACGGATCAAATCCACTCGGCTCCGGACCCGCGCAACGTGCATATCGTCCTGGACGGGCTTCCCCTGCCCAAACCGATCGTCAACGGCGGCGGTTTCCAACCCGAGGTCGAGGACTGGCAGACCGTGCCGATAGATATAGAGATGTAGTCTTTCCCTTCGTCCTTCAAGCAAAGACGAGAGAATATATAGTTCATTCATTTATTAATTTTTAAATGTTATTTTTATGAAAAAGCAATTTTTATTCATTGCCGTGGCGGCTCTCGCCATGGCATCCTGTTCGAAAGACGAACAGACAGCTGTCAACCGTGGTGCTGCAATCGATTTCCGTGGTGCAATGGCAACCCGCGCCACAGAAACGGTAACGGCTAACCTCACTGACATTTTCGTGACGGCCCTTGACAAGAACAATGCCAATTTCTTTACTGATGAGCAGTTCACCAAAGACGTGGATAACTTTTTTAAATCCACTACCTCCTATTATTGGCCGAACGACGACAGCGAACTCAAATTCTTCGCCTACGCGCCTTCGAGCGGTGATCTGGGCGGTACCGTGACAATCACCAATGCAACCAAGACGCTCGCCGATTTTTCTCCTAAAACGACTATCGCCGACCAGAAGGACTTTGTGTCCTGCCAAGCTACCGGTAAAAAGTCGGTCAACGAGTCAGCCGGTGTTGCCTTGACTTTCAAACATCAACTTTCCCAGATCGAGATCAAGGCCAAGAACGACCAGGATGCTTACCGTTACAAGGTGGTGGCCGTGCGTATCGGACAGCCGGTATCGAAGGGGACATTCGATTTCGGTACTGAAAGCTGGAACTTGGAAACGGATAAGGTCAACTATACAGTGCCTGATTTCGGTGAAATAACGCTGAACGGAACGCCCGAATCGCTTATGGGAATGGGAGGCAGCGCCATGCTGATCCCGCAGCAGCTTACAGCATGGGATGCTGCCGGGGATAAGCCCAATGCGGGCAAGGGTGCTTACCTGGCCGTAAAACTCCAGATAACCACCAAAGCCGGTGCCCGTGTCTATCCGGCTGAAATTGTCGGTGACTACGACTGGGCTGCCGTGCCTATCAACACGAATTGGGAGGCCGGCAAGAAATACGTTTACACACTCGATTTCACAAGCGGTGCCGGCAAGGTTGATCCCGAAAAAGGAGATCCTTCTGACCCGACCGATCCGTTCAAGCCTGGCGATGACATCCTGGGAAATAACGCCATCAAGTTTACGGTTCAGGTAACAGAGTGGGTAGAAGAAACGAAGGATGTTGACATGTAAAGAATCGGACGGCCGCATGGCGGCCGGATGAAACAGGCCGGGCGGGGTTGGACCGGTATCCGATATCTTCATAGGCATCACGGTGTCTTTGCCTTGAAGATTCGTCGGGGAGCCGAAACCGGGGTGAAAGCCGGTTTCCGGCTCTGTCCCTTCCCGGTCACAAACAAGCGTGCAAGGGCCTCCCGTGCACGTGAAAAACAAGAAACGATGATATAAATGACACGAATATGGAAATGAACAAGAATTTATGCCGGAGGCTCGGAAACTTGAGCCTGCCGGTATTGCTTTCGGTCGTCCTGCTCGCCTCGTGCCGGGATGAGATTGAGACGGGCGCGTACACGGGACCCTATATCCGCTTTTCGGTATCCGAGGGGTCGGAGTGGCATAGCACGCGGGCGGCGGGCGGCCCGGCAGAAAAGGCGGTCCCACGGGATTCCGTGCAGCCCCTGCACGGCGGAGATGGCAATACTCCCCTTTACCTGCACACGCTTTACACCGACAGTATCGCTTCCCCCTCTTCGGACATTTGTCCGGACACGGCCGTCCTTACCCGTGCCACGCCCGTAAAAACGGCGACTCTCTACGAATCGATCGGAGTGTTGGCTGCTGCGTTTAATGAACCGTGGAGCGAGACCTCGTACCGGCCGGATTACATGTACGATGTCGAGGTCACGAAAGCATCGAGCTGGACCACCTCCTATCATTGGCCGACTCTCACGGGAGGCATAAGATTCTTCGCCTACGCGCCCTACCACGGGGAAGGAATCGTCCTTTCGAACAAGACGAAGGCAGGAAGCCCGACAATCACCTACACGGTCCCGGCAGACGTCGCCGACCAGAAAGACCTTCTTTTTGCAAATTCGATTTATACTACTCCGACAGGTACTCTGAAAAACGCTAATAATGCCGCGCCGCTTACTTTCAACCATGCCCTGACAGCCGTCAGGTTCGTGTGCGGGAATGACATGCAGGGAGGTACCGTAAAGAGCGTCAGTCTGAAAAATGTCTGTTCCAAGGGGATTTTGAACTATGGAACACATAGCTGGAGCGGTGTAGATACTCCCGCCGATTTCTCGCAGACATTGGATAAATCCACTACGGGAACCCCGGACGAAGCCCTTACTACCGATGCGCAGACCTTCATGATGATTCCGCAGACGCTTCCCGACGGCGCACAAATTGAAGTCGTATTCACCGACAAATCCAACGTCGATCACACGCTGACCGCTGACATCAAAGGCACAGTCTGGCCTATTGGAAAGACTGTCACTTATAAAATCTCCAGCAGCTCCATAAACTGGACATACGAGCTTAGCGTCAACATGCCAGGGGACTTCACCTATAGCGGCGGTACACAACAATACAGTGTCACAAGCTACCGTGAGAACACCAAAGGGGTTCAAGAAGCTGCCCCATGGACCGCACAATATTCAGTAGATAACGGAGTATCTTGGACAGACACCCGACCGGAGTGGCTGACCGCTTTCACGGCATCCGGAGCCGGCGGGACTTCTGCACAGCCATACGATGCAACGGTCAGCGTACAGACCGGTACGGATACATCCCCCCATACGACCGCGTTGCAAAATGCGACAGCCAAAGGGACTGCAGATACTCCCTATAACCTCTCCAACCAGACTGATGGCGGTCCAACAGATGAAAATACCGCCAACTGCTACGTTGTCAGCGCTCCGGGATACTACTCTTTCCCTCTGGTATATGGGAATGCCCTTAAAAATCGTTCAACCAACGAGTCTGCCTATAAGACAGGCAATACCGGAAGCAATATTCTGAGTAATTTCATCAATCATACCGGGGCGGGGATCTCCGATCCATACATCGCTAATAATAATGGATGTACACCGGCTAAAGCCGAACTGGTTTGGCAGGATGTGATGGACCTGGTTACGGATATAAAATACAACGCCGGGTCCAATGGCGGCAATATCTCTTTCAAAGTGGACCGCTTTTCTATCCAACAAGGCAATGCCGTCATCGCAATCAAGGATGCAAGTAACAACGTACTTTGGTCCTGGCATATCTGGGTGACCGATGAGAACATCGACAATGTAATTGAGGTAACCAATTACCAAAACGTAAAATACAATATTATGCCTGTCAATCTCGGCTGGTGTGATGATGATGTCACAACTTATGCAGAGCGTAGTTGCAAGGTGAGATTCACTGCTGGAGACGCAAGCAAGGAAGTGACCATCAGACAAGTCTCGGCTTCAATCACAATAAGAGGCAATCATCCTTATTATCAGTGGGGCCGTAAAGATCCGTTGCGTCCTTCGAACGGATTGGCCGATACCAATAAAACTTGGTATGACAAGAATGGCACTTCTTCCCAAAGCAATCCTGCAACAGAGAACTTCTCTGCCGGCGTTACTTGTATTATGAACTATATTCTCAAACCCGATGTGATGCAGTATCAAGCTTCTGGCGATAATGCTTATGCGAATCTTTGGAGTGTCGATAACACCGTTTATACCGCCAATGACAATCCTGTTGTAAAAACGGTCTATGATCCCTCTCCTGTGGGCTTCAAACTTCCTCCCGGTAATGTTTTCACTGGATTCACAACAACCGGAGGCAGTACAAGTACGTCTTCTGAAATCAACGGAACGTGGAGCAGCAGTTCCTTGAAGGGATGGAATTTCTACACTGATTCTTCAAAGAGTAAAACCATCTTCTTCCCTGCGTCGGGGTATCGCTACCGTTCCAATGGCATGGTGAGCAACGTTAGTAGCTACGGCTTCTATTGGTCGGCGGTTCCGAACTACCAGTACTACGGTCGCAGCCTGTACTTCAACTCGTCGACCGTGGGCCCGTTGAACTACAACAGTCGGGCGTCCGGGTTTGGGGTGCGTTCTTCCCAAGAATAGGGAGCGTAGCGACCGTATCCGTTTCATTGGATTATTTTCCCTACGGCTTTAAGGCCGTAGGGATAGTACCGGCGAAGCCGGTCGATTTTTATAGATATTAAAATTAAATAATTATGACCAGCAAGGATTTTATAGAAGCTGAAGCAGGTAATAACGGAAGTATCATTCTTTATCGTGAGGGGCTTTTCTGGAAAGCTTATGAAAAGTCTGCTTACGCTGTCTGTACGCAGATCAAGCCTTTGAAGGCTATAAAAAGAAGGTTAAAGTCACTCGGTGGCGGTGAGATAGTTTCAGTGGGATTTCCATGTAAGCATGAACAAAAGTATATAGGTTCTTTGGAGCATATGGAGACTATGCCTGACCGTCTTGTGTTGCGAACGCTAAAACCTATAGACGGACAGAGGTTTGAAGAATGGAAACAGGAACTTTCATCGGAGCATTCAGTTGTAGGGAGGAGAGATGCGTGTGTGCAGAATCTGTCACGGAGTAATATTCCGCATGGAGAGTTAATCATGCGAATCCGGATGTTCAATCTGGCGGAAAGTACTCCGATGGATTGTATGTTATTTGTAAATGAGTTGAAAAAGATGCTCTAATATACAATGAATGAGAAGTGGCAGTTTATGATAATTTGCCTGTGTATAAGGCTGCATATGATTTGTTAAGGAGTGTGTATGAGAAGACGGGAAAGATTCCCCGTGATGTGAAATATACACTGGTGGAGGTGTTGAAAAAGGATCTGACCGAGATTATGGTAATGATATACAGGGCTAATGCTACGACTGGAAAACTTCCGTATATTGAACGGGCAAGAGATCTGGTTGTAGGAGTCAAGGTCCGTTTAAGACTGTTGCAAGATATGCGGCATATCAGTGTGAAGCAGTATGCGGCGTTTGCCCAACAGGTGGAGTTGCTGTCGAAGCAATTGTCGGCTTGGCATGATTATGCACGGAGACAGGACGCAAAGAGTCAAGAAAAAATATAAACAAGAAAAGATATAAATAAAAAGGATTCCTTTGCCTACACAAAACAGGATAAGGCCAGCATTTCGTATAGCCAAGACTTGCGAGAGAGTGCCAGATAAATTCAGTAACCCACTGTCCGTGTAAAAACGGTCATGGCGGATAGATGTATCCGAAGCCATGTTGCGGGCAGTAATGGACAGTTTTATATCGGGGTTCCGAAAGGTCCTCCGATATATACAATAAGTGGTTATATTTCCCTGCGTCGGGGTATCGCAACTATTCCAATGGCGGGGCGAACAACGTTGGCAGCTACGGCTACTGTTGGTCGGCGGTTCCGAACAACCAGAACAACGGTCGCAACCTGAACTTCAACTCGTCGAACGTGAACCCGTTGAACAACAACAATCGGGCGTACGGGTTTGGGGTGCGTTCTTCCCAAGAATTTATCCTTGTACGAGGCAGGGAATCCTTTGAATGTAAATTACAGAAATGGCTGAATGTTATAAGAGACAGGATTTGCTTACGGATCTTTTTCAGGCCTATTACGAGGCGAGGAAGAAGAAAAGAAATACTGCGAGCCAGCTTGCGTTTGAGATTGATCTGGAACATAATCTTATGGAGTTGTATGAACAGATAAGGGATAGGAACTACACTCCTTCACCTGGGGTATGTTTCGTGGTTAACAGGCCAGTGAAGCGAGAAATTTTTGCCTCGGATTTCAGGGACAGGGTAGTGCATCATCTGTTGTATAATTATATTTCTCCTATGTTTGAGGGCAGAATGATTTTTGACAGTTATTCATGTCGCCGAGGAAAGGGGACAAGTCAGGGAATAGCACGCCTGGAACACCACATACGCAGTTGTACGCAAAATTATCGTTATAGTGCCTATATATTAAAACTGGACTTAAGGGGGTATTTCATGAGTATCAGGAAGGATCGTCTGTACGATCTTATCTGCAAGGGACTGGAACGATATAGAAGAAGCCGGAAACAAAAAGAATGCCCGGATATGGAACTGATAGATTTCCTGCTAAGACAGATTATATTCAGAAATCCCCAGCGGGATTGCCGGATACGGGGTAGCGCGGAAGATTGGGAAGGACTTCCACCCACGAAAAGTTTGTTCAATTCTCCGGAAGGTGTGGGACTTCCCATAGGAGATTTGACATCCCAGCTGTTCAGTAACATCTATTTGGGGGAGTTGGATGGATATGTGAAGCGTGTTTTACGCTGTAAACATTACGGGCGTTATGTGGATGATTTTTTTATTGTCCATCCAAGCAAACGCTATCTAAAGGAACTGATTCCATGGATACGGGAATTCTTGAAGGAAGAATTGGAGTTGGAGTTGCATCCGGATAAAATCGAATTGCAGCATTACAGTCGTGGTGTGGCTTTTCTGGGAGCGTATGTGAGACCGTACAGGAAATATCCGTCAAAACGTACCGCAGGATTTTTTCGGGAAGCGGTACACAGGCTGGAAAAAGAGAGTTCCAAAGGAAAACCCGCTCCGGAAAGACTGCGAAAGATGTTGGCTGTGCTAAACTCCTACCAGGGGCATTTGAAGCATTTCAGATCATACGCTCTGCTGGATAGGTTCTTGCGTAATTCACCTTTGAAAGAATATTTCTATTTTACGGGAGGTTATAGAAAAGCCGGTATTAGGAGTCGTTTTCTGATCCCTATAAAAGATACGTACGGGAGAGGAAAAGAACCCGAAACTTTTCCTGAAACCGGGGGGCGGATTATGGATAATAGCGTACATCGTGAAGATAGCGGGGGCAGGAATAGTAAATAAGCACCAGTATATGTATGAAATGTATGCCTATGAAACTGAAAGTACGAATATTTGAGGGAAAATCTCCCGAACTTTATCTGGCCGTAGGGCACTTTGTACTTAGTCCTGCATGTCTGCGGGAGAATAACAACTACCCTTATAAATCCTCCCGGATGTTTACCTGGCATGTTCTCTACCATGAAGACCAGGTAGTGGCTTTCATGCCTGTTGAGAGAAAACTCGATGGTGGTTATAAAATTGATAATTATTATGCCACTCCCGATAGGGAGAGGGGGAACCAGTTGCTGAAGCTGTTGAAAAGCGTGATCAAGGAGTCGGGCGATGAGACTTCCCCTTTGCGGGCGACCGTTCAGAAACGGGATGTCGGAATTTTCAAATACATGAATTTCATCACGATCCGGGAAACCAAGTTATATGTTATGATGGAATTGGTACGTATGGGTTCCGACAGTGGGAAACAGGATGGCTGAAAGAGAATGGGAGGAACTCGGATGAATGTATATCAGGCGTTGCGGGAGAGGATCAGAAGAATCTTCGGCGAGTATGATTATGTGTACCTTTCTTTTTCGGGGGGTAAGGACAGCGGTGTGCTGCTGAATGCCTGTGTGGAGCATATCAGGCAATATGGAGGTCGGATGGGAGTATTCCATATGGATTACGAAGTGCAGTATTCCCTGACCACGGAGTATGTGGATGAGATGCTGTCTTCGAACCGGGATATTCTGGATGTTTACCGCTGTTGCGTGCCTTTCAAGGTCGGTTCGGCTGCATCCATGTACCAGAGATTCTGGCGGCCCTGGGACCCTTGTGTCCGTTGGGTCAGGGAGATGCCTGTGGAATACCTGGGTACGGAAGCATTTGATTTTTATACTCCGCAGATGTGGGATTACGAGTTCCAGGAATGTTTTTCCTTTTGGCTCCGCAAGCAACTTGGAGTGCAAAAAGTGGCATGTCTGGTTGGAATACGTACCCAGGAAAGCTTTAACCGTTGGAGAACGATCTATCGTAGCACTCCGGGCCCTTCAGCCGACTGGATATGTCCTGTCGATGAGGGCATAGACAACGTGTATCCGTTGTATGACTGGCATACTACGGATATATGGACTGCCAATGGCCGTTTCCGTTGGAAATACAACAGGTTGTATGACCTCTATTATCAGGCGGGTGTTCCTCTGAACAGCCAGCGTGTTGCGAGCCCGTTCATTTCCCAGGCCATCCCGTCGCTGCATCTGTACAGGGTGATCGAGCCGGAGATGTGGGGCAAGATGCTGGGACGTGTGAACGGTGTTAATTTTGCCGGGGGTTACGGTAACTCTGTAGCGATGGGATGGCGGGGTGTCAGGCTGCCTGAGGGAATGACCTGGAAAAAATATCTTTTTTTCCTTCTGGACACCCTTCCTGAGGATGCCAGGAACAACTATCTGGATAAACTGGAGGTAAGCGTGCGGTTCTGGCGGGAGAAGGGCGGCTGTCTGGCAAAAGAAACGATCATGAAACTCAAGAGGTTGAATATCCCTTTCAAACTTGGCGGGACATCGGGATACAGGACGCACAAGCTCCCGGTCAGGATGGAATACCTTGATGACATAGACCTGCCTGAATTCCGTGAATTGCCCTCGTACAAGCGGATGTGCATCTGTATCCTGAAAAACGGCCACTGTTGCAAGTACATGGGCTTTTCACCAAATAAACAGGAACAGGAAAGAAGACGGAAGATGATGGATGAATATAGATCTTATTTTAATGAATGAAAAGATGGACAATGAATTTACCAGTCCCGTGTATGGCGTCAAGGCTGTACCGGTGGAAAGGATCAGGGCGAATTCCTATAATCCCAACGTGACGGCCCCTCCTGAGATGCGGCTTTTGGAACTCTCGATTTGGGAGGATGGGTACACGATGCCGTGCGTGTGTTATTACATTGAGAAAGAGGATGTGTACGAGCTTGTGGACGGCTATCACAGGTATAAGGTCATGATGACCTCGCCCAGAATATACAAGCGGGAGAACGGACTGTTACCCGTTACCGTCATCCGTAAGGATCTGGCCGAGCGTATGGCCTCTACCATCCGCCATAACCGTGCCCGTGGAATGCATAAGATCGAGCTTATGACACGGCTTGTCGGGGAACTTACGAGGTCGGGCATGTCGGATTCGTGGATACGCAGGAACCTGGGTATGGACAAGGATGAGTTGCTGCGCCTGAAGCAGATATCGGGACTGGCGGAGCTTTTTGCGGATAAGGAATTCCGTAAGGCCGTAGAATAGGATATTTGGCATAAAACCGAAAATTCGTATGCTCGGAGTATTCGGGAAGTAAGGAAAAAATGTAAAAATATTATAAAATGTGCAAGATGGAGATAACAGATCTGATCAAGGGAATGGAAAGTGCAAATGTGTCGGATATTTACATTTTTCTTCACGAGGACGGCCCTGTGGCTTTTGACGCCTCTGCCGCCCATCTTCTGTGTTACTTTCCTGAAATGGAGATGGAAAGTGTGTTTTGTAGTGACAGCAAACGTCACAGAATTATACAGGGATTTGCATTGGAACCGGTGCTGGAACGACTGGCGCAATACCCGTGTCTGGTTGATGACGATTGTATCAGAATAATGTGTGTGCTGTGAATGATAAGGCACGGTATGAAGTAAACGGGTATGGGCGGGAATGGCGGAGCCTGATCTTCTGGAACTGTTCAGAAAGCATGCGCAGGATGGGCAGAAAGAGATGGTCAGCCTGTTTTGCAATGATGTGAGAAGACTCTCCCGGACGAAGAAGATAAAGAGGCTGCTCGTGTTGGGAAGGTACGCAGGGAACTCTGAACTTTGCGGGCATGTACTCCGTGTGCTGGAGATGCTGCCGGAACTCCCCGGCATGGCTTGTCCTGCATACAGGGGCGTTCTGGTATTGCTCTTCCTTTCACGGGACAGGGATGTTTTGTGCAGGTTGCGGGAGAATGTCGTCCTGCCATGCCGCAAGAGGGGACGTACGGAGGAAATGCTTTGGCTTTGTGAGATTTTGTATGCTATAGGCCCATCTGTTTCCCTGTATGATATTTACAGGGAGGTTTGTCTGTACTTCTATCTGGAACGGAGGAAACAACTCCGGGGATATTCCACTTGTGTCAGTGAACTGGACTTTCAGTTCGCAGAAAGGCGGTTGAGGATATTGTCCGTCGCCGTATTTCGTCTGAAAGTTATTTTTTACAGCCCCGGCGTGTATTCCGTCGGTACACTCTCCCTGCTGTGCCGTATGAGTTATTCGGCCTTCAGAAACAGGTTTCTGTCTGTTTACGGGTTGCCCCCGGGACGTTGGCTAAGGAATCGGCGAATAAAACGCATATGTCTGGATATAAAATATAATCATGGACTTTCACTGGGAGAAATATCGGAGAGGAACGGATTTTCATCAGCAAGCCGTCTGTGTGAATTCTGTAAAAGAAACATGGGATGCACTCCGGGGAGGCTGAAGCAGGCACTGGCTCACCGGTGGCGGAGCAAATAAAAATTCATCAGGCTTGATGTAGAGCTTATTTCAAATAAAAAGCGTAACGGCTATCAGTGCTCGTTTCGCTATCTTGCCGGTGTTTAATTAAAATCCCGAACAGCATGGAACTGTTTACTTTTATCCCTTATTTCCTGTTACTGGAGCGAGAAGAGAGTGACAGGAATACACTGGCAAACGCCAACACCGAGTTCATCCGTGAGGTCTATGAGCTGCAACGTGTGGAAAAGGATGTTACGCTCGTCTTTTTCCAGCTGCAATATCTAAGTTGCAAACTGGTCATTCTGCGTGAGCATTACCGCACAGCACAAAAAGAGCACTTGCCCTGCTATGCCTATATCATTGGTACGCTGGAGTACCTGAAAGGTCTGCTGGACAGATGCAGGTTCATTCATAAGTCCGGTTCCGCCATTGCTCCGGCAGGTCTGCCGACTACAGAGGGTGATCCCCCCGTCTGCTGGACGGCAGAGGTCATCTGCCTGATGGAACTGCTGTATGCCTGCCACGAGCTGAAGATGTTCAACGGCGGTGAGGTGACACTCGGGCGTGTGGTGGAATACGTCTGTCATGTGCTGGGGGTGAACGTGAAGAATGCTTCGAGCTACTACGCGCGGATGCGGCGGCGTAAGGCGGGAGACAGAACCTACTTCATCGACCGCCTGCGTGAAGTTCTGCTCAAACGGATGGAAGACGATGACGAGGGGCACAGGAGACGCAACCGATGAAATGCGGACCCTTTCACACACGGTTCTCCACGTGTGTGAAGGCCTTGCATTTACGGTTATTTGTTCAGTTCCAGAAGATGTCTGAGGTTGGGATCTGCGGCGATGCGCTCCAGCTCGTCGGCCACGATCCGTCTGACATCCTCCTTGATCCGGTTGTAGTTTTCCTGTACCATTTCCTTCATGTGATTCACCCCTTCATCGTCCACGAAGCCGGTGATAACGGGTATCTTCTGATATGCCTTTTCCTCTTCGGCTATTTTTTTGGCATCGACGACAATCTCGCAGTGGAAGATTTTCTGCTCAATCCTCTCCCCGAAGTTGTCGGCTACGGAGCCGACGAACATCCCCTGTGTCAGTCCGCTGATCTTGCTGGGTGGAATGAGACTGTCCATTTGGGTGGATATGGAGGTGGAAACGTCCTGCCGGTTGATGGAGATGGAGTGGCGTTTCTGAAGTATCTTGCCGAACCTCTCGCTGAGGGTTTTGGCCGTTTCCCCCACGACCTGTCCCGAAAATATGTTGCCTACCGTGTTGATGATCACCTTTGCCTCCTTGTCGGTATAGTCACGGATAAGCTGGCTGAAATCCTGAAAGCCGAGCAGCACGGCGACCTTGTTGCTGCGTGCGGTGGCTATCAGGTTGTCCAGTCCCTTGATGAAGATGGTGGGCAGCTCGTCGATGATGATGGAGCTTTTCAACCTGTCCTTCTTGTTGACAATCTTTACAATACGGCTGTTGTACAGTCCGAGCGCAGCACCGTAGATCGCCTGCCGGTCGGGATTGTTGCCTATGCAGAGGATTTTCGGCTCGTCGGGATTGTTGATGTCCAAAGAGAACTCGTCGGCGGACATCACCCAATAGAGTGCCGGCGAGATCATGCGGGACAGGGGTATCTTCGCACTGGCGATCTGGCCCATGAGCTGGTCGGCAGCTCCCGCCAGCCACGCATCGAGGAAGGGGCTGAGGTAGTTCTCCAGTTCGGGATAGGAGGACATGATGGGAAAAATCTGCTCGTAGGGCTTGTTAAGGAACTCGACGGCATGGGGGAAGGTACAATACCTGCCGTCCTTATACACCCGCAGGAACCAGATAATGGCGGCAAAGAGAATGGTGGGCGACTCGACGAAGAAATCGCCCTGCTTCGCCGCCCACGACCGGTTGAGGTTGAGCATGATGCTGTATGAACTCTCGTAAGCATCGGAGATGTCGGTCATGAACTTCGGATTGAGGGGATTGCAGCGGTGACTGCGTGAGGGATCGTCGAAGTTTATGACATAGAACTTCGGCGGCACTTTATACCCCTCCAAATGACCGATCAGGTGGTTGTAAGCAATGGTGGAGAGGTCGGGAAACTTGAAATCGTAGATATAGGCGGCATAGCCTTTCTCTATCTGCTGTTTGATGTAGGAGTTCACCACCGCAAAGGACTTGCCCGAACCGGGCGTTCCCAGCACGATGGAGGCACGGAAAGGGTTCACGACATTGATCCATCCGTCGTTCCACTTCTTGCCATAATAGAACCGTGTCGGCAGATTTACGGAATATTCATTTTCGATAAGCCTTGTTTCCTGCATGAAACTTTCGTTCTCGTTGTTGAACACATCGTCCATGAGATTCTGTTTGAGCAGGCGGGAGATCCATACACCGGCAGCGAGCAGGCAGAGGTAGCCGACGGCAAGAGTGAATATATAAAAGGCGGTGCGTGCCAATAACGGTACGGGCAGGCAGAGCAGCCACCAGTTGAAAAAGAAGAGGACGACACCTGCGCAAAGGGCTGTCCAGATATGCACCCATTTGATTTTTTCCTCCTTTACACCCTTCGTGCCCAGACACGAGAGGGCAAGGAAGGTAACGGAGAAAAGCTTTGTCCAAAGGATGGAGCCGAACAATCCGGTCGTGCGCTGGAAGTTCAGCAGAATCCTGTCCACCACTCCGATATTGACGTTCCATTCCCGGATGGACGGATAGCAGAACCAATAGATATTGACAACTACGAATAATACGCTGAGGGCACGCATAAAGTCCATGACTTTCGCCAGTCCCCTGAGATCATCTTCTTGTGACATAATACTGAATTTAAAAAAGTTATCGTCTTGATAATTATGTAATACGGGTCAGTCCTGACGACCGTAACGCCGGCGGCATTTCTTCTTGTCGGGCTTCAGGAGCCTGGGATGCCGGGGGACATAGTTCAGCTCCGGCTCCATATCGGAAAGCAACCCTCCCGGAATTTTTTCCCCGTTTCCGGAAGCCACAGCGGACGGAACGGGCGGCAGAAGTGGCGACAGGGAATTTGGCGGCTGTTCCTGAAAGTGTCCGTTGAGCATGTTCGCCGAGAATTCCTTGCCCAGACGTGAGCCGTTAAGTACGGTGCGGCTGCGGTGGTCTATAAAGGTAACGCCGTAAATCCTGCCGGTTTCGTTGCGGCGGAGAACCAAGTCTATCTGTTCTTTCGCCAGGCGGTCACGGAAATCCCGTTCGTCCACGGACTGGCGCAAAGCCTCGGCCACTAACGGTCGAAGCCGTTCACGGCACGGATCGGACTTGATCTTTGCAGCGGATTCCTGCATCTTCTTATCCAGCTGCTGTGCACCGGTCATTCTGCCCAGCCGGGAGGACTTTATGGGAGTGGCCGCCGTTTCGCCGTTGCCGTCCAAAGCGGTATAGAGTATGCCGTGGTAGGTGCGTCCACCAATTTCCCCCTTCACTTCTTCCACACCTATATTATACAGGGAAAGCAGGGCACGGAGTTCGCCCATTGTGCGGAAACGGTAAAGTTGGATCAGGGGTTTGACCGTACGGGCGATCTGCCGTTTGATGTCCCCTTTGGCAACATCTACCGGCTTCAGCTGCCACTCTTCGCCTTTCTTCTGACCTTCCGCCGGATGCAGACCGTATTTCTGTTCCAGAAGTTCGGTAATCTCCTTGCTGCGGCGGTATTCGAACTTGTCGGAAACCTTCCTTCCCTCACTGTCGACACGCAGGGAAACGATGTGGATATGATGCCGGCCGATGTCCTCGTGCTTGAAGACAAGATACGGCTGGT
>OCHG01000275.1_pt1 | contig 57370 bp, 74 predicted proteins | sample 1538801 | NCBI WGS metagenome assembly OCHG01 (sample SAMN04571727, study PRJEB22368) | human gut metagenome | biome: human gut; material: stool | host: Homo sapiens | place: Luxembourg | collected 2012-09-20 | reverse complement strand
CCGACAGAGGATTAACGTCCTGCGGGGGTTCGAATCCCTCAACCTGCGCCATTGAATGTTACTCAGGAGAAATCCTGAGTTTTTTATTTTCAGAATATGTAAGAGATTACAGAATTCTTTCTGTTCTGTTATAATATTATTATCACATGTAAGGGAGATCATAAAATGGAACAATCAAAAAGTATTAATGTTAGATACTCAATGTTGCAGGGGATTTACTATGTAGGATTCTGTGCAGTTATTGGCTATGCCGCTGTATATCTAGGGTCAATTGGCATGAGTTCATCTTTAATTGGGATTGTACTTGCAATCGCAAATATTCTAACAAGTATTGCACAACCCGTACTTGGAGGATTTGTAGATAAGTCAAACATTTCAATGAAGAAAGTCTTAATGATCATGTTTGGTCTTTGTAGTATTCTATCTGTATTCCTCATGTTTGTAAGTAAGGTGACATTCTTAGCTGCTGCTTTGTTTATTGCAGTTTCTACAATTCTTTATACTACAATGCCTCTAGTTAACTCACTTGCTTTCGCATTCCAGAAGCATGGTATTGATGTTAAGTTTGGTGTAGCACGTGGTATTGGATCAGTGGCTTATGCTCTTGCGTCTCTTGTATTAGGAAATGTAGTCAAAGCAGTGAGCCCTACTTTAATGCCGCTTGCTTATATTGTTATCTTCTTGGGTATTCTACCTCTTATTCGCTCATTTAAGATGCCTGAGACAGAAATAGATGAAGTCATTGAAGAAAAAGTAGTCGAAAAAGAAAGCACAGGAGCTTTTATTAAGAAGCATCTTAAATTCATGATTTTTTTAGCTGGTTTTGTATTAGTTTATTTTGATCATACAATCATCAACAATTTCTTTATTAATGTAATTAAAAACGTTGGTGGTAATACAGGAGATATGGGAAATGCAGTATTCTTGGCTGCAATGTTGGAACTTCCTACAATGGCTTTATTTGAAAAGTATAAAAATAAAATCAATATCAAAAATACAATCATCATTTCCGCCATATTCTTCACACTTAAACATACATTGACTTATTTTGCGACAAATATGTTTATGATCTATTTAGCTCAGGCAACTCAGATGCTAGCTTATGCATTATTTATTCCTGCATCAGTTTATTATGTAGATAAATTATTTGATGCAAAGGATGCAGTTAAAGGACAGGCACTCGTTACTACAAGTATGACTGTATCTGGTGTACTAGCTAGTTTCTTAGGTGGTATTTTACTAGATAGTATGGGTGTTTATGAAACATTATTTTTAGGTTTAGTATTAAGTGTAGTAGGTACAATTGTGATGATTGTGACTGTTGAGAACGTAAATAAGAAGGGGGCTTAAATGTGTTAGATGTTTTAAAAACAAGAAGAAGTATTAGAAAATATACAGATGAAATGCCTAGAGATGAAGATCTTGAGAGAATTGTAGAAGCTGGTTTATATGCTCCTACTGGTATGGGCAGACAGGGCGTTAAGTTTGTAGTAGTAAAGAATAAAGAAATGAGAGATCATTTATCAAAGTTGAATGCTGATATTATGGGGAGTGATAAAGATCCTTTCTATGGTGCGCCTGTCGTTATTATCGTATTAGCAAAGAAAGAGTATCCTACATATATCTATGATGGATCACTTGCGATTGGCAATATGCTCAATGAAGCACATGGCTTAGGACTTGGCTCTTGCTGGATTCATCGTGCGAAAGAAGTATTTGAAGGTGAAGAAGGAAGAAGACTTCTTAAAGAATGGGGCATTGAAGAAGACTATGAAGGTATCGGAAATGTTATTATAGGATTTGCGGATGGTAAGGCTCCAGAAGCAGCACCTCGTCTTGATCATCGTGTGATTACAATCGAATAATGAAAAAATCCTCCTTGCGGAGGATTATTTTTTTATTGAAAACAATGAAAGGATACCGGCTGCACCGACACCTAAACAGATTCCTATACCTATATTGTCAAAACAAATACCAAATACGACACCTAAACTGATCATAATAGGTAAATAATATGCTAATTTACCATTGTCTTTTTTCATGAAATCACCTCGACTAGAGTATATCATACCTATGTGAAGATAAGATGTTTATTGTGGAAATAATGCCTTAAGAATATCCTCTAATCCATTTTTATCAATAGGTTTACAGGTAATATCGGCTTGTGCCTTTAATTCATCTACGGCATTACCCATAGCTACACCTACCTGACATAATTGAATCATTTCAATATCATTAAGACCATCACCAAATGCATAGGTATCTTTGATATCTAAACCATAATGTTCGAGAACTTTCTTAATACCGATGGCTTTACTCATGGTTGGTGAAAAGAACTCAAATGAATTATCACTGCCATGCTGATCAAAACTGATAGTAGTACCAAACTTACCATCTAAATAGTCGCTTACTTTCTGCTTGTCTTTATTTGTGACATTGGCTTCTATTTTAATGGCACGTTTTAAGACATCATCACGGTCAAAATCCATAGAAAACATCTCTTCCATGCCGAGGTTCTTAAAGAACGTATAAAGCTCTTTATAACGCTTATCAATATAAATATGATGTGCTGTTTCAATCATATAATCACAATTCAGTTCTTCAAGCATATCAACTGTCTGAGTCGCAAGTTCTGTATCCATTCTCTCTTCAAAGATAGATTCACCATCAATCTCGATATAACCACCGTTATATAAGACATAACCATCAAAACCCAAATCAAGGAACTGCTGGTTAATCATAGCTTTAGGACGACCACTGCAGATAAAAAGCTTATGCCCATCATTTTGAATTCTTTTAAGTTCTCTTTTTACACCTGCAGGTACTTCGTGAACTCCATAAGTGTTATCTACAAGCGTACCATCAATATCAAAAAATAATACTTTCTCTTTCATATGTATCTACTTTACCTCTGGTCTTAATATTTCTACAAATTTAAACTCATTGTTGTCATATGTATAATGAAGAATACAGCAATTAGTTAATCCTCCAGAGTTAAAAATAATGGCTGGGTCATTAAATGCACTAAAGAATTGCATAGAAGCACCGGCATGACTTACTGCAAGAACCACTTCATGGTCTTCTTTATTCATGATTTCAGTTAATGTTTTTACAACTCTATGTTGTACTTGCTTGGTTGTTTCGCCACCATAATGGGGAAATAAGTCATCATATTTAAAATCATCAAAATGAGGATTTAAATCTTCACTTTCTCCTTCAAATAATCCAAAATCTCTTTCCTTAAGACCTTTTACTCTTGTATAAGGTACTTGACCGTCTGTTACTATTTCTAATGTATCCGATGCTCTTTCAGCCGTACTAGAGTAGTAATGATCAAAAGAAATATCCTTGATTAACTCTTTTGCAGCTTCTGCCTGCTTGATACCTAGTTCAGTAAGTGGAGAATCACATGATCCCTGAATTCTTCTTCGAACATTAAATAGAGTCTGTCCATGACGCATCATATATAAATGTTTCATTATAATTTTCCTCCTGTATTTATGCGGTTTTTTAGGGGTTTGAAACACTATGAAAGCGTAAACTAGTAACAAATCAGTAACAAGAAAAGCCACTCCTTGAAGTGGCTTCCGCAGGTAGGCTCACTTAGAGTGCTTCAACCGCTAACACAATAAGTATATCACAATATAATAAAAAAGCCGACTGCTGCCGGCTCTAATATAAGAAAAATAATAAAGATTTTGGTTTGTTGTAACTTGCAGAAAGGAGACGCATATTTACAACAACATAATTATATAATCCTGAGTGCCATTTATCAAGTATCATGTGGCACTCTGATTGGCACTCTTTTGGAACGCTTTCGGAACGCCCATGGAACGGAACGCTAGAATTTAATCTTATTGATCTCTGTCCATAACTTATTCTTAGAGGCGTTGGTATAGATATCAAAGGTGATATCATTAAGCTTATGCCCTAGTACTTTCTTTCTGATGTAAATGTCAACGTTGTAAAGCTGACAAAGAGAAGCGAAAGTGTCTCTTGTATCATGCATCTTGTGGTTCATGCCCAGCAGATCATTGAGGGCATAGAGTACAGTTGTGTAAAACCATGTGCGCTTAGAATCAAATAGTCTTTCTTTCTTATTAATCAGTTCATCAATGACATACTGCTTTATTCCGTCATGTATAGGAATGATTCTGTTTCTTCCGGCTTCAGTCTTAGAGCCGGTAATGATATAACTGATTTTTCTTTCTACTCCATCATCATTGCAAGGCTCATCTATGTGTATCTGTTTTCTATCAAGTGAAAGGAGTTCTGAAAGCCTACATCCTGTATAGATATAAATAAGCAGCACATGCGCTTCTGGTGTATCTAGTTTCTTGAGTTTCTTTATTTCATCAAGTGTAAAGGCTTTATGCATCGTTGATTTAGGAAGGCTCTTTATTTTTATATAAGTAGAATAATCATCATCTCTACTGATATATTTGTGCATTACTGCATACTCGAAGACTTTGACACAGATGTACTTCATATCTCTCTGTACACTTACACCAGTATCCATTTCGTCAAATATGCTCTGCATATCTCTTAATGTGATTATATTGACAGGCATATTTGACAACCTATCAAGGTGGCTAAAAGCATTCAGAATGTTCTTGTGTCCTTTTTCGGTTCTCTTAATAAAGGTTTCATTGTCTATGATAGTAAAGATTTCTTTGAATGTTGGTACTCTCTTCTGAGTCTTTTCCTGTATTCTATCAAACAGATCAGGGGCGAGGTTTCTTGCTTCTTCATTTGTTATGCTGCTTGATCTCTTTAATGAGTAAATAGATAAGGCATTCAATGCTTCTTCTCTACTTGCAAAGGTGCCTATACATATCTGCTTCTTCTTGCCTGTTATTATATCCCTTTCATCGCTCATTACACGAGCACAGTAGGGGTTTCTTCTCTTACCCGATAATTTAACCACGGTACCGCTATTATTTGGTCTGCGTCTAAATCTAGAGTTTCTAGGCATAATATGACACGTCCTTTCTATTTGCTTTTGCCTTGAACGTGCCAATCGTGATATAATTGAGTACGTAAAAGGACTTTTGTGAGAAAACTTCTTTTATAGTGATGTTGGCGCATCACATTATCCGCATCCTAGTTGGCGCTAGGGTGCTTTTTTATTTGCTCTTATATTACATCACTTTGGAAAGCAACGGCTCTTCCGATAACCCTAACTTGATTCAACTGCTCACCTGTAAGGATTATATCCTGATACTTTGGATTCTCAGGCTTCAGAATAACTAGATTCTGTTCACGATAATAGAAGAATCTTTTTAGTGTAGCCTCGTCATCTATGATTACTACAGCAATCTCTCCGTTCTCAACTATGTCAGTTTTCTTCACAAAGACAATATCACCGTCATGGATCCTTGCATTTATCATACTGTCACCCTGACATTGGAGACAGAAATCAGCACCAATATCAGTACCAATCATTATATAACTCTCTCTGTCTTCATCCGCAAAGATAGGCTCACCACATGCAACTTTGCCTAGCATAGGGAGTTTAATCTTGTCTAGTTTGTAAAGATTGTCGTAAGTTGATGCTAGTTCTTGCTTATCTTTACTCTCTACTAAATCAGATTTTGCGATATTAAAATAATTAGCCATCATTTCAATCTTATCAATACGTGGATACTTCTTCCCATTAATCCAATCTGAAAAAGTAGTATACGCAAAACCTAAATCCGAACATATCTGTTTTCTTGTCTTATTATGCAATGACATATAGTATTTAATATTTTTTGCCATTACTTCTTTATTCCCTAAGTCTGACATAAGTAATACCTCCTTATATATATAATATGCTTTTTGCGTAAAAATAACAATAAAAAACGATAAAAATACGCTTATCCGTTGACATAACGCTTTAAGCGTAGTATAATAGTATTTGTAGAAAGGAGGACATATCAGTGAAGAAAAAGCGCAAAAGAAAAAGCAAGTACGAATTGCGTTTGACCCACATCGCACTTGCTACATCAATCATCAACCTGATGATTTCAATAATTAATCTGGTAAAAGATTTATTGAAATAAGGTTGAGGGGAGGATTTTCCTCTCCTTGATTGATATTAACTTTTTGGTTCGCTGTTGTCAATATATGAAGAAAAGAAAGGAGATATCAATATGCAGATTTTATTAGATATTATTCAAATTATTTTGAATATCGTGACTATTGTTTGTCTTGTTAAATTAATTAATAAATAAGGGAAGTGATAAAATGAAAAAAGCATACAGAGAAATGTATACATTAAGAACAGCTAGAGATAGATTAGGATTAACTCAGAAAGAAGCTGCTAAAAAACTAGGAATCAGCGATGATGTTCTTTCTAATTATGAAAGAGGGAAGACATATCCAAACGTTCCTATGTTGAAGAAAATAGAAGAAGTTTATCAAGTTGAATATGATCAACTTCTTTTTTTAGAAAAAGATAACGCTTAAAGCGTACTCTTGAAGGAGGAGGTTACTATGAACGAAGTACAATTATTTAATTTTGAAAACCATGATGTAAGAAGTCTTTTGATTAATAGTGAACCTTGGTTTGTCGGTAGAGATGTTGCTGAGGTTCTTGGATATGCTAAACCGTCAAATGCAATTACTAAGCATGTTGATGAAGAAGATAGAAAGGGTGCCCCAATTCAGGGCACCCCTGGAGGAACTCAAAACATGACCATTATCAACGAAAGTGGTCTTTATAGCTTAGTTCTCTCAAGCAAATTACCAAGCGCCAAGAAATTTAAGAGATGGGTAACCTCTGAAGTACTCCCAGCGCTTAGAAAAACAGGGCAGTACCAAGTGAAGGAACTAAGCGGACAGGAATTAATGGCTAAGGCATTAATCGAGGCACAGAACGTTCTAGCTGCTAAAGACAAGCAGATTGAGGAAATGAAACCTAAAGCATTATTTGCTGATGCAGTAGCCACTAGCCACACATCAATCTTAGTTGGTGAACTTGCCAAAATCCTAAAGCAGAATGGCATTGAAATGGGTCAGAAGCGTTTATTCGCATGGCTCAGAGAAAAAGGCTATCTGATCAAGCGCCAGGGCACTGATTACAACATGCCTACACAGAAGGCTATGGACCTCGGTCTCTTTGAAATCAAGGAAGGCTCTTACGTCAACGGCTCAGGAGTGAATATCACTACTAAGACCCCTAAGGTTACTGGCAAGGGTCAGCAGTATTTCATTAATAAGTTCCTTCAATAGGAGGGTGGTCATCATGGATGAATGGAGTATCAGCGTTGAGGAAGTCATGCAGATTACTCATAAAAGCCGTGACTTTATCCTAAACGCTATAGAACAGGGCGTAATGCCTGGGTCAGTAGTAAAACATGACTTAGGTAAAAGAAGTACTTACATCCCTAGAAAGGCTTTCATGGATTACATGAACAATTACTATAGAGCTCCTTCAGATAAGTTGATTGCAGCAGTGGTAGAGGAGCTCACTAAAAGAAAGACAATTGAATAAGTAGCATAGTTGCTCGTAGGCACCTAAAGCCAAAGAAGGCAAATAATATTATTGTAGAATGTCTCGTTTTCATTTTTTTTGGAAACTCCCTTCGTATGTGTATCTTACATTGAATATATCAATCCTTTTTAAATAATTTGTCTGTTGATCAAATAAATGCTTTCTTTGGCGCTAAGTGCTTATGAGCAAAATATAAACAAAGGAGAAAAAAAGAAAATGGAAAATTTTGAACAGTTAGTAAGAAAAACAATGAAGGAATATGGAATTGACGGCAGATTAACAAACATAATTCTTTCAAATAAGTCACCTGAAGAAATTACTAAAGCAATCGAAAAAGCAGTTATTGAAATCGCAGAAGAAAAGAAGAAAGCAGAAGAAAAAGAAAACAAATTAGAAAGAGAAGTTGAAATTAAGGCAACTATTACAGAAAAAGGAACATCTCTAGAAATCGAAAGCGAAGCAAACGCAGGAACTTATATGTTGGGTGGAGAGCTTTTAATAACTGCCATTTCGTTAGTTGGTTATCTTATTGAAAACCTCGGAGATGAAGAATCTAAAGGAGTGTTAAAAGAAATATTAGAAGCAGCAATTGAAAATCCTAATTTAATGTGTCGTTTGGTTAGTGCAGCTATGCTCACAACGAAGAATGCACGCGATAGCCTAAAAGAACATACAAAAAAAGAAGAGGACTAAACCTCTTCTTCTCAAAATAATCTTTATCTATTACAGAAAAGATTGATAAAAATCAGACAGTGCTAATTATAGCACGGAAAGAGGAAATTATGAATAGTAAAAGAATCGTATTGATTGCATTTAACACTTTTGTTTTAGGCATGGTTATTTCAATGATTAGTACAGGCACAAATTGGGATAGTACAGCCGCACATGTCTTAAGTGCTTTCTCATTAGGATTAAACATCTTATTTTTGGAATATATCGGATTAAAGGGGGATAAATAATTATGATCAAACACGTAGAAACACCATTCCTGCACCTCGAGATTAAAGACGGTAACTGTGAAGTGACAGGAACAGGAAACACATGGCAGTACTTATTACTCTTTGCTTACATCGTTAAAGTTGCAAAAGAAGGGGGCTTTGCTAGTGGATTTGATAGTGAGAGAGAAAAAAAGGAATTCGTTAGAATTATAAATAAGGTGTATGAAAATCCGGATGTTGCAATTGAGGCATTTGGACCATTAGGGGATGCAAACGCAGTCTCTGCTATCTTAGAAGCACTAGATAGATTGTTCGGAGGGGATTACGTAGATGGAGAATAAGAAAGATATTCTAGAGAGCCTGTTCGAGACTCTCACTAGAACTAGAAAGTGGAGCGATGAAATCGCTGAAATGCTTTACCACAAGGACAAGAACGGCAATGAAGAGGTCACTGTCAGACTTTATGAAGGTAACCAAGAAGTGTTCATTGATGTTACTGGGGACAGTGGCATGGCTCTCATTAAAGATGTAATCGCAGCTTTAGAGGAAATCCGATGACCTCTTTCAAAGGATTGTTCGATTGTCTCTATGAAGAAATACCAAAATCAAAAGAAGGGTGGCTCTCTCAGAGAAGAAAAGGTATCGGCGGTTCAGATGCTGGAATAATCGAAGGTGTCAACCGCTACACAACTTTACATGAACTCTGGGAAGATAAGACAGACAGACAAAAAAGACCTCAGGTAACTAATCATGCCATTGAGATGGGTAATCGCTTAGAGCCTGTAATGTTCAACCTGTTTGAAGCACTCTATGGTGATGACTATGAAGTCATTGACACAAAGGATTACTCCTTATCTCGCAAGGATAAGGATTGGATGCGAGCCAACTTGGACGGCGCTCTTATTCGTAAGGAAGATGAATCAAGCGGAATACTTGAAATAAAGTCAACAACCATTAACAAGTGGCAGTACTTCCAGGATGAATGGGGCGATGATTCAATGCCTCAGACATATTACTGCCAGTGCCTTCATTACATGAACGTGACAGGTGCTGAATTCGTTGTCTTATTCGCAATAGCCATGATGCCGTGGTGCGATGAAACCAAGACAATTATTAGAAGAATTGAAAGAAGCGAAGTGCTTTTGGATCTAATGCAGTTGGAGGCTGATGAAGAAGCCTTCTGGAAAAAGCACATCGTGGAAGATATTGAACCAAATTTTATTTAAAGGAGAAAAAGAATGAGATTTAAACAAGAAATCAAAGACCGCTTATATGGCGGTCACATCGGAATCGAAACAGACAAGATTGATTTTGAGATTCTCAAAGTCATGCTTGCTGATGATCACAAGAAGATTGCAGGCGGAAAGCCAGTAACTGAACTAGCATGGCCTTTTGGTGCAATCACAGCACTCACTGCAGTTAATGACAATGGTGAAGTATTCGCTGACAAGCAGATTGACATCAGATACGAACAAGTGAAGTTCAGGGATGCAATCATTGAAGAAGAAGATACACAGCCTATTGATGCAGATGTCAATGAAGTGGCTGAAATGCCTAGTTTAAGCGTTGTGAAGGTCATTCCAGCGCAGATTGAAGGATGTAACGTAAAACACTTCAAAGGGGCTGTAAAGTCCTATTTGAAACGCTATGACGGCATTGTAGTGACTGCAGACAACTATAAAGAGTTATCTGACGTTGTTTCTAAACTGAAGAAAGAAAAAGACAATGTCAATGAAAGCAAAAAGGCAGTCAAAAAAGAAGCAATGAAAGTCTACACAGACTTTGAGAACGATATGAAAGAAGTTCTTAAGATGTTTGATGCTTCTATTAGTTCATTATCTAGTGATATTAAGGAATTCACAGATAAGGAAGTAGCAGAGAATGACATGGTTGTAAGAAAACTCATTAATAAGGCTCTTAATGATTATGTGCATAGAGGTGATTTTGATGGATACTGCGCAACCAAAGTTTTCTCTATTGATCCACGCTGGAGTTCTCTAAAGAAGTTCATCAACAATAAGAAGCCAACCAAAGCATTAGTAGATGCAATCAAACAGGAATGTGAAAGAACTAAGGAAATATATAAATCATACTTGCAGCGCTGTGAGTCTCTAGACATCTATTTAGAGGCTAGATGTAAAGAAACTGATGTTGATCAAGAGATGATTGATGTAAGTGTCTATAAAGATAAGTTAAGAGACGGCTCTTTTGAAGACATTAAGCCACTTCTCGAAAGAAGATTTAGAGAAATCATCAATAGACGAGAAGAACAGGAACATCAGAAGAAAGAAGAAGCGAAGAAGGAAGAAGTTAAGCAGGAAGAAAAGCCTGTAAATGTTTCTTCAGAAGAAAAAGAACCTCTAAAGATGTTGGTTGGTAAAATCGTAGGAACAAATGCTTCACTAAATGAATTAAAAACATCTCTAGAATATCTCAAAGCCAAATATGATGGTTGTTTCGATTATGATTTAAGATTTCCTAGAAAGAAAGAAGGTAAATAAAAATGACAGTTAAAAACAGTTTAAGAAAAGACACAACAAACAAAGCAAAATTCAGTACTTTTATCGCAAGCCCAGCAGTACAGAGAAAAATCAATGATGTTGTTGGCGGTAAGAATGGAACACGTTTCATCGCTTCTATTACTTCTACAGTTGTCAATGATCCAAAGCTTCAGGAATGTGAGCCTAATAGTATCATTACTGCTGCATTCCTTGGCGAAGCGCTCAACTTATCTCCTTCTCCCCAGTTAGGACAGTACTACTTTGTACCTTACAAGACTAAGAGAGGAACAGTGGCACAGTTCCAGTTAGGTTATAAAGGCTACATTCAGCTAGCTATCAGAAGTGGACAGTACAGAAAATTAAATGTTATTTCGATTAAGGAAGGGGAATTAATCCGTTATGACCCTCTTAATGAAGAGATTGAAGTCAGATTGATTGATGATGAACTTGTAAGAGAGAACGCTAAGACAGTCGGCTATTATGCAATGTTTGAATATACAAACGGTTTCAGAAAGACAATGTACTGGTCAAAAGAGAAGATGGAGGCACATGCGCTTAAGTATTCTCAAGGATATGCAGCAGACAAAAGAAAAGGCACTAACTGGACATTCTGGTCTAAAGACTTTGATGGAATGGCATACAAGACTATGCTCCGTCAGTTGATCAGTAAGTGGGGTATCATGTCAATTGATCTGCAGAATGCTATTGATGCCGATATGGCAGTAATCAATAGTGACGGCACAAAAGAGTATGTTGATGCTCCTGTTACATTTGTAAACGATGAAGAACCACAGGCACAGGAAGAAGCGCCTAAAGCAATTGCAAATGAAAGTTCAGCACCTAAAGCACCACAGCCACACGAAGAAACTGACAAGGTTCTAGAAGAGGCGATGGTCAATACTGATTTTGGCGATGCTGAATTCGGTGACTTTGATGATGGTTTTGATTATGAACAGTTCTAATTAAAGAAAGGAAGACATGAGGGATGGATGAAAAAAGAAGATGGATCAAGTTATACATGATGGACTACGACGAAGTCTATCATGATTCAAAAATGCTACACCTTTGGATTGACATCCTTCTTCATGCCAATCCTGTTGATTACTACCATCATGGCCAGCTTATTAAAAGAGGACAATGCATCTTGTCTCTAAGACAGGTATCAGAAAGATGCGGGATGGCAAAAAACACCATTACTAAATATCTGCATCTGTTAGAGGAATGTGGAAAAATCAAGCTAGATATATCTAGAAAAGGCACTCTTATAACAGTTGAAAACTGGGATAAATATCAGAACCGTGTCTCACCTAGTGTCCTAAAAATAGGACAAGAGGTAGGACAAGAGGTAGGACAAGAGGTAGGACAAGAGGTAGGACAAGAGGTAGGACGTAATAAGAATAAAAGAATAAAAGAAATAAAGAATAAAAGAAGACTGACTAGACAGGAAGAAATCTTTAATTCTCTTGCTTCTAAGAATCTTGATAAATACTACTCCGATGTCTATGAGAAGTGTGATGCTTATGGTTTCGACAGGATTAATAATCTTGGTGCATTTGCTATCGCAGTTGCTGAAGAGTTAGCAGCTAAAAAGAAACCTGTACCAATAACAGAAAGAAAGAAACCAAAAAAGTTAACAGAAAAGCAACTTGAAGAAAAGAAGGAAGAGCTAAGAAGAGCATGGAGAATCTTAGAAGGAGATGAAGAAGAGGCCTCTGAAGAAGAAGTCTCTGATGAAGAGGTTGCTGAATTAAGAAAATCAATGGAAGAACTAGGAGGGAATTTATAACATGACAAATTTTGAATTTTATGAAGATGAAATTAAATCTAGAGGCTTTAAATTTGCGGTAGATAAATCAAACGGTGAATTATTCTGCTGTGGGCAAGAAGGATCATGCGATAAATGTGTATTTTGTCCTGATACAAAGGAATTGCTAAAGGGAAGAGCTAAATTCGTGTGTTCAAAAATCAATATCGTTAGATGGCTATATCAGAAGCATAAGATAAAAATGAATGCTCTGGAATACGGCTTACTTGAATATATGCTATCTGAAGGTTATGAATGGGTATCACGTGATGATGATTTCACAATCGCGTTTTTTACATTAAAGCCAATTGAAAAGGAAGGTACTTGGTTCTCTCCTGAGGGCGGATTTGATGAACCACTCAATTGTGTTCCTCTTTGTGAGAAGTTATTTGAATTCTTAAGAGAAGGCGAATTATTTGAAATAAATGAATTACTAGGTACATGTGAGGTGACAGAGTAATGTTAAATGCAGAAAGATTTAAGAAAGAAATATTAGAAAATTCAAATGTTGTTTCTGATTTTTCAATGAGTAAGGATAAACATACAATCAAGAAATGTCTTGGCGTCTGTAAGGATTGTTTCTTTCATGAAGCAGGAGATCACTGCTCGAACATCAAAGTTAAATGGCTCTTATCAGAATGCAAGGAGCCAATCAAATTGAGCAAACTAGAATATGATATTCTAAAATATCTTTCTGACAATACAAGACACATGTATATCGTGAGAGATGGAAACGGCGATATTTGTTTGTATGATGCAGAGCCAAAAAAAAGCGAAAACGGTGATTGGTGGGTAGGTCGTGGAGTGCACGGCATGGTGATGTTTAATGAGTTATTCCAATTCATTAAGTGGGAAGACAGTACTCCTACACCGATCAAAGATGTTCTTGATAACTGCGAGGTGGTCAATGATGCTGAAGAATAAGGAAGAGAGAACCTCATTCTTAAGAAATGAGAAGAATTGGGAAGTTGAGTATTTAACACCTGATATTAGAACGCTGACTTTAAAATTAACACCTAAACTATATGTCAGAAAAATTCAAGTGATGGGTTTTAATAAATATTTTAAAAAAAGTGGATGGTATACGCAGTTTACTAAGTTCTATTATCCTGATGATCTATATTACGGTCCTAATACTTCAGATACAGAATTATTAAAATATTTAACTGCACATAAAAATGATGATTACATTGAAGACTTAGAAGTAGAAGGAGAACAGTAAAATAATGAGAATAAATGAAGTGTTAACAAGAGTCGATGAAGATGAACTCATTGACATTAGATGTAAAAGTTGGAATTTTTGTATACAAGGAACAAAATGGGAAATCACTCATAGTGAAACATTCATGGATAACCATTTTGGAGATATGTTAGTAACTCATATTGAAGTAAATGATTCGCCAAGAGGACACGCAATCATGCTATTGGTTGATTAAGGAGGGAAGTAAATGGATCCACAGGAATTACATAATATGCTTGGTGCTCTTGCATCAAATTGTCCGGAACTTGAAAAAGTATGCGAGACATGGGGCGACCAGCACATGCTAACAATCGCAATGGAAGAAAATGCAGAACTTATACAAGCAATATCAAAAATCAAACGTAATGGATTTGACCCAATCAATGCTTCACATTTGGATGAAGAGACTGCGGATGTATTGATATGTATCTGTGAGTTATTTGTGATGGGATATCTAGATGTCCATGAAATTGCTGAAATCATAGAAAGAAAAGTAGAAAGATCTATGAGAAGAACTCAGGATTATATATACGAATTACAAGAGGAGGCTAGCTGCAATGGTGAATTTTAGTGCCGAAAAAGTACAGGAAATTGTAGAAGAGAAGGATGCTGAATATAAGAAGCTAGAAGAAGAGTATTCATATTTGAAAGAAGAATATGGAGAACTTGAAGAAGTATGCCAAGAATTGAAAAAAGACAAAAAAACTTTAATGAAAGCGAATGCTACTGTATTGAACTTATACAGAGAAGATTGTGGGAAAATGGATGATATACAAAAATTAAACAGTAAACTTGTTAGAAGCTGTAAAAAGGCTAACAGGGATTTCTTTATCTTAGCAGCAGCCTATGTTGCTACACTGATGTTGATGATTTACTTATTTATCAGATAGGAGTGATATAGATGTTTTTATTGCAGGTATTAGAAAATGTATTTTCTGTGTTTGCTATCGTTATGCTGATTGTTGGCGTTCTTATCGTGATATCAGTGATTGCTATTGCAGTTTTCGTTATTGTGTCGGTCGTTGTGAATGGCATAGAAGAAGATAAGGAGAATAATAACTTATGACAAGAAAAGACAAGGAGGAACACTATTAATGCTTAATCGTGCTTTATTAGTCGGAAGACTTACAAGAGACCCTGAACTAAGAAGAACAGGGAGCGGAAAGGCAGTCACTTCTTTCAATCTAGCAGTAGAAAGAAACTTCAAGAGCGATGATCAGGAGGCTGATTTTATCAACTGTGTATGCTGGGGGAAGATTGCGGAAAATACAGAACGTTACTGTTCTAAGGGTTCTCTCGTTTCTGTTGATGGTCGCATTCAGACAAGAAATTATGACAATAGCCAAGGCCAAAAGGTATATGTTACTGAGGTGATTGCTGACTCTGTACAGTTCATTAACACTAGAAAAGAAAATCAAACTGCACCACAAGCACTAGTAAATAGTCAAGCACCTGTTAATAACTATGCGAGCAATGGACTGATTCATCAGTTCGAGGATGAAGGATTGGTTATGGAAGAGGATGACATTCAGTTCTAATGAGCAAGTACAACTCAAGAAAGACTACAGTTGACGGCTTCACATTCGATTCTAAAAAAGAAGCAAAACGCTATTTGGAATTAAAGCAGATGGAAAAAGACGGATTAATTCATAATCTACAATTACAGGTACCTTTTGAGTTAATCCCTCCTTTTGAAATTGAGATTGATGGCAAAAAGAGAAAAAGAAGAAGGATGGAGTATATCGCTGACTTCGTCTATTACATCAATAACGTTAAAGTTGTAGAAGACGTTAAAGGCAGAAAAACAGAAGTATATAAGATTAAGAAAAAGATTTTTGAATATAAATTCAAAACAACGATAAAGGAGACGTAGGATAATGAAAAATTTACAAATGTTAACATCAGAAGAAACAGCAGACTTATTTGGTATTTCAATGGAAACATTGAGAATGTGGCAAGAGACGGGAGTGTTATTACCTATCAAAACAGAAAAAAATTACATGTACTCGCAAAGTGCAATCGAAAGATTTCAAGAAAAGTATGAAGGGTTTGATATGTCAACACCTGAAGGAGTTAATAAAGCATATAACACTCTTAATATAAATGAGACAAAAGCTACTATAAAAGAGATTGGTGAAAATATTGAGTCTGTAAAATTAAGTCGCTCCGAGATTGCGTATAGCAAAAAAGAACTAAGAAAAAAGAAAATTTTAAAGCTTGTGAAAAAAAGAGAAAATGAAGGTGCATACTTCACAGGCACTAACAAGGAATTAGAAAAACAATTCAACTGTTCGTGTACAACAGTTGTTAAGTGCATCAACGAACTAATTAGTGAAGGAAAATTATATAGACATGTTGATGTATATGGTGGTGAAAGAACTCTTTCAACAAAGCCATTTAAATAATATTTAATACAACACAGGGCATTGAGTTCTTTATATTTAACTCATAAGAAAATTTAAAATAAGAAAATCTATATGGATTACTCTTAATAGATTCTTTTCTAAAAGCAAGATCCTCTCATGGATTCGATGCCCTAACATATTTTTCTATTCTAAAACCAACAAACAACAGCAGTGTCATGGCTTTGCTTCAATCTCATTCACCTTCTTTTGCAAAGAATAAGAGTATGAAGCGCTAATTTTGCTATCCAACTATAAAGTTATGATGTTGCTGGGAGAAGAGAAGACACAAATTGAAAACCAATAGGAAGAGTAAAGGACTGTTTTCTTCTTCTCCAGAAAGGAGGTTAAATGGGAAACTTTGTTTTATATCGCAACGGAAAAAGAACCGATATAACTGGATCAATAGAAAAGATAAGTCAGTATGTTGATGCTACTCAATTAGCTCTAAAACATAGATGGCAACGTATATATAAGCATGAAAGTGTATTTTCAAATGAAATACCTATTAAAATAGGGAGTGCATACGATAATGAGGAATATATGGCAAATGTATATGCTCATAGAAAAGTACACAAGAAAGAAAAGAAAAGAGCAAGCTATGAAGATAGGCAGTTCTATGTTGTCTATGACATGAATGACAATGTAATTATTGCAGGCACTGCTGAAGAATGCGCTAATAGGCTATCCATTGGATTAGCTAGTTTCTACTGCAAGGCAAGCAATCAGCACAGCGATAAATACAATGCAAGGCATCCTAGCACTGCCCCAAGAAAATATTATGTATATACTTTAAAAGATAAGGAGGAGTGAAATTAAATTGTTTTTTATTCTATTTGTATTGGTGATAGTGATTTATTTATTTTTCATTTTTGAGTAATCAGGAGGTAACGTATGACAGCCGAAGAAGTCAGAACATATTTAAAATCATATAGAAATCTTAAAGACAAAGCAGACTATCTACAGAATAAGTTAATCAATGTTAAAGCCATCTCATATAGAGACAGTCCGACAGGTTCCTACAGTGAGCCCAAGACACAGAATGACTATATATTGATGAAGGATAGGTGTTTAGAAGAAATGGCTCTCATACGTCAAAATATAGATAAACTAGATGATATCAATCATAGGGATGTACTCTTTTATCGATACATCGAATTAATGAGCATCTATGATACTGCTGACATGCTGCATGTATCGCAGAGAACAGCAGAGAAGTATATACATGATGCAATTGAAAAGATGATTGTTATTCTAGATTAGCGTGAATACACGGTTATAAACGTTAAACGGCGCAACATTGCGCATTTAAATGTTATATAATGGTAAAAAGAGGCAAATTAAGCAGAGAGGCATAATAAAGCCTCTTTTTTGTTACATGATAAGAAAGGGGTGCGACTATGACAGAAAAGCAGAAACTATTTTGTGATGAGTATCTAAAAGATACTAATGCTACAAGAGCATATCTAGCAGTATATGATAATTGTAAAAGCGCCATAAGTGCAGCACCTCTTGCTTCTAAGCTTTTAAAGAAAGAAGAGATACAAAAGTATATCTCTGAAAAGATGGAAGAAATTCATAATGAGAATACTGCCGACATTCAGGAGATAGTTGAATATCTAACATCTGTTATGCGCGCTAAATCAGAGTCTTATGTAATGATCATGAACGGTAACGGTATGCAGAAGGTCATACAGAAGCCTCCGGACGAGAAAGAAAGGCTTAAAGCTGCTGAATTATTAGGCAAGCGTTTTGGTATGTTTACGGAAAATGTAGATGTTACATCGAACGGCAAGACAGTAATCGTGGATGATATAGATGAATAAGGTTAGTTTGAAATCTACCATTGGTCAGGCTTTTTATGAAGTTCATAAGCATGTAAAAAACAATGACTACACGCATTATTGGCTAAAAGGTGGGCGTGGCTCTTTAAAATCTTCTTTTATCGGTGTTGAGATACCTTTAGGCATTATGAGAGATGCACAGCGAGGTGTAATGAGTAATGCTGTTATCATGAGAAGAGTAAAAGACACTCTCAGAGATTCAGTGTATGAACAGATTAAGTGGGGCATCTATAAGTTAGGTGCTCAGGATGATTGGTTAATACCTGAGTCAAAATTAAAAATGACTTACATGCCGACAGGTCAGCAGATAATATTCAAGGGTGCCGATGAACCTAAAAAAATGAAGTCAACAAAGGTCCATATAGGTTATGTTAAATATGTCTGGTATGAAGAATGCGACGAATTCGAGACTTATGACAAGATAACCAATATCAATCAGTCACTCCTTCGTGGTGGTCCTGAGTATTGTGTATTCTATTCATTTAACCCACCCGAATCGCAAAGAAATTGGTGCAACAGACAAGTTCTAGTTAAGAGGGATGATACATATGTCTCTCATACAACTTATTTACAGGCGCCTCCCGAATGGCTTGGGGAGCAGTTTCTAATTGAAGCAGAACACACCAAGAAAACAAATATTGAAAAATACAATCATGACTATCTAGGTGAAGTAACTGGTACAGGTAGTGAGGTTTTTACAAACCTTGATATACGTGAGATAACCGACGAGGAAATACAGGTATTCGATAGATTAAAAAACGGACTAGACTTTGGTTATGCTGGTGACCCATTGGCATATGTCAAAGCAAACTATGACAAGACGCGCAGGCGTCTTTTTATTTTTGGTGAAGTATATGGAACTAGACTATCAAATGCCAAGGCCGTGAAACTCATAAAAGAGATTAACCCGCTCAATAAGCTAGTCACTGCTGATTCAGCTGAACCAAGAACTATTAATGAATTCAAGTTATTAGGTCTCAATATCATCGGTGCAAAGAAAGGCGCTGACAGTGTAGACAATGGAATAAAGTTCCTTCAGGACCTAGACAAGATAATTATAGATCCTATTAGATGCCCCAATGCTGCACGTGAATTCAATGACTATGAAATTGAAATGGATAGAGACGGCAACCTTAGAGGGGAGTTCCCCGACAGAAACAACCACACTATAGATGCGGTTAGATATGCTATAGAAAATGAAATCCTTATGAAAAAGGCAAGAGCAGGAAAGAGGAGATTTTAAAAGATGTATTATACTTTCACGATTCCACGAGAAGAATTCGACGAGACAAACATAGACAGAAGCATGATCCTTCGTCTCATTAGCAAGCATTATAGTATTCGTGCTCCTGAGATATTGAAGAATGTTGGCTATTACTTTGGTAAGCATGCCATCATGAACAGGAAAAAGAAGTTCAAGAACCAGCCGAACAATAAGATCATGGTAAATCATGCTAAAGATATATCAGATACAGCAACAGGCTATTTTCTTTCAAACCCTATCACATTCAAGAAGAATACAGAAGACGGCAATATTGACAAGCTGACAGGTGCTTTTGTTGATGCTGAAACAGATGATACAGATTCATGTAATGCCATCAATATGTCACGTGCTGGTGTCGCTTATGAGTATGTTTACTTATGTGAGCATGAAAGCAAGCTGATGACCAAGACACTTGACCCATTGTCAACATTCAAGGTTTTCGATGCTTCAATTGAACAGCATGAACTATTCAGCGTTTATTATTCGATTGAAAAAGATGATTCTACTGACAGGTTCAATATCATCGCAACAGTAACAACTGAGAACTATGTCACAAGAATCGGAATCACTTGCAATGAGGAATTCGAAAAAGGCGAGTTTTCAGAACTAGGTGAGCCTTACCCACATTTCTTAGGTGAGGACCCTATCATTGAGTATAGAAACAACATGGACTGCATTGGAGACTATGAACAGCAGATTTCTCTTATCGATGCATACAATACATTATGCTCTGACAGAATCAACGATAAGGAGCAGTTCATTGACGCAGTGCTTGTTGTCTATGGTGCTCTTTTAGGTGATGACGATGAAGAAGCAACAAAAGCACTCCAGGCTATCCGTAAGAATGGTGTTATGGAACTTCCTAGTGATGCACGCTCTGAATATCTGACTAGAACATTTGACGAGAATGCTGTGGAAACACTCAAGCGCTCAATAAAGGAAGATATCTATTCACTTTCTCATGTTCCTAATCTGACAGATGAAAACTTTGCCGGCAACAGTTCAGGCATTGCGATTCAGTACAAGCTTTTAGCACTTGAGACTCTCACCAAGACAAAAGAGAGATATTACAAGAAAGGGCTTAAGAAGCGTATAAGAATGTTCTGTACTTATCTCAATCTAAAGGCAATTGCTGCTGATCAGTCAATGATTGAGCCTGTATTTACAAGAGGACTCCCACAGAACCGTCTTGAATTATCACAAATCATTGCGAATCTTAGAGGTGTTGTATCAACTAAGACACTTCTTGCACTCCTTGACTTTGTTTCAAATGTCGATGATGAAATGAAAGAAGTCAAAAAAGAAAAACAGGAAGCACTTGAAACACAGAAGCAGTTATTTGATACCGAAAATCAGAATACTCCTCCAGAAGATGAAGAAGAAACAGATGATCACAAGGAAGATGGTAATAATGATGATGACAAAGACAAGGAATGATAGTGCTCTGTTATGACTAACATCAAAAACATAAAGTACTGGGAAATGCGAGAAGCAAGGAACATGTACAAGGATATGCAGTTGGCTGAGGACTGCGCCAAAGAGTTGAGCGTAATCTATAGCAAGGCTGCAATCTACACTGCCAAACAGATTGAGGGGATATTCAATAGATTCGCTTCAAAACATCATCTGACAAGAGACGAGGCAATTAATCTTCTTTCAGAGGCTGACAGTAAAGATTTCGAAAAACTGCTTGAAGCATACAAGAATAAGACAGGCGCCCAAAAAAGAGAGGTGCTAGCAGAATTGGAAGCCCCAGCATACAAGAACCGTATGAAGAGGCTTGACGATATTAACAAGTCAATTAATAAGCTGATTAATGCCATTGCATCCAAGGAAAGAGATGCAATAGGCAAGACAATGCGAAAGGTCTATGAAAGCAGTTATCACCACACTGTATATGAAGCTGCGAGAATGAGCGGTCTAGATCTTCAGACAGGTCCTATTGATGAAGGAGCTCTTGAAACCATTCTGAAAAAGAAATGGTCAGGGCAGAACTATTCCGAAAGAGTATGGAACAATACTCAGAAGGTGGCCGATGCACTAAAAGAGGAGTTCATGATAGGAGCCCTCACAGGAAAGACAGAGAAGGAAATGACCGACTCAATCAACGAACAGTTCCTTTCTGGTAGAAACAATGCTAGAAGACTTGTAAGAACTGAATCATCATACATTCACAATGAGGCGCACTTCCAGGCTTATAGGGATTATGGTATAGAGGAGTATAGATTTGTTGCAACACTAGACCTTAGAACTTCCCAAATTTGCCGTGAGAGGGACGGAAGTGTATACAGGGTTAATGATAAGAAGATAGGTGTAAACGCCCCTCCAATGCACCCATGGTGCCGTTCTACTACTATTATGAATCTTGACGATGAAACTATGCATAATCTAGAAAGATTTGCAAGGGACCCTGTCACAGGTGAAAGAATGAAGGTTCCAGCTGATGAGACTTATAAAGAGTGGCATAAGAGAATGGTTGAAAAGCATGGTGCTGAAGCAATCAACACTGCTGAGAAGTCAGCTAAGAATTATTCTAGTGATAAGAAGCAGCAGAAAAAATACCGCAGTTCATTTGATAAGGAAAATATGTCGTTATCACAATTAGAATTCCAAAAATCGAAGAATAAAAATAAAGAGGATTCGAAGAATAAAAAGAAAGAAGTATTGAAGAATCTAAAGACACATGTTAAAGATGCATCGGCTTCTATTGGCCAAGATAAAATAGTTCCTGTTAAGAAAGAGGAAAATACCAATACAAAATTAATTGAAAAGAATGATAAAAAATTAGATTTGAACAAAAAGCCAGAAAGAGAAAGGATTATTTCTGAAAATAAAAAGGATAAAATACCTGAAACTACAATAATCGCATTGAATAATGCTGTGAGAATGAATGAAATAGATCCGGATATTTCAAGAAAAGATTTAACACTTCTGTTACCGCGTAAAACGTATATAGGATTAAATCCCTTTACTGGAAGAAAAATATACATATATGATAAAGACTTTTCTTATTTTATAAAAAAACATGTAACCGATGGGTCTCTTGATATACAGGACCTCATGACAGTAAATACCATACTAGATTATGATATGGCATTTATAGCAGAAGATGGTGAGAGTTATTCATTTGTGAAACAAGCGGAACGAAAAAACGGAGCTTATGATATTGTTCTTAAATATATTAATGATGAAGAGGAAATTTTCCATTTCAACTATAAGAGTAAAAAATCTGCAGCTAAGAACATAAAAAGACTTAAAAAGAAAATGAGTTTATTGGATGTGAGAAATAAAAATATATTGACATATTTAGAATTAAATGGTTTAATAGCAGTAGAAAAGGATAACTGATGTAGAAAAATCGGTCTCGTCTAACACGCCTTATACTTTGTTAAGTATTCTGCGGATGAGGGATGCCCATTCTTAGAAATGGTTCGACCGCCCCTCCAGTTATCCTTTTTAATTGATTATCATTACGCAGATCGACTAAAAGAATAGTCGTTTTTTTATTTTATACAATCTCGAGGAAGGAGAACAACATGGCAAGGGATGATTATCATGTAATTGTTTATCAGATTCTATCCTACCTGTATATGCAGCTAAAGCAAGGGAAGGATATTGATGCATCACTCATAAGACATGACAGTAAATATCTGCAGATCAACAGAAAGTACTGGACTTATGTCATTGTGAATCTATTAAATGAGGGATATATCAGTGGGATAGTAATTGACCAGGATATAGACGAAAACATAGAAATATACAACCTTGATAAATGTGAGATTACACCAAAAGGAATAGAATACCTTACTGATAATTCAACTATTGAAAAAGCCAAGAGATTTATGAAAGACTTGAAAGACATATTACCGTTCGTATAAGCCGACTATCTAGTCGGTTTTTATTTTGCCCAATTTCAAGAAAGGAGAACCATATGGCTGAAGGATTGAAACCACATCATTATCAGTACTTTGAGTATGACTGTAAAAGTCATTTTGACAGCCGTAGGCACGTCATTGTTAAGAAGGTGACATATATGTGCATGATATGCGGAAAACTCTCACATGAGACATATGAAGAGTACTGTCCGCCTCCCAAGGAAAGAAAACCTAAAGCATTGATGAAATACAGAAGCAGACAGAAGAGCGGTTGATGTTCTTCTTTTTTTCTGTTTGTCCATAACGTGCATATGACATTAAAAGGTGCATGGATATAACAGTCATACGGACTATAAACGGAGGAATTAAGTTATGGAATACATTAAGAATATGATGCCTTTGAACCTTCAGCTGTTTGCGGAAGAAGGGGAAGAGGGGGAAGAAGATACAGGCGACGAAGGGAATCCCGATAATGCGCAGTCAGGTGAACCTGAAGATGGTAAAGCCAAAGTAACAACCCTCACAGAAGACGATGTGGACAGAATCGTCCAGAAGAGACTTGCCCGTGCAAGAAAGAAGTGGGATAAGGATCATACGGAAGCCGAAAGGCTTCAAAAGATGACAGATGATGAAAAGAAGCAGTATGAGGAAGACAAGAGAAAAGAAGATCTTGACAATAGAGAAGCAGCAATTACTCGTAGAGAACTGACTGCAGTTGCCAAGGAACAGCTTAATGCTGCAGGAGTTCCAGCAGATATGGCTGACTTCATTGACTACACTGATGCTGATTCCGTAAATGAATCTGTCAAGAGACTCTCTAAAGCATTCAAGGGAGCAGTTCAGCAGTCTGTTGATGACCGATTAAAAGGGAAAGCACCTTTAGACAAGGCAAAAAATAATGTATTGACTGCTGAAGAAGAGAATGCAAGAAAGGCATTCGCAAATGCACTTAAATTTTAGAAAAGAGGTATAGAACATGGCAATTAACACATTACAGTATTCAACTATTTTTCAGATTGAACTAGATAAACAGATGGAGCATCTCACTCTTACATCATGGATGGATGCCAATGCCGGACAGATTAAGTATGACGGTGGTGCAGAGGTAAAAATCCCTAAGATGTCATTAGTGGGCTTAGGTGACTATAACAGAGATGAAGGATATAAACAGGGTGCCGTCACTCTTGAATATGAAACATTCAAAATGACACAGGACCGTGGAAGAAAGTTCCTTCTTGATGCAATGGATGTGAACGAAACCAATTTCGTTGCATCTGCTGGCACAGTGATGGGAGAATTCCAGCGTTTACATGTTGCCCCTGAAGTAGATGCTTACCGTATTTCTAAGGTTGTTTCTGATGTTACAGCAAAGAAATCAGCAAACATCCTAACAACTGCATTGACTGAACAGAATATTCTTTCTGAATTAGAAAAGGCAGCGGATACTATCCGTGATAAAGGATATCAGGGTGATATCATCTGTCATATTACATATGATACTTTAAGATTATTAAAGGAAAAGATGGTAAACAGCAACCTTACATCAGGTAAATTAACTATTGGAAATATCACATTAGACATCTATAAGCTTGATGAAATCACATTCATTCCTACACCAAAGAACAGAATGTATTCAGCTATCAAGGTTGATGCTGGAGCAACAAAAGACGCAGGTGGATATACAAAGGGTGAAACTGCTAAGAATGTAAACTTCTTAATGGCGCCAATCAATAGTGTTATCGGTGTTACTAAACAGGACAAGACAAGAGTATTTGACCCTGATACTAACCAGGATGCAAATGCTTGGCAGATTGACTATAGAAGATATCATGACTGCTGGGAAAAGGACAACATGCTTGACCTAATCATTGCTAACGTCTCAGCTGATGCATAATGATCATTGTAAAAAGAATCAACGTTGAAAGGGCCATCCATGAGGATGACCTTCAGCGTTATACAGAACAGGGATATCGTGTCATTGAAGACAAGAAGAATGATGAAGATACTCCTGTAGAAAACAATGAAGTGACGGACCTCAACGATATGACTGTTGACCAGTTAAAGACTATTGCAAAGGAAAAGGGCGTTAGCGGATATTCTAGTCTTGTTAAAAAGGAATTGGTCGCAGTTCTCACTAAGATGCAGGAGGAGTAATCTATGGATCTAGTTGAGATTGTTGCTGAAAGAACAGGAACGAGTCAGGAGCGTGCAAAAATCTATGTTGAAATGGCAAAACAGCGTGCTCTTGCACATACAAACCGCACTGTATACATCACTGCAATGGATTTCTGTGTAGCTGATCTAGCATGTGCCATGTACTTCAGAGAGGGCATGGTCGGAGAATCATCACATTCAGAAGGTGGCATCACATCTACTTTTCAGTCTTCCACTTATGAAGATATTCTCTCAACTATCAACAACTTAAGACTGATTCGTGCAGGAGGAATCGTTCACGAAAAGAAGCCGGAGGGGAACCAATGAGACTTTCAGCGCTTAAGAACTATCCTGTATATGAGCCTGTCATCGAAAAAGATGGTGAAGGTGTCACTACTGAAAAGTGGATCAAGAGAAAATCAATGCTTCTTGAAGTATGGCCTGCATCCGGTAAATTACAGGCTGAAATGTACGGGGAGAGACTGAACTACATTTTTAATATGATTCTTCCTAAGAATAAGGATGATGATTTCAGACCCACTGAAAAGTGGGGTGTGAATGTCTATAATCAGTCTACTGATGAACCGGATTACAGAATCATCAGCATGAAGGAATATAACAGGCACTATCTCTATGAACTGGAGAAGATTATTAAATGAGTCTCAATGGCGCTAATGAACTGTTTAGAAAGCTTCGTGCTATAGATGCAGTTCTTGAGAATCCTGAACAGGTTCTCGGAAAGGCTGCGGAAACAATCAGAGGTGGATGCGTTCTTGAATGTCCGGTTGAAGAGAAAGATGGTGGCGCATTAAGAAACTCCATTAAGACACGAGTTGAAGGCAACAAGGGATATGTCTATACAAATAAGGCATATGCTCCATATGTTGAATTCGGAACAGGTCGAAAAGGTGCTGCAAATCATGCTGGAATATCTCCGTATGCGCATCCCTCTTATACTATGGAACCTTGGTGGATTCCTGAAGATAAGTTGTCTGATGGTGCGATAGAGAACTATCGTTGGGTAGTAATCGAAGTGAACGGCAAGAGATATTACAGGTCGGATGGACAGCCTGCACAGCCATTCATGTACCAGGGAGCAAAGAAGACTGAAAAGAAAGCAGTAAAAGATGCTGGTATTGTAATTAGCCAGTTAATTGAAAAGGATTAAAAGCATATGATCAACATTAAAGACAAAGTATATAAGGCTCTGACAGATGAAGGCCTTGAAGTCACTGACATCTATCCTAAGGACTGGGCTAAGCTTCCAGCCGTTCAGTATGTTGAGGAAGATAACAGCGTGGCAGAATGGACGGATGACAAGGAGCAGACATCACATGTCCTTTACAGAATCGAAATCTGGGATACTAAGAGTACATCAGATACAGCCTTGAAAGTTGATAAGGCATTATCAGCAATGGGGCTAAAGAGAGTATCATGCAGAGATATTGATGATGCATCAGGACTTAGACACAAGAAAATGAATTATGAAGCATATTATGATAGTGATTACATCTATCACGGTATGTAAATGATAAGGAGGAATTATATAATGCTAGCAAACGGCGCTAAATTATCTTATGACAAGACAAACAAGGGAACTTCTTTCACTGAACTTCCAGGGTTGAAGAAGATTCCTGAAATGGGCCTTGAAAAAGAAAAGGTTGAAAACTCTTCACTTGATGACACAGTTAAAATCTATGAATTAGGTATCGGAGATCCTGGAGACCTTGAATATACATTCAAGTATGACAACAGCAAACCAACATCTTCATACAGATTAATGAGAGAGCTAGAAAAAACAGGGGCTACTGCAATGTTCAAAGAAACATTGAAGGACGGCACTACAACTACATTCTCAGGACAGGTCACTGTTAAAAGAGCGGGCGGTGGTGTCAATGATGCTATTGAATTTACTGTTGCAATCGCATTACAGTCTGAACTCACTATTACTGATCCAACAGAAGTAGCAGCATAGAAAGGAAGATATAGGTAAATGGCAGAAAAAGCAAAAAGAAAACCGTTCATTATTTGGAAAATCGGTGAAGAAGAATACAAATTAAAACTGACAACAGGAGAAATCTCTAGACTAGAACAGATGTATGGTGGAAGTCTTATCAACCTTCTTAATACAGAAACAGGCATGACACCATTATGCACTATGCTGGACATCACCCATGGTGGTCTTCAGAAATTCAACAGCAACATCGACAGAAGCGATGTGAATGATATGTTTGATAGATACATCGATGAAGGTGGCTCACAGACAGAGTTCCTTAGTGATGTTCTTATTCCATTGTTCCAGGTATCGGGTTTTTTCTCTGGGGCTCTCGAAACGAAAATGGAAAAGGAAATGGCGGAAGCCAAGAAGAATCTCTAGAAGATATCCTGATTACAGATTACATATACAAGGCGGTCTATGATCCAGCACTTGATGCTGGAGTAGACCCCTTTTCATTTTGGAATTATTCGTTAGATGAGCTATACGATATTATTTCAGCGCATGAAAGAAAGAAAAAAGAAATGGTGCGACAGGAAGCGATATCTCTTCAGATACAGGCCCTTCAGATAAGGGATTGTATTTCTGCTGTCCTTAATGGCAAGGATGATTCATTCACTCCTGCACAATTGTGGGACTTCTATCCTTCACTTTTTGAAGAGGATAGGAAAGAGTTTGAAAAAGAGAAGGAAAGAAAAGAGATTGCAAGCGCTAGATCTTCTCGTATTGCCTTCAGTAGAAGACATAATGAAGCACTAAGAAAAAGAAAGGCGGTGATGCAGAATGACGGTAGAGGAACTGCAGATAGTAATATCTGCACAGACGAAATCAGCGAAATCAGAACTGAACAGCGTGAAGAATGAAGTCACCGGCCTAAAGAATCATGTTGACAAGGTCACAGGATCAATTGGCAATTCATTCAAGAGTATCCGCAATATTGTGGCGGGTCTTGGTATTGCTTCTCTGATTAAATCAACGATATTAGGGAATGTTGATGCTGCAATCAAGAGAGTTGATACTCTTAGCAATTATAGCCGTGTGATGTCGAATCTAGGCGTTGGGAGTGTTCAAGCGAATGCATCTGTACAAAAACTAAGCAATAAGCTTATTGGGCTCCCAACAACCCTAGACGATGCATCAGGCGCAGTACAGAGATTTACATCAGTGAACAGTAACATCTCTAGATCAACAGATATGTTCCTTGCACTAAATAACGCTATTCTAGCCGGCGGTGCAAGCTCTGAGATACAGAAATCAGCACTAGAACAGTTATCACAGTCATACGCTAAGGGTAAACCCGATATGTTTGAATGGCGTTCAGCGATGACTGCAATGCCTGCACAGATGAAACAGGTGGCTGAGGCCATGGGTTTTGTCAATGCTTCAGCATTAGGTGAGGCATTAAGAAACGGAACTGTATCTATGGACCAGTTCATGAATACTCTTATGCAGTTAAACACTCAGGGCATTAACGGCTATCAGTCATTTGAGGAACAGGCAAGAAATGCGACAGGTGGAATTTCTACATCAATCGCTAATATGAGAACAGCTATTGTTAGATGTATGTCCGAAGTAATGAATACAATCGGGCAGTCTAATATTGCTGGATTCTTTACTAATATTGCAAAGGCAATTAACTCATGCGTCCCATATGTTGTTGCATTCACTAAAGTTGTTATGGTCGCCGTTGGGTATCTGACGGCACTGTTTGGCGGCAAGTCAAAGAAGTTGAGTTCTTCTTTTGGTGGAGTGTCAAACAATGCTAAGAAGGCAGCAGGAAACACAGGGGCTCTTGCAAAGAATATGAACGATGCTTCCAATAGTTCGCAGAAGCTTTCTAAAGGCGCAGGTGGAACAGGAAGCGGATTAAAAAAGGCAGCAGGTAATGCTTCTAAACTCAAGAAGGAATTGAAAGGAGCTCTTGCTGGATTCGATGCAATCAATAACATCAATTCAAGCAATGGTTCAAGTGATCCGTCTTCAGGTGACTCGGGTGGCTCAGGCGGTGCTGGTGGTTCCGGTGGTGATATCGGCGGATTCAGCATGGATGACAGTGGTGCAAAAGAACAGAAAGGTCTTCTTGAAGAAGTAGACAAGCAGTTAGAAGAAATCAAGAAGAAGGTTGCAGAATTCTTCCAGCCATTAAAGCAGTCATGGGATAAGTTTGGTGCGCCAATGATTGCAGCTGCAGTATATGCATTTAATGGTGTCAAGAATCTTCTTATGGAAATCGGCAAGTCAATGTATACAGTGTGGGAAAACGGCACAGGCGCAAAGACTGTCGAACTGATATTGAAGATATTCACTAACATCTTCAAGATAATTGGCAACATCTCCCAAGGACTGGCCGATGCATGGAATACTTTCGGTCTAGGTGATTTAATCATCCAGCGTTTATGGAATATCTTTAACTCTATATTGAAGATCATCAATGAGATTCTGAAAATAGTTAGAGATATTACTAAAGCGATTAACTGGACAGCTGTATTAGTTGCAGTGTATGGGGTTCTTAGTATCATTGATGGGTTATTCTCTTTCATAGCAGATAATGTAGGTCTTATTCTTAGCATTCTTTCAGCTATTGCTGGATTATCATTGTTTTCTACTCTTGCTGGTATTCTTGGCACTGTTATCACACAGATCCAGCTTGCAGTGGGAGTCTTTTCAGGATGGGCATCACTTGCAACTGCATTGAGCGGTGCGTTCGGAATTCTTCCACAGATATTCGCATCTATTGTAATGGCAGTGAACCCTGTAAATGTCATCATTGGGGCAGTCATTGCTACGGTGGCAGATCTATGGAAAAAGAGCGAGGACTTTAGAGATGATATAGTAAGCATTCTAGGAAATATCGCCACTATTGTTCAGAAGGTATTTCTAAATATTGTGGCACCTATCATTGATACAGTTGGTAAAATCATCATGGATTTTGTGGAAACTGTTCTCAAACCATTGTGGAACGCATGGGAGAATGTATTCCAGAGCATAATGGGATTATTAAGTGATTTTCTTAAGTTTGCTACGCCTATATTCAGTACGATTCTTGATATTCTAGGACCTATATTCGAATTGGCCTTAACACTATTGAGAGGTGTATTCGATATGGTATTTGCTGCAATTAGGGGAATTATTGAACTCGCAGACAAAACAATCTGCGAAAGAGTCAACAATATCAGAGAATTCTTCCGTAATCTAGGTGAATGGATGGAAGGAACTTTTGGTTTCAAATGGAAGAATGTGTTTGAAACGGTTAAGAATGTTGTCAAGGCGTTCAGAGACTTCATGGGTCCTATCATTAATTCATTGGAAGTTGTTTTCTTGGGTCTTACTAGCTTTATCAGTGGTGTATTCTCAAACAACTGGAGAAGAGCGTGGTTTGGTGTCAGACAGATATTTGAGGGTATTGTTTCCGGATTAAGCCACATCTTCAAGGCTCCATTGAATTTCATGATTGATGGAATTAACAAATTCTTAAGTGGTATCGGCAAGATAAAGATTCCTGACTGGGTTCCTGGAGTCGGTGGAAAAGGATTCTCAATTCCTAGGATTCCTAGACTCGCAAAAGGTGGTATCGTAAGTGCATCCACTATCGCCAATATTGGTGAAGCAGGAACAGAAGCAGTAATACCATTACAGAGAAACACACAGGGACTTGATATGATTGCTGAAAAGATTTCAGAAAGATTATCACTTTCTCAGAATGATGGCACAGGTGCTACTTATGTCATTAAATTAGTTCTTGATGACGGTAGAGTAATTACTAAGATGGTGATTGACAATATCAAGGATTATGAAGCACGCACAGGCAAGCCTGTATTTGACTATTAGGAGGTGGAATAAATGGCAGATGAAGCGAAAATCAAGATAAACGGAACACTTATTCCGACTCCTTCAGAGATTAGCGTAGAAATCAATGATTTAGATTCGGATAGTGTCAGACCTGTATCAACAGGCATATTAAGAAGAAATAGAATACGTTCTAACATGCTTAAGATTACATGTACATATAAGTTGAATACATTCACAGATGTAATGAATATTCTTAAGGTACTCACTCCGGCAGAGTTCACAGCAGAACTCTACATTCCTGATCATGGTATCAGAGGAACCAAGAAGATGTATGCTTCAAATAAGAAGTACAATTATAAGAGAGTGCAGTCTGGTCTAAAGGCAGATTCATTCTCTTTCTCTCTGATTGAGGTGTGATCATATGCTTATAAAATATGGAGAGACAAATGTAACGGACAGACTTCTTGATTATAAGATGTCTGTCTCTTTTTCCGACTGCCGTATGATAGGCAACGTGCCATCAATTGAACTGACAATGAAGTTCGATAACTATGATGGCATTCTTGACAACATCGACATCAGCAAGTATTGGGAAGTCAAGGAGAATGATGCATCTGATACAAGATACTTCAAGGTGTATGATCAGCCGGAGAAGTACACCAAGGAACTTACTCTCAAGATGTATGACAACAACTATTCTCTTGACAAGGCATACGATACTAAACTGTCTTATCCTGTCACTATAAAAGACCAGCTAGACGAGATTGAAAGTCTGACTGGTCTTTCTATTATTCGTGAAGGAATACCGCAGTACGTTCTCGATAAGAGCGTATCATGGTACGATAACACGATTGTGATGAGAAACTATCTTGGGTGGATTGCTGAACTGTTTGCAGCAAATGTCTATGCAGAGGGAATTGATTCTATTAGATTTGTTCCCATTGAAAAGACTGCCTTTGCTGCTACACAGGATTTAACAGATTATGAAAAGAATGAAGTGTATACACTCACAAGAGTATATGCTGAAAATGGTCTCAATCCTCTTTCTAAAGGCGACGAAACAGGAAATACGCTGTTTATTGATTCAGCAAATCTATATGCAGATGAACAGAGCATTATAGACAGCATCTATGACAGACTTAAAGGATTGACTTTCAATCAGGTGAAGAATGTCACGATGATATCAATTGATAACCTTCTTCCTGGTGCTCTTGTTAATTATAACAGCAATGAATTCACTTTCTTTGTATCGGATCTAACTGTCAATTACAAGGGTGGACAGTTCTCTATGTCTACGGTTGACGGCAGTGTGACAACAAAGAATGAAGAAAAGACAGTGAATCGTGTATCTAATACAACACGAATCAGAAAGCTGCAGGTACAACAGGACCAGGAATCATTGAAACTGGATATAATCGCAAAGGAACAGGAAGGCATCAATGACAAGATGGCGCAATTAAGCCTGTCCAATGAGAAGATATCACTAAGGGTTTCAGAAGTTGAAGAAAAGGCTGGAGAAGCGATCAAACAGGCACAGGGTTCAGTTAAGAAGTTTGTTTGCGAGTATGCTTCTTCGAATGACGGAACGATTCCACCAGAAACAGGGTGGTCAGAGACTGCACCGACATGGCGTCCTGGATTCTATATATGGCAGAGAACCGCCACAACGATCAACAATACTGTCACATACAGCGCTCCAGTATGTATTACGGGTGCAAAAGGTGAGGATTCTATATTGTTGTGTATAGAATCATCAAATGGTACGACATTCAAGAACAGCGATGTGGCAACTATATTCACAGTAAATATCTATGTGGGTGGAGTTGTGATTGATAACTCTTCAAAATTGAGAGAAACATTTGGAGATAATGCATATCTGCAGTGGCTCATTAAAAGGCACGGAGAGACAGAATTCAGCAAGATTCCGTTAGATGATACAAGACTCAACGATAACGGGTTCATGTTTACTATTTCAGCAAAAGACATTAAATTCAAGGCAGTATTCAACTGCGAGTTAAACATTTAGGAGGAAAATTATGGCAATTAAAGCGGTCAATCAGATTGACGTTATCGACTTAACCGATGGCTATTCGGTTGTATTAACTAATGACAACTATACATTCTTAGGTACTACTACTTCTGTAAACGGTACACAGACAACAACTACACAGGTAATGGCATTATGTGGTAGCGAACAGGTTCCATGTACTGTAGGAACTATTACATGCCCTACAGGAATCTCAGCAGTGTCTGACGGCAAGTCACCAATGCCAACAATCACAGTTACTGCAACATCTGCATTAACTAAGAGTGGTACTATTACTATCCCTATCGTTGTTGATGGTGATATTACAATTAACAAGACATTCAGTTACTCTATCGCATTCAAGGGGCAGACAGGACAGAATGGTACAAGTGTTACTGTAAGTTCGACTTCTGTAACATACCAGGTTGGTGCAAGCGGAACCACTAAACCAACAGGTGAGTGGAGCACTACTGTTCCAAACGTACCGAATGGTCAGTTTCTTTGGACTAAGACAGTAGTCAAGTATTCTGATGGCAAATCAACAGAAGCGTATTCAGTCTCTTACAAGGGTACAAACGGTTCTAACGGTTCAAATGGTACAAGTGTTACTGTTAGTTCAACATCGGTTACTTACCAGGCAGGTACAAGTGGCACTACTCCTCCAACAGGAACATGGAGTACTACAGTGCCTAGTGTGGCAAATGGTCAGTATCTATGGACAAAGACTGTTGTAAACTATTCGGATGGTAAGCATACTGAATCATATTCAGTTTCCTACAAAGGTACAAACGGCACAAATGGAAAGGATGGCTTAGACGCTATCACAATGGCAATTACTTCGAGTGGTGGAACAATCTTTAAAAATACCGCTATTGCTACAACTTTAGCTGCTCATGTCTATAAGGGTGGAGTTGAAGTGACTGGTTCTGCGTTATCTGCATTAGGTACCATCAAGTGGTATAAGGACGGCGGAACTACTGCTGTAGCAACAGGTGCAACATACACAATCGGTGCAGGTGATATTACAAACAAGGCAACATTCAGCGCACAGTTAGAAGGATAATCATATGATTAAGGCATCGGCTAGCATGACCCTCGTGAGAGTCAATGATGGCGAGGACGGGCAGGGGATTCGCTCAATCACTCCGGAGTATTATCTATCAGATTCTGCAACGAAAATGCCCGACGCAAGCAGTAGCGGGTGGAAAAGCGTTCCTGATGACTACATTGACAAGCATTATTACTGGGTTAGGTCAAAAATATTATGGGATGATGGAACATATACAACGACCACCCCAGTGCTTGCAAATGACCTGAAGTCAATCATTGATGATTACGACAACAGAATAAACAACATGAACAGTCAGCTGCAGCAGGCAACCAAGGATGCTTCTTCGTCTATTGAACAGACAAAGGCATCCATTTTACAGACAGTATCAGAGAATTATTACAGTGCTTCAGATGGCGCAAACCTCGCTTCTACTGTATCTACTATTCAGCAGACAACAGAAAGCATTCAGATGGGATTTGTAAAGAAAGAAGACTTTAGTTCTCTTTCTGATACTGTATCAAACAATCAGACTCAGCTGAATACTTATATCAGATTCAATGCAGAAGGCATAGAGATAGGTAAACAGGAATCTGAATTCAAAACCAAACAGACAAACAGCAAGTACTCTATTCTTCAGAACAATGACGAAGTAGCGTACTTTGCTAACAACAGAATGTATAACTCAAACATCGAAGTTTCTAGTTCTTTAAGGATTGGAAACTTCGGATTCATTGTTAATAGCGATGGATCATTAACATTTAAGAAAGTAGGTGGTGACTGATGGCAACAAGCGCAACATGCAGTGCATCGTTTGGTGGTGGCAATGGTAATGTCACAATGACAATGACACGAACAGGTGTTAATGTTGACGGAAACTATGATTTATGGACTGCTACACTAACTAAATACTATAAGTGGAATATTAACTCAAACGCTACTAAATACGGCTCTATGTGGGCTAATGGCGTACTGTTATGGTCTGGTGGAGTGACTATCGGAGGTAGTGGAACAAAGACACTTGCGATAGTTACTAATATCAAGATTCCTCATGACAGCAACGGTGGGAAGCATTTTGATTTCTCATTCTCACAGGAATTGAAGGTAACTCTTTCGGGCAGTTATGTAGGTAGTGTATCTGCTTCGGGTGGTATTGACTGCGATGTTATTCCTCGAGCAACAAAGCCTTACTGTTCTCCAGCATCAGTTTATTTTGGAAACAGTGTAACAATCAAGACCCCTAGAGCATCATCTGATTTCGGACATGTAATATCGTACAGTTATTATGATACGAATGTACAGATTGCTGCTAATCAGTGGAATGATGAATTCAAGTGGACAGTTCCAACTTCGTTAATCAACAAGATGACTAACACGTCATATTCATATATGACATTCAAGGTAGATACATATAACCATGCTGGAAAGTACATCGGTACTAACTACTGTCGATTGGATTTAGTACTACCATCCGGCTATGAGCCTAGTGTCACAGGAATCACATACACAAATGAAGATACTGCAATCGCAAAAAGATTCGGAGCATCAACGATTATACAGGGTGTTTCGAAAGTCAAATGCAATGTATCTACCTCAACAAAGAATGGTGCTACAATCACGTACTACCAAAATGAAATTGACGGACAGAGTATACCTGGCCCAAACAGTTTCTTTACGACACAGCCACTCAAGTCTTCTGGTACAGTTGTTCTTAAATCAACGGTTACAGATTCGAGAGGACAGAAGGCTACACTGTCTAAAAACATTAGTGTTACAGAGTGGTGGTCACCAGCAGTCAAGAATGTAACTGCACAGCGTTGGAATGTGACATCTAATAAGGCTGACGATGAAGGCACGGCGGTTAAGATTACTTATTCATTTTCAATCGCACCTGTTGCAAATAAAAATGATAAGACTGTCATGATCCAGTACAAAAACGGTGAAACGTGGACTACTCTTGCAACTTATACAGATTCATACAGTGGCGAGAATAAGGTATATATATCATCCGCTGGCAAGTTCAATATAGATAATGCCTATTCCTTTAGAGTGCTTGTGAAGGATTACTTCACGACAGACGGTGTTGCATCTTATGCTGCTATCGCTCCTTCATTTAAGCTGCTTGATTTTTCGGCTGACGGCAGAGGAATTGGAGTTGGATGCAAGGCAGAGACTGGAAAGTTAAAGGTGGATATGCCTCTTGAAGCGCAGTCATTTAATGGGTATGTATTTGATTTTGATACAGAGAATCAAGTAGATACGTGGGTGCCCGTGCTCACGGATAAGAAGATACAGCATAGAGTTATTGGCTGGTCTGATTGGATCTCTTGTGGAACTAATGCATGTGGTATCACACTGAAATACCGATATAACGACGGATTGAAACTCTGTGAAATAAACTGGAATGGTTCGTTGACTGCTCCAATTGGTGGAAACACAGGGGGATATATATGGAGTAATTTCCCTAACGATAAAAAGCCTAGGCAAAATGTTTTTGTTCCTGCTGTTTATCCAGGCGGAACTTTAGTGATACGTTTTTACCCCATGGCCAACGATGGTACAAAGAATCAATGGACCATCACATCATTGAAAGACAATGTAAATAGTGCATACGTATGTGGCACATTTATTTATTCATATGCTTAAAGGAGAAGGAAATATGAAATTATATGATACATCATTAAAATACATGGATGCGATTAACGCTATCGGAGGCACTATTGTAGCGGTATTGACTGCTGCATTAGGCACACACTGGTTTTTATTCGTAGGCTTTTTAACATTAAACATCATCGACTACATTACAGGAATTAGAAAGTCTAGATTAACAGGCAAAGAAAATTCTGCCAAGGGAGTGCGTGGTGTATGGAAAAAGTTAGGTTACTGGCTAATGGTGCTAGTAGCATTCCTTGCATCAGCAATCTTCATTGAGATTGGTCAGACAATTAATATTGATTTGACTATCACAACATATGTGGGATGGTTCACTCTTGCTTCTCTAATTATCAATGAATTAAGAAGCATTATCGAGAACTTCGTGGAAGCAGGCGATAACGTACCATCTGTTTTAACTAAAGGCTTAGAAGTAGCAGAAAACGCTATCAACAAGGAGAATAACAATGGGTAATGATGAATTTTTAAAGATTGCAACCGAAGAAGTAAGAAGATATACAAACGAACATCTAGAAGATCCACAGGATTTCGATATCTATGTTGTGTGGGTGTGCAAGACACTTCAAAACAACAAGGCATTATTATCAACTACATTGTCAGATGGTATGTATTTTGAGGCTACTTATAACGGAGACAAGAAAGAATTATATTTAGACGCTTACAAGAAAGAAAAGAATGTATGCATTAAATTATAAATATTGTTGTGAGAGGACCTGCGCGCCTCTCATTTTTATTTAAATGAAAGGAAGTAAGAAAATGAAAATATTTATTTCTCAGCCCATGAAAGGCTTGTCAGAAAAAGAAATCAAATTCAATAGAGAAAAGGCTGTCAAAAACATCAAGAGCCTGTACGGTGATGATGTAGAGATTATTGATAGTTATATTAATGGTGATGGGACTCCTTTGTGGTATCTTGGGAAATCCATTGAATTACTATCAACTGCCGATGTGGCTTACTTTTTAAAAGGTTGGAATACTGCACGAGGATGCAGAATCGAATACATGTGTGCTGAAAATTATGGAATCGGCACATATCTTGAGGAGGATTAAACAATGGAATTACAAGACACTGTAGAACTTATGAATAGTTCTGATTATAAGGATAGATTTAAGGCAGAATACTGGCAGGCTAAAATCAGATATGACAAATTAGATGATATGACCGTTAAGTACGAGGCACGTACCTTGACATTCATTCCTAGATGTTCGCTTGATCTATTGAAAGAGCAGAAAAAGCATTTAGGAAATTATATTCGCACTCTTAAGATTAGAGCGGAAATCGAAGGAATTGAATTATAGATATCGTTGTGAGAGGACATACGCGCCTCTCATTTTTGTTTGATCATGAAGAAAGAAGGTAAATGTTATGGGTAAAAATGCAAAAACTATCTTAGATATCGCACGTGGATGGATTGGTAGAAAGGAATCCAACGGTTCACATCATGAAATCATTGATATATACAATAGTCACAAACCTCTAGCTAGAGGATATAAGGTTAAGTACACTGACAGTTGGTGTGCCACATTCGTGTCTGCCTGTTCGATTAAGGCAGGCTACACTGAAATCATTCCGACTGAATGCTCATGCAACAAGATGATTGAAGCGTTCGGTAAGAAGGGTGAATGGTGTGAAGATGATACACATGTTCCTTCTCCAGGAGATGTAATCTTCTACGACTGGCAGGACAGTGGTAAGGGCGATAATAAAGGTTCGTCAGACCATGTCGGCATCGTTGAGAAGGTAGAAGGTTCTACTATCACTATCATTGAAGGAAACAAGAGCGATGCAGTAGGAAGAAGAAAACTACAGGTTAACGGCAGATACATCAGAGGGTATGGCTTACCTAAATACGATGCTAAGGTGACTAATACTTCAGTTGCGCCTGCACCATCTAAGCCACAGACAAACACATCTAATGCTCTAGGCACTTATATGATTACTGCTAGTGATTTAAGTGTCAGAACAGGACCGGGCGCAGGATATAGAAGAAAAACATACAATGAATTAACTAAGAATGCTAAGGCTCATGATTACGATAAGGACGGCTGTCTAAATTATGGCACTCGTGTTACTGTGTCTAAATTCGATGGAGATTGGGCAAAGATTCCTAGTGGATGGGTTGCTAAAAGATACTTGAAAAAAGTCTAATTTAAGTTTTATTATGAGTTTATTCATAAAGATGTTGACTATACTCGACTTAATTTCGACTAAATCTCGACTACACAACAATTTATATTCATAAGAAAAGACCAGGGCTTAATTGCTCTGGTCCTTTTTTGCTTTCTCAATATCATCTCTTATAAGTTTTTTAATGTAACCCATTTTAGATTCGACATGATCAAGTTTTTCTAGAATGTCTGCATCTGTTTTTTTATTGAATGCAAGATTGACACATTTCGTCATCTTCTTAGCATAGTTTGCGCTAGCTTTCTTCTGCGCTTCAGTTGACACGGTTATACCTCCCTTAGAATAATTTTGAAATCAAGAATACTAATACTGCAATAAGTCCAATCAATTCGATAGCTTTTAAAATTAATTTTTCCATTGTTTTCTTTGAAAAGTGGTTTTATAATAGTGATAGGAAGAGAGGACAAGCCTCTCAACCTACTTAGTTAAATAGTTTGATTAGAATCAAAATCCAACCAATCAAGGAAATGATTTTAATCACTAGCGCTTCGAATAGGTCCAATATTCGAAGCATTTTTTTTAACTTCTTTTCCACTTTTCTTACCTCCTTTCTTGATTATAGTATATCATAAAATTACATAGATGTCAATGTATATTGATATAACTAAGGAAATATTATATAAAAAATATCAGTAAACAATGACAGTTTTTGCATTTTAATTTCAATGTTTCTAATACTAAAAGGAGCGTTATAAAATATATGATGCGCCACTATGTAGGTACTAAAATAGTAACGAATCAGTAACAAGGGGCAAAAAGTCTAGGAAACAAGCCAATTTTAACATCATATATAAATGTTTCATAATAAATATAACCCCTTTCATTGGAAGATAAGTTAATTATATCTATTATTTAAGAAAAAATTAAGGTGAAAGTACACAAATAATACACTTTTCTTTGTTAAGATAGTGCAATAGATGAGGAGTGGTGGATATGAATGAATTAAAAGGCCTCTCACAACAAGAGGTACAAGAAAGAATAGAACAAGGACAAGTGAATTATACAGGTCAGTCTATTTCTAAAACTAAAAAGGAAATTGTGAAGCAGCATACTCTTACATATTTCAACTTTCTAAATATATTTTTAGCTGTTTTGATTGTGATTTCAGGACAGCTGCAGAACTTAACTTTTATTGGAGTTATGGTAGCTAATACAATATTAGGTATCATTCAGGAATTCAAGGTTAAGAAAACTATTGATAAGCTAAGTGTTGTGACTGTAGAGAAAGTAAAAACATTACGTGATGGGACTTTGATAGATGTTCCTGTAGAAGAACTTGTTATGGATGATATTATTTTCTTGACAGCTGGCAATCAGATTGGCACAGACTGCCAGGTTGTAGAAAATCATGCATTAGAAATCAATGAATCTCTTTTGACTGGGGAATCAGTGCCTGTTAAAAAGAAGGAGAACGATGAAATCTATGCAGGAACCTTCGTTGTGGCAGGAAGTGGTTATGCAAAAGTAATCCGTGTAGGGAATGCGAACTATTCTACAAAGCTAGTGAACCAAGCTAAACATAAGAATCTTGCATCTAGTGAGATGAGAGATTCTATTGAGAAGATTATCAAGGTTATGAGTATTATTATTGTGCCAGTCGGTCTATTACTCTTTAGAGCACAATATAAGGCCATGCCAAATGACTTTAATACCGCATTAGTTAAAACAGTAGGTGGGGTTATTGGGATGATTCCTGAGGGACTTGTCTTATTAACTTCTTTATCTTTTGTATTAGGTGTTGGTCGTCTTGCAAAAAAGAAAGCACTTGTTCAACAGATGGAATCTATTGAAGCATTAAGCAGAGTTGATGTACTATGTCTTGATAAAACAGGGACTATTACAACAGGTGAACTTAAAGTTAAACATATTGTTCCTATTAGTGATCAATATACGCGTGAGATGATTTGCGATATTATGGGTTCATTTGCTTTCTTAGTAGATGATATCAATCCAACTCAGAAAGCTTTAATGAATTACTTCACTAAAAATGATAAATATCATAAGAAATCAGAAGTACCATTTTCTTCAGAACGTAAATATCGTGCCATTACTTTTGATGATGATCGTTCTTTTGTGTTAGGTGCTCCTGAATTCTTGACTGATAATAAAGAAATCTTAGATCAGGTCAGTGGTTATTCTGAGTTTGGTTTACGTGTATTACTGTTAGGAGAAGCAGATTATTTAGAAGAGGGACATTATCATTCTCTTACTCCAGTTTGTCTTATTGCTATTAGTGATATCATTAAAGAAGATGCACATGATACATTTGATTATTTTAAATCTCAGGGTGTTTCTATTAAAGTCCTTTCAGGAGATAACCCTCTTACAGTTTCTCGTGTATGCACCCTTGCAGGGCTTGATAACGCAAATAATTATATGGATGCTTCGACTCTTCCTGATACTGTAGAAGAAATGAAACAAGTATTAGGAGAAACATGTGTCTTTGGTCGTGTTAAACCAGAACAGAAACAATTGATTATCAAAGCTTTCCAGGAAAATGGTCATGTTGTTGGTATGGTGGGTGATGGTGTCAATGATGTCCTTGCGATTAAGGATGCAGATTGTGGTATTGCGATGGCCAATGGCGCAGATGCGGCTAAGCAGGCAGCACATATTGTATTATTAGATTCTAACTTCAGTTCAATGAAGGAAATTGTAAACGAAGGTCGTGTCATCATTGCGAATATTGAAAAGGTCAGCTCGCTATATCTAACTAAGACTATTTATTCTACAATTCTTAGTCTAATCTTTGGATTCTTCTGCTTAACTTATCCATTTACGCCTTTCCAGCTCTCTTTGGTAAGTGGTATGGCAATTGGATTACCATCATTCATTATTACTCTTGAACATGATACAACAATGAATTCAAAAGGATTCCTCACTCATGTGATTCATACAGCACTTCCATGTGCTTTAAGTGTTGTAGTGCTTGTATTGTTTAATTTCTTATTAAAATGGATGTTTTTCTTAAATGCGAAATACTTTTCTACATATAGTTTCTTAGTGACTATATTTATTAGCTTTATTGTATTATTTAAGGTTTCTAAACCACTCAATTTTTTAAGAAAGTTTAATATTGGTTTAAACGTCCTGCTTACTATTGGCTGCCTTTATGCAATTCCAACCTATTTTTATATGTATCCTATTACGGACTTACGTGTTATTATAGTAGTAGCTTTTGAATGTGTAGTTGCTTATTATTTAGTTGCACTTATTACAAAAGCATTAGATAATATAACTGAATATAGACGTTGGAAGAGGGAGAAGCATGGATAAAAAATATTTTTTCTTTGATATTGATGGCACTTTGACAGATATACAAACAGGTATTCCTGTACCTAGTGCATTAGAAACAATTAAAAAATTACAGGATAAAGGACATTTTGTCGCAATTGCGACAGGACGTGCTTATTATAAAACAAAAGATACAGCTAAAATGCTTGGTATTCATAATCTTGTATCTAATGGTGGGGCTGCTTTGATTTATAATGATGAGTTAGTTACAAATAGTCCGTTAGACAGAGAAAAAGCTTTAGCACTTATTCATGAAGCAGATGAAAAAGGCTTTGGAATATTAATTGCTGTTAATGATAGTATTGATGTAGTGATGAAGGATGAACGCTTTATTGAACAGGTAGGAGAAAGACAGGAACCGACTCGTTATATTCTTGATAAGTCATTAAACTATGATGATTTGAAGGATATCTACAAGATTTATATTGCGATTCCAGAAGACAAAGAAGAAGAACTTACTTTAAGAGATACAGTGGGGCATATCCGCTTTGTACCACCTTATCTTACTTATCAACATGATGCAAAAGAAAAAGGTATCATTAAGATGATGGAATACTTAAAGGCTGATATTAAGGATGTTGTAGTCTTTGGTGATGGTGAGAATGATCTTGTTATGTTTAAAAAGGAATGGACATCTATTGCGATGGGCAATGGTGTAGAAGACTTAAAGAAAAAAGCAGATTTTGTCACAAAAGATTCTACAGATGATGGTATAGAATATGCATGTCGTCATTTTGGCTGGATTGATTAAGAAGGAGTAATCCTTCTTTTTTTATATATAACACAAATATATGTACAGATAATTATAAAACAACTAAATAAACTTATGATATTAATAAGAATACTTGTATACAATCTATGAATAATGTGATAGAATAGATTCAACCTTCAAAAAGGAGTTGATGATATGGATCAGAATATAAAGGATTGTTTTAAGAAATCATTGGATGAAACAGCTATTCCTGGTGAACTTTATAAGAAGTATTCTGTAAAGAAAGGCTTACGTAATGAAGATGGTACTGGTGTATTAGTTGGTTTGACAAATATATCAGATGTAGTGGGGTACAAGAAGGTTGATGGTGAAAAAGTTGATGACTATGGTACATTGTATTATCGTGGTATCAATGTAAAAGACATTGTGGAAAATGGAAAAGGACGCCGTTTCCTCTATGAAGAAGTATGCTTCTTGATTCTATTTGGCTATTTGCCAAATAGAGAGGAATTGGAACACTTTAAGAAGACGATTAGCGATCATTACACCTTGCCTGAAAGATACCTAGAATTAAATATTTTGGGCTATCCAGAGAAGAATCTCATGAACAAGCTACAAAGAGAAGTATTGATGCTTTATAGCTATGATGATGATCCAGATAATGTAGGTGTATTAGAAACATTAGATAAGGGAATTGATTTGATTGCGAAGATTCCTGTTATTGTTAGCTATACATATCAATCAAAGGTACATCATTTTGATAAGGGATCTATGATTATTCATCATCAGAATTATGATTATTCTATTGCTGAACAGATTTTATATTTATTAAGAAGAGATGGTACTTTCTCTAATAAGGAAGCAGAAGTACTTAATACTGCACTTATTCTACATGCAGATCATGGTGGAGGTAACAACTCTACATTCACAAATGTTGTTATATCTTCTACTGGTACAGATATTTATTCAGCTATTTCTGGTGCTATTGGTTCATTGAAGGGTCCAAAGCATGGTGGGGCCAACTTAGCGGTTAAGAAGCAGATGGAACTTGTAATCAATGAAATTGGTATACATGCATCAGAACTACGTATTAGGCAGATTGTCCAGGATATCTTAGATGGAGACTTTAATGACCATACAGGACTTATTTATGGTATTGGACATGCTGTATATACATTAAGTGATCCACGTAGTGAAATCTTAGCTAAACAATGTGAAGAATTATCATATGAAAAATTTAGACATGATGAATATGAATTTTATAGAAAATTCTCAGCTATTGCGATTGAGGAAATCTATAAGAGAAAAGGTATTCATGTCTGTACAAATGTCGATTTCTATAGTGGTTTAGTATATGATATGCTTGGTATTCCTGAAGATCTCTATACATTACTCTTTGTAATTGGTAGAACAGTTGGATGGGTCGCTCATAATATTGAATCTAAGCTTTATAGTGGACGAATTGTTAGACCTGCCACTAAATTCGTGGGAGAACTTAAAGACTATAAGAATATCGAAGATAGATAGGGAAAGTGCGACTAAAATCGCATTTTTTCTTTTGTTTTCAATAAAAACACTACACTTTTGAACCAATAAATGTTACTATCTTTATAAGGATGTTGTCCTCTTAAGGAGAAATATATGGTTGTTTCCTATTTATTGACAATATGTGGTTCTTTAATCATAATTATTGGAGCTGCTGTATTTATTATTGGAAAACACAGCAAATAAACCACTCCGGCTTAATTTTAAAATTAAGTCGGAGTTTTTAGTTACTTAGTATTTCAGTTTTCAACTAATGCGAGTCTACGTTGCCTCTATCGTATTGGACACTTGTAGCCACAACGTTACTTTTTGATAGTATATTTAATGCACCATTTACATTTGCATTCAGCACTTGTCCACGATATATTCTCTTACCATTGAAATGATATTCTTTACTCTTATCCCAGAAGCTGGCCTATGAGGTGTACGATTTTTCCGGCATTACAAGCAGGATGCCATTTGATTTACAGAGATATTCAAGCTTATCTTGAAGAATATCATATGGGATATCAACAAAACTCTGATTCTTGCTTTTACTTATATAGGAATTTTTCTGAAATGTTTTGTTATAGCCCACAACAAGTATTCCTATATCATTATCAAGACAGTAATTAATCACAATGCGTGCTGTAGTTTTTGATTCTATTGTTGCGCTTACGCACTATTTTTTTAGTTATCTTATTGCCATAGTTCTGTTTATCCTTGATGGACTCTAATCGTGCATTCTCCTGGCAATTTAGGAAAAGAGTTTCCTATACTTTCATTCTAGATCACTCAATTAAAAGCACTAAAAAAAGCGCCGAAGCGCTTTTTTGATTATTTCACTTTATGAATCCAGTTGAACTTATCTGGAAGTTTACCCCATTGGATACCTGTTAAAGTATCATATAATTTCTGAGTTAATTCACCAGTCTTGAAGTCATTGATAAGAACTTCTTCACCCTTATAACATAATTCACCAACTGGAGAAATAACTGCTGCAGTACCTGTACCCCAAGCTTCTTTTAAAGCACCAGTACGTCCTGCTTCCATTAATTCATCAACACTTAGATGACGTTCTTCTACTTTATAGCCCCAGTCACGAAGAATTGTAAGCATAGAATCTCTTGTAACACCTGGAAGCACTGAACCTTCAAGAGGTGCAGTCACTACTGTATCGTTGATTAAGAACATGATGTTCATAGAGCCAACTTCTTCAACATACTTTCTTTCCTGACCATCTAGCCATAATACCTGAGTATAACCATGTTCTTCAGCTTTTACCTGAGCAGCAAGTGAACCAGCATAGTTACCACCACATTTAGTGAAACCAGTACCACCCTTTACAGCTCTTACAAATTCATCTTCAATCCAGATCTTAACTGGTGCAACACCTTCAGGATAATAGTTTCCAACTGGTGTTAAGATAATAACAAATTTATATTTATTAGCTGGATGAACACCAACACCTGGTTCAGTCGCAAACATGAATGGACGAATATATAGAGAAGTTTCAGGTGCAGTAGGAATCCAATCCTGTTCATACTTAACAAGAGTTTCTACTGCTTCTACGAAGTCTTCTTCTGGTAATTCAGCCATACATAAACGTTTGTTTGAGTTTCTCATACGTTTCGCATTCATTTCTGGACGGAATAACTGAACATTTCCTTCAGGATCACGATAAGCCTTTAATCCTTCAAAAGTTTCCTGTGCATAGTGAAGGACCATTGTAGCTGGATCCATCTGAATTGGAGCATATGGTACAATACGTGCATCATGCCATCCTTTTTCAGAATCCCAATCATATACAAACATATGATCTGTAAAATATTTACCGAAGCCAAGATTTGACTGATCTGGCTTTTCTTTAAGAGTCTTTGCTCTTTCTACTTTGATTTCCATTATTAAAATCCCCCTTTAGAATTGTTCTCATTATAGTACTATCATTTACTAGATGCAATACAAAATGAGGAAATAATACAAAACAATTTATATAATTTATGGAAAACAGAAAAATAACACTAAATCACTTTAACTTGCAAACTCTTTTCTAATACTGTAAGAGCAGCTTTTTCTAGGTTTTCATCAAAAGAAGCACATCCTTTTGTATCTACTTCAATTAAAGCTTCAGGAAGCGCACTCTTAATCATAATACAATTAGAAATGACACAAATATCAGTCACTACTCCTACTACTCTTACTTCTTCATAAGCTGTATCCTTTAATAAGTTCGCAAGCATTAAAGATGGGAAAGTATTTTTTTCAATCACTGTATGATTTCTACTTAAAGACTGCAACTCTCCATAAAGTTCATGTCCTTTTGTCTGCGAGATACAGTGAGGAACAGGTAAATTCTTACCTTCTTGTGTTTCTAGATAGTTATTAAAGTGTGTATCTTTAGTAAACCAGACATCTTCACCTTCTTCTTCATATTTCTTTACTAATGAAATGATATAAGGGGCAATCTTGGGTGCTTTTTCAAATCCAAGTGCACCATCCACAAAATCATTCTGATAATCTACAACAACTAGTAGTTTCTTACTCATAATGAAACCTCCTTTTTTAATTATTATAACGCACTTTGATATGTTATAATAGAGCACAGAGAGGTGTTTTTATGGATAAGAATTTATTGGGTATGTATGATTTGAAAATTGAAAGATTAAAGAAAGCATTAGAAAGAAATAACATGACCTGTAATGTATTTAATACAGAAGAAGAACTTCATGATTATTTTAAAACAATTTTCAAGGACCAAAAGGTAGTGGCAGTAGGTGGTTCTATGTCACTTGATGAAATGCATGTATTAGATTTAGTACGTGCAAGTGATGTGAATTTTCTTGATCGTTATGCTAAAGGATTAACTAAAGAAGAAATCAATGCGATTCATCATGAAGCATTTAATGCGGATATTTATTTAACGAGTACCAATGCAATGACAACAGATGGCTGTTTATATAATATTGATGGCAATGGTAATAGAGTGGCTGCAATGATCTATGGGCCTAAGGATGTTTATGTAGTTGCTGGTGTCAATAAGATCTTTGAATCAGAAGAAGAAGCCATTGATCATATTAAAAACGTGTCAGCACCGGCAAATGCAATCAGACTAAACCGTCAAACAGGATGTGCTGTTGCTGGTAAGTGTGTCAATTGCATGTCAGATCAAAGAATCTGTGCATCTTATGTCAAACTTGCACGTCAGGGAAACAAGGATAGAATCCATGTAATTATTATGAGACAGGAGTTAGGTTATTAATATGAAAGCAGGAATACTATGTCCTATCTCTGCATTGCCATCATCTTATGGTGTAGGAGATTTTGGAAAGAACGCATATACATTTGTAGATCAGCTAAAGAAATCAGATGTAAAGATCTGGCAGATCTTACCACTTAATCCTTTAGCATATGGTAATTCGCCTTATCAGCCTTATTCATCTTATGCGGGTGATGAACTTTATATTGATTTAGAAGACTTAGTTAAAGATGGATTACTTGAAAAAGGAGAACTAAAAACATTTAATAAACAGGCTGAAACAGTGGAATATGAAGCTGTACGTGCATATAAAGAAGACTTATTAAGACTCGCTTATAAAAGATTTGAATTTAATGATGATTTTAAGCAGTTTGTGGAAAACAATAAATGGGTTGAGGGTTATGCATTATTTCGTACCTTTAAATTAACAAATGAGGGAAAGCCATGGACAGAGTGGCATGAGGAATATAAGGAGTTCCCTAAACATCAATCTTTTGAACTGTTACCTTTTGAGAAAGAAATCAATTATCAGGAATTCTTACAGTATTATTTCTTCAAACAATGGTATGCATTAAAAAAATATGCGAATGATCAGGGGATTATGATTATAGGGGATATGCCTATCTATGTAGGATTAGATAGTGCTGATTGCTGGTTAGATCAGGAAGACTTCTTATTAGAGGAAGATGGCACACCTTCATTTGTAGCAGGTGTACCACCTGATTATTTTAGTGAATTTGGACAGAGATGGGGTAACCCAATCTATGACTGGGATCATCTAGAAAAGACAAATTTCAAGTTCTGGATTGATAGAATTCATAGTGCAAATAAGCTTTATGATGAAGTACGTATTGATCATTTCCGTGGATTTGATACTTATTGGAAGATTCCAGCATCAGAACCTACTGCAGTAGTAGGGGAATGGGTAGAAGCACCAGGGTATGCACTATTTGACGAATTATTTGAAGAATATTCAGATACACATATTCTTGCAGAAGATCTAGGATTATTAAGAGATGAAGTGTATGAATTAAGAGATCATTATAATTTCAAGGGTATGTATATTTTCCAGTTCCATTACAAGGATGAATTTGATTTTGATAAGGTTGTTGTATATAGCGGTACACATGATAATGATACATTAATGGGATGGTATAATAATCTTGATAAAGATAGCTTAAAGGATATAGAACTCTTATTAGATGGTTATAGGGAACGTAAATTACATCGTCAGATGATTCATTATTGTATGGATTTACCTGCTGAATCTGTCATTATTCCAGTATGGGATCTTTTAGGAGAACCAGAAACATCACGCTTTAATACTCCAGGTACTATTGGATCTCCTAACTGGGAATGGAAGATGTCACGTTTTACAGAATTCAACAAAGAAATGAAATTCATGAAGAAAATCATTCATGATACGAATCGAGATGAAACTCTATGAAAAGAGCCATTGTATTAAGTGGTGGAGGATCTAAAGGAGCCTATGAAGCAGGTTTCTTACTTGCTGCAAAAGAATTAAACCAACATTTTGATATTGTGACAGGAACTTCTATTGGTGCGCTCAATGGTGCATTAGTCGCTATGGGAGACTATGAAGGATTAGAGTATACATGGAATATATTAGATATGGATCATGTCTTTAATAATGCACCTGATTTGACTGATTTAAAAGATGACTTTATGACAACTTCTTTATTTAATAAGGAAGAGGGAAGTAACTTGTCTGAACTTAAAGAATCCATTGCTCAGCAGACATCTCTTGCACAATCTTTTTTAAGATACTATTTCAAAAACAAAGGCGCTGATAATACCCCTTTTGTAGAACACTGCCGTAGACTGATGGATGAAGAACGTTTATTGTCTTCACCTATTGATTTTGGTATATGTACAGTGCAGTTTCCAAGCATGAAAGCATGTTATAAGACTAAATCAGAAATGGAAAAAGGTCATATGCTTGACTATTTACTTGCAAGTAGTGCCTGTTTTCCTGTCTTTCCAATGACAGAAATAAATGGTAATAAATATATTGATGGGGGATTTAGTGATAATCTTCCTATTGATCTTGCTTTAGATATGGGAGCTGATGAAATAGTCGTAGTGGATATGCATCTTATTCCAGTTCATCCACAATATATCAATCGTCCTTCCATTCTTTATTCATGTCCACCAGTTGATTTAGGTGGTTTTATGGACTTTAATAAGGATGCACTAGAAAGAAATAAGCGTTTGGGCTACTTAATGGCTTATAAGCTATTTGGAAATTATGAAGGCAATCAGTATACTTTTCTTCCTTCAAATCAGACAGTATTTCATGATTACTATAAACAATTATTGATGATGGAAAAAGAAATGAGAGGATTCTTTAATAGTAATTCTTCAGAACTGACATCTTTATTATTAGAAGCCAATCATCAAATAATCTTAAATCTCAAAGATTATACATATATTACTTTAGATTTTATTGGAGAATTAATGGGCTTTGATGATTTAAAGGTTTATGCATTTGAAGAATACAAAAATATGATTCTTAATGCATTTGAGAAATATATGGAGAAGGATTATTTCCCTCAGGAACTAAGTCTGACAAAGGTGAATCTATCTTTCTTACAAAATCATCTCAACAGAGAATCAATTGTGGGATTCTTTCTACATCAAATGAAATACAAGGAAGCAATGGATATGAAGTCGTATTATACGTTTTGTAAAAAGGAATTAATGATGGCTTCACTCATTTATTTATTAATAGGAGGTGGATCAAATGAACATCATTAAAAGGAAATGCCAGAAAGAAGATATAAAAGAAGTTGTTTCTCTTTTTAATGAAGTGATTGAAACAGAACTTTATCTTGAAGAAGACACACCTGTTCTTGATGATTTTATTGAATCAGCATCATATTGTGGTGTAATGCTTGATGATCATCTATTAGTAGGTGCTTATTTGATTAGATCTTTAGGAACTGGACATTGCAAGCATATTGCAACTTGTTCTTATGCAATTAAAGCTGACTATAAGAAAGAACTAGATAGTCTGATTAAGGACTCTTTAGAACAGGCATTTAAAGCTGGATATGCAATTATGCAATTAAATACAGTCACTAAAACATTAAAGACAGTTTTAGATACAGTAGGCTTTAAGAGTTTAGGAATGATTCGTGATGGCTTTAAAACGTCTAAAGGTGATTATGAGAACACTTATGTTTTATATCGTACTCTAGATGAATCTATTTTAGAATGTAAGGAAAAACAGGACCCTATGTCCATTGAAATCAGTCATATCTCAAAGAAGATTCAAAATAGAGGAATTTATTGGATTGTATCAGAAGTCAAACATTATCGTATACAAACAAAAAGAGAATACTCTACCTTTGATTATCGTGATCTTCATTATCAATCAGAAGAAGATATTAAAAAATTTGTAGAAAATATTTTCCATAAGTATCATGTTGAAAATGAAAAAAATCATGATACTGTGCATGTTTTATCCGTTCATACATCTAAGGATGATGCAGTAGCTGAATGGATCAAGAGAGATGATCTAGAATTACAGAAGCAGATGACAAGCATGCATAGTTTTTCAAAGGGAGTTAAAGTGTGAAGGAACTGAATTATAAAAGAATTGGAATTTATCTTCTTGGATTATTGATTTTAGGCTGTGGTATTGATCTCAATACAAAGACACAATTAGGTGTGTCACCCATCATCTCTGTAGCCTATAATATCGCCTATCTCACCCATATTCCTATTGGTGTAATGACTTTTATATATTATGTTTTACTTGTCATTATTCAATGGATTTTACTAGGTAAAAAGTTTGATTATTTTCAATTCTTACAGATTCCTGCTAGTTTAGTAACAAGCTTTTTTATTCAGGTTTTTGATGGAGTTATTCCTGTCGCTTCTAGTTATTCAGCACGTTTAATGATGCTTATTCTTGCGATTGTAATTACGGGCGTTGGGGCATCACTCACTGTAGGTATGAAAATAGTACCTAATCCTGCAGATGGCTTAGCAAGTGTTATTGGAGAAAAGTGTCATAAAGGATTTGGTTTTGGTAAGAATCTCTTTGATGGTATTTCCATTGTAATATCTCTTATTATTGGCTTTGTCTTTACAAGTGATATTTTGGGTATTGGGCTAGGAACAGTGATTTCTATGATCTTTACAGGCCGTGTGATTGCCTTGCTTGAAACAAGTATTTCTAAACTCTACTCTTCTGTCACAGAAATAGAGTTTGCTGAATAAAGAAGATTAAAAAGGCAAATATGCTCATCTATGCATATCTGCCTTTTTTTTGTGCTGAGAATGGCACTCATTCAGTCGGAGATAGTCCGACCACAGGTAATTACCGCCAAGTGCAGTGAACTACAAGCCGATACCATGAAGGTTGAAGTGAAGGAAATGCGTATCATCCTCAAGGCAGATGTAAATGTTGCATTAAATATCATGCGTAAAAGTAGCGTTGTGGATGTAAATATTCTATACAGTAGAGGCGAAGTAGACACGCAATAAGAATAAGGATTGCCTAACAATAGGTGGAGACTTAAATATCAATCTTCTTAAACGGATGCGTAAGCATCCTAGAAGTCTTGACTTCAAACACGGGGTATTAAGTCGAGGTAGTTCACTATTAATCCTAAAATTTGAGTAAAAGAATAGGGGATAGACCTGGCTTGGTCAATCCCCTTAATTGCTATCAAAGTTAGTTTGAAATTATAATGTAAATGTAGCGCCGTATACGAGACTCGTTACGTACGGTGCAATGGGAGGCACAGTAATATTGATTAATCTTAGAATTGATTCTATTTCTCGTCTACCCTATTATGATTAATTGTCTAAGTCTTTACCGTTAGTTGCAATGACTTTTTTATACCAATCAAAAGATTTTTTCTTTTTGCGTTTAAAAGTACCATGGCCATCATTATCTCTATCAACATAAATGAAGCCATATCTCTTTTCCATTTCACCTGTTCCATTAGAAATAAGATCTATACATCCCCAAGTTGTATATCCCATTAAATCAACACCATCTTCATCCACTGCATCTTTCATTGCTTGAATATGTTTCTTTAAGTATTCAATACGATAGTCATCTTGAATAGAACCGTCTTCTTCAATCTTGTCTTTGGCCCCTAAACCATTTTCAACAATAAACAATGGCTTTTGATAACGATCATAAATTTCGTTCATAGTAATTCTTAATCCTAAGGGATCAATTTGCCATCCCCAATCACTTGTATCTAAATATGGATTAACAACTGAAGCAAAAATATTGCTTTCTGTTTGTTTTCCCTTGTCTGGATTAGCACTAGAAACACGAGATGAGTAATATGAGAAGCTAATAAAATCGACTGTATTTTCCTTTAAAATATTTACATCATTCTCTGCAAATGGTATTTTTGCATTTCTTTTTTCAATCCATTTTAAGGCATAGTTTGGGTAATAGCCTCGTGATTGCACATCAATAAACATATAACTTTCTCTATCATCACAAATTGATTTCCAATAATCTTCAGGATTACATGTTTCAGGATAATAAGAACCCGCAGCAAGCATACAACCTATCATATTTTCAGGATTTATCTCATGAGCTAATTTTGTGACTAGAGCACTTGCAACCAATTCATGATGTGCGCAGGTAATCATAGCTTGGGTTCTATTTTCACCTTCTTTAAATCTTAATCCTGCTGCTACAAATGGGAAATGAAGAATCATATTGATTTCATTAAAAGTGAGCCAGTATTTAACTAAACCATTATATCTTTCAAATAATACTTTAGCTAATTTAACAAAACAATCAATCATTTCTCTATTACGCCAGCCACCAAATTTATGAATTAAATGCATTGGGCAATCAAAATGATTAATTGTGACTAATGGTTCAATCCCATATTTTTTACATTCTTTAAAAATGTTTTCATAATATAATAATCCTTTTTCGTTAGGTTCCAACTCATCACCAAGAGGGAAAATTCTGGTCCAGGCGATAGATAACCTAAAAGTTTTAAAACCCATTTCACCCATTAAAGCAATATCTTCCTTATAGTGATGGTAAAAATCGACGGCTTGATGACTTGGAAAATATTGATCATCGATTCGATCTATCCACTTTTCTCCAGTCCCAATCGCATAACGATCTGATCCATGGGGCATTAAATCTACATTGGCTAAACCACGACCATCTTCAAATATGCCACCTTCAACCTGATTCGCAGCAGTGGCACCTCCTCACAAGAATCCTTTTTTAAATCCCATATTAAGTTCCTCCTCTATTTATTTTGTCTCAAACAATTATAGCTACCTCCATATTGTTTGGCTTCCTGTCTATAGAATAGAGGATGAGATTAAAGAAAGCAAAAAAGTTTCCAATTTGGAAACTAGTCTTGTAATTCTAGCAATAGAATATCTATCATGTACTTAATGATATATTCACTGTATTTTTCATCGAGCAGGGGAACGATTATTTGTTTTTGACATAATGTAATACTTTCATTACATGTAATAAGCCATTGATCAACATGAGATTCTTTTATACGTTTAATGACACGCTTATTATAATGGAAAGAATGTCCATTTGTACTTAGTACAATTAAGATATCATTATCTAGAAAATGATAATCCTTGTTAAAATCAGCATCACATATAATTGTCTGAATATCATATATCTGAAGTTCTCTTTGGATATTATAACAAACAGATCTGACATCACCGTGTGCATATAAATATACTTTATTTGCTTGCTTGATATCTTGTATAAGTTTTTGAATTAACTTCAAATTAATATGATTGATCATATATTGGATATTTTGAATGAAATCTTTAGTAAAATGCATCACATTTGTTTCAAAACTTTGATGTGGGTTTAAGAATTTTTTTCTTTTTGAGATTAAATCTAAATATTGAATACACGCATTTTTAAATTCTTCATAGTTTTCATAATCTAATTTTCTTATGCATTTTGATACTTGACCTTTAGAAATTAAAGATTCTTTTGAAATGTCATCAATGCTTAGATTTGGAATTCTATGGATATTCTTTTTAATATAAAAGCATAATTCAAGCAAAGTTGTACTTGAAGAATGACTATTTAAATAATCGTTTACTTTATCTATAATCATTGTATCAACTCCATTCATACATTAGTTTATCATAAATGATCTTGAGTGACTATAAGCAGGGGATAGTGAAGCATTTTCAGTAATTATAAAAAATGATTTTGGTGAATAAAAAACACTTTAAAGGCAACGGTTGCAGTATTATAATGATTACTAGGTGAATTAGGAGGATAATTGGTATGGTAAATATTATGTTGTGTTGTGCTGCAGGTATGTCTACAAGCTTACTTGTTGAAAAAATGAAGAAAGAAGCAGAGAAACAAGGTATTGAAGCAAATATCTGGGCAGTCGGTGCGAATGAAGCAAAAGCAAACGGTGCTAAAGCAGATGTTGTATTACTTGGCCCACAGGTAAGATATCTTGAAGCAACTGTTAAGAAGGAAGTAGCACCAACTCCTGCACAGTTAATTGATATGCGTTCATATGGTCGTATGGATGGTGCTGCAGTATTAAAGCAGGCTATGGACTTAATTGAAGCAAATAAGTAATGAAATCCGCATATGCGGATTTTTTTGTTTTATAATGGTAATAGAGGTGAGCATGATGGAAACAATGTCTATTACCAATAGAGGGTCTATACGTAAGTTTGTGGATGAGGTACTTATTGATACAATAGAAAATATCTATGCTTTATGTGATTTGAAAATATCTTATTATGGTGTAAGTATCGCATGTAAGAATACTGGTCAGTTAAAGAAATATAAGAGAGGAAAAATATTACATAACTATCTATCAAATAATGAATTAGAAAGAATCAATTTCTTTTCAGTACCAGATGATTTTGTGACAGTAGCACATGATTATCTCCTCTCTATTTCTATTAACTATAAAAATAACTTTATGACAGCGACATTTGATAAAAATATAATCAATAATGAATGTATTGAAGAAATTAAAACCCTATTAGATACCTTCATGGAAAAAACCTATATGCAGGAAATGTATACGATGGATAAAGAAGAAACGCCTTTATTATATGCGATGGGAATTAAAAATGATTTCAAAACATTAAAAATACTATCAAGTGAAACGGTGAAGGAGGACTGATTATGAATCTTCTTGTATTAGGAAATGGCTTTGATTTACTACATGGGTTGCCAACAACCTATAAGGATTTTATCGATTTTACTACATTATTTCGTATGTCGTTAGAAAAGAATGATATATCTCGTCTAGATTATGATTCACGTATGATAGATTTTATTCTTCATCTTTCTCTTGAATTATCCAATGAACTAGAATCTCTCATTAAAGATAATCTTTGGCTTATTCATCTAGAAAAAGAAACAATAGGAGAGGGCTGGAAGGATTTTGAAAAAGAGATGTCTGAAGTCATTCAAAAGCTTGATGCAATTAGATTAGAATGTGATACGCAGTTTAAATCAGGGCAGAAGGTTGCAAGAGTGAATGAGTATTTAGGTACATCTCTTCTTGATTTCTGGGGAGATCGTTGTTCTTTTTCCTCTATGGAGCCTATTAAAGAATTAAGAGATATTCTTACTCATGATCTCTTACGTCTAACTAGGTGCCTAGAAATATATCTAGATGCATTTGTGAACCACCTAGACACTCCAAAATATGTAGAAAAACTACAAGTATTGAATATAGATAAAGTATTAAGCTTTAATTATACGAATACATATGAACGTCTCTATGGTAGTTCAGAAGTAGAATATGATTATATTCATGGTAAAGCAAATCTTGAACATGATATAGAAACATGTGATCTTGTCTTAGGAATTGATGAATATTTGACAGGAGAACGTAAAGATCAGGATAACGAATACATTGAATTCAAGAAATTCTACCAGCGTATATTTAAAAGGACAGGATGTCGTTATCTCACATGGTTGAAACAATCCCAGGAAGAACGCCTCAATATCTATATCTTTGGCCATTCTCTAGATGTCACTGATAAAGATATATTGAGACAGCTTATTCTTGCTCGTCATGCACATACTACAATATTCTATATTCATAAATCAGATTTGAAAAATCAGATTAAGAATCTTGTAAAGGTCATAGGAGAGGATGAACTGATTGAACGTGCCTATGGCTCTCATATCACAATACATTTCAAGAAGGTATAGAAAAAAGACTCCAATTAGGAGTCTTATTTAATATCGTTGAATAAATCAGTTGAATATACGTTGTTGTCAATTAATTCTTTAAAAGAAGCTTTTACAACAGGAGCATCTTCTTTATATGTTACACCAAACCATGAATCCTGTACTTCTAATACCTTAA
>OCHG01000273.1_pt1 | contig 57541 bp, 52 predicted proteins | sample 1538801 | NCBI WGS metagenome assembly OCHG01 (sample SAMN04571727, study PRJEB22368) | human gut metagenome | biome: human gut; material: stool | host: Homo sapiens | place: Luxembourg | collected 2012-09-20 | reverse complement strand
CTTTTTCCAAGCCGATAGAGGATCCTGCCGTTGTCGAATCCGTTGACAAAAGCCACGGAATGATTCGCACCGAGGTGCGAAGCCGCGCGGGAAATTCTCATCTCGGCCATGTGTTTACGGGTGATTCCGAGTCGCCCAACGGAGTGCGCTACTGTATAAACAGCGCCGCACTGCGCTTTGTGCCTTACGCCAAAATGGAGGCGGAGGGATACGGATATTTGCTGTATCTGTTTGAATAACAGATGCCATACAGCTTGTCAAAAATATAAAATACGGAGGTTTTTCAATGCAAAAGGTAATAGCTTTTTTAGTCAAAAAGGTGATAACGGTTGTGATGATTGTCTTTTCCTTCTTCATCAAGGGAGACATGACAAAAGTCGAAATGCAGCCCGAAGAGCAGGTAAAAGCAGGGGCTTCATCCGCAACATTTATCTTCGAAAACAAAACCGGAAAAACGCTCGACCTTCACATCTATGTCGAATCCGTTGAAATGGAGAAAAACGGCAAATGGGAGGAAGTGCCGTATGTGCAGATGCTCGACGACGTGGATTTCGTCAATCCTCCCCATCTTCATCCGGGAGAAAAGACGGATATCACGGTGGAATTCAAGCAGAGAGCCGTCTATTCCGAGCCTGTTCCCATGCCCTTGGCGGCAGGCAACTACCGTATAACCGTGAGCTATAAGACGATAGGGTATAATACCGTGCAGGAGGGCAAGCAGACCTTCAATTTCACGGTAACTCCGGCATAACCTAACATAATTATCCTTTAAACTCTCCGAGTCTGCGCCGAGAAGCTTTGTCTTTTCGGCGCAGACTGTTTGCCTTTGCTTATTTGCTTCGGTTGACGCTGTGATTTTATCGCTTTTTGCGTCAAACTCTATTGAAACGGTGTCGCTTATATGCTATATTACTCACCGTAAAGGCTTTGTGAGGTGAAAATTATGAAGATAGATTGGTACAAGGCGGCGTCCGCTCTGCAGCTGATAATAGGCGCGGCGGCGATAATTTCGTTCTTTGTTTTGGCTTTCGGCGGAGAAAACATAAAGCCCTGGATAATAACCGTTATTCTGGCCGTCGTTCTTACAATGTCGGGAATAATCGGCTTAGTAAAGGGAAGCCCTTATAACCGCGGTTGAGACCAAATATAAACTCAAAAAATCAAACTCCGTCGCAGAAGATAAATTTTTGCGGCGGAGTCAATTTTTATGTAGACAATGAGAAAAATAAAAGCTATAATGAAGTCGGATTAAAGCACGGCAAAAATAACAGAAAAGGGGTATTTTATGAAAATAACTTTTATGGGTGCCGGCAGTACGGTGTTCGCCAAAAACGTTCTCGGCGATATCATGCTCACTCCGGCTCTGCGCGAATGCGACATTGCGCTCTATGATATCGATCCCGTCAGGCTCGAGGAGTCGTATCTTATGGTTACGGCGCTCAACAGAAATATTAACGGGAACCGCGCAACGGTAAAAAAGTATCTCGACGTTGACGAGCGAAAGGACGCGCTTCGCGGAGCCGATTTCGTCGTAAACGCAATTCAGGTCGGCTTCTATGACCCGTGTACGATAATCGACTTTGAAGTGCCGAAAAAGTACGGACTGCGCCAGACCATTGCGGATTCAAACGGTATCGGCGGAATATTCAGAGCGTTGCGTACCATTCCCGTTCTCAAGGATTTCACCGACGATATGCAGGAAGTCTGCCCGAACGCGTATTTTCTCAACTACACCAACCCCATGGCTCAGCTTGCGGGCTGGCTCGGCAGATATTCCGGCATAAAATCGGTCGGACTCTGCCACTCCGTGCAGGGCTGCTCGCGCGGACTGCTCAAAAGACTTGATATCGAATACAGTAAACCCATCCGCGAGCGCATAGCGGGAATAAACCACATGGGCTGGCTGCTGGAGATTGAGGATGCCGACGGCACCGACCTCTATCCCGAGATAAGAAAGAGAGCCGCAGAAGTGCTCGAAAGCGGCGTCACCGACCACGATGACCTTGTGAGATTCGAGTATATAAGGCGCTTCGGCTATTACTGCACCGAATCGAGCGAGCATAATGCCGAATATAACAACTTCTTCATCAAGGCGAAATACCCGGAGCTCATCGAGAGATATAATATTCCGCTTGACGAGTATCCGAGACGCTGCATCGAGCAGATAGAGAACTGGAAAAAAGAGAAGGACAATTATATTCACGACAACGTGTCGCACGGGCGCACGGGTGAATATGCCTCTTACATAATGGAGGCCATTGTCACCGACGTTCCGTATAAGATAGGCGGAAATGTTATAAACAGGGGAATCATCCCGAATCTTCCGGATGAGGCGTGTGTTGAGGTCGCTTGCCTTGTGAACAAGTACGGGATTCAGCCCTGCCGCCAGGAGCCGCTGCCGCTTCAGCTCGCCGCGATGAACAATCTGATGATAAACGTTCATCTTCTTACTATCGAGGCCGCCGTAACGCATAAAAAGGATCATATCTATCAGGCTGCCATGCTCGACCCGCACACATCCTCCGAGCTGTCCATAGACGAGATAGTTCATCTGTGCGATGACCTTATCGAAGCCCACGGCGATTATCTGCCGAAATATTTCTGATAAAAATCAGCAAAGGAGCCGTCATTTTTGGCGGCTCCTTTTTGTTAGCTTAGCTTTTCGGTTATTATATCAATTATATCTTCGTTGCCGTATGGCGGAAGCAGAGCGGGGGTTACAGTCACATTGCCGAGTGTTCCGCTGCATTCAACAGACAGCGCAAGCGGCAGAGAGACGTTGCCTTTTTCGTCAGCCGACTGAACGGCGCTAAACTCAAAGCTGCCCTCGGGGACTGTACCGCCGAAAGATATAACCGCCTTGATTTTTGAAAAATCAACAGCTCGCGAATCGACGGCGCCGAACGAAACCGCCTTCTCGCGGTTTATACCGACGGAGAATCTGTCGCCGAAAACCTTCTCAAACTTCTTGTAATTATCTTTGTCTATACCGCGCTCGAGATTGCCGAGATTTATGAGCACGCAGCCGAGCTTTTTACTAAGCCTTGCGGCCTTCTGAAGCTCCGCGTCGGTCATGCTTTCGCACACCGTAACGGCGATTTCGGCGGGGGAGAAGCGGCTTATCCTGTCCGCCGTAACTTCTGCGGCGCGTTCAAGAGAAACGGCTTTGCCGTCCGCCTTGCAGACCTTCAGCCTGTCTGCGTTGCAACGCTCGACAAGAGCGAACTTGCCGTAGGTGCAGATAACATCACCGTTTGCTGGTTCGCAGCGTGCAACGGTGTTTCCGGCAGTAAAAACGTTTATCGCGCACGCGGCGGCGCAGCCGGTGCAGTAGGTCGCCGTACACTTTTCGCGCAGGGGAACATCCTTTTTAAGCGGCACTTTTTCAACGAGTGCGCCCGTCGGGCAGAGCGACACGCACTGTCCGCATGAAATGCACTGCGAGTCTCCGAGCGATTTATAGAACTCAGGCGAGACGACCGTTGTAAACCCTCTTCCCGCAAGACCTATTGCGCCGATATCCATAACCTGCGAGCACACGCGCACGCAGAGTCCGCAGAGAATGCACTTGCCTGAGTCGCGCAGGATATATTTGTGCTCCTCGTCCTTTTTTGCAGGCGATTTCTCGCCGACGAAGCGGGAAAAATCCGCATCGTATTTGTTTGCGTAGCTAACTAACTTGCATCTGTAATAGTCAAGGCAGCCGCATTCAAGGCAGCGTGATGCCTCGCGGCGAGCCTGTTCGTCCGTAAAGCCGAGCGCCATCTCGTCAAAGTTGCGCTTTCTTTTGTCAGGCGGGAGCACACGCATTTTTTCGCGGGCAATATGCTCTCTGTCCGCAAGGTCATCCGCCGTTATTTCGCGCTCTACGAGTATCGGCTTTTTGTAGCCTATTATATTTCCGCGAAGATAGCTGTCAACGACCGAGGCGCTCTTTTGCGCTTCGCCTATGGCGGCTATTGCTATGTCCGCGCCCTTGTTTGTCGCGTCGCCTATCGCAAAAACGCCCTCTATATTTGTCCTGAACGTGCTCTCGTCCGCACTTATAGTACCGCGGTTCGTCGCGTCAAGCGCCTCAAAACCGCTGAGCTCCGGCTTTTGACCGATAGCCATTATTACGCTGTCAACTTCAAGCGTCTCGAATTTTCCGTCTATCGCAACGGGCTTTCTTCTGCCGCTCGCGTCGGGTTCGCCGAGCTCCATTATTTGAAGCTTTATTCCGCAGACCTTGCCGTCCCGTGTCAGAATTTTATCGGGATTTGTAAGGAACTTAAACTCTACGCCCTCCTCCTGCGCCTCGTCGATTTCGAGCGCATCGGCGGGCATCTCCTCACGAGTGCGGCGGTAGATGATATAAACCTTTTCCGCGCCGAGACGGACTGCCGTGCGGCAGGCGTCCATTGCGGTGTTGCCTCCGCCGCAGACCGCGACACTTTTTCCGATATCGGCGGGGGAGCCGAGTATCACCGAGCGCAGAAAATCTATTCCGCCGAACACGCCCTGCGCATTCTCGCCGTCAACGCGCATTTTCGTGCTTGACCATGCGCCCGGGGCGGCTATAACCGCATCGTATTCGTTTTTCAGTTCATCGAGAGTGATATCTCTGCCGATTTTTATGTTGTTTCTAAACTCGACCCCGAGCTTTTCTACAAGCTTCAGTTCTTTGTCGAGTACTTCCTTTGGCAGTCTGTACTGCGGTATTCCGTAGCGAAGCATTCCGCCCATCTCGGGCATCATATCAAAGACGGTGACGCTGTGACCCTTTATCGCAAGGTAATATGCCGCCGATATTCCGCCCGGTCCGCCGCCTATAACGGCTATTCTTTTGCCCGTAGACTCGGCGACTTCCGGTACAAATATGTTTCCGCTCTCAAGATCGCGGTCTGCGGCATACGCCTTGAGCGCGGCTATTGATATCGGCTCTTCAACGAGTCCGCGCCTGCACTTTTTCTCGCACGGATGCGGACACACTCTGCCTATGGAAGCGGGCAGAGGAATTTTGCCCTTTATTACGGACAGCGCCTCGGCGTTTTCTCCGTTGGCAATGAGTCCGACATATCCCTGGCAGTCCGTGCCCGCGGGGCAGGCGAGAGAGCATGGAGCTTTGCAGTCTCCGGTGTGATCCGAAAGCAGCATTTCGAGCGAGAATCTTCTCGCTCTGTTTATTCTGTCGGATTCCGTTATTATTTCCATTCCGTCGGCGGCCGCGATAGCGCATGAGCGAATCAGCTTGGGGTTGCCCTTGCACTCCACAACACACATACCGCACGCACCGTACGGCTTTACCCGCTCGTCGTGGCAGAGAGTCGGAATGTCAGCTCCCGCCTTTCTCGCGGCTTCAAGCACGGTCGAGCCCTTTTCTGTTTTAACGGCTTTTCCGTCAATCTTCAGGGTAATATACTCTTTCATCGTCACACCTCCTCACTTCACGAATATAGCGTCAAAGCGGCAAACGGCTTTGCAGCTGCCGCACTTTATGCACTTTTCGCCGTCTATTATATGCGGCTTCTTAACCTCGCCGGATATTGCACCCACGGGGCATTTTTTTCCGCACAGCGTACAGCCGCGGCATTTGTCCGCGTCTATATGATAGCTTATAAGCTCGGGACATTCGCCGGCGGGGCAGCGGTGTTCCTTTATGTGCGCCTCATATTCGTCGCGAAAATATCTGAGCGTAGTTAATACGGGATTCGGAGCCGTCTGACCGAGTCCGCAGAGCGAGCCGTCCTTTATCTGAGCGCAAAGCTCTTCGAGCAGCTCGATATCTCCGTCCTTGCCCTTGCCGCTGCATATGCGCTCGAGAATTTCTCTGAGCCTCAGAGTGCCTATGCGGCAGGGGACGCACTTTCCGCAGGATTCGTTTGTTGTGAAGTCAAGGAAGAATTTTGCCATTCGCACCATGCAAGTACCCTCGTCCATGACAACCATTCCGCCCGAGCCCATTATAGCGCCCGTTGCGGAAAGCGCTTTGTAGTCTATAACCGTGTCCGCCAGCTCTGCGGGAATACAGCCGCCCGACGGGCCGCCCAGCTGAACGCCCTTGAACTCTTTATCGCCGCGTATTCCGCCTCCGATGTCGAAAATAACGTCTCTGAGCGTCTTGCCCATCGGTATTTCGACGAGTCCGCCGCGTCTGATTTTTCCTGTCAGCGCAAAGACCTTGGTGCCCTTGCTGGTTTGAGTGCCGATAGAGGCGAACGCTTCTCCGCCGTTATTTATAATCCATGTCACATTTGCAAATGTTTCGACATTGTTTATGTTTGAGGGCTTCCCCATATATCCGGACTGCGCCGGGAAGGGCGGCTTGAGGCGCGGCATTCCGCGATGACCCTCGAGGGATTCTATGAGAGCCGTCTCCTCTCCGCAGACAAACGCACCCGCTCCCGCCTTGATACGGAATTTGCACGAGAAGCCGGAAGAAAGAATATCCTCTCCGATATAGCCTTTTCTTTCGGCCTGTTCTATCGCATTTTGAAGTCTCTTTATGGCTAACGGATACTCGGCGCGGACATAGACTATAGCCTCTTTTGCACCTATGGCGTAGGCTGCTATAAGCATACCCTCAATAAGCGCGTGCGGATCGCTTTCGATTACCGCTCTGTCCATAAATGCGCCGGGGTCGCCCTCGTCGGCGTTGCAGATGAGATATTTTTCTTCGCCCTCGCTCTGCCTTGCGGCATTCCATTTGAACCAAGTCGGAAAGCCTGCGCCGCCGCGTCCCGCAAGACCGGATATCTTTATCTCTTCGATGACCTGTTCGGGCGTCATCGTTTTCAGTGCCTTTGAAAGCGCTGTGTAACCGCCGTGCTTTTCGTAATCGTCTATGCTCTCGGGCTCGGTAATTCCGCATCCGCGAAGAGCTATGCGAGTCTGCTTTTCGAGAAATTCCCTGTCGCTGTCCGAAATAGTGAGAGCGCTTATCTTCGACATATCGCCGCTTTCGGCGAACGCTGCAATATTATCAACATCCTCGGGCTTTACCTTCACGAGCCTTGCCGCGAGCGTCTCGCCGTCATAGATATCAACTATTGGCTCAAGGAAGCACATTCCGATGCAGCCGACCGCGTGAACCGTATAATTTCCGCTGTTCTTTTCGTCAAGCAGCTTGTGTATCTTTCCGGCTCCCGCCGAGATGCCGCAGCTGCCTTCTCCTATTTTTATCTTATACAACGGCATTTGCCTCCTTTGTCTTTTCGGCTATTATTTCCTTGACCTTATGCGGGGTCAGGCTTCCGTAAGTTTCGGAGTTTATCATCATAACGGGGGAGAGAGAGCAGCAGCCGAGACAGGCGACGGTTTTCAGCGTAAAAAGTCCGTCCTCCGTAGTTTCGCCGTCACGGATGCCGAGCGCTTCATATACGGCCTTTCCTATCATCTCCGAGCCGTTGACATGGCACGCGGTGCCCTGACAGAGCATAATAAAATATCTGCCGACGGGCTTAAAGCGAAACTGCGCATAGAATGTCGCCACGCCGAATACGGTTGCCGGAGCGACGCCGAGCTCTATTGCAGCATGGCATATAGCATCCTCGGGCAGATAGCCGTAAATATCCTGAATTTCCTGCAAGACCGTTATCAGTGAGCCCGCCGTATTCTTGTACTTTTTTAAAACAGGTTCGATAAGGCCGAGATCGCTTGCTTTTGCCGAGTTTACCATATCTTCTCCTCCGTTTACTTGGATTTGTTCAATTATACGCCTTCGGTGACGGCTTTTCAATATCGTGCGGGCACTTATTGATATGTAAAATAATTGGTGAGTATTTTGTATATTCTGTGTGTTGAAAAAAGTTATGATATGTTGTAGTATTGTATTGCGTAGGTTTATATCAGTGCAAAGAAAGGCAGATACGCAAATCCACATTTTATCTGATGTTGTCGGTTGAATACAGGCTCGTAATGTGATAAAATGTAGACATAAAGTACTATCCGCGCCAATCGGGCGCGCGGCGCAATTGCGCAAAAGGAGATTTGAGTGGTGAACAAGCTGGTTTCAATAATAATGCCGGCATATAACTGTGCGGATTACATAGTCGAGAGCATAAGATCCGTGCAGAATCAGACCTACCGCAACTGGGAACTCATTGTTGCCGACGACAAATCCACGGACGGTACGGTAGACATAGTGCGCATTATGGCAGAGGGTGACAACAGAATACGTCTGCTTGAAACCGACCGAAACCTCGGTCCCGCCGCGGCACGCAACAGAGCTATGGATGTGGCAAACGGCAACTATATTGCGTTTCTTGACAGTGACGATGTTTGGTATCCGGACAAGCTTCAAAAGCAGTTGAATTTTATGGAGGTTAACGGCTATAGCTTTACTTACACTGCATATGAAAAAATAAATGAGCTCGGAGAAAATATGGGCGTTGTTATTTCTGCACCCAAAAGCGTCGATTATTCTTCCATGCTTTACCGCGGAGATCCGATAGGTAATTTGACCGTTATCTTTGATGTTGACAAGCTGGGAAAGTTTCATGTTCCTTCTATAAAAAGGCGAAATGATTTTGCACTTTGGCTTAAAATGATGCATAACTGCGACCGAGCATACGGGCTAAATGAAGTTCTTGCCGGCTACCGTGTTCATGCCGGCTCCATCTCGTCTGCAAAAAGACGCGATTTGATGAAATATCATTGGGAGCTTTATCGCAACATCGAAGAGCTCTCGCTCGTAAAATCGTCAGCCGCTATTGTGACTCTCGTCTTATTTAAGCTTGCCAGACTGACGAACGAAATGGCGCAGGAATCCAAAAACAACCGAAGAGTCGTAAGGGCGGAAAAGGCAGAAAAAAGTACCGGCGACAACAATCTCAAAAGTACGATAGAAAACATAAACGAGAAGACGAGGATAGATTTCAGTCGCACGGCAGAAATTGATTTAGCTGTTGCAAACGGAGTCTATAATAAAAACGAAAGCACCGGCGACGACATGAGATACGCCGAAAAATAATCAAGTTAAAATAAAATGTTATAATCAATCACCTGTTACAGTATCTGCAAAAGGTGATTGATTATTTTTTCTTTAAAATATAAGTGTAAAGCCTTCTTATCTGTAGGGTTCACGCTTTTGAATTCGCGTTTTGAACAAACGAAAGCAAGATTTTTTGGCTGTTTTGACAAGAGATATTTACTTGCCATTATTTTGCCTTTTGTTTATAATGACAATTGATACAGGGGAGCAGACAGCTGGTTTGTCTGAAAAACAGCATTTAAAATTTCGGAGGAAACGATATGTCGGTTTTACAAAACATAATTGAAAACAACTTGATGAGCGTGTTTTATTCTCTGTTTGTAACGCTCAGACGCCCGAGAGAGGCAACAAACCGCGAGGTCGATATGTCGAAATTCGAGCTCACGTTCGAGGACGATTTTTCGTCCGACGAGCTCGACCGCACAAAATGGCGCTCTCATCACGTCGGAATGAGGCGCGGAGGCTATTGGGTGCCCGAGCAGAGCTTTATAGAGGACGGTATGCTCCATATCAGAACAGAGTACCGCAGCGACGGCCCCAACGGTGCGGGCTGGTACTCCGACGGCATTTGCACAAGCGGACTTTTCGAACAGACCTACGGCTATTTTGAATGCAGATGCAAGCTGCCCGCGGCACAGGGGCTTTGGTCGGCCTTTTGGTTGACCCGCTCGGGGCTTACAAGCGGCAAACCCGGAACCGAGGGAACGGAAATCGATGTCTTTGAGTCTCCGATGTACAACAGAAAGGGCGACAACAAATTAATAACCTCGAACCTGCACTATAACGGCTACGGCGCCGCTCACCGATTCCATAATGTCGGTTTCTTCAAAGTCAAAAATCCGTATGAGGAGTTCAACACATACGGACTCGAATGGAATGAAAAGGAATATATTTTCTATATCAACGGCCGCGAAACGGCGCGTTCTTCATTCGGAGGGGTGTCGAGAAAGGACGAATATATGCTTCTTTCCGTTGAGGTGGACGGAGTAAAAGGTAAGCCTGCCGGCGGATGGTCGGGCATTATCACAAAAAACAAAGAGAACGCTATGCCGTCGGATTTTGTGATAGATTATGTAAGAGCTTACCGATATAAATAAAATACTTTTCAGCGAAAGAGCCGGGCCTGCGGACTGTCAACCACATCCGCAGAGCACCGGCTCTGTCATAAGGCAGCAGATGCTGAAATGCGCTGCTTGAAAGACGTTAAACGATAGTTTTTCACCTGAGAGCGCCCGAAATAATATCAGCTTCGGCTTGCCGTTATAATTATGTGTATCCTGCGGCTTAAAATACATAGTGGCCGCAGGATATTTTTGTTATTTGCCCGACACGGTAACTCCGTCGAACTCAGCCCACGGCATAAACGAAAGACCGTCGGTAGTCTGCTCTTTTGAAACAGCGACGATATTGTTGAGCATATCGATAATGTTGCCGCTTATCATCGTCTCGCTGACCGCCGACACAACCTTTCCGTTTTCTATAAGAAAACTGTTCTTTGCGACTCCGGAAAAATCGCCGTTTGAGGACGGTTGACCGCCCGAAAAGCGGTTGACTATAAGCCCTCTGTCTATTCCCGATATCATCTCCTCGAGCGCCTTGTTACCCGGGAGAACCTCAAGATTGTTTCCGCTGTTCAGCGAACGCGGGAAGCCGGTCTTGTTCGCTCCGTACTGCGAGAGAATAAAGGTCTTGAGAACTCCGTCAATAATAATATCCATATCCTCTACGGGGTAGCCGTCCGAGGTAAAGCGCTGACCGACAACCGTTCTGCCGTCGAGCGGGACGCTCCTGAGATTCAGCTTTTCGCTCGCCACTTTCGTATTCAGCGCGTCTTTCCAAGGGGATGTGCCGTCGATGAGCACGCCGGACGATGCGAAATTTTCAAGAGCCGTCTGCAAAAGCTCGTTGAAGCAATCTGGGGAATATATAACTCTGCCGACAAATTTTTCGCTCGGCGAGACGGTGTCAAGCTGCTTTTCGCTCTCATCAAGAAGCTGCCTTTGCATACCCGCGTCCATAAACGGCTTATCGAGGCTGTCCAGCGCGCAGAAATAGCCGTTAAACGATGAAGCTTTTTCGCCCTCATGCGCGGAGAACATCGTGTTGAACGAGTATTCGCCGTGCTCGTATTTGAGACTTGTTCCGTTGGTGTTCATATAGAGCTTTTCGCTGTGCTCATAGTCGGATATGAGCTGCTCGAGTATGATTTTCGGATATTCCGCCGCTGTCTGGCTCATAAATTCTTCTATCCTGTCAAACAGCTTGTCAAGCTCCGGCTCAAAAACTCCGGTCTTGTATTCCGCTTTCGCTGTGAAGGGCGCTATCTGCTCCGCTTCGTCGGGAACGGAGGACTGAGCGGCGGAAATGCACTGAGCCGCAGCCTCGTCAATGGCTTCTTTGGTTGCCTGATTTATGCTCGTGACACCCTTTTTGCCGTCTTTTATCGCTTTCATCGAGATGCTTGTGTTGAATGTGGAGCGCATCAGGCTGAATTTTCCGCCGTCCACATTAAGCTCATCCTTTTTGCTTTTGGATACAATACACTGCGCCGCGTCCGCTCCGGACTTTTTAAGTGCTTCGAGCGTGTATTCGGCTATCTCATATATATCAGTCATATCTCAGTCTCCTCCCTCAGCGTCCGCCGATATTAACCTTGCACTTGACGGCAGGGCCGCCCATGCCCACGGGCATCGGCTGCTTTTTGCCGCACATTCCCGAGCAGGTCCAAACCATATCGTCGGAGAGCATATCGACGGTTTTGAGCATATCAAACGCTATGCCGGATATAGTGGTGTCTCTTATGGCTCTGCCGAGCTTGCCGTGTTTTATCTCATATCCCATGCAGACTCCGAACATGAATTCGCCCGTGGTGTCCGCCTGACCGTTGTTTGTCTCGGTGAGAAAATATCCGTCGTCTATCGAGGCAATCATATCCTCAAGCTTGTCTTTGCCGGGGAGGATAGCGGTGTTTCTCATTCTGATAAGCGGCTCGTCGGAGAACGCATACGCCCTCGCGTTTCCCTGCGGCTTGACGCCGAAATGCTCAGCACTCTCACGGCTGTTCATATAGCCCCTCAATATGCCGTCCTTTATGAGAACAGCATCCTCGGCGGGCGTGCCCTCGTCGTCGACGAGAATCGGCAGGGGAGCGGACGACCCGTCGGGCAGGGTGTGAGCGAAGTCCACCATGGTTATAAGCTCGCTTGCGACCTGCTTATTCATGCAGTGCGCCGCAACGGAGCCGCCGAGCACAAGATCCGCTTCAACCGTGTGACCCACTGCCTCATGGGCGAGTATGCCCGCAAGGTTCGGGTGCATAACAACATCTCTGTAGCCCGCGTCGGCGTATACACCCTCGGCTTTTTTCATCAGGCTTTCATAGAGAAGATCTATTCCGCCGAAAAGTTCATCGGGGGAGGAGAAAACCTCAGTAAAGAAGCCGCGCCCGCCGAAGACCTTATACAGCTCGACATTTGTGCCGTCCTTTGCCTGTGCGGTCAGAAAAACATAGACAAAGCTTCTGGGCACGAGCGAATATGAATCAAAGCCGTCGTTGACGCAGAGCCTTTTCTCCATGAAATCCGACCTGATGCTTACCGAACGGCTGACAAGGTTGGGGTATTTCTTTGCAATATACTCGTCCGTCTCTTTTGCAAATTCGATGTATATTTTCTGCTCGCAGTCGTTAATCTCGCCGTTCATCGTCTTTATCCCGGCGGGAATGGGCGTTAATATCTTAGAACCGCTGCCGACTCTCGAGCTTAGAAATACGGCGTTGTCGCTCGCGGCCTTGAGCACGCTCTTTATGCTCTCCTCCGAGTATTCCGCGCTTGAAGCGAAGCCGTAAACTCCGTTTTTATAAACTCTTGCGTTGACGCCGCTCTTCTCGGCGCGCGTGTTGCCTACGAGATTTCCGCCGAGCATGGAAACCCCGCGCGAGGCGTTCCTTTGCGCGCGCAATTCGGTATGATCGCCGAGCAGTACCCTGTGCGGCGAAAGAATATCTTTTATCATATGCTTCTCCTTTAAAAAAGAATGTTTTGCTCTTATCCTATAGTATATCACTATTATCGGATTTTTCAACTTCACACAAAAAAGAAAAGCGAAAAGACGGACGTTTTAATTGACTTTAACGGCTTGAAAATGTTATCATTTTAGCGTAAATTTATTGTGCGGAGGAAGTGCTTTGGGAAAGTTTGAAAAAGTGCTCATTGCGAGTGATTTTGACGGCACGCTCAAGAATGACGACGGAATAATAACGGCCGATGTCCGCTCTGCAATAGCGTATTTTATCTCTGAGGGCGGGTATTTTACAGTTTGCACCGGCAGGACATATCAGGGCTTTCATCTCTATGACCCGTCGTATATAAACGCGCCCGTACTGCTTACAAACGGCTCTATGGCGTATGACTACGAAAAGAACGAGCCCGTGTTCGTAAACGGGATAGCGGCTGAGCAGGGTATACCGTTTGTCAGGGCGATAATGGAAAAGTTCCCGGAGGTTTCGATAGAGATGTATCCGTTTAACAGCACCTACGCAATACATCTTGACGACACCTCGCATCGCCATTTCACAAGCCAGGGTATACCGTATGAGGTTGTAAACGACCCGTCCGAAACCAAATTCCCGTGGGCGAAGGCGATGTTTGCGGCGGAGGGAAGATCGCAGGAGGTTCAGACCTTTATGCGCGAAAATTTTGATGACCCCGCATTCCTGCCGACTAACGGCGGATATATCGAGGTTATGAAAAAAGGCTACGATAAGGGCACGGGACTGCTCTGTCTCGCAGACGCTCTCGGCGTGCCGCACGACAGAACCTTTGCAGTCGGAGACGGCTATAACGATATCGAGATGCTTGTTGCGGCAAAAGCCGGATTTGTCCCCGAAAACGGCTCGCCGGAAGCACTCGAGCACGCTGATTATATTGTGCGCTCAAACAATGACGGAGCGGTGGCAAATGTGATAGAGATACTGAGTAATATTTTCTGAAAAGCTGCTTATTTTTGCTGATTATCTTGAAGTATTATTGATAAAGTATTATAATAACATCCGACATAATGTCCCGGTGTGTTGTAAAAAAAATATCCCCACGGAGGAAACGGATATGGAGATAAAACAGACGAATTTTGCAATAATCGGTCTCGGAGGGCGCGGCCGTGGAAATCTCGGCGAGCTTCTCACAATAGACGGAGTGAAAGTCGTCGCTGTCTGCGATAAGTACGAGGACAGGGCGCAGCTCGGAGCGGAGATAGTCAAAGAGAAAACAGGCGAGGAGCCGGATGTTTATCTCGACTATAAAGAGCTGCTCAAGCGCGACGATATCAAGGCCGTTATGGTCGCGACAACCTGGATAACCCATTCGCGCATAGCGGTAGACTGCATGAGAGCGGGCAAGCACGTCGGCGTTGAGGTCGGCGGAGCGGCATCTATCGAGGAATGCTGGCAGCTCGTCAGAACCTCGGAGGAGACCGGAAAGTTCTGTATGCTCCTCGAAAACTGCTGCTATGACCGCAATGAAATGGCTCTTCTGCGTATGATGCGCGAGGATGTTTTCGGCGAAATCGTGCATATGCAAGGCGGCTATGAGCATGATCTCAGAGATGAGATAGGCTTGGGGCGCGAGAACCGTCACGGCAGAATACATAATTTCAAAAACCGCAACGGCGAGCTATATCCCACTCACCAGCTGGGTCCCATAGCCAAAGCGCTGCATATCAACCGCGGCAACAGATTCTTAACACTCACTTCGATGTCGAGCAATGCGCGCGGACTCAACACCTGGCTCAAAAATACGCAGGGCGAGGACTATGACCTTGCGGATTACAAATTCAATCAGGGCGATATAGTGACCACCATGATAAAATGCGCCCACGGCGAGACGATAACGCTCGTGCACAACTGCACGCTCCCGCGTCCGTACTCCCGTAATTACAATATTCACGGCACTCGTGCCGTCTATAACGAGGACGCAAAAGGAATATATATCGACGGCGTAACAAAGCACGAGGAAGGCGACTGGATGCACAGCTGGGAGCCCTTCGAGAAGTATCTTGAGAAGTACGAGCACCCGCTTTGGAAAAAGTATGCCGACGAGAGCGAGAAGCACGGTCACGGCGGCATAGATTACCTTGTTTTCTCCGCTTTTGTCGAGAGCGCCATGTATGACCTTGAGCCTCCGATAGATGTTTATGATACGGCAGCGTGGATGGCGATAACCTGCCTTTCGGAGCAGTCGATAGCTTTGGGCAGTATGCCCGTCGCGGTGCCGGATTTCACAAACGGTATGTGGATAGACAGAGAACCGACAAGGCGCAGCAGATATAATGCGGAGGAGATCTGCGAAGAATTTTTCAGTGATGAGGAGAAGGGTCAATGAGCTTTTATATCGGTGTTGACGGAGGCGGAACAAAGACGGCATTCTCTCTTTTCGATGAGGAAAAGAATACGGTCAAAACAGTTTACGGTTCGGGAAGCAACCATGAGAATCTCGAGGGTTCGTTCGACGAGGCGAGCGACGTTATCTGGAACGGCATAACCGAGCTTGTCAGTGAAGCGGGGATATCCCTTGACGATGTTGCCTTTTCTCTCATGGGCGTTGCCGGTATCGATCATAAGTACCAGTATGACATTATGTGCGAGAAGCTTTCGGAAAAGGGGCTTCGCAATTTTGCAATTTATAACGACGGCTTTATCGTCGTTCAGGCGGGTTCCGAGAGCGGCGCGGCAATAGGCTATAACTGCGGAACGGGCACCTGCTGCAACGCGATAGACTCAAGGGGCAGTATGCTCCAAATCGGCGGACTCAGCGAATGTACGGGCGATATGGGCAACGGCAGCTGGATAGCGCAGACTGCGTTCAGGCTCATATATGACGAGGTCTATCTCGGGCTCGAGCCCACGCTTATCACAAAGCTGTATTATGAGGCTTTTAATATCGCCTCGCGCGAGGAGTTTGTCGGATCCGTCGCAAAGCTTGAGTCGGAGGAGGCTCCGCTCTATATCAAAACTCTCATCGGCGCGTTCTTCAAGGCGGCGGCTATGGGCGACGCACCCGCGCTCGCCAAGACCGACGAGATGGCAAAGCGCGGAGCGCAGTTCATCGCGGCTCTTGCCAATCAGATGGAGTTTGACGGCGACGAGATAGAAGTCGTTCTCTCGGGCTCCATGCACACAAAGCTTCCCAACGATATTTATATCGCGAAGCTTCACGACTATGCGCAGCAGATGAGCGGAAGAAAGCTTCGGTTCATAAAACTCGACAAGGAGCCTGTTATCGGCTGTATAAACTGGATATTCAGGCAGTATAAATAAGATTTTACATGAAAAGGGAGTAATACATATGAAAGAAATCACGGTAGCAGTCATCGGTTCGGGCAGCACATATTGCCCCGAGCTTGTGGACGGCTTCATAAAGGCTCAGTCCTCGCTCAAGCTCAAGAAGATATCCTTTATGGATATCGACGAGCGCAAAAGGACAATAGTCGGCAACCTTTGCCTGAGAATGCTCAAAAAGGCCGGTATTGAATGCGAAACGCTTCTCACCGACAATCTTGACGAGGCTCTTCAGGGCGCTGATTTTGTCGTCACGCAGATAAGAGTCGGTATGCTTCATGCCCGCTATCTCGACGAGACCATACCGCTCAAGTATGACCTCATCGGTCAGGAGACCACCGGCATGGGCGGCTTCTTCAAAGCTCTGCGCACCATTCCGGTCATGCAGCATATCTGTGACCGCATTGAGGCGATTTGCCCCGACGCCTGGCTTATCAACTTCACGAATCCCTCCGGCATAATTACCGAGTTTGTGCTCAACCACACCAACGTCAAGTGCATGGGTCTTTGCAATGTCCCGATAAATATGATAGACGACACAAAAGAGGCTATGGGTGACGACTGCGACATAACATATGTCGGTCTTAATCATCTGAGCTGGATAACCTCCGTCAAAAAGGACGGCAAGGAGCTCATTGACGATATGCTCGCGCAGGGCTTTTCAACGAAGGTTATGGCCAATATAAAGGACGACGGCTTCTCCCTTGACTGCCTCAACGCAGTGCGCGGAATTCCCTCGTCTTATCTCCAGTATTACTATTGCAGAGACGCGAAGCTCAAGCATCAGAAAGAGGATGAGAAGTGCCGCGCCCGCGTCTGCATGGAGATAGAGGAGGAGCTGCTCGAGATGTATTCCGACGAGACGCTTGTCACAAAGCCCGACCTCCTCGATCAGCGCGGCGGTCACAAGTATTCTCTCGCGGCGGTTTCTCTTATCGACTCAATAGCCAATGACAAACGCGACGTTCAGATAGTAAATATCAAGAATAACGGCACCGTCGATTTCATGGACGATGACGATATCCTCGAAATAGCCGCCGTTATCGGCAAGGACGGCGCGGAGCCCGTGGCTATCGACAAGATTGAAAATAAGCACATAATCGGTCTTATGCGCGTTGTAAAGGCATATGAAAAGTATACCGTTGAAGCCGCAACGACCGGCTCTGAGGCAGCCGCAATCAACGCGCTGCTTGTCCATCCGCTCGTCGGCGACTGGGAAAGGGCACACAAATGCTTCGAGGAGATGAAGTGGGCTCACAAGGCCTATCTTCCGGAGTTTTTCCCCAACGACGTCGTCATCAAGTGCTGAAAATTATATATTTGTTCTTATCCCGTCAAATTTTTCGGCGGGATTTTTTCATATGCCGCGGGATTGAGTTTTGAAGTTTTAAAACGTATATAATTTTGCGAATGTATATAATAATGATATACAAAAAATAAAATTTTGTTTTGCGGGATTTCTTGTAATTTTGAAGTAATATTTAAAAGGTTACAGTTTTGTTATTATATGTAACCGTTTCTTTACTATATTGTAAACCGGAATTAATTGTGTTATACTTTATCTTGTGATAATATATTTACAGTGGTTTTTTGCCAAAAACAGTCGGAGGAAAATATTTTGTACACTGCAGCTTTAAATCGGAAAAATAATAAAAAATTGAAATTTATGTTAGCTGCCGCCATAGTAGCAGCTATGTTTGCGCTGTTTTTAATTTTCAATATGTTCAGCGGATATGCGGCGGACGATTATCTGTATTTCTTTAAATATGCCGGTCACAATCTTAAAGGCGTTCCGCAGAGACTGACCGGAATAGGGGACATCATCGCGGGAATGAAGGTGCATTATAATGTGTGTAACGGTCGTATTCCGGCGCACTTTATGCTTCAGCTTTTCACGCTCTTCGGCAAAAATGTCTTCAACGTGTGCAATTCTTTGATGTTTGTTTTTCTCGGACTGCTGATATACCGCCATGCAAATATAAAGGGTGGTCTAAATATCCCGCTGCTGATTTTTGTGTTTGCTTTTGAGTGGCTCGGAACACATTTGCCCGCCACTGTCTATCTTTGGTTCAGCGGCGCCTTCAATTACCTTTGGACAACAACTTTCATTTTAGCCTTTATGCTTATCTACAGAGATTATGCGATTTACGGCGAGCGTCCGGGCAGAAAAAACGAAACGGTGCTCTGCGCAGTTGCGCTCATGGGCGGTATCCTTGCCGGTTGGAGCAACGAGAATGTCGGCTGTGCAGTCATCCTTGCAATAGTACTGTTTTTAGCATACTACAAATCAAAAAAACTCAGCATATGCCCGCACCATATTTTCGGTCTTGTCGGCAGCATAGCCGGATATCTGATACTCATGCTCGCCCCCGGCAACAGGGTAAGACTTGACAATACAAAATATGAGCGCGTATTCGGAAAACATATTTTATGGTCGCTTTCTCAGTTGGCTGTGAATATGGTTCGCGTAACCGTCCTGCTCGTCATTGTTGCGATAGCGGTCTTTATTTTCAGCCGCGTCAGGAAGATAAAAATAAATTGGCTGCTTCCCGGCATATATTTTGCTTCCGGGGCTGCATCCGCGTGCATTCTTATGCTGTCTCCGGAAGCGCCTTCGCGCGCGTTCTTCGGAGCAAATATGCTTGTTGCTTGCTCGGCGTTCATGCTTCTTTCTCAGGTGCTGAAAAAGAAAAAGTCGGGCTCGACAAAAAATATGCGTCGCACGGCAGCCGTCTTGGCTGTTTTTGTTGCCATGATTTTTGCCGGCGCCTATATGTCCGAGTATTATTCCCTGAAATATGACAGCCTCAATTATCAGGAGGTCGAGCAGGATATTCGTGAGCAAAAATCAGCGGGACGCAAAAATATAGTTATCAAGCAGTGCAGCCCCAAGAAGTGTTTTTGGGCGCTCCAGAAAAACGAATTCAGCATAACAAGCGCAAAAAACAACAACAAGTGGTTTTATTCATGGGTTGCGGAATATTACGGCGTTGACAGCATTACTGTTGAGACGAGGCCGCATTGGAATGCCCAAACAAAAAAGATGGAATATCACTGATCTACAGAAAGAGAGAATTATGAATTTACACGCAAAAAAGAAATCAAAGACAGTTTCAAAGATGATATCGACAGCGCTGCTTATAATAGCGGCGGCAGCAATTTCGGCTGTTTTTATATTTTCTTTGATATACAGGACGCAGCTCGCCAAGTTAGACAGCGGCAAAGGCGTTGAAAACAGCATATATTCGGAGCAGTTCAAGGGCAAAAAAATTATGGTTCTTGTTCCTCACGAGGATGATGATTTGCTGATATCCGGCCAGGTGCTGCCCGAAATATATAAAAAAGGCGCCGATGTCCGCGTTGTATTCGTCACCAACGGAGACAAATTTTTTACTGCGCGACAAAGACAGGATGAGGCGCGTGATTCGCTCAGAACACTCGGCATACCGAAGGATAAGTTGATATTTCTCGGATATCCGGACGGCGGAACGATCTTCATAAACAAGAGCGGCAAGCCTGAAAAATCATTCAGCAGCGGCTTGAACCGTACAAATTCGGGAAAACACTTTGTTGATTATCATTTCGCCAAATACGGTACTCACGCCGAGTATACACGTCAAAATGTGCTCGGCGATATAAAGGATGTCATTCTTGATTACCGACCGGATTATATATTCGCCATTGATTTTGACGATCACAGAGACCATCGCGGAGTCAGCATGACTTTTGAAGAGGTTATGGGTGATATTTTAAAAGAAAAGCAGGATTACAGGCCGATAGTACTCAAAAGCTTCGGTTACTCCTCCGCGTGGAGAGCAAATCCGGATTTCTATTGGCTCAATATAAAAAGCGTCCATAAGCCCGCGAAGGACAGACTGAACGACCCGACATACGAGACGGATGTTCCGCAGTATAATTGGAACGACAGAATACGTCTGCCCGTGTATTCCGGCTCTGTTAGTCATTCTATTCTGAAATGCTCGGAATATAAAGCTCTGAGCAAGCATCTCACACAGTTTGCGTTTGTGCTTGCCGAGAGAATAATCAACGGCGATACGGTTTATTGGAATCGGCGCACAGACAGCGTGACTCACGGCGCGGACATTACGGTATCCTCAGGAAACGCAAAGCTCCTCAATGATTTTAAGCTCGTCTCAACCGACAAGACGCTTCCGAAAAAAACAAAATTTAACGGCTGTGTCTCTTCGTTTAAAAAAGACGACAACAATAAAACCGTTACGGTAAAATTCGGCAGTCCGAAAACACTTTCCTGCATTTCGCTCTATGATGATTACGACCTGAACAATAATATCCTCAGCGGAATTATAACATTCAGCGACGGCAGCACGGTCGAAGTTCCCTCCCTCAACAAAAACGGCAGCGAAACCCGTGTGACATTTACCCCCAAAGAGGGAATTACCTCATTCACCTTTAAGGTTACATCGTTTGAAGGAAGCTTGGCCGGCCTGTGCGAGATAGAGGCGTTTGAGAAAACAGATTACGATATGGGATTTTCCTTTGTCAAAATCAAGAATGCAGAGACGGATGATTATATGTATAATTATTTCGTCGAACCGTCTGCCTCGGAGCTCACATTGGGAATATCTTCCTCCGATTTCCAAACGGACTGTTCTTTGAAAATAGTTGACGGTAAAGATGTCAGCCTAAATGGAAATAAGCTTAAATTCGGCAAAGATTTTAAAAAGTGCACTGTCCGTGCCGAAGTAAAGGGCCATCCCGAAATATACGATCAGATAACTGTAACGCGCCTGTCGAAAAAGGAGCTGGACAAATATTACAAGTTCCAAAAAATCGACAAGAAGCTGTATGAGCTAAATACGGAGTGGCTGAAGCTAAAAAATATAATCAAGAACGGTCAGTTAGACAGTTACTTTATTGATTTGATAAATAAACTTGAAAAGGAAATGGATGAAGAGGTAAAATCGCAAATAATTAGTGTTGTTTCCTGAAGAAAAGTGTGATATACTCTATCGGGACAAAGTAATATTATTTGCACGAACCGAAAGAGAGGAAAAAGATGAAACTGTCTTTGGTAATTCCCTGCTATAACGAGCAGGACAACGTTGAATTATTTTACAATACCGCAACTGAAGCCTTTAAGGATAAGGGCTTTGAGTATGAGCTCATATTTGTTAACGACGGTAGCCGCGATCAGACGATGGACAAGCTGCGACACATCTATGATATTGCAGACGAGAATGTCAAGGTAGTCGGATTCTCACGTAACTTCGGCAAGGAGTCTGCTATATATGCGGGACTCAAGGAGAGCAGGGGAGAAATGGTCTGCCTTATCGACGCCGATATGCAGCAGCGCCCCGAGCTTGTGCTTGATATGATGAAGATTCTTGATAATGATCCGAGCTATGACGCGGTGGCCTGCTATCAGGAGGACAGGCGCGAGTCCAAGGTGCTTTCGGCATTTAAAAACTGTTTTTACAAGTTGATTAATAAAACTTCGGAGATTGAGTTCAAAAGCGGTGCAAGCGATTTCAGACTTCTCAGACGAGTCGTTGTCGATGCTGTGCTCAGCATGAGCGAATATCACCGCTTCTCCAAGGGTATTTTCTCGTGGGTCGGCTTCAATACATTCTATATGCCCTATGTTGTCGAAGAAAGAGCAAGCGGCACTTCAAAGTGGAGCTTTGCAAAGCTCTTCAAATATGCGATAGACGGTATTATCGCATTTACTACGACTCCGCTTAAGATGGCAACCTATATCGGGCTGATTTCCTCCGCCGCATCTATTATATATATGATAGTCGTCATAATTCAGAAATTAGCGTTTGATATCAATGTTCCGGGCTATGCCACTATTGTCGTGCTTATTCTTCTGCTCGGCGGACTCCAGCTTTTCTGCATCGGTATGGTCGGAGAGTATCTTGCCAGAACATATATAGAGTCGAAGCACAGACCGATATATATCGCAAGAGAAGTCCTTGATTACGAGGATAAATAAAAGCAAAAACAGGACTGCGGCAAAATTTCACCGCAGTCCGTTTTTTTGATATGTATTTGCCGGAGTTTTTTTGAAAAAACTATTGACAAATCCGTGTCTTTTGATATAATAAATAGCGTTCCGACCGAACTTAATATTTGGGGGTATAGCTCAGCTGGGAGAGCGCTTGAATGGCATTCAAGAGGTCAGCGGTTCGATCCCGCTTATCTCCACCAAACAAAAAGCCTTGAAACCGTTATATATCAACGGATTCAAGGCTTTTTTGTTTCTTTTTGTAAGACTGTTTTATTTTCTTATATGATGTCAAAACAGTGGATTTAATCACGGTTGGGAACAAATTGTGAACAAAATCAATTGCCTCACAGAAGTCCAACAGCTTTTTGAAGCTGTTCTATATCGACATGAGTATAGACCTTATTAGTGACAACTTCTGAAGAATGTCCCATGAGTCGCTGAATATCCCATTTATCTGCGCCGTTGCGGTGCAACATAGAAGCAAATGTGTGCCTGGTCGCGTGGGGCGTCAGGCGAGGCAAGTCGAGTGCGTCAAGTGTGGGGTAGTACCATTTTTCGCGAAAGTAGCGCGCGGTTACCGGGACGAGTTTGCCGTTGTGCTCATGGCAGACTATTGTCGGTCCGCCTCGATCAAGCCACTTTTGCAGATACGGCATTACTTTATCCGACACCGGGACAACTCTGTTCTTTCCGGCTTCGGTCTTTTCGCCGCCGCGAAGAGTATGATTTGCTGAATCCCAGCTGAACGGTGTAAGCGCCAAAAATTCATTTATTCGCCAACCTGTGTAGCACATAATCAGGATTAGGTCGGCATACATAAAACCTTCCTTAGCGGCGGACTCAAGCTTTTGCAAATCGAGATCGCTAAACGGTACCTTTTCTTTCGTTTCTGCTTTGGGCAGCGTGACAAAGCTTGCATAATTTTTGATAACGATGTCGTTCTGCACGGCATAATCGCAGAGCAGGGAAGCAAAAAGTTTTATTTTTTGCAAAGAGGAGGCGGAGAGTCCGTTCTGATGTGCCGTGTCAACGACTGTCTGAAAATGGGCGGCTCGTAAATCTTTTACTTTATATGAGCCGAGGACGGCAAGCTTGTTCCATGCAGCACTATAATTGTTTTGTGTTTGCTTGGAAAGATTCTTGAATTTCTGTAATTTCTTATACTCGGCGCACAGCTGTGCGAGTGTGATGTTTTCGGCAGAAGCCGGAACATCAAGATGCGGAGTTTTATGCCATGCGCCGAGAGCCGTCATTGCCTCTGCCCTTGTGGCGTAGCAGCCTATCAGCTTGCGCTGCTTGTCAAGGGAATATTCGGAGCTGCTCTGCGGAGCAAGAACAGCCCAGGGCTTGCGCCGATTTCCGCTGAGTTTGCGAATGGTTCCGTATCCGTTTGGATTTTTCATTGGAGCCTCCTTTCAGACTCGTGCCTGTTCATTATAGAAAGTGACGGCTTTCCTAATGAACGGTTCGGGCAAGTCAAAATATTCCGACAGTTCCCAAACTTCCGAAAATCCGGAATTTATCGCATTTTTCAGCTTGTCCCGCGGGACAAGCTTTTTTATTGCCCATTTGTCTGCACGGCGCTCATGCTTGGCGCGCAGGTCGCAAACTGCGTAGATATTATAAAAACTTCCGGTTAGGCAGTGGCCGAGTTCATGCGCCAAACAAACTGCCTCTTCGGAGCGGGAGTCGATTGAGAAAGGATCGATTCCGATATAACAAGTGCCGTCCGGCTCCATAGTGGAGACTGAACCTGTCAGCGGCAGGTCAAATGCATATATCTCTATTTCTTCATCTTCTGCGAGTTCGTATAAACTGTCAAGACTTATCATTTCTACGCCTCTCTGATTTTTGATTAATGGCCGTATTTACTGTTTGCTCGTGCGATTCGCTCGTCGATTGTTTCACCGCGTTCGTCGGTTTCTGATGGTATCTGATATTTGCTATTGGCTCCGTATGATTCAGTGGTTCCTTGAGCATCTTGCGCATAATGATATCCATCAAGGTAACCTTTGTAATAACCGTCATGATAAGCTTTGGCTTTTTGAGTCTTGAGCGTGAGCGGGAACGCTATGGAAAGGGCGATGACCGCCGCAGCGAGAACGGATATCAGGATAACAGTTAAAATCTTTTTTGTTTTAGCCGAAGGGATATTAACCTTTAAAAGGACTTTATCCTTTTCCGGCGAAGACGCTTTCAGTGTTATTACTCGGCGCTCTTTGGTGGCAGGCTTGTCCTCTTCCTTGAAAGCGCGCGATTTCTCAGGGAGCGGGTCTGTGGTATTGGTTTCTTCCGGAGTAACAGAGGCCTTATTATCTTCCTGCGGACATTCTTCGGCGCGCTCCGCATCTTCAATGACCGAAGAGGAAACCTCTTCCTTTGCTTCGTCAGGATCCACAGTCGAGCCTTGGTTGTTCTCAAGCTGTTTATGTGAACCGTCGCGTGTCAGCAGAAAATATGAAATTAAGCCGTAAAATGCAGTAAATGAAGTAGAAGCAGGGGTAACGGTTATGCCGGTAATAGCAGACATTATCAGACTGAAAGCAAGAGAGAATACAAATCCATAAATGAGCACGGTTATAATTGCATACTTTTTGGAAAGCGAATATCCGCGTATAAGATACCGATAGAAACAAAGCGGAAGGCAATATAAAACCAATGGCACGATGGCACAAGCTAAAGCATATTCGTAATCCATATAAACACCCTTTTGTATTTTGTTTTTATTTATTAAGCAGATATGTAACAATCAGCAGTACGGTTAATATGAGATGATAGACGGGCAATGTGAGGAACGCTCTTTTTAAAGGATTGAAAAACTTGTAAAAAGTCATAATTGTATATGTGCTATCGGGATTGTGTAGATCCAGTCCCTCATAACAATGCTTCTTTTCTTGAGTATGGCGGACAAATGCTACCCAAAGAGTCCAACCAAAATAAAGCCCGTACACGATAGCCGGTATTAATATCGTATCAAAAAAATGTACACACAGTGCAGCAATTATGAAAAGGATTAGTTTATATAATAATGAAAATATTATATCGAGAAAGTTCGGACTGAATTTAAAAATCGGTGATAATACAGCAAAGCTTTGAGCTAATGACAGATTTATTTCTCCCATAGAACCGCTGTAGCTTTTTGTATAAGACAGTTTGAGAAATACGGAAAATGCTACGAAAAGAACGGCCGCAATTATCAAAGTTATCCACCACATAACATAACCTCCATATCATTTCTTCTTGTGTTTTTCTTTAATGAACCTCGCGAATTGTTTGACTTCGTCATACATTTCCGGGGTTATTTCTTTGTCGCCGTCAAAAAGAGCAAATATGATATCCTCTTCTGAAACCGTCCTGTCAGATGTTGGCTGTGAGGTATGCTTTGAATCTCGGCATAGAAGATAATCGGTAGTCACTCCAAAATAGTCAGCAATTTTTTGAAGGCTGCCTGTGTCGATATCATAGGTTTCGTTTTCCCAATATGACAATGTATTTTGAGCTACTCCGAGATATTTTGCAAGCGTAGCCTGCGTGACCTTTCGCTCGTTGCGCAATTCTTTGATTCTGTTTTTCATTTTAACCACTCCTATCAATATCAATAATACTGATATTATCAAGAAATATCAAGTAAATATCAAGAAAATTGAAGAAAAGTCTTGACATATCAAGTGACTTGATATATTATTTAATCAAGCTACTTGATATTTTGAGTTTTGGAGATGTTTACATGAAGCTGAAGAACTTAAAGAACATGCGTGAAGCTGCAGGCTTAACACAAAAACAGGCGTCGGAAAAAATAGGAGTAGGACAGTCTGCGGTATCAATGTGGGAAACTGGGGACAGCAGTCCGCGAGCGGAAATGCTGCCGATAATAGCAGCGGCGTATAACTGCCAGATCGGCGAACTGTTTTAATATGTTTTTTGAAGAGAGGTACATAAAATGCCGCGAGTTTTGAAACCAAAGCCTACAAAAGAAGAAATCCTCGCGATTGACGGCAGCGTGCCGGTTGAGATGGCCGCGAGGTATCTCGGACGACCGAAAGACTTTATCTATAACGGACTGCAGAAGCAGGCGCTGCCGATCGGAACCGCGTATATTCGTGAGAAAGAATGGTGCTACGACATAAGACCGCAGGCGCTCGTAGAATACAACGAGCACGGCGGAGTGATGCAACACAAGGAGTTCGAACACTTCGTGCGTGCGATGATAGCCCAAGCCGTTGAAATGGCGATATTTGCAGAGGACTGAATAAAATATTTGCTGTCGGTCTGCCGTGCTCCGGGAAGATTTTATAGTTTGATTTTCTTTTTATTACCCTTTCTTTAATCATAAAAAACCACTACTTCATTTTCCCCAAAATACAACTCCTCCTATCTTCCCGGGGCACGGCAGACCGACAGAGAGGGACAACATATGCTTTCAAAAGACTGGAAAATATGCAAAATCTGTAAATCGTGCGAATACAGACATGTGTTCGGCGGCGGCAGCACTCCGTTTGCAGACTGGAGCAACACCCTGTGCAACTACAGCGTCCAAAAAGACAGACTCAGGGAAACTCCGCCGAGCGACGATTATTGCGCCTACTATAAGCCACGAAAGGGGAAACGCAGATGAAACTGAATCCCATAACGAAGAATCCGGAAATCATGCGCGGAGTGTTTGAGATAGAAGACGGGAAGTTTATGCACGACAACCCATACGGCTATATAACAAATCTCAAGGATCCGGAAATACACGCGGAATACATAGCTTTTCAGAAGGCTCAGAATGAAATAATGGCACTTTCAGACGAAGACAGATTCTTTTTTGACATGCTGATGATAGAACGGTTCCGGCCGGAACTGCGCCAGCTCGTCAAAGAATTTAAAGAAAGGGAGGGGACGTCTTTGCAGAAGATTGTTTCAAAATCGGTATCCGGGAATTGGACTGTGGAGCTGCTGTTCGACGAGGGAATGCCGAAAAAGTGGATGATTAAGACCCCGGAGGAGAGCATCAGCGAGGAAAACGGTCTTGCTGCGGTCAATATCTATACAGAAAAGATAAGCCGACCGCTGCAGAAACGAATCGGCAATTACTATGAGCGACAAGGATTATCCCGATACACGGGAAATTAAGGAGGATAAATAAATGTATACAGAGTGTTTTTTGTGTCATCAGTATTGCGATACCGAGAAGCATCATATTTTCGGCGGAGCGCTGCGCAAGAAGAGTGAGAAGTACAAGCTGACGGTTCAGCTGTGCCCCTACTGCCACAGGGACAACAAAGAGGGTGTGCATAACAACCGCGAGAAGATGCAAGCGCTGCATGAATACGGTCAGCGTAAGGCCATGGAAGAGCATGGATGGACAATCGAGGACTTTATCGCGAATTTTTATAAGAATTACATTTAAGGAGGCGTTCGGATGATAAATTCAGTGGTTCTCATGGGGAGACTGACAAGGACGCCGGAGTGCAGAAGCACCGAAAACGGAACGGCGGTCACGGCTTTCAGGATAGCGGTTGACCGTCGCTTCACTTCCTCGGGCGGAGAAAAACAGACGGATTTTTTTGATATTGTCGCCTGGCGTTCGACCGCTGTGTTCGTTGCGGATCATTTCAACAAGGGAGATATGATAGCCGTGCGCGGTGCTCTGCAGAGCAGACAGTATACAGACAAAAACGGCAACAACAGGACAGCAATTGAGGTTGTTGCCGACGAAATAAGCTTTTGCTGAAAGGGTAAACGATATGAACAAGGAAGTATTAATAGTATTCGCAATCCTCGCGCTGTGCCTGATATATGCACTTGCTGCCGTTCCGACGCGAGCTGATGCAGCCGCAACCGCATACAGAGTGGATTCCGAGCCGCCTGCGGCGGAGCCGATCATGACCTGCGAAGAGAAAACAAAGGTGTGCTACGAGCTCTCAGAAGAAGAGCGGGCGATAGTGGAGAGCGTCGTAATGGCCGAGGCCGGTGCAGAGCCTTACATAGGCAAAATGGCGGTGGCACAATGCATTCTCGACGCCTGCAAATCGGAACACGAACGCCCGGCAGAGATTGTAAAGAGCTTCGGATATACCGAAAAAAGACCCGAACCGAACGAGGAAGTGAAGTGCGCGGTCAGTGCGGTTTTTGACAGCGGCGAAGTAGCAACCGACGCCGAGATTCTATATTTCTATGCGCCGGCGCTTGTGAGCAGCGAATGGCATGAGTCGCAGACCTATGTTTGCACCATCGGCGGACACCGATTTTTTGAGGAGGTAAGGAAATGAAATACCTCATGATTGCGGCAATGATACTGTCGTTAGCTGTTTTGCCCGCGATAATAAGCGATGAGGAATCTTCAACGGTTTTGCGTCTGCTCTGTGCAATATTGGAATTTATGATTTTCTTAATGGTGTCGTTCAAGCTCTCTGTATAACCAGGGCAGCGCCAAAGCAGAAACGACCGCACCAACGATTGCGGTTGCATACTCTTTTTCGTGAATAAGGGATATAGTCGTAGCGAGAATCACAAAACAATATTCGACATATATAAAAAGCAAAACGAGCCAAAAGAAAAAATGTAAATAGCCCTTTATAGAAAAAGGAAAACTGTAATCGGTTCTATATCTCCAAGGCCGCAAAGCGATGCCTACTTGACGACAAGTCTTATCATACTCGGAATCAACAAAATTTAAAAAGTGTTCTTGAGTTTTTGCTTGTAAACGCCCTTTTTTTTTAAATTCTGATTCTAATTTGAAACGCCACTCCCTGAACTTACCTCCAGATATTAAAAGATTTTCATCGATTATTTTAAAAATCTTTTCGGCTTCGGAACTCTTAATTGCTTTTGACTTTTTCATTAAAAATTTTTCGCAAATTTCAAAAATCGGAGAAACAACTTTTTCTAAATACTCTTTGCTTGTGGAGAAATTTCGAGACCTTCGTGAGGATAAGACGGAGACTAAAACTCCCATAAGAGCAATAACTGTCGTTATTAAAATGTTTTTCCCCCCAAAGAAAAAGTCAAAAGAAAAGAACTCCTTCGCACGGGACCACAATTCAGCTGCTTCTAATGACAAAACAATCACACCCATCAATAAGATATATATATTATAATGCTATCATCACAAAATATCAAGATGAAAGGATGAAAAAACGTGGCACTAAAATTTGCAATTCAAACAGTTCTTGAAATAACAGCCGTCATAGCCGTCATAGTCGGCTTCATCCGCGAGGACAAGCTGATAGAGCTTGAGGACAGGATAAAGGCAAGAATCAGAGAACGGACAGGCCATAACAGAAAGGAGACAAATCATGATAACTAACATCGATGTAACGAAACTTAAAGAACACCCGGACAACCCGAGGAAAAATATCGGCGATGTCACGGAGCTGGCGGAATCCATCAAAGCGCGCGGTATTTTGCAGAACCTGACGGTCGTTCCGGCCGAAAACGGCATGTATACCGTTATCATCGGACACAGACGACTCGCGGCCGCAAAGCAGGCGGGACTGACTGAGGTTCCCTGCGCCGTGGTTGATATGGACTATAAAACGCAGCTGTCTACGATGCTGCTTGAAAATATGCAGCGATCTGATTTGACGGTCTACGAGCAGGCACAGGGTATGCAGATGATGTTTGACCTCGGCGTGCCGGTTGCCGAGATTGTCGAAAAGACCGGGTTTGCCGAAACGACTGTGCGCAAGCGCCTGAAGATAGCTACTTTGCCTACAGAGCAGATGCAGCAGGCGGTGGAGCGCGGCGGAAAGCTTGAGGACTATGTGCAGATAGCGGACATAAAAGACGAAAAAGAGCGCCGCGAACTGCTGAAAGTAATCGGAACACGCGATTTTGAGTTCAGCCTTTCTCGCGCGAAGAGGCGACAAATTGAAGCCGAGAAAACGCCGCTTGTCAAAGCCGAGCTAAAGTCAATCGGCGCGAAAGCCGTAAAAAACCAAATCTACAGCACCGCCTACGAGCGGGTCGAACAGTGTGCGATTACAGACTGGAAAGAGGGAACTTTTAAAAAGCCCAAAGACAAAGAGGAACTTTTTTGGGAAATATCATATGGCACGGCGTACCTTATGCGGAAGAAAGTCAAAGTACCAAAGAAGAAAGAGGAAAAATCAGAATGCGAACAGCGCATAGACAGTGCCAACCGTGAGCTCAAGCGTTTGACGGAAACGGCGTATGAGTGCCGCGTAAACTTTGTCAAGAACTTTACCGCCGTTGAAAAACATAAAGAAACAATCATCAAGTGGCTTGTACAGTTCGCGGGTCGTATAATAACGGGCTATTGCTCGTGCGACAGAAAATATATCAATTCCGAGATTGGAGGCGATGAAAAGTATTCTGTAGATGCGCCGAAATGGCGGCAGTTTATCGCCGAGGACAAGCGTGCGCCGATAGTTGTTGCGTATGCGCTTGCCGGAGACAATGAGAATAATGGCTACTATACTACCGGGTGGTATGTGTCAGACAAATCAAAATCAGCACCGGAATACAGAGGGAACCAAAGCCTTGACAGAATTTATGAGTTTCTTTGCGAGTTGGGCTATGAGATGTCCGAGACCGAGCTTCAGCTTCAGAGCGGCGAACATGAACTGCTGAAAGGAGAATGAAAATGAATGACGATAAAATCCTTATAGAGGCGCTGCGGAGGCTGTCGGTGCAGACCGGATCTATTGCTTGCTTGGGTTGCGGATATGAGCATGATTGCGGAATCCACGGCTGCGCGATTATCTGCGCCGCGAGGGAACGGCTCGAAGAGCTGACCGCATCACCGTGGATAAGCGTCAACGACAGGCTGCCCGAAGACGAGCAGGGCGTATTAGTTATCGCGAGCGGCAGACCGCGAGAGCATTTAGAGTTGGATAGTGCCCATGAACTTGCAACATTTTACGCCGGCGAGGGCTGGCTTTTTGAGGCTTATCCGGATTGGGATGATCCACAGGTGACTTATTGGATGCCGCTGCCGGAGTTACCGACGATTGAGTGACGGAGGTCCTGCAAATGAACACAACGATGAATATGACCCTTGAGCAGCTGATCCAGGCGACGGAACTCTGCGGAGCGGGTGCACCCGGTTCTTGCTCAGAGTGTCCGTTAAATGACCCAAGCGGAGATTTTGAGTGCATCGAATACCTGATGTTGCAGGTCTCGGCCGCGCTTAAAGAGTATGCATGTAACGGAGGCGGAATATAATGGCGGTTTTGCTTTCGGTCAGACCGAAATGGTGTGAGCTTATAGCAAGTGGAAAGAAAACGGTAGAAATCAGAAAGACAAGACCGAAGATTGAAACACCGTTTAAGTGCTACATTTATTGTACGAAGCCGAAAATGATAACCAAGTATGTTTTTAAACCAGAAGATTACCCCGAATACATGAGACCTGAAAAGCCCGTGTTTTGCAAAGTGCCGGACGGAAGCTCGCCGTATTGCAGTGTAGTAAACGGCAACGGCAAAGTTATTGGCGAGTTTGTGTGTGATGTTATCTTCACGATGTCTATAACATACAGTGACCCAACCAGCCGTATAGCCTTGAAAGAGTTTCCTTATACTTGCTTAACTGATCGACAAATTATTGATTATTTAGGTAATGGAAATCAAGGGTACGGTTGGCACATATCGAACCTTGTGATTTATGACAAACCGAAAGAGTTAAACGAGTTTTATTTAAAGAAGAAATGCCATTCATGTAAAAGGTCAGGCTATGAGTCGAGCGCGTGTATCTATGATGAAGATTGCATTGTGCCAGCTATTATAACAAGGCCGCCGCAAAGCTGGTGCTATGTGCAAGATTTGGAGGAATAAGCAATGAAAAATAAAAGTATAGAGCTGAAAGCCTGCCCCTGCTGCGGCGGCACAGCAAAGCTTCTGGGGCAAAGAACATTTTATGTGGAGTGTCAAAAATGTTTTCTTGCAACGGACAGATATGCGCGGCCGCAGTTCGCAGCGGAAGCATGGAATCGCAGGACGGAGGGGCAATTGAATGAGTGACTATATTGACCGCGCCGCACTTGGAATAGGTTCATGCAACCGAGATGTTTTTGAAAACAAAAGCTATGCGGATGGTTGGAACGCCGCTGTTAAAATTTTAAAAGAAGCTCCCGCCGTAGATGTTTCAGAAATTGTTAGATGTAAGGATTGCAAAAATTATGAACTTATGAAATCTAACAACTATCATTTTTGTAACGAGTTCGGCGGGTATGTTACTGAAAAAGATTTTTGCAGTCGTGGGTCCAAGAATGGACGGTGATACGGAGTGAAAGGCTATATAGATGATAACGGCATAGACCGTTCACCTTGTGGAACTTGCAAGCATAAAAACAAACTTACAGTTGAAGCACCTTGTTATAACTGCATTGATAATGTTGATTTAGCTTTACATAAACCAAATCACGAAACAGAATTTGTCTACTACGAAGAAATGGATGGTGATACGTAATGACAAATGAAGAAACTTTGAAATGGTTTAAAGATGACTTGAAAAACGGAAAGTGTTCGGATGAGCGTCGTCAATGCAATGCTATGGAAAAGGCTATTGAAGCACTTGAAAAACAGACACCTAAAGCAGTAAAACTATGGATAAATCCAGAATTGCATGCTCGCAATTATCCTTGTCCCGAATGTGGTGAAGCACTAGGATACAATGTTAATAAAAGATGGACGCATTATTGTCCTAATTGCGGCCAAGCCTTGAGCTGGCCCAGCGCTGAAGATGAAAAATCCACAATCGTATACTGCAAATATTGTCAATACTGGCATGGCAAGGCGGTGCCCAATGTTTTAGCGGCATGTACATTCAAATCAAACAATATTCACACTGTTTACACGAAAGCATATGATACCTGTGCTTTCGGTGTGAACGCAATGGAATCAAAGAAGACCGCCGACAAGTGAACAAGTCAGACCCCCGCGCCGGGGAAAAGGTGAGGCGTCCGTAAGGGCGCTTCAAGGGCTTGTATGCTGTCTTATCAAACCGACCACGGAGGAGAAAGAAAAAGATGCGCGCAAAAATCAGAGAGACAAAATTCTATTGCAAGGACTTTTTAGAGATATATTTATACCCCGTGACGGAGCAGCCGCATGCCAGGGCAAAGGGCAGGGGAAAGAAATACAGAGAATCGAGCGAGACGCAGAAACTTTTGAACGCAAAGTATGCGGAGCGTAAGCTCGTTCAGCTGCTGCATGCGAACTTTACTGATCGCGATCTTGCGATAGGTCTCGACTATTCCGATGATACAAGACCCAAAACGCCGGAAGAAGCGCAGAGGAATTTTCAAAACTTCCTGCGCAGGGTCAAAAGACTCTATAAAAAAGCAGGAGCGGGCGAAGTGAAATATATATCCGTTATTGAGTTCGGCGAAAAGAGCGGAAACGTGCATCATCATATCGTGATGAGCGGCGGAGTTGACAGAGACGAGATAGAAAAGGCGTGGGGACTCGGCAGAGCGAACACAAAGCGTCTGCAATTCCTCGAAATCGGCATAGCCGACATGGGAAAATACATAATCAAAGACCCTATTATGCATAAGCGTTGGACAAGGTCGAAAAATCTTGTGGATCCTCAGCCGCGCAGAAACGATAGCCACATCAGCCGCAAGAAGCTGGACGAGCTTGTAGCAGACTGCGAGCACAGACAGCTTTTCGAACAGCTTTATTCCGGTTATGTCGTGGCTGAGGTAATTCCGACATACTGCGAGTGGGACAGCTGCTATCACATGGAAATAAGAATGTTCCGGGGCGACAGCGACTACATACTTTATGGCGGACGGAAAAACAGAAAAAGGAGAGCGGGCTGATGGCGAACACTGCTGCAGGTGCGCTTGCTGTCTGTCCGTTTTACCTATCCGACAGCAAAATGACAATAACCTGCGAGGGATTGACGGAAAATGGAAAAGTTCTCCTCGTATTCGAGGATGCGCAACAGCGGAAGGCATGGCAGCGTAGCAACTGCTATCTTTACCGCTGCGATTGTCCATTGAAAAAAATACTTAACAGCAAGTACGAATAATTTTGAAAATGTATAAAATGACCGGGCAGAGGAGAAATCCCTTACCCGGCTTATTTCTATTCATCATGGGCTAATATGGCGGGGAGAAAAACGGAATGCAAATTGATAAAATTGTAAGAAGAAAGGAGGCTTCCGAGCGTGGACTGGGATGCCATCAAGCAGGAATACATATCGACGAATATAAGCCAGCGCGAGCTCGCGGAAAAGCACGGGGTATCGGTCTCGTCGCTTGGAAAAAAGTGCGCTTCGGAGGGGTGGAGCGGGCTTCGGAAAAAATTCAGAAAAAAAGTTGAAAAGAAAACAATGGAAAAAATCAGCCGAAAAAAAGCCTGTGAGCTGGCGAAAATCGGCGATTGTGCGGACAAATTAGTTCGCCTTATAGATGATTCTTTGAACGATACGGCGACAGTCAGACAGACCATTGTAAAAATCGTACCCGGAGATGACGACGAAGACGAGGCGGAAGTCGAGGAATATTGCCTGCAAAAACTCGACACGAAATATCTGCGGCAAATGACCGCTGCAATGAAGGATCTGATGGAGATATTGCGCGATGTTTACGGCAAGCCGAATACCTGCGAGCGTGCGAATATGAAGAACGCTCGGGAGCGGGTTGAAATCGAAAAAGCAAAGGCGGCCGCAGGTATACCGACGGATGATGAAGAATACGGCATTATCGAGATACCGGCAGTGCTTGAGGAGGCTGCAGAAGAATGAAAATCTGGGAACCGCAGGAGAAACAGAAGAAGTTTATGGAGCGCCCGGAGTATGAGGTGCTGTACGGCGGAGCGGCGGGCGGAGGGAAGAGCGACGCACTGTTGATAGAAGCCCTGCGGCAGGTGCATATCCCGTATTACCGCGGACTGATACTGCGAAAAACATATCCGCAGCTGTCGGAGCTTGTGGAACGGTCTGAAATGCTTTACCCGCGGGCGATACGCGGAGCAAGATATAACGACAGCAAACACCGGTGGAGCTTTCCGAGCGGGGCGATGATTTATTTCGGCTCAATGCAATACACGAAGGACAGGCTGAAATACCAGGGCAAACACTATGATTTCATCGCGTTTGACGAGCTTACGCATTTCACATGGGACGAATACAGCTATATGTTCTCACGAAACCGCCCGGGAGGACCCGGCACGAGGGTATATATGCGGGCAACAACCAACCCCGGCGGCATAGGTCACGGGTGGGTGAAGTCTCGGTTTGTTACTGCGGCGCCACCAATGACACCTATCACGGAGGCTTTCAATGTCGTGACACCGTCAGGGCAGATAATTGAGGGCAGCAGGAAGCGGATTTTTGTCCCGGCGACGGTTTTTGACAATCAGGAGCTTTTACACAACGACCCGGAATACATCATGAAGCTTGCGGCCATGCCGGAAGCGGAGAGAAAAGCGCTGTTGTATGGTGACTGGGACAGCTTTTCAGGGCAGGTGTTCACAGAGTGGCGCAACGATCCCGAGCACTACAAAGACCAACGGTGGACGCATGTCGTTGAGCCGTTCAAAATTCCGGAATACTGGCAGATTTACAGAGGCTTTGACTTCGGCTACACAAAACCGTATTCCGTGGGCTGGTATGCAGTGGACACGCACGGCAAGATATACCGCATAGCGGAACTGTACGGCTGCACGGGCACGCCGAACGAGGGAGTGCGGCAAGACCCGGTCACGATTGCAGCAGAGATTCGGCGCATTGAAAACGAGGACAGAAATCTCAAGGGTAAGAACATCATCGGTATTGCCGACCCGTCTATTTTTGACGAGAGCCGCGGCGAGAGCGTATCACGAATGATGGAGAAAGCCCCAAACTTTGTTGTTTTCTCGCCGGGTGACAACACAAGAATCGCCGGAAAGATGCAGTATCATTACCGCCTGGCATTCGATTCGGAGGGCAACCCGAAGTTTCAGGTATTCTCGACCTGCAGACACTTTATCCGCACTATTCCCGATATCGTCTATGACGAGAAATATGTTGAGGATATCGACACATCGCAGGAGGATCATATCTACGACGAGTGCCGATATGTGCTCATGGAAAATCCGATAAGCCCGGAACCGCGCCAAGCGCCGGAAAAAATGCCGGATGATCCCCTTGAACTCAGGGAAAAGCCGGACAAATACAGCTTTTACAGATTATAGGAGGCAAAACAATGGCAAAGAAAAGAGACCCGATAGAAGATATCAAACGCCGCAGAGCGGAAATCAGAGACCAACAGCCGCAGGAGCAGACCGCAAGGGATCCGGAGCGGGATATTGCCGCACGAACGGAGACTTTGCGGCAAGAGCTTGGAAATCCCGTGCGAGAGGATGGACAAGTGAAAATTGTAAACAGCAGCGATACGGTGAAGTATGAGCCCGGGAGCGGGTCAGAGCAGGGGCCGATAACGCAGGAAACGGTTGCTTTAGCGGAAGAAACCTTGCGAAAATACAAAGACGGCAAGGCGAATCTCGAGAACAGGATAATCGAGAACGAGCAGTGGTGGAAGCTCCGACACTGGGAGACTATCAGAAAAAACCAGGCGAAAGGCGCGAACAAAGAGCCCGAGCCCACTTCGGCTTGGCTGTTTAATTCCCTGGCAAATAAGCACGCGGACGCTATGGACAACTATCCGTCGGCTTCCGTACTGCCGCGAGAGCAGAGCGACAACGCCGCCGCAGAACAGCTATCTGAGATTCTGCCCGTTATCATCGAGCAGAACGGTTACAAAAAAACATACTCCGCTAAATGGTGGTACAAGCTCAAGCAGGGTTCAGCCTGCGAGGGTGTGTTCTGGAATCCGCAGAAGTACAACGGCTTGGGCGACATCGAGATAAAGAAAATCGACCTGCTGAATCTCTTCTGGGAGCCCGGCATAGAGAACATACAGGACAGCCGGAACATCTTCCATGTGTGCCTGCGCGACAACGATGTGCTCTCGCAGGAATATCCGCAGCTGAAAGGTAAGCTCGGCGGCAAGACGATAGAAACAAGCCAGTATATCTATGACGACAACATAGACACATCGGATAAGAGCGTTGTGGTTGACTGGTACTATAAGAGACTGGTTGGCAGCAGAACAGTGCTGCATTACTGCAAATTCTGCAACGGTGAAGTGCTCTTTGCCTCCGAAAACGATCCTCAGTATGCCGAGAGCGGGTTTTATAATCACGGCAAATATCCGTTCGTGTTTGATACTCTCTTCCCGGAGGAAGGCTCGCTTGTGGGCTTTGGATATTTGGACATTATGAAAGACCCGCAGATGCAGATAGACAAATATGACCAGGCGTTTATGCAGTCGGCCGTTGCCGCCTCTCGCCGCCGTTTCTTCATCAATGCTGCGAGCGGGAAAATCAACGAGAAAGAATTTCTTGATGTCTCGAATCCTTTTGTGCATGTGGACGGCAGACTCGGGGAGGACAGCATAAAAGAAATCACTATGACGCCGCTCAATGATATTTATGTGGCGCTGCGCACGAACAAAATAGACGAACTCAAGGAAACGAGCGGAAACCGTGATTTTTCACAGGGAAGCACCACGAGCGGAGTTACCGCCGCTTCGGCGATAGCGGCGCTGCAGGAGGCCGGAAGCAAGCTGTCGAGAGATATGATTCAGACCTCATATGACAGCTATGAGGAAGTGCTCTATCTGTGCATCGAGCTGATAAGGCAATTTTACGACGCGCCGCGCAGTTTTCGCATAACGGGAAAAAGCGGAGAGCAGGAATTTGTTAGCTACGACAACCGCGCCATACAGCCCGAGGGCGAGCGCACAGAGTTCGGCATTGATATGAGCGGACGAATGCCGATCTTTGATATCAAAGTCAGGGCGCAGCGGAACAACCCGTTCTCAAGGCTCTCACACAATGAGCTGGCACTGCAGTTCTATAACAGCGGATTCTTCAATCCGGAAATGACGGATCAGGCGCTCGCCTGCATCGACATGATGGACTTCGAGGGCAAGGACTCCGTCGTGCGGAAAATATCGCAGAACGGTACGCTGTATGAACAGCTCAAGACCATGCAGCAGCAGCTCATGCAGATGGCGCAGATAGTTGACGCACAAAACGGAACAACGATAGGCAGTCAGATGGCGGCATCTTTTTCGGGCGGAGTTCCGGTGGCGAGCGTAGGCTCCGGAGACGGCGAGCTCAAGAGCAACTCGCTCGGCGAGTCCCGCGCCAACGAACACGCGACGGCAGAGAACGCCAGAGAAAAAGCGGCTTCGGCTGCGGAACCGAGGTAATGTTATGACAACAATAAAAGTTCGCCGAGCGGGCAGAGAAATGAAAATAAGCATTTCGGGACATTCAGGATATGCGCCGAGCGGGCAGGACATAGTCTGTGCCGGCATTTCGACACTCGGCCAGACCGCCGCAATGATGTATGCAAAAATGGAAGCTGCCGGAGAACTCGAAACATTTACCGCTGAAAAGAGCAACGGAACGCTTCTGCTGGCGATTAAAGCATACAAACATACCAAGGCAAAGGCAAAAGGAATTTATAATTTTTTCTGCACGGGCGCAAAGCTTATCGCAGACAACTATCCGAAAAATGTAATTTTTACAGTTAAAGGCGGGGAGAAAAACGAAAATTAAACCGCTATAATATAATCACAAAGACACTTCGGAAAGACGATGGAGGTTAATTTTTATGTTCACAGACACAACAAAGGCTTTTTCGCTCACGCTGTTCGGCGAGGGCGGAGGAGACGGAGCGGGCGTATCGGCGGCAACGGCCGCCACAGCTTCCGACGCCGGGGAGCAGACACGGGCGATTGAAACGCAGGACGCCGCTGCACAGCCGGAAAGCGAGATCAATGTTACGGCATCGACGGTCGAAAATCAGGACGCAGAGTTTGAAAAGCTGATAAAAGGCGATTACAAGGACGCGTTCAGCCGCCGAGTGCAGAACATTATCAACGGCAGATTCAAGGAAACACGCACACTTCAGGAGCAGCTGCAGAAGAGTACGCCGGTCTTTGAGATTCTCGCGCAGAAGTACGGGATAAAAGCGGACGACATTGACGGCATAGTCAAGGCTTTGGAAAATGATGATGAATCATACAGAGAAGAGGCTATGGAAAAGGGCATAACCGTCGAACAGCTCAAGGAGATGAAGAAGCTTGAACGCGAGGTTCTTCAGCTCAGACGGAACGAGTCTCGTCGTGATGAGCAGGACAGGATAAACCGGGACATCACCAACTGGAAGAACCAAGCGGAAAGTCTCAAGGAAATCTATCCGAATTTCAATCTCGACACGGAGATAGAAGATCCTCAGTTCTTCAGCCTGCTCAGGAATAATGTCGACGTCAGAACGGCTTATGAAGTTATCCACCGAGATGAGATACTCGGGGGCGCGATGCAGTACGCGGCGCAGACGGCGGCAAAGCGAGTCGCCGATTCTGTTGCGGCAAACAGCAAAAGACCGGTTGAAAACGGTGTAACTTCACAAGGTGCAGTTAATTCCCAGACGGATGTTAACAAACTGACAAAGGCTCAGCGAGAAGAAATCGAACGCAGAGTGGCAAGGGGAGAAAGAATTACTTTCTGATCTCCTTGCACTAAGAAAAGGAGATAAAGAAAATGAACAATTATGTCATATTCGACCTGCAGCTTTTTGCTACGGTCGTAAACGCAACCACTTCGGCAACCACAGGCAACAACCTTTCTGCCGAAATGAAGACCTATTACGAGAAGAGGCTTCTTGACAACGCAGAGCCTAAGCTCGTACACAACCAGTTCGGAGACAAGTATCCCATTCCCAAGGGCTCCGGCAAGACTATCGAAATGCGTAAGTATTCGCCGCTTGCAAAAGCTACCACGGCACTGACGGAAGGCGTTACTCCCGACGGACAGGCACTCAACGTGAGCACGATAACCGCGACTGTCAAGCAGTACGGCGGCTGGATTCAGCTTTCGGATATGCTCGACATGACGGCTATCGACAACAATGTTCTGCAGGCAACGAAGCTTCTCGGCTCGCAGGCAGGACGCACTCTCGATACCGTCATAAGAGAGGAGCTTGCCGGCGGCACAAGCGTTATTTACGCGCCCAAGGTTGCAAGCGGAGCAGAAACAGCAGTAACGAGCAGAGCGGGACTCGATGCGACTGCAAAAATCAATGTTGACCTCATATTCCGTGCGGCGGCTCAGCTGGAGAGCATGAATGCAGACCCGATCGGGGATTCGTTTGTGGGTATTATCCATCCGTATGTAGCATACGACCTTATGCGCTGCGAGGAGTGGATTGACGTACATAAGTACGCTAAGCCCGACGATATCTACAACGGGGAAATCGGCAAGATCGGCAATGTCAGATTCGTCAAGTCCACGGAGGCAAAGATATGGACCGGCACCGGCTGCCCGTCCGGCCTGGCGGTTTTTGCCACGATTATACTCGGCGCTCATGCTTACGGTCTGACGGAGATTGAGGGCGGCGGCCTGCAGCATATCGTCAAACAGCTCGGCTACGGCGACGATCCGCTCAATCAGCGTTCGTCCTGCGGCTGGAAAGCAACCGAGGTTGCAAAACGCCTGGTTGAGGAGTACATGGTGCGAATAGAGTCTTGCTCCGCATATTCGGCCACTGCGAAAGCTAACTGATAAAAGCTCAGAGGGCATTTTGCTCTCTGAGCCCGAAAGGAGATATTTATGGCAAGAACAAAAACTGTAACTCCCGAGGAGGACGTAAACCTCAAAGAGGCTGCTGTACCCGAGGAGGGCGCAACCCCCGAAGAGACCACAACCCCCGAAGAGACCACAACCACCGAAGAGGCTGCTGCGCCCGAGGAGCAGAAAGAACCCACGGAGAAAATCTTTCTCTTTAAGGACGACAGCGCTTATAAAGATGATCTGTTTGTTTCGGTCAACGGCAGGAATTTTCAGATCCAGCGCGGCGTAGAAGTTGAAGTGCCCGCCTGCGTCGCAGAGGTTATACGCAATTCCGACAGACAGAAGCAGCTGGCGGAGCGGCGCCTTGAGGAGCTGGTAGAGCAGTATATCAAAGAGAGATAAGGACACACCGGGAGGGCGCATTTTGCGCCCTCTTTTACTTTCAGGAGGTTTATATGAAAATATGCGAAGCAATAAGACAGACCGATGAGCTAAAGCCCAATCAGTATTCGGACGAGCAGAAAATAAGATGGCTTGCCGAGCTCGACGGGAAGATAGTAAAAGAACTGATAGACGCGAAAAGCGGGGAGAAATCAACGGCGTTTGAGGGCTATAATGAAGACACAGACACGACTACGGAACTGCTTGTGCCGGAGCCTTACAGCAACCTTTATGTTCTTTGGCTGATGTCAAAAATTGACTTCTTCAACGCCGAATACGACCGATACAACAATTCGGCAATGGCTTTCAACGAGGCATACGAGGGCTACTGGGGATATTACAGCAGGACGCACGCGGCTCCGGCGAGCGGAATATTTGCGAGGTGAACCGATGAGACTGCCGATTCTTAATACGGTGAGCAAAAACAGGGAAATGATGGGCGCATTCGGAGGATATCATCATGACCTTGTTATAAGTGACAATGAATTTTATGACGAAGAGAATCTTTCGTCGGACAGCTATCCTGCGTTGACCCCGAGGGGACAGCGGAAAAAGATACGCGATTTTACGCGCCTTGACGGATTTTGCGTGAACAACGGCTTGTGCTGGGTAGATAACGGCAAGGTGTTCTATAACGGCGATCAGGTCAGCGGTGATGTTGAGAAAAGCCGCAAGCAAATGCTGAGCATGGGCGCATATGTCCTTATCTGGCCGGATAAAAAGTATATAAACACTGAGAAAGTGAGCGAGGGCGTAGGCAGCCTTGAGAAAACCTTCACGACAACCGCGGCGGTGTCATTTACGCTGACGCGAGTTACCGGAGAGGATTATAATCCTACAGTCTCGGCTGCGGCGCCGGAAAAACCGGCAAACGGCGACAGCTGGCTCGATACCTCATCAAAGCCGCATACGCTCAAGATATATGCCGCTGCAACAAAGATGTGGAATGCGGTGGCGACGACATTCGTCAAGATATCTTCGGCCGGAATAGGCGAGGGATTCTCCGAATATGACGGAGTGACTATAAGCGGCTGCAAAGACGAACAGTTCAACACAAACATGATACTCTATGCCGTCAGCAAGGATTACATAATCGTGACCGGATTCATAGATGAAGTATCGAGTCAGCAGGAAGCGGTGACTGTAAAAAGAACCGTGCCGGACATGGATTTTGTGACCGAAAGCGAAAACCGCATCTGGGGATGTTCCTCCAACAAGCATGAGATATACTGCTGCAAAATAGGCGATCCGTTCAACTGGAATTGTTTTCTCGGACTGGCGAGCGACAGTTACGCCGTGACGGTCGGAACGCACGGTAAGTTCACCGGCGCGTTTACAATGCGGGGATATATTCTTTTTTTCAAAGAGGATTGCGTGCACAAGGTCTACGGCTCTAAGCCCTCAAATTTTCAGGTGACGAACGAGTCTATAAGAGGCGTCCAGAACGGCAGCGAACGGAGCCTTGCTCTATGTAACGAGACGCTATACTACAAGAGCCGAAACGGCATATGCGCCTATGACGGCGGAACTCCGGTCAATATTTCGGAGTCCTTCGGCGCGAATGCATACAGAAACGCTGTAGCGGGAGCAATCGACAACAAATATTATGTGTCAATGTCGGACGAAAACGGCAAATACAGCCTGTTCACATACGATGAGCGCACAAAAATATGGCATAAAGAGAGCGGGCTGAAAATAGATGCTTTCGCGCCGCTGGACGGGGAACTGTATTTCACGGTCGGAAACAGTCTATGGACGATGCACGGCACAACGCGATACAGCGTGACAGATCAGACATATGACGAAAAGCCGGTAGAATGGATGGCCGAGAGCGGACCTATCGGGGTATCGAGCCCGGACAACAAATATATTTCGAAGTTACAGTTCCGGCTGAGCGTCGAACGCGGGGCACAGTTCAGAGTGCAAATGCAGTATGACTCTATGGGCGATTACGAGGAAGTGCTGCACATCGATGCCGTCAACAACCGCACAATCACTATTCCGATTATAGTCAGACGCTGCGACCACATGAGAATCCGAATGCGGGGCAAGGGCAAGTTTATTTTGTACAGCATCGCCAAGGTAACTGAACAGGGGAGTGAAATCTAATGCCGACTCTAAACCTGAATCTGCCTGCCAATCTCGGCTCAGACCGAAAAACACAGAGCTATCTTTACCAGCTCAACGAACAGCTGCGGTATATACTCAACAATCTTGACGGAGACAATTTTTCGCCGGTTTATCTGAAAACGGTGGAGCAGACGCGATCAATGGCGGAGCTGGCGAGCGACGCCGTTGAGCAATTAGAAGCGGGCAGGAACATTGATTATAACGAGCTCAACGATAAAATCATCGCGCAGGCGGAAGAGATAAATCAGACATTTCACACCGAGATAGAGCAGAACAATGACAACATAATGACGACGGTGCGCGAGGAACTGAGTGCGAAGGCATCTATTGCCGAGCTCAATGCCACGCTCGAATCCTATGTGACACAGACTTCAAGGGAAATTCAGCTGAATTTCGACCAGAATTATCTCTATACAACAGAGGTTGACGGCAGACTTGAAGAATTTCAGGAGCTAATAAGAACCTATTTTCGTTTCACAGCGGACGGAATGGAGCTCGGTAAAGCAGACAGCCCGTTCAAGTCGATGTTGACAAATGAAAAACTAAGCTTCACGCAGAACGGCACGGAGATAGCCTATATCTCCAACCGCTGCCTTTATGTCACGGATGTTGAGGTTCTTAACAGACTGAGAATAGGCAATTGGGAGTTCACACCACGAAGTAACGGCAATCTGAGCTTTATATGGAGGGAATAAGAAATGGCAATAACAACTATTAAAACATATCCGAAGAATATCACAGTTGGAGTTAGCAAGATAAACGGTCTGGGTAATTTGTTGGTGGAAATGGAGGATATCAAAGACGGCAACTCATACACTCACAAAATGTACTTCATCTGCGGAGAATACAGTTATGAGAGCGGGTACTTTTCAACCAATAACTCTGTTATGGCGGAATATGCGTTCCCCATTGAGTGGGCCAATGCAATAACCAACGGGTCCAGCAGGACGGGCACCTTTAAAATGGAGACATATAAACGATTCGGCCTGATACCTACGACGCTTGTAGAGACCAACACAAGGACGGTTACATTTCTTGTGCCGGACCGCATTAAGCCTACAATGCCGGATATATCGATAGAGCGCATAGACGGCAATGTGCCGAGTGAGTGGGAGATCTATGTGCAGGACTACTCAAAATGCAGGATTACCGCAGCCGCACAAGGGGCATACAGCTCGACTATAAAGAACTATCGATTTGCCGTGAACGGAGCGGTGCTGTCCAATCAGACAGGCGGAGTGTATACCTACCCCTGCTATCTTTCGGGGTCGCTGACCTTTACCGTCACAGCGACAGACAGCAGAGGCAGAACGGTTAGCAAGACGGCGAGCATAACGGTTGAAAAATATGACAGGCCTATGATAAATGAGGTCTCGTGCTTCAGATGTACGCAGGACGGTACGGAAAACGACAAGGGCACATATGCGGCGGGAAAGGTGAACTATAGCTTCTCGGCACTGTCAGGCAAGAATACAGCGGTTTGCAAAGCAAGCTATAAGACGGAAACAATGGCAGCGTGGTCCGATGAGGTTACCATGAGCAACAATGTGCAAGCAGTGCTGTTCGGAGATCTCAGTGACAATGTATCATATAAAATCAAGTTCAAAGTGGCCGACAGCCTCGCTTCCGCGGAATATGTTTACGAGCTTTCGACGAGCTTCGTACTGATGGACTTTTTGCAAGGCGGTAAAGGCATAGCGTTCGGCAAGGTGGCGGAGCTTGCCAACACAATGGATGTTAATATGCTGCTGCTCCTTAGAAACGGACTGAAAGCAGGAGAGCAGACTTTCCCGCTGAAAGATACAGGCTGGACAGACTTGAAATTGACGGAAGGAATAACTCCGGGCGCGAATGGGCTGACGCCTCGAAGCCGCAGACTCGGAAACTCGGTCAATATCGTCGGAGATGTGCAGGGGATAACGGCGGGCGGAAAAATCATATGTACGCTGCCGAACGATCTGCGCCCGCAGTACAGGATCTTTACAATCTGCGCGGCGAACGATACCAACCTTGTTCGGTGGTCGGTATTTCCGGACGGAAGAGTGGTGCTTGACTGGTGCTTCAATCTTGAGACAAAAGCTTATAAATACAATCTGACTTCATACACGCTGAACATAAACTATCTGATCTGAGGAGGTAAAACAAATGGCATATACTACAAAAGACCTTGAAAAGCAGAAAAAGCAGCAAGGCATATCAAAGGACAAACTGTCATACGCAGTGACACAGGGCGGAAATGCGGCAGCTCTTGCCGGCGGAATAGCGAAGCAGGGATTTAACACCGCAAAACAGCTCGGTTATGGGATAGGCACTATAAAAACACTGCTCAATAAACCTAAAGACTACGAGGAATCCGAGGAGGTTAAGCGTGCCCAAGAGGAACTGAAGACTCATTATAACTCAAAGCCCGGGGACTATCAGAGCAACTATGCAGACCAGATACAGGGGCTTTTGAAAGACTATGAAAACACCAAGGATTTTCAGTATGATTTCAATGCCGATCCGCTCTATCAGCAGTATAAGGATCAGTATATTCAGCAAGGCAAGATGGCGATGCAGGACACGATGGGAAATGCCGCGGCACTTACGGGCGGTTACGGCAGTTCTTATGCTTCTACTGCCGGCAATCAGGCATACCAGTCAAGCCTCAACGATTTAAACAATGTCATTCCGTCACTGTATGACCGGGCATACGGCAAGTATCGCGACGACAAGAGCGATAAATTGCAGCATATGCAGGTGCTGCAGAATCTTGATGACGCGGACTACAAAAAATATCAGGACACACTGAGTGACTATTATAACACTCTCAATTACCTGCAGAGTCAGTCACAGTATCTCTCGGAAAGTGATTACAACCGTTACCTCAATCAGCTTGCGCAGTGGCAGTATGAGCTTGAATATTACACCGGGCGCGCAGATGCAGCACAGCAGCAGTCGAATTGGCAGAGCGAGCAGAACCGCCAGTATATGCAGGACTATGTCAATCAGCGCAACTGGCAGAATCAATTTGATTATCAGAAGGAACAGGATGCGCTTGCGCAGAATAACTGGCAGCAGCAGTTCGACTACGGCAAGGAGCAGGACGCCCTTGCGCAAAGCAACTGGCAGAAACAGTTTGATTACGGCAAGGAGCAGGACGCCCTTGCACAGAATAACTGGCAGCAGCAGTTTGATTACGGCAAGCAGCAGGATGCGCTTGCACAGAGTAACTGGCAGAAACAGTTTGACTACGGCAAGCAGCAGGATTCGAGAGACTATAATCTCAAGCAGCAGCAGTTTGAGCATGACAAATATATGGACTCTCTCCGAGCGCAGGGCTATTCAACCTCTTCATCATCCTCATCGGGCGGGAGCGGGTATAGCGGTTCGTCGAGCGGGAGCGGAGGAAAACAAACTGCTACAAAGTCAAAGGCAGCCAGTGAATTTATAGGTGCACAGCCGACTCGATATGAGTTCGGAGTTAGACCTGCATTGAAAAATCAATATGGAAGCTATGAAAATTACATAAAGACGAAGATGAGCCAGAACAAGAATCTGACCGATGAGGATATAGCAATACTCAGTCAGCATTACGGACTTTATTAAGCGGAGGAAATCATGGGAACGATTGATGAGAGAATAAAACGTGCAAATTCAAAATATAAGGCAGAGGAAACCATCGATGAAAGAATAGAGCGCGTCAACAGAGAATACGAGTGGGATTCTCGAGACAGAGAAATGCATGATTGGCTCGAATCATCGAGCCGCACTGCTCGAAATGCAAACAGCAGATTGCAGAACAGTTCCTATACAAATTGGAAACGCGACAGCGAAAGCACACGGGCGGCGGTAAATTCCGAGCTTGAAAGAGCAGACAGGATAAAATCATATCTCGAATCGCAGCGCGAACAGCTCGGAGACGAGCGCTACAATACCTTTATGTCGAGATATGCAGAATATAAAAATGCTTTGCAACAGACCTCTCAGAATCTTGACAACGAGTCAGCATATTACTCCGATACGCGTAATCCCGGCGTTATTGACAGCATGACAGAGGATGACATAAAGGAACGCTTGGAAGATATCAAGGACGAAAAAAAGGAAAACCGCGGTGTATCTCTTGCAAACCGGGTGCGGGCTCTGCTCAGTGCGGCGCAGGGTAACAAGAGCGGGTATGAGAAGTTTTCCGAAGAAGCAAAAGCAGCTAAAACCAAGTCGAATAACTTAAAAAGCGAATCTTCGGCATTGGAGACAGAGATATACAACAGGGATATATCCGAAAAACTCAGCCAGTTCGACGAGGCAACGCTCAAGGAAATACAATCTATTCCCGAACTCAAGGACAGAATAAAGCTTGAAGAGTCGGTCGGCACGAGCGGAAACAACAAAAATGTCTATGAATATAATCAGAGGCTCAAGGAAATAGAGGACAAGGTTCGAGCAAAGGGCATAAATCCCGATGAGCTTGAGAACTATTATGCGTATGAATATAACCGCCGCAAGAATGAGCAGGTACAAGATGCGGTTCGTGACTTCAGTGCAGACCATCAGGTGATTGCCAGTGTATTGAGTGTACCGGTGAATTTAACAAGCGGCGGAGCTGGCTATCTTGATGCCGCTGCTCAGCAGGTCGGAAGAAAGCTAACCGGCAGCTATGCGCCGATAGATTATAACAGGGACGCCGGAATAGCAAGCCAGCTGAGCGATACGGCACGCGGCGCGGTTATGGATGAAAACGATTGGAAACTCGGAAACTGGGATGCGTTTGACTTCCTTTATGGCACGGGAATGTCCGCGCTTGATTCAGCTGCTTCTGCCGCCGCCGGCAATCTTGTGGGCGGCTCGCTTGCAAATCTCGGTTCGGGGATAAAGACGGCAAGCAAAGTGGCCGAGGCAGTCGGCGGAGGAATACTCGGTCTTTCTGCTGCGAACTCGACAATGCGTGATATAAAAGCTCGCGGCGGCAACGATGACCAGGCGGTTATCGGTGGAGCTGTTTCCGGCATATTCGAAGGTCTCTTTGAAAAAGTCTCGATAGGCAACTTCAACAAGCTCAAAGAGGTTGACCCGAGAAGTATGCGCGATGTCGCGATGAATATACTCAAATCAACCGGAGTAAACTTTTCGGAAGAGGCCGCAACGGAAATAGCAAACATAGCTTATGACACCATAGCAAACGGCAACATATCCAATTATAAGCTCATGATAGCTGCATATGAGAAACAGGGTTTGAGCGAGGCGGAAGCGAAGAAAAAGGTTGCCGGAGATCTCGCACTGCAAGTTGTTGAAGCGGGAGCGGGCGGAGCGCTTATGGGCGCCGGCTTTGGTGTAGTGGGTTCCGGGCTCGGGTACCTCAACCACAGAAAACAGGGTACGAACATCACGGGAAAGACAGTTGCCGGTTTTGCAGGCGGAGAGCAGACGCAGATTGCACAGCGGCTTGAAAGTCTCGGCGAGAACACGCAGGACGCTGTCAAACTGTCCGCAGTGGTGCAGAAACAGGCGGAGGGTGATAAACTTACCCGCGCAGAAAAACGGCTTTTCCGGGGCTCTGAGAACGCTCAGAATGTGGCCGCTGAAATAAGAGAAAATGCCTCTGATGATACGAGACATTCTATTAAGTATGACGCAGAAAGTAAACCTTTTGTTGAGATTGACAGAAATATACTCGACGGTGTTGATGAAAAGGATTGGGTTCGCACTGTTAGAAACAATCTGAGAGAAAAATTCCCGGACGGCGTAACTGTCGGTAACAACGAGATAAAAATAAACCAGCAAAGCCGAAGAGAGCTTACATATTCTGAGTATATGAAAGCTATTAAGCGAAACGAATCTCAAAAGTATGAAGATAAGCTCAGAGCAACAGATAATGCTGATGAAATAATAAAAGCCTCCCGCGACTATGTCAACGAGGGGCTTGCACACGAGCGTTCTGATAATATCTCCGATTTTGCAAGGGGAAATGTCAATCTGCGTATTGACGGCAGGGACTATAATGCAGAAGTGGTTGTCGGAACTAAGAAAAACGGCGATATGTTACTTTATGATGTGCTGAATCTGAAACCGACGAGCATAAATGAAAAAATGTCGAATGCAGGATATCAGACAGGCAATCAAAAAGAAAGTCGTCCGACAGACACTGCATTCGACAGCAACAATATATCACAGAAAAAAAGTTATGTCAACCCTGTTTCCGCAAATGTTGACGGACAGAGCGTAACAATCAACGGCATAGACCGCATTGAAAATGACGGAAACCGGGCGCAGATGTATGTCAGAACGCAGGACGGGGACAGCGTTGCGCTGAGCGATGTGCGGTTTGACAGCCACGAGACCGAAGCTCTTTACAATGTCGCACAGGGCTTTGACAGCACCGACACGGCACGGGCCTTTATTTCAGGATATAAGCAGGGCGATTCGGCAAGCGAATATATGAATGCGTTTCTTGACTTCCGCCGCGCCGGTCAGCTCGGGCAGGACTTTGACAGCGTTTTGCAGTCGAATGCAAACAAATACGCAGGGCTTGAGGAAAGTCAGCTCAGACAGGCATATTATGCCGGCGTTAATGAAAAAAATAATGCGCCGAAGCATTACAGCGCGAAAGAGGAAAAGAGGGCAGAAAAGAACGGCGGTCTGCTGAGAAACTATACAAAAAAGCTCAACGCGGAGCAGGCGGGCTCGGTATATGTTCTTGAGGCTCTTGCAAAAAAATACGGCTTTGTCGTTGAAGTGTGCGATACGCTTGCAGACGGAATGGCGAACGGTGAGTACGATCCCAAGACCGGCAGAATAAAAATCGCGCTCGACGCTGAGGAAAACGCTTATCTCAGAACCGCCGGACATGAACTGTATCATTATATCGAGGACTGGAACTCAACGGCCGCAGGCGAGCTGCGCGAATATGTCATAGACAAGCTCAAAGAAAGCGAAAACTATGACTATGAGGGCAGAGTAAAAGAGCTGCAGAAGCTTTACGAAGGTTTCGGAAAAGCGGACATAGAGGCGGAAATCGTTGCCGAGAGCATGTTCGATGTATTCGACGAGAAAACTATCAGAGAGCTTGTCAATGAGAACAGACCTCTTGCCGTGAAAATCCAGAGCTGGATAAGGGGCTTCCTTGAAAGCATAGAAAAAGCCCTGACTGCTCTCGGACTGAAAAGCCCGGAGGTCAGAGCGCTTGAAGGGGATACGGAGGCGCTGGAAAAAATCAGCGGCATGTTCAAATCAGCTCTTGAGGGCGCAAAGGAAAATAAGAGCGAAAGGAGTGAAAAAAGCTATTCTCTTAAAAATAAGTCGGAAGAAAAAACATGGTATGACTATTCGGTATCTTTTGAGCAGCAGATAGAGGATTTTGAAAAAGGAAAACTGCCGAAGTACGATACCTTGATAGTATGCCCCACTCCCGAAAAAATGCAAAATGTCGGCTTTAATCCGTTGCCAATGACCTACGCCACAGGACACCTGAAAACAGTATTGCAGGGAGGCAAGGCGGATCATGATTTCGGAAAGGCGGTGCTCAAGCAAATACCGGAAGCAATCAAAAATCCCGTTGCGGTTATTGCCTCAAAAAGTCACAGTGACACAAGTACGGTCGCGATACTTGACATGCAATACAACGGAAAATCAATCGTATGTGCGGTTGTTATCGATGGCTACGGACGGCAAAATAATAAAATAATAGACAGCAACGCCATAACAAGTATACACACACGAGAAAATGCAGTCAAAGGTCTTTTGAACGACGCCATTGAAAACGAGAGTGCCGGAAATGTCGCAGTGTACTACATAGACGCAAAAAAAGCCACCGGCTTACTCCAGAAGGCTGGGCTACAATTGCCCAGTGTCCTGTTTCGCACCGATGGCTACATACATAGTATACGCGATTCCGATTCAAGTGTCAAGCCAAAATTTGAAAATGTAACAAAAAGCCAGCAGTTCAAGCGTTGGTTCGGTGACTGGGAGAAGGAGCCGAATACTGCGAGCAAGATTGTCAACGAGGACGGAACACCGAGGATAATTTATCATCAAACTGCGGCTGAGTTCAATGTGTTCAGCAATGCAAATCCGCTTGCCGGACGCAATGACAGTGAAACGCCGAACGGATTTTTTGCAAAGGACAATGATGCGGATATCGGAGTTGGCGGAAACAAACAGATGGCATTGTACGGTGACATGAAAAAGCCACTCCACTTCAAGGACCGTGCAGAAGCGAAAGCGTGGTACTCGGAGCACATAGACGGGTATAAGGGACTCACAGAAAAGCTTAACAAACTCGACGAAGAATACCAGTCGAAATACGATGCTCAAGAAACGGCCAACGACGAATACTATGAGCAGAACTATGAAGCTTATGTTGCCGATGATGCGGAAGTCACCCAAAAAATCCTTGAAAATGAGGATAAGCTCGACGATATTCTTGAACAATGGAAAGAGACTACCGACACTATACGAGGAGAGCTTCGGGAGCTGCTGAACAGTTATTTCATAGAAAATGACAGCGGCTATGACGGAATAATTCTCGATTTTGACTTTGAAGGCAGGTCAAAAGGAGGAAAAGTAAAAAGCTATATATTCTTCAAGAATACGCAACTTAAATCCGCAACAGATAATATCGGTCTTTTTGACAGAAGAAATCCTGATATTCGTTATTCTCTCAAGAGCACTTCTTCCATAGAGGAACAGAACAAGAAGCTCATGCAGGAGAACAAAGCTCTGCGCGAATACAAGCGAGAGCTCGAGTGGCGCCTCGGAATAAACAGGAAAGAGCTTGATGAGCGGGCAATACGCAGACTTTCAAAAAAAGTGCTCAAGGAATACAGCAGCAAGTATAATGCCGAAACGCTGACGCAAAATCTCAAGAATATCTTTGAAGCACTGGCCAATATGGACAACGACATAACTTATGATGAAGTTATTGCGAGGACTGCGGAGGTTGCCAAGGCGGTGCTCGAAGAGAGCGCAGTGCTGAATACAGATATGTCCGAACAGTACAGTGCGCTGCGTGAATATGCCAAGGGCACGAAAATAAAACTCAGCGAGCAGCAGAAAAAAGAGATTGCCTACTATTACGGGAGCTATGATAAGTTCAGAAGGAAGAACTTCGGAAAGATAAGGCTTTCAGAGGAAGGCAGTACGCTTGATTCTCTTTGGGGCGAGATGTCCGAACTTTGGCCGGAGTTCTTTGAGCCGGACACGCACGAGCTTGAGCAGGTACAGACGCTCGTAAATGCACTCGAAACCATAAAGCCGTTCTATGAGAATCCGTTCTACGATGGTTCTTTCGGCATGGATATAGACACGGCGAGCTATGACCTTGCAATGCGCCTGTATGAAGAGTATTACGACATTCCGGAGCTCAAGACGCTGCGGCAGAAGATTGAGAAAGAATACCGCGACAGATACGACAAGCGCGTTGAAAAAATCAAGGAACAGGAAGCTGCTAAGCGTCATAAGCTTTCGGAGGAACTCATAAAGCAAAAGGCGCTCTATGAACAACGCACATTCGAGGATCGCCGCGAATGGCTGCGTAAAGATGCTATGGCAAAGAGTAAACGGAGTATCGAGAGAAGTGCAAAGACTCTTAACAGGTTCCTGCAGAACCCGAACAAGACTCAGCATGTGCCCGAAGCTTTGCGCTCGGCTCTCGGAGAGTTCCTGGTATCTCTCGATGTCTACGGGAACAGTCAGTCGAAGGACGCGTTTGAGTGGCGCAAATCTATGTCGGAGCTGCAGGGAGAATTGCGCAAAATGCAGCAGGGAAATGACCCTCAGTATCAGCAGTTCCTGGCAGACCTCGACCCGGATCTTATGCCGATGATGACAACGCTGCTTGAAGTGTATAAGGGCAGTTCCATAAAGGATATGGATGCGCAGGGGCTTGCCGAGCTTGAAACTGTTATGCAGCAGATAAAGGGCGGAATAACGAGAGCCAACGAATTGCTTGCAAACAGCCGCTATGGAACGGTCCAGGCAATTGCCGACGCGAGCGTGCATGAGATGGACAGCCGTAAGAGTTTCAAGGACAAAGTAAAGGTTGGATATAAGCAGCTGAATGTAAATATGCTTGACTCGTTCAGCTTCTTCCATCAGCTCGGACCGGCAGCAGAGACCGTTTTCAAATCCATTCGTTCCGGTTTCGATGAGCGGGTGGAAATGATAGACAATGCGAATGAGTTCATGCAGTCGATAGTCAGCCAAAAAGACATACAGGATTGGGAACGCTCAAAGCATACCTTTAAGGTCGAGGGCGGGGAACTTACGCTGACGGTATCACAGATTATGGAACTGTATAATCTCTCAAAACGAGAGCAGGCACGGGATCATCTTCTGCTCGGCGGAATCCGTCCTTTGGACACTTCGAGACAGGAGACAAAGGCGCGAATCAAGGAACAGTTCGGAAAGGGCGAAGAAACATATGCAAAGGCCGTGCAAATAACAGTGGAAGACCTTGGAAAGATAATCGACTCTCTGACTCCGAAGCAGAAGCAGGTTGCAGAGAAAATGCAGGGCTTTTTGAGCGGGAATGTGGCTGATTGGGGCAACAAAGCGTCAATGACACTGTACGGCTATAGAAAGTTCACCGAAGAGCATTACTGGCCGATACAGGTCAACAAAAACTCCGTGCGAACGATGAACGCCGAAGACGGAACGGTTCAGACGCAAACTAACTTTTACAAGCTTGTCAACATCGGCGCTACAAAGAGCGTTCAGCGAAATGCAAGTAACGGACTGTTTATCAAGGGCGCTTTCGATACCTTTACAAAGCACATAACCGAAATGAGCGCATATTCAGCGTATGCCGTGCCCATTACAGATGCAATGAAGTGGTATAATGCCCTGAGCTTCGAGGAAAAGGACGACGGATATATAGCAATATCCGGCACAAAACAGTCTATTGAACGAGCGTTCGGCAACGACGGAAAGGCATATTTTGAAAAGTTTATACTTGATCTGAACGGCAGCTCGGACAGCAAAAATGCAGGGGGAGCGGGCGAGGAGACACTGATACGAAACTTCAAGGTAGCCGCCGTCGGAGCAAATATGCGAGTTGCTATCCAACAGCCCACGGCATATTTGAGAGCAGCTGCTGTTATGGATCCTAAATATCTGCTCAAAGGACTTTTGTCGAAGCCCGCGAGCAAAGAGGCAATAGACAATTGCCCGATTGCAAAATGGAAAAGCTGGGGATTCTACGAGACAAGTATGGGCATAACGATGAAGCAGCTTATTACAGGACAGCAGACGGTCGTCGATAAGATCCGCGAAAAGTCTATGTGGTTGGCCGGAGTCGGCGATGAACTGACATGGGGAACACTGTGGAATGCGTGCAAGGCGGAAGTCCAAGACAAAACAGACCTTAAAGAGGGAACCACAGAGTTTACACAGGCGGTCTCAGACAGGCTCAGTGAAGTCGTTGACAAAACACAGGTTGTTGATTCCTTGCTGCATCGAAGCCAATTTATGCGCAGCACGAGCTCGTTCTCGAAGATGCTCAGCGCCTTTAAGGCTGAGCCTACGAAGTCGTACAATATGCTCCGCAATGCATTGGTTGATTACAACAATGCGGAGCCCGGTCTAAAAAAGACAATGGCAAAAAAAATAGCACGCATTGCTGCGGTACATATCGCAACAAGTATCTTGACTGCCGGGATAGCCTCTATAGCGGATGCGTTCCGCCACGATGACGATGAGAAGAAATGGCTCGAACTTTATCTTGAGGCATTCGGAGGCAATCTGCTTGACGGAATAAATCCGTTTTCAGCTGTGCCGTATATCAGTGATATCATTTCGATTTTGTCCGGGTACTCTGCAAGCCGCATGGACATCGAGGGCATTGAAGAACTGATTCAGTCCTGCGAATCATGGCAGAAGGTGTTCAGCGGCGAGAAGAAGCCGGACGTCTGGAAGCTGATGATGAGCAGCGCGAAAGGAATTTCAAAGGTCACCGGTTTGCCGATATCAAACACAATGCGAACTTTTGAGAGTCTGTATAATTTCTTCTCGCCCGACAACCTCGGCAGGGAGGCGAGCTCCACGGAATACAGAAAGTTATACAATTCGATTGCTGAGGGAAAATATCAGAAGCAGTATGATAAGCTCATCAAAAAAGGCTATACTCCGCAACAGCTTGAAAACGGCGTGAAGAACAATCTGATAAAATCCGAACCCAGAATTGCTCAGGCAGCGCAGGCGCGGGAGCGTGGAAATGTCTCGGAATATAAAAGAATATATGAAGAGCTGGTTTCTGAAGGATATCCTCCGAATGCGGTCATAAAAGCCATAAATAACTATATGACAATGCAGACGGCCGCGGCGCAGGCGAAAAGCAACGGAGACGACAGTGCACTCAGCGGCAAGCTCGAAGCTTTGCTCGAGAGCGGGTACGATGAAGATGAAGTGAACAGGATGATAGATGAGATTGTTGCAGAGCTTGATCCCGAAGCAGAACAGAAGGCGGCCGAGGAGAAAAAACTTTATGAGTATAAGGATCTGCAGAAGGCAGTGCAAAACTCCGACATCACATCTGCAAGCGAGATTGTCAAATATTTGCGAGAAAACGGCAAAGAGGATAAGACAATCCGCCAGGCATTGACAAAAGACCTCAAATCCGAGTATCAAGAAATGTACAAAAACAATGATGCAGAGGGAATGCGAAAAATGCGTCAGTTGCTTTATGAGCTGAACATAGGATATGACGATAAGACATTTCAGCGTTGGATACAAGATTTGTCAAAATGACAGCGAGGCGGGGAGAAATACTCTCCGCCTTTTGCTATACTTAAAACAGAGGTGAGACTGAATGGAGCATGTAGAGCACAGGATAAAGCTTGATCTTATGAAAGCCGGATTGCAGGGTCAGGTAATTGTGAAAAAGGCTGACTCGGACAGTCGAAAAATAAATATTTTCTTATCGTCGGCCGCAGGCCCGTACAATATGAAAGATATAACATCGGCAATTCTTCGGGCGGAAAAGCCGGACGGGAAAGTGATGTTCAATAGCTGTACCGTTTGCGAGGATAGGCTTGAGTACATTATCACAACACAGACTGTCGCTGCGACAGGTACGGTGACATGTGAAATAACCTTAATGAGTAGTACCGGACAGGTGCTTGTAACGCCGCAATTTGAGATTATAGTTGCGGATATCATCTATTCCGACACTGAGATAGAATCAACAAATGAATACACCGCGCTGGAAGAAGCTATAAAAAAGGCAGCTGCGCTGAAAGACGGAACGACATTTACGCCCAGCGTCAGCGACGAAGGGGTTCTTTCATGGTCGAACTCGGACGGCAAGGAAAATCCCGCGGCGGTTAATATAAAAGGACCGAAGGGCGATAAGGGTGACCCAGGTAAGGATGGTGCTGACGGAAGCACGGGCGCGGCGGGTGCTGATGGTGTAACACCAACAATCGGAGAAAACGGGAATTGGTATCTGGGCGAAACGGATACGGGCAAGCCGTCTCGTGGAGAAAAAGGTGATACAGGGTCAGAACTTTTTATTGTTAATGTGCAGGCGCAAAGCGGGGCAGATGCACATACGATTACTTCCCACGATAAGACTTACACGCAGATAGATGAGGCTTGCAAGGCGGGCAAGCAAGTTTGGATGGCTTTCACGATTACGGATGAGAATACCACATATTTAATTCCTCTTGTGTCTGCTACAGAAACCGATTATGAGTTTTCAATGTTTCTCGGTGTAGTTTTTACTGTATATGTTGACAGTACAGATACGTGGGACTGCTATGTGGGAGAACTTGAAGCAGACATTATTAAAGCCAAGATATCTGCCGACACTTCTGCGGAGTCGCAGAGTTTACAGACAATTCTTAACTATATGGTCTATCCTGCGGTTGAGAAAGCCCACGAGCATAGTAATAAGTCCGTACTTGATGGTCTTTCCGACTCTAATGGAGTTCTTTATTATAATAACAAACCCATAATCGCTCAAAAAATCTCTGAGGGTCCATATATAACCCTTGCCGACAATACCGAGTACCGTCTTACAGATGTCACGACCTTAAAGCTAAGCTATCCGGTAGGTGATTTCGAATCTTGGATGCGCCTGACCTTTGCCGAGAGCGGCAATATCACCGTCACTCTGCCTG
>OCHG01000268.1_pt1 | contig 57817 bp, 52 predicted proteins | sample 1538801 | NCBI WGS metagenome assembly OCHG01 (sample SAMN04571727, study PRJEB22368) | human gut metagenome | biome: human gut; material: stool | host: Homo sapiens | place: Luxembourg | collected 2012-09-20 | reverse complement strand
GCTCTGCTCTGCTCTGCTCTGCTCTGCTCTGCTCTGCTCTGCTCTGCTCTGCTCTCAAAATTGTCGCTCCTTTTCTTATTCATTTCAACTCCTTATTTTCCAAGACGACTTTTTACTAAATTCACGCCAGATTTCAGCATGTCCACATTCGTCAGCATTGCATAAATTGCTGTGATGCAGAGTGCAACAAACTGGATTATCTTATTCCCGCAGTAGTATGTTCCAATCAGCATGCCACCAATGAGAACACTACCGACAATAATTGGCTTCCGAATCTTCATATGTACGGTCTTGTTTACATCAATATAACGAATGACAAACATCGAAAGGAATGCAACCAATGTGGAAACAGAAGCTGCAAACACCTGAATCTTGTTAATTAAAATCAGGTCTACTGTAATATTGATAATTGCCGCTGAAATAGAGGTATAAGCTATCTTCTTTGCATTTTTTTGAGCCACATAAACGCAACTATATAATCCAACCAATACCCGGAAAAGCATCGCATACATCAAAATCAAGATTTGATTATACGCAGCATCATACTTTGTATTAATCAGTATCGGAAATATAAACGGCATGCATGCAACAATACCGAAGCATGCCGCTGCAAACAGCTTAAAGAGTGATGTCATCGTTTCTGTTAAAAACTCATCTCTATCTTCGTCGCCGTAGTGCAAAGATACTGTCTCAGTCCAGGACAAATTCAAAATATTATAGAAGTTAATAAATACATTAGGGAACTTATTTGCTATAGAATAAATACCATTAGCCGCAGTTCCTAAAAAGTGTGCAATTATTGTTCTGTCTGATGCATTTACAACCCACCAAGCCAAGTTGTTCGGAATCAGTGGGATAGAATAAGTACTGACTCTTTTGAATACTTTTGGCTGAATACGCTTAACAGAAAAATATTCCCATGCCTTAGACGCAACCACCAAGTATAACAGAGTCAGAAATTGCGCAACCAGGGTGGACATAAACAGTCCTTGAAGCCCCATTTTCAAAAAGACCAACGCAATTACATTTAAAACAGTTGTTGCTGAAGCTGATATAAATGAAGCAATTGTGTATTTGACACTATATCCCAATCCTCTAACAAATTGAAGGAACAATGCCGTGTAGACATGCAACACTACATACAACAACAAAAAGTATGCATTTTCAATTTTCAAAAATGGCTCTACGCAAATGAAAAGAATGATATAAACAATGCTTTGTACTGTACTAGACAGCAACAATGTAGAAAACAGCTTTCCCTGTTCTTCTTTGTTTCCACGGTGATCCAGCATAAATCGAAATAATCCCTGATCCAGCTGCCAGTTTACCAATGGAAGTAATAATGTTGAATATGTTACTAATAAATCAAACGTGCCATACTCTTCCGTTGACAAAATTGCCGTATATAAAGGAAGAAGGAAAAAACTGATGCACTGTGTGCACAGCTTTCCCACTGTAAGTATGGCCGTATTTTTTGCTAATTCTGTTTTACGACTCATTAGTTAGTGTCTCCTATAACAAGTTCTGCCTTAATATAGTTACGCAATATCAAGGCAGAACTAACTTATTTTAATATTCTGTCAATGTAATCCAGTGACTTTTTACGTTCATTATTCAATAGTGAATTCACTGCATTCCATTCAATTTCTGGTATAAGCGTTTCATTTTCAGTTTTTCCTTTTACAAGCCCGCATTTATGCAACTTAAAAATGTCAAGAATATTAAGAACCCTGTCTTTTCTTTCAATTTCCGTTTCCACATAAAAAGGCGTGTTCAAAATAATGGAAAAAGCTGTAGCATGAAACGAATTCGTTACAACACATTTTGCACCTGCGATCCATTGTAAGAATTCTGCTGGACCGACAGCTCCAATGTGCTTCACATCACGATATTTAAACCATGTTTCCTGATCCCACAGCATTAAGAGCTCATACCCTGTTTCTTTGCTTAGTTTTTTTGCAAATCTCAATGCTGGTTCAGCTGTTTTACTATATCCCATCTTAAAGAAAAGGATATAATCTTTTTTTACTGGCTTTGCAGCTAATTGCATCCAGCTATTTTTCGGTGTAAGAAAAACTGGATCTAACACAACTTCTATGTTTTTTTCTTTCATTCTCTGTTCAAGAGCCGTTTTTGACGCGCTTTCTCGCACAGAAATATGTCTAAATTCTTGGAGGCACTGAATCATCTTATTTGATTCTTTCAATGAAAAATCTGCACCACCTGTACTTGCCGCATAAGCCGCCTTTTTTACAGAAGCATCAATTTCTAGTAAAAAGTAATGCATATCGTGTTCAGTAAGATTATAATTCCAAACCTGATCTGAACCTACAATAATTTCATCAAAGGAATTGCAAATACTTTGAAAGTCGTCTTCATTCTGACACTGTTTTGAGCAAACTGTGTTTTCTACTCTGAAAGCCTGGAATTTTGAATTACGTTTAATTTTATCCGGAATCCGGAGTGCACTTTTAATAATTGCTTTTGGATGCTTATTTTTGAATGGACTGATTGAGTAATCTTTACGAATAAACTCCGGCTCATAGTCTATCAGCTCGCATTCCATATTTCCACGTTCTACAATCGTTTTTTGCAATGATACAGCCTGCAGCAATGCTCCAAAATTGTTTGCAGAATGAAAAGTCAATATACCAACCCTGTTCATACGATTGCACCTGCAAATTCTTTTTCACATTTATCCAACACAGCCGCAATTACCTGATCCATGTCGTAATACTTATACTCGCCAAGTCGACCTCCAAAAATCACCTTGTTTTCTGCGTCTGCCAGCTTCTTATACTCAGAATAAAGCAAGCCATTCTTAGCATCATTAACTGGATAATACGGTTCATCTCCCGGTTTCCACTCACTACTATACTCACGGCTGATGATAGTTTTCGGCAGATCATTGCCGTTTTCATCTTTACCGAATTCAAACCATTTGTGTTCAATGATACGGGTCCACGGAGTTTTACGGTCGGTATAGTTCACTGCAGCATTTCCCTGGAAGTTTGGCTTATCCAAAATTTCCGTTTCAAAGCGAACAGAACGGTATTCCAGCGTACCCAGCTTATAATCAAAATAAGCATCAATCGGTCCAGTGTATACAACCTTGTCAGCCAATGCATCCAACTCAGCCTTGTTCTCCAGATAGTCTGTGTTCAAACGAACCTCAATGCCATCCAGCAGATTTGCAATCATCTTGGTATAGCCGCCAACAGGAATACCCTGATAAAGTGCATTGAAATAGTTGTTATCAAAAGTCAGACGAACTGGAAGGCGCTTAATAATAAAAGACGGCAACTCTTTACAATCGCGCCCCCACTGCTTTTCAGTGTAACCCTTGATAAGTTTCTCGTAGATATCGCGACCGACAAGAGAAATGGCCTGTTCTTCAAGATTCTGCGGCTCGCCAGTAATCTCCTTGCGCTGTTCCTCGATCTTGGCGGAAGCCTCCTCCGGAGTCACAACACCCCACATCTTGTTAAAGGTGTACATATTGAATGGAAGGGAGTACAATTCTCCTTTATAATTAGCAACAGGTGAGTTGGTAAAACGATTAAACTCAGCAAACTGTGTAATATAATTCCAGACCTTCTTATTGTTGGTATGGAAAATATGAGCACCGTACTTATGAATGTTGATGCCCTCAACATTCTCCGTATAAATATTACCTGCAATGTTCGGACGCTTATCTACTACTAAAACAGATTTTCCATGAGCCTTGGCTTCATGTGCAAAAATGGCTCCGTAAAGACCAGAGCCGACTACTAAGTAATCATACGTATTTTTCATCCCTTGTTCTTCCCTTCTTTACCACATTAATATAAAACGCCAATGATGCTGCAACGCATATTATATAAAAATGGAATGTACGATCATAAATCATATTACCCGTCAGTCCGTAAATTAAACAAAAAATTTGAATTGCAAATGAAGTCACTAAAACTGGTCGATATGCGTTGTATTCCTCATCATAATTCAATAGCTGAATGTTCTTAAATGTAATTATAACCGAACTCACTGCAGAGATAACAAAAATTGAAAATCCAATTATTCCGGTTTCGGCCAACAACTCCAAATATATATTATGACACCCTGTCGTTGCATCTACTATTGAAGATGCCAAACTTGAGTAGCGAATTCCAAACCAGCCAATTCCCATTATTGGATGTTCCAAAAAAGTTTTCCATGCATATGTCCACATTGAAATTCGAGTCAGACTTGATGAATCCGTTCCAACATTTTGAATCTTTAAAAGTGTATCTCCCAATTGCGGAATCATTTCAGTAATAACTGGCCCAACAATTAATAAAATCACCACCACGAGCATCAATCTAAATGTTTTTTGAAAAACTTTTGCCGGATTAATTGCATAATAAGTCAGAATTACTGCTGCAATTCCAAACATCAAATGTGCTCTTTTTGTTGTAAGAAGTAATGCTCCTATTGAAATTACTGCTAAAATAGCTATAATCCTTTTTTTCTTTTTTTCTACATCAGATAGCAGGCTTGCTATTAAAGCAAGACAAACTATCGTAATATATGTACCATTTTGTGAATAGTGATCCGCAATGCCTGCTCTATATCCATATGCGCCATAATATGTTCCCGGTTGGTATGCTTTATAGGTCAACCCTATAAATTTTTCATATAAACCATTATTCAAAAAAAACAGCCATGTAAAAAGCACATTGAAGCACCCAACTAGAACTATTAATTGAGGAATATTTTTTATCCACTGTTCACTATACATCCCCACAAATACTATTGAAAGACATAAAACAATTCTTAAAGTGTTCAAATGTGTTCCCGCGGCAAGTTCCTTATTGTTAACAAGAACAACAGCAATATATAATATCCACAATAAGTAAATGGCCTGTTTCTTAATCTTTCTATTTAAATATACAAAAGCTCCTAATGACGACAGCCCAAGAACTGTAAACCTAATATCAGAGATTAAAACCTTTGATAACAAAGCCCAGTAGTTTGCTTCTATAAGAATTAAAATCACTGTAAACTCTGCCAATGTATTTCTACTAATTTTCAAGTTCACTGTTGTTCACCACCTCACCATCTTTTCAGGTTATATAAAGGAATAATAAATCCTGTTTTATACATTAATAATTTTAGCTTGTATTTGCCTTTTATATGACTTAAGTTCAATGCTTCAGTCCAAACACTACTTTGCATTAGTTTTCGGATGGATTTCATTTTTTCCTGCATCGTCAAATTCAGTTCTTCCGCAAGATAATATTTAAAAACAATCTGCTTTAATTTTATGAACAGCCAATCTCTATATGCATTGCAAATTTCTTCTTCATCTACTCTGCCAATAATAGGCGTTATTTTCTTTATTGCCTTTGTAATAGTTTTTTCTATACTAGAACTAAATTTGTTCATCACACTATATTCATTCTGAATATAATAATACCAATAATCATCTACAATACAGATTCTTGCATTCTCAATTAATTTAAGCGCCCAGAGTGTATCTTCCGCAATTGAAAGTTCCTTATCAAAAGGGATTTTCAATGCCGTTTCTTTTCTAATCAAATGTGCCCAGCATCCCTCAAAATTAAACATCCATCCATCTTGGTTTCTTCCCCAGCTGCCGCAATTTTTCTTAAATATATGTTTTGCGTACTCTTGACGTAATTCCTCATCATCCAAACATAGCATTCTCCCTGTTCCGGGGTTTACTATAACGTCCATATTTTTAGCGTCACTTCTGTTAGTCTGCAGGATTCTTCCAATTGCCACATCACTATTTGTTTCAGTTATTGTTTGATATGCACTTTCCAGCGCATTGGAAGTAAACAAATCATCCGCATCGGCAAATAGCACATAATTTCCATTTGCCTTTTTTACTCCATAATTTCTAGCTTCGGAAACGCCTTCATTACATTTATGATAAACACTAATCTTTTTGTCTTTAACTGCAAGATCATCTAAGCACTCGGCTATAGCAATCTTGCTGCCATCATCGACAATAATAATCTCATAATCCGTAAAAGTTTGAGTCTTTATGCTTTCCAGACAGCTCTTAACATCCTGTATTTCGGTATTATATACAGGTATAATAACACTAATTTCCATATTTTATTTCCTTAAGTCATTTTCAAACAACCTTTTATTAAGGTATGGACGCGATGCATGCAATCCAACTATCTTAGCTGGTGCCCCCGCAACCGTTACACCGTTTTCTGTTACAGATTTATTCACGACTGAATTTGCCCCAATTATAACATCATTTGCAACTTGGATTTCTCCAAACACCTTAGCTCCTGTACATATGTATACATTGTCCCCAATAGTCGGTACCCCCCCCCTTGAATCTCCAATATTTACGCCTTCTTGAATTCTACAATTTTTACCGATTCGTGCTCTTCCATTAACCGTAATCGTACCCCAGTGAGATATATAAAGTCCTTCCCTAAATGTATTAATAGGTATTGAAAATCCAAGCCTTACGCTACTCCGATGAAAACGGAATCTAATCCACTCTTTGTATATTTTCCAAAACAAGCCATTCTTACAATTAGTAATGTACTCTCTCTTGCGAAGCAACCGCTCCCAGCGCCACACATCATCTGTTCCCAATCGAGGTCTTTTAACATTGTCTGGAATTCCTAATGCTAATTTGTCCTGTTCTAAATAGTATTTATAATCTTGCAAAGACTGTATCATTTTGTTCTCCCATCGCCATTCCTATTTGCTCGCAATGATTTGTTCGTCCGTTGTACCATAGTAAGAATTTATTGTTTTCTTCATCAAGTACAATTGAAGGTTTATACACTGCATGACTATCCCACTTTCCTCGTTCTGGACTAAGAATTGGGTTACTTTTTGAATAGATCCAATTTGAAATTCCATCATCGGAATATGCAAGACAAATTCTGGCTACATTAATATTTTGATATGCTATGTAAGCCATGCAATACCGTCCATCCTTCATCCTAACCACATCGCAGGCTCCTACTTTGGCTTTCTGATATAAAAAATCAGCATTTGATGACATGACTGGTATTGGGTTTTTCTTCCAATGTATTCCATCGGTGCTTTCTGCATAGGCAATCACATCCGGTTCATAGCTTTCTCCTGCTGCATACCACATTTTAAACATATTACTGCAGTCATCATACATCACACACGGGTTCATGACAGATTTCTTTTCAAATTCCAGTTCAGGTTTAATAACTGGATTGATTTCATATCTGTCGTACTTTCTCCCGTCTGCACTTGTCGCAAGCCCAATGTAACTTTTACCCTCGCTTTGACCTGTATACCATAAATACCAACGACTATTCCGATGCAAAAAACACGCGCGATTCACATCTTTTTCCCATTCGCTAGTTGGTATTCCAGTTATCGCCACACCTATCTTTTTCCATAAAGTACCTTCAATAGACTCATAAAGCTCAACTGATTTAGTACGCCGATTTGAAACACCCATCATATACTTTCCATTAATTCGTCGAACAAATGGGTCAAATAAGCTCCCACCGTGTTCATCACTTAGCACGGGATTGTTCTCAAACTTATTCCAGCCTATTCCCGTTCCATCAAAATCGTACGCATGCTTTTGATTTATAGTTCTCGTTATTTTTTTTTCAATTCGACTTAATAAATCATTGTGCATTTTATTTGTCCTCAGCAATTTGTCTAATCACATGAATATAATTTTGAGTAAAATGTTCAACTGTGAAATTATTATCAAATATCTCTCGATTACACTTGCCTAGTTTTTCGATATCTAATTTATTCATTTTCTTCAAATGGTTAATAGATTTAATAGCATCTTCAACCGTATCATAAAAAGATAAGCCACTATTTTCAAATTTTTTGAAATATTTATTACCGCCTGTGTTGCTCAATACCACAGGAACTCCCAGTGAAAGTACTTCAAGCAAAACCAAGTCAAAATAAGTTTCATGATTGGGAAGAACAAAAACATCTGAAGCTGCAATTAAAGAATGCGGATCATTCGTCCAACCCACCTCAATCCAGTGTGAATTATCCAATCCTTTCATCGGTTCCTCTTTGCCAGCAATCAAAAAATATGTATTCTGGTTATTGAGAAGTTTTTCTCCCATCTTCTTTAAATCTGCATAACCCTTAATTTCATTATGTCTTCCAACATAAGAAACCACAAACGCATCTTCCGGTATATGATATTTTTTTCTATATTCGGCTCTCGTAATTCTTGCACTGCATCCAACTATACCCGTTGGTAAATACAAGATTTTCTTATTTTTTCGAATGGAAGCATACTCGTTCCAAGTATGATAATAAGGCTCTTCAGCCTCCTCACAAGGAAAAACAACATAATCTGCACGTTTAAATGCAAATTCATCCATTTCAATTAATCGATCAATCGGTCTTTTCAGTAACCGGTAATCTATCGGATTCAACTTTCCAATTCGTTCCTGATTATACACACACGGAGAATGTGAGGTTAAAATCACTTTTCCGGTATAGGTTTCCAGAAATTCTCTATTACGATACATATCCTCTGTCCAATGAAAGTGTATCATATCGTATTCTTTCATTGTGCTATCTACAGGTGTTTTCTTTTTTAATAATTGTGTGTCTTTTAAAGCTCTCCGCAACTCGAGAATTCGCTTTGGCATTTTCTTTTTAAGCCCAGTGTTTTCTTCGAGTGTCATAGAGCCATTATTATAAAAGTCTATCTCCAATTCACTATCTTTATAATTAAAATCCTTCAACCCATTCCGAAGATTGTAAAGATATCCAGCTGGTCCTCCAGATGGTTTGAGTTTCCTTTCCGGAAAATAAATTAAAAGCTTCTTCATTTCCTTACCTTTCTTATTGCCAAATTACAACTTCTGCACGGCATTTTTGTCCAAACAATTTGTGTGTTCTTTCTACTGCATCTAAAAGTTTCATCGCTTCATCAAAGCTTCCGCCATTATTCAGCATCCAATTAGCAGTTTTCCCCGAAAATTTTATTCCATTTTTCTTTCCAATTGGCAGATATTTATACAGTTGCATTATCGCTTTATTAGACTCGCAAAATACCGTTCCAAAATTTGGTGCACTGTTATCTTGCTTCTTTTTACATAATTCTAAACGTTCTTTTCTTAGGGCCTCACTAGTTTCTAAGGATGTCTTATTAAATTTGAATCTAACAGCCAATACGATTGCATCACTATGCTGAAAATTTGACATTCTATAAGAGAATTTACAATCTACTTTCTCCATCCAGTAAACCTGTCCCCTGCAGAATACTTTAACACTCTCAATATAGTCACTGATGCACTTATTAAAACTCTTTCCTCGTCCCGCATTCATGACTACAGCACCACCAACTAATCCCGGGACAGAGTACAAATACTCTATACCACCATATCCATCAGCGTTGATTGTCTTAATTAATTTCTGTAATCTGACAGAAGCTCCTACAATATAAGTACCATTTCCTTTATCTTCAATTGTCGAGCTGAATTCTCTAAGATTTACAACACTATCAAACACACGCGTATTGATAATAATGTTTGACCCACCCCCTATAAAGTACTGAGGATGCTTGTCTTGAATCAAATTTATGAGTTCATCTTCTGTTTCAGGAGTGTATAATTTGCTGGCCGTGCCTCCCATTTTAAATGTCGTCAATTTTTTTAGGTCCGCATTGTTATCTATTTTCATTAATCCACACTCTTTCTTCGATCTGCAATTACTTCACCAAGTGTTACAAAAAAACTCTCGGCACATCTTCTCTCTTTATCCAATCCACAAGAAATTCTATTTTTAATTGTTGACGACATCTTCATACTCAAGCACTCATCTATTTTATTCATGAGCATGGTCCAATCTACACTCTCCGAGTTTACGGTTGAAAAATAAAAATCAGACAACTTCATTCTTTCAAGTGCATCAGATATCTTATTGGGCATCCCATCTATTGATTTCTCAGCACTAACAGCTATAACAGGGGTTCTATTAAGTAATGAAAACATTGTACCGTGAAAATATTTTGATATTGTCAGCTGAAACAATCCAAATATGATACTCCACTCTTGTGGTGTCAAATCAGCAATATACGGAATGTCTGCATATTTATTGTAAGAGTATAATGATACTGTTTGATACTTTTCTCCGTATTTTTCCTTAATCTTTTTTGCAAGTTGTGCTCTAAAGTTTCCATTCAAATTCGACATCATAAATGCAATTGTCGGCTTATTTGGATCAAAACGATACTTCTTTTTCAGTTTGTCAATCAATGCTTTTCTATCAATTGGACTCAAATCTCCCGCAAGTAACGACGGATCACAATTATGATATACTTTAAGTTCAGGTGCTGCATACTTCACAAGCATCTCTGTCTGAGCATCTCTAACTCCAATATATTTAAACGCGCTAAATGATTTTTTTAAATACTCCTTTTCACTTGACGCAATATCTGAAAAGCTTGAAACAGCAAGGCCATTGCACGAGGCTGCATATGACATAAGTGTACTTGATTCACACCCTATTAAAAAATACGGATTAGGAATTCCTCTTTTGCTAAAATTCCAGACCGCATCGCTTCCACTAATCAAAATGTCGTACTTTCCATTTATATTCTTCATCACCATTTCATAATCATCAGATATTATTTTTTTATCCGATAATGGAAGTTCGTCCCACCCCTTTTGGAAAGCCTTATACATTTCAATTCTTTCTCTTAAATGAATCAGACTCTCTTTTCCTCTATAAAGGGTAATCATCTTATAGTAGCGATTCATCTTTTTTGACATATAGTCTACAATTTCCACACTCACATCTGGAAATCTTTTTTTTATCTCTTCCGCAAGATAGTAAGCTTGCATCACTGCACCATAATTTAAACTTCTATGATAAGTTAGTATTCCAACTTTGACCATGTTTTCATTCCTCTCGGTTCCAAGCAAATTCTCATTGAACAATAAATGTATCTGATTTTGTGGTAAATTTTTGAAGAGCTTTTTTAGTTATAGCCATTCCCTTATAAATGGGATTTTTTGTATACGACTCAAAACGATTGGCATAATATTTCATATTTTCTTGACCGGACAAATCAGAAAGAACATTTAATAGCGCAATGTCCAAATCATGGTAAGCTGGACTCGCAATCGTTCCAACCAAATCATACATTGACCAATAACCGCAATCATATTTATCTATTTTTGTTGCCATTGTTTTGCAGGATTTATCGAAAATCCCTTTAATCTTTACATTTCCTGTCGCAATATAATAATCATATAAGCCAAACAATGCAAAAGCCCAACCATTTAACACCGAGCTAACTTTTCCGTTTTCTGGAGGATATTTTTCAAAGGAAATATCCTCACCTTTCTCAATCATCGTTCCTCCATTTATTACAGGCGTAACCATAAAATCAATAGCCTTTTTTGCGCTATTCAAAAATCTTTGATTACCAGTCTTCAAATATGCACGGAGCATTATAGAAGCACCTTGTCCCTGTGCCATACAGGAACTGTTATCCCTATAACTACCCATTGATGATCTTGCATCCCATTTCCCACTAACTTCTTGCCTATCATAAAGATACTCCGCTAATTTAAGAAATATCTGTAATTTATCGTAGTCATTATTAAGAAGGAATAAGTCGTAGCACCCCAAAGCATATTGCGAAATTGTAACTAATGAGTATACTTTTTCTCCTGATGACATCAAATTGTACGGGATACCATTAGAATCCAGTAAAGTCGCTGGTGTCACTTTATTAGTCAAATCATTATAGTATCCTTTAATTTCATTTTTTTTGTAACAACGACCAATGCCTTGTTGAACCGCTGCTGCACTTGTTCCTAAAATAATTTTCGTCCAGCGTTTTAACATTGGAATAATCTGTTTTTTTTCCATAATTCCCTCAACTATTATTGCTTATCTCATAAATCTTTTTTGCGAAATCTGTATAGTTTTTTTCAGCGTTATATTTTTTCTCCCAGAGCTCGCGTGCAGCAATCCTACGCTTGCGATACGCCTCTTCCGATTCGTTCAAAAGCAATTCTATTTTTTTCTGTAGTGCCCCTTTTTCGAAGTCTTTGTCTAATAAGAATCCATTTTTCTGTTCTTTATCAATTATTTCTGCAGATCCGCCTACATCTGTGGCTATTACAGGAATACCAAAACTACTAGCCTCCATTAGACTAACCGGAAGCCCTTCTGAATAGCTTACATTAACAAATACATCAACCTTATTTGATTTATAATAATCATAGACCTGTTGATTCTGCATTCCACCCAGAAATTCGAAATCAATGTTCTTCAGTTTTTCCTTTGCATATTCCCTAATTGAATCATAATACTTTGTCTTTCCTTCTACTCCCCCACCGATATGCGTCCAAAGGATTCTTTTATCGCCTTTTTTCACAAGCGCTAAGTCATCTATTAATCGTTCAAGTCCCTTTACTTTTACCACACGTGAACATGACACTATGTGAAACTCCCCATTACCGCGCTTTGGTGAGAGTCCATAATCCCTTGTTCCAAGATAAGCAGTTTCAATCACAGATTCAATATCTTGATATCTTGTTTTTAAATGCATTGTCCCATTATCTGAGCATGGAAAAACATAATCCACTTTATTTAAAAGGTATTTTCTAAAAGGCAAATAATTTATTTTATTAGCATCTTCATATATGTCATATCTATGTGCTCGCGAAATCACTGTTATTTTCCCAGAATAATTCATTTCCTTTTTTATGTACTCTTTTAGCCTTACAGCAACCGTAGCATTAGCAAAGAACCAATAACTATATATAACAATCTGATCATAGTCAGAAAAATTTTGCTGCTTCAAGATTTCTATCGCTTCATTTTCCAGCCTAACACACCTTGATTCAAAGTTACATAAAAAGCATCGCTGTATTAAATCGAGTTTTCTTGTTGCATATTCTTCAGATTCACTTGTATCCGGTTTTAATAAATGTAAAGGTGAAGCAAACAAGTCTTTCAGACGCATGCTTTTTCTGCTTCCCGTTGCAGTAATATAAGCTTCTGTTTTTTCTGGCAGTGCTCTCGTCATCGCCTCTCCCTTACTGACATCTTGAGCCAAAACCATTATTTTATCATAATACGGAGTATGCTTATTAATCTCGCTCTCTAAAAAAGGCTCCCCGAAGGCATATGGATATTTTCTTGTCAAGATAATCAGTAATTTTCTCATTCTTATTAGTTCCCCTTAATGTATATTCGTTTCCACACTGCAAGAAAAGCATATCTCACAAAACAGTAACAGCTAAAAGGCAGTGACAACTTTTCAATATCTCTATACAAACTCCACACGCCTTTTACTGCTTTAATCTTGTTACTGCTCAAAGAATTTTCTGCTCTACGATATTCCGCAAGAACCTCATTAAGTCCATAGCACTTATAACCTGCTTTTAATACCTGAAGCCATGTTGCCGCATCCTGTCTCCGACGAATATCTGGCATAACAAGATATTTTTTATCAACAATACTTGTATCTACAATAATACCAACTGTCTGTAACAAGTTATTCGTCAAGAATCCCACATAATCTACTGACGGTAGCATGTGTACTTCTTTGTTTAGTGCATTTCCCTCATCATCTATAACTTCATAGGATGCGCACGAAAAACCACACTTATGCTCATTCATAAATTGAATTTGTTTTTCAAGTTTTGACGGTTTCCATATATCATCCGCATCCAAATAAGCAACATATCTTCCCGTAGCCTCATTAAGCGACCGATTTCTTGCCTTTGCAGCGCCGCCATTTGTATTCTGCTTCAAAATACGTACACGCGGATCTTTTTTTGAAATTTCCTGTACAATCTTAACAGTATTATCTGAAGAACAATCATCTACAATAATCATTTCCCAGTTCGAATAAGTTTGATTTTGAACAGATTCGATTGTCTTTTTTATATACTTTTCACTATTCCATGAAGGAGTTATAATTGAAACTTTATCTTGCATGTTCTCTCCACACTCTACTTATTAATCTCTACCAAACAAATCTCTCGTATAAACTTTTTCTTTCACATCATCCAGACACTTGTCATAGCGATTTGCGATGATGGCATGGCTCATTTCCTTGAACTTAGCCAGATCATTAACCACTACTGATCCAAAGAAAGTCTCACCGTCTTTCAGAGTTGGCTCATAAATGATTACAGTTGCGCCCTTGGCCTTGATGCGCTTCATGACACCCTGAATAGAACTCTGACGGAAGTTATCGCTGTTGCTCTTCATGGTCAGGCGGTACACACCGATGGTCACAGATTTTTCCTGTTCCTTATCGTACTCGTTATCCTCGTCATAACCATAATAACCAGCTAGCTTTAGGACACGATCAGCGATGAAATCTTTACGAGTTCTGTTACTCTCGACAATTGCCTCGATCAGGTTCTCCGGCACATCTGCATAGTTAGCCAACAGCTGCTTCGTATCCTTGGGCAGGCAGTAGCCGCCGTAACCGAAGGACGGATTGTTGTAATGGCTGCCAATACGCGGATCAAGGCATACACCGTCGATAATCTGCTGGGTGTTCAAGCCCTTGCTCTCTGCATAGGTGTCCAGTTCGTTAAAGTAAGCCACGCGCAGGGCTAAATACGTATTGGCGAACAGCTTAACGGCCTCTGCCTCGGTGAAGCCCATAAACAGAGTGTCTATGTTCTCCTTGATAGCACCTTCCTGCAGCAGACCAGCAAACTCGTGTGCTGCTTCTACTAATCTTTCGTCTTCCAAATCAGTGCCAACGATGATACGAGAAGGATAAAGATTGTCGTACAGTGCTTTGCTTTCTCTTAAAAATTCCGGGCTGAAGATAATGTTCTTACTGCCAAACTTCTCACGCACGGAAGCGGTGTAGCCCACAGGGATCGTGGACTTGATGACCATGATGGCGTTCGGGTTATATTCCATGACCAGCTTGATCACAGCTTCGACCGCAGATGTGTCAAAATGCTGGGTGTGGCTATCGTAGTTGGTAGGTGCGGCGATTACAACAAAGTCCGCATCGGAGTATGCAGCCTTTGCATCCAGCGTTGCGGTCAGGTTCAATTCTTTCTCTGCAAGGTATTTTTCAATATAATCATCCTGAATCGGAGACTTTCGATTGTTGATCAGCTCAACTTTCTCCGGAACAATATCAACTGCGGTTACCTGGTGGTGCTGGGAAAGCAAGGTGGCAATGGATAATCCCACATAACCAGTGCCCGCAACGGCGATTTTGTAATTCTTCATGTTATTTACTCCTCCGACCCTCATCGGGCATATCCTCTAATTTTCTATGTACACATCCATATGGATGGTCTTTCTCTCTAATTCCTCATGTGTGATAACCACACACGGCTAAATGTTTTCTTATACTGTCGTATCCAATTACCCCAGCAATCATATTTTCCTTGTTTTCTACTTCATAAAACATCCGTTGAGTACACTCATCTCTATTCCTCTATAACCGAAGTGTTGATTTATATAATCGAACCCCGTATACCCTGCAATGACGTTTTTCTAAGTGTTGGATTGTTGAATCGAACCCTGTCGGTGCATGAGTTTTGTTAAAACTGTATATATCACCCAGTCCAATTTTCGTCATTCATTGTTCATTATGAACAAATCATTCACTCCAACCACTCAAAACATGTAATTATCATCACCATCCATGCTCTACTCAACAGCTGTTTTATGAAGTAGAAATCATCTGTTTTTCTCTATTTTTCATGACTCAACAAACCGTTATGATGTAGGTGTCATTAGCGGGTCAGATAGTGTACTCAACAGCAGTTTCAGACGTTAATGATAAACTCATGGATTTTTGTTGTTTTCTCCTGTTTTTCGCCATTTCCTCATAACTTCTGAAAAAGTTGTGCCCATTTTGTGTCACATGGATCAAAAGTTCAGCGTTCTGTGTAGATTTTTGATATTTTCAGTTCATATAGCTGTGAAATACAACCAATTTCAGCACCCTATATAGTGTGCAAAACAGGTTCTTTTCGACGATGCTACGTCAATACGGTTTGTTGAGTAGACATTTATTATCCAAGCATCCAATCCGTCTCCGGACTCTTCTTCTACCGGTCATTACATCGATCCATCCTCCTTCAAAACCACCATCACCGTCTTCACCAGTATCTTGATATCCATCCCGATATTCCAGTTACTGATATACTCTCGGTCAAGCCTTACAACCTCTTCAAAATCGGTAATGTCACTCCGACCGCTTACCTGCCACATCCCGGTAATCCCCGGCTTGATCGCCAACCGGGCTTTATGATGCAGCTCATAAAGATTGGTTTCCGAAATCAACGGCGGGCGCGTGCCGACGATCGACATATCACCTTTCAGCACATTGAAAAACTGCGGAAATTCATCTAAACTGGTACGGCGGATGAAATCGCCGATTCCGGTCTTGTGGCTTCCATCCGGCAGGATCTTGTTTCCGATAACACGCGGATCGAAATCAAGTTTGAACATCTTTCCATCGCCAAGTCGGTTATCTTTCATCAGCTCTGCTTTTCGTGCCTCAGCATCCATGTACATGCTTCTGAATTTATACATCTTGAACCGTTTTCCGTTTTTACCAACACGCTCCTGGGCGAAGAAGATCGGTCCCGGGGACGCCAGGTAGATTGCTGTGCCGACAAACGGAAGCAATAGTACTGTAATTGTGCAGCCGACCAGACCGCCCATGATATCCATTACGCGCTTTAAGAAAAGCTGGAAGGAGGACGCATAGTTGATGCTGGTTGTCAGCACCGTGTACGGTCCTATCTTTTCGACAAACTGTTTTTTCCCCGGCTCACTCATTACCTTTGCCAGACCCAGGTGCACCGTCACGCCGGTTTCCATCAGCTGGCTTAAAAGCTTTCCCGGATACGGCACCTCGTCTGAGGTGACCACCAGGACTTCATCGATCCAGTCCTGACAGACATAGTGCGGAATACCCGCTTCCTCTGCCACGACCGGAACTCCATCTATTTTCTCTCCGACGGAATATTTTCCACCTCCGATGAGAGAAACACCTGCAACTATATATTGTGCATAGTTATTTTCTTTAATTGTTTTGACGACGCGCTCGACGACATCTTCACTCGCTACAATCAGAAGGGCGCTTTTTCCCTCGTCGCTCGTCTTTTTCTTCTGTAGGTGCCATTTCCAGAGCTCCCGGACTGCATATGCCACAACGCTGTAGCATACCGGCATCAGAAGCAATACCGGCCTCGAATAGTTCTGCCCTTCCTGTAAAAGGAACAGATATAAAAGTGCAATTCCTTCTATAAAAACTGCCTGCTTTACCGTCATGGTAAATTCCCGGAAATGTCCTCTCCGTATCACGCCTTTCATCGTTTCCCGGCATATGAGCAGCATCAGATCTGCCAGTCCCAGAAACATAGCCACATTCCGATATAAGATCGGTGTGTATATATCCCATCCATACCCACTGCACGCATATGCAATCGTCAGTGCTACCTGCAGGCAGAGTATATCCAAGATGATAAAATCAACGTGTTTCATCCAGCCGCCCGAATTTCTTTTGTACATACTTCTTCCCCCTTGTCAATTTTTGCCCTGTTCTCTGGATGAAACCTATATTCCAGATAAATCCCTTATCCGTTTCCGGCAAAATCAACGATATTTTGTTTTCGGGTATATTCCGCCAGTTCGTTTTCGTTCCGATAATCTAACGAATCTGACTTTCTTATTTGACATTGACGGGTCATGACCATCTATCTATATTGGTCTTGTAATGGTCTGTCCCACTCAAAGTTAGAAATTTAGAAATTATTTTTATTGTTTAGGGAAGCAGCAGGCTTTCCCAAACAGGTTCCTGCCGCTTTCCGCCTATCTACAGATTAGTTCTTATGAACCAGTGTAAATATGGCATTGCCCGGCATCGTAACGTTGATTGTGTTGGTCGCATAATCAACACTGTTTACAGCTGCCAGTTCCCATGCATGGGTTGTCTCATTGTAGAAATACAGCTGGATGTTCTGAGCATTGCCCAGGGCTGCAACTGAAATATTGACAATCACTGCTTCTTTCGTTACAGCGCCGTTTGCATCAGTTGCCTGCAGCTGCTGTGCCGGCATCAGCGGAGAGTATCCAACCAGAGCCGGATCACCGGTTACACGGTACAGTGGGATACCTGCATTGATCTCAAATACTTTCTCAGCAACTGCCCAGCTGTTGCCGTCTTTGATCTGCTGATCGGATGCAAATCCAACTGCATTGTTGCTTCCAGAAGTTCCCTGGAAAACAGTGATTCCGTTGGAACCATTCTGTCCGTTGTTCTTGATACCTGTGGTGGTCTTGTTTGTGATGGTTCCTGCATTCACATTCAGACCTGCGGACTTGGAAGACGCGCTTGAGCTATGTCCTCCTCCGTGACTAACCGTCACGTTTGTGTTCGGGCTTCCGGCAGCCAGGGCCAGCGTGCCCGGCACTGCCATGATAGCGGCTGCTACCAGGAGTGCTGCGTACTTCTTTTTCATTGTACTTCCCTTTCCTTTCCGGCTTTTTAAGCCTAGCCTTTTAAGCTTTTTCTTTATAAAAAAGATTGATAACAATCTCTTTTAACTCATCCATATCCGGATAAAATTCTTCGAATTTACCCTGATAAATCTCTCCCGACAGCTCGATAAAATCGCCGTCCTCCATGGTTTTCGGGCTGTTTAACATTGCAAGTCCCATGTCCATGTACTGGTCTTTTGCCATATTGGTGATCGCCTTTTCCTGGATGCCATCTACCAGGCGCGTAATCGTTGTTTTATCCGCTGCCTGGCTTTCTTTGGCTCTCTGAATAAAGGATTTCAGATATCCTTTCTGGCGGTGCAAACGCACCGTAGCAGAACCCTCTTCGTTGATATCTCGGAACCGGACGTATTTCTCCGTCAGGTCACCGATCAGAGTGACGGTTTCTCCCATCTTGAAATCGTCAGGATATTTCTCTGCGACCATCTCATCTTCAACCGTGATGGGTACGCCGCCGACCGCGTCGTTAAAATAGGGGATGGAATCCATATTGACGGCAAAGTATCCGTCTATCTGAAGTCCAAATAGCAGCTTAGAAAGTGCTCCCACTGTCAGCTCACAGCTTTTTTCGCGTCCGTCCCCGAACGCATAGGCAAGTGTCAGCTGCTTCGTCTCGGTTCCGATTGGGTTTCCAAAATAATCAAAAACCTCGATCTCTGTCATCGTATTTCTCGGAATTAACACAATCTGTGCCTCATCCTTGGCAGCGTCCTGCGCCACTAAAAAGAGTGCATCGGCGTCTCCGCCTTTTCCGGCGACGTTCTGTGCTTCCATCTCCCCCTTGGTATCAACACCCATGCAGAGAATCGCCCGCATCGCCGTGTTGCGGCGGTATTTTTTTCCATTCCAGGTCAAAATTCCATTTGCAAGGTCTTCTTCCTCCTGGCTTTTTGCCTGATCACGGGCTTCAATCGCACGGATTGCCGCTTCTCTTTCTTGATATTTCTGATAAACATGAATGCCGCCCGCTACACAGGCGATTCCTGCCACCGCCCAGGCGATCCACCGAATCATTTTCTGCTTTCTCATTTGGCTGGCTCGTTTTCATAATATTTTGTATATTTCGAATATTTACCATAGTATCTGTGATAGTAGCCGCTGCCCGCCATGTCCACACGGTTCAGCACCGCGCCGAGAATCCGGCAGCCGGTCCGCTCCAGCTGACTTTTGGCTTTCTGCACCAGACGGTAGCTGAGCGCACCGCTCTCGACTACCAGGATCGCTCCGTCGCAGCGCTGTGCGATGATCGCACCGTCAATGACACTTCCGAGCGGCGGCGTATCGATGATGATCGTGTCGTACTCATTTCTCGCCCACGCGATCAGCTTACTAAATGCATCCTCGCTCAGAAGCTCTGCCGGGTTCGGTGCCATCGGACCGGAAAAAATGATATCCAGGTTCGGCAGGTTCGTGTGATACAGAACCTCCCCTAAAAGCCGCTGCCCAGTCAGGTACTGTGTCAGTCCGTAAATCTGCTGTCCGCCCCCGAAACGGGATACCAGCACGGATTTACGGATATCCGCATCGATAAATAACACGCGTCCCTCGGTCTGTGCCATCGAGATCGCAAGCTGGGAGGAGGTCTCACTCTTTCCTTCATCCGGCATTGTGCTGGTCAGCATGATGACCTTGAGCCCATTTCCGGAAAACTGGATGTTGGTACGGAGTGTCTTCATTGCTTCCTCATACTGATAATCTCTTTTCTCATCCTGTGTAATCTGGATGAATCCGTTCTGAATTGCCATGGTCTCCTACCTTTCCTTCTTATCTTTTCCGGCAAATGGATTGATGATATCCCAGATACCAGAGGTACGTTTTACCTTCTTCTCGCCCCGTCCGTGGATCTTGCTCTCTGGGATCGCTGCCAGTACCGGCAGTTCCAGATATTTCTCCACATCTTCTTCCGAACGGATGGTATCATTCAGGATAACCGTCATTGTAATGTATCCGCACACGATCACTGCGGCAATCAGTGCGCCGATTAGCGCGTTTTTCGTATTGCTCGGGCTGGTTTTCTGGTTTGCCACCTCACCGCTCTCGATGAGTTTCGGCGGCGTCATTTCCATGATCTCGCCAACATAGTCGGATGCCACCTTTGCGGTCATATCGACAATTTTTTTTGCCATCTCCGCATCCGGATCCAGTGCAGAAATGTTTAAAATACGAGTATCCGACGGGTTCTCCACCTTAATTTTTCTGACCAGTTCTTTATAATCCATATCCAGATGAAGCTTATCAACCACCTCTTCCATAACGGAACGACCAGTGATGATCGTCTTGTAATCCTGTGTCAGCTGCGTGCCGATCTGCAGATCGGCTAACGAGGTCAGCGTTGTCTCTTTCGTCAGTACATAAATCTTCGCCGTTGAGCTGTACTGCGGTGTGAGCAGAAAATAGCTGTATGCTCCGCCGATTCCGGCTCCGAGCACCGCCACTGCAATGATGACCCAGAGTTTCCGGAGTAATGCATAAAAGATTTCACCCAGATCGATTACTTCCTCGTCTTCCCATTCTTGTCCTTGATTTTTTCTCTTTTCCATACCTTCCTTTTCCCTTTTCGTATTGTTTTTATCTGTCAGACATTGTTACAATGTTACGGTTCACGCATACATGCTCGGTAACGGAATTTGTCAATGTTCTGTAACCACGTGATTTCGAAAAACATTTGCATTTTTTCGCAAACATCTATTCTTTTACAATTTCTCATCCAGTATGATCTTTTCCGGATTTTCGATCGACAGCTGTCTGGCAAGCTCACTGCCTCCCTTTTTCCGGATCCATGCGATGGCTTTCGCACTGTTGGGAACCCGGTGGCGGTTGCCATGCATGTCGGTTCCCAGGAAACTGATGTAACCGGCTAGAAGTGTCCGGCGGCACCACCTCCGGTCCAGGCGCTCCCTTATTTTCCAGAAATGGCTCAGTTTCGTGAGGCTTCCGTAGTTCATCTGGAGATACGCGCCTTCCTTCATTAGCTCTTCCAGGCGTCCTTTTTCCCGCAGACACTGGTACCGCTCGATATGTGCCAGCACAGGCAGATAGCCCGCCATCGTCAGCTCCCGGACAGCGCGCTCAATCTGGCTCCAGGAGGATGTCGGCAGAAACTCGGTCAACACATACCGGCTGCCCGCCAGTGTCAGAAGCTTTCCTTCCCGGAGCATCTCGACCATGCCTTCGAAGTATTGGATTTCCTGCCCCCGGTAGAGTTCAAGATCGGGCATCGCCTTCCTGACACGAGCCGCCAACTTCTCCATAAGCTCTTGTATCTGCTGCGGTTTTGTCCGCCAGTGATACGCTGCATAGTGTGGGGTGGCTATCACCTTCCGGACGCCCTGCTTATAAGATCTCCGAAGCATCCGGTAACTGAGTGCCATTTTCTCTGCCCCATCATCTATCCCCGGGAGCACGTGCGTATGGATATCCACCACCCCCAGCTCTATCTTGTCCGGTCTTCTCTGCGTTTTGCGCGCCATTGCACTTCTCTCCTTAGTCAGTCATTTTTCTGTCTGAATACACGCGAAATAGACAGCTTACACCATCGTTTTTTGCTGTCCACCTACTTCGTCCTGTTCTGATATTGTTCCAAAAATCTGTCATAATACTTTTTCTCTGCTTCCAATCTGGCTTTTACTGCATCCTCATAGTCCACAAAGGTGCCAAGGTTATAAACTTTTCCCTGGAATCCGATGCTGGCGCGCCATTTTCCATTTTCTCTCCGGTATACACCCCTGTGTCCACTGGTATTGTTCGCTGCCTCTTTCCGGCTCGCGATCCGCTCCAGACAGGTATTTTCTGCAAAATGGATGGAATTGCGCATATTTGCTTTTCTCTGTTCCTGCCTAAGGCAGCCACAGCTTCTGGTTTTTCCAAAGCGCAGGTTTTCTTTCTGACAGACACAATGCTTGCCGCAGTCACATTGGCAGAACCACAGGTCTCCCTGAGCTGCCAGTTTGCCTTCCTCTACAGAAGACTCGCCTTCTTTTACCACCTCTAAAAGAGGAGAATGTTTCTCCCACGGGTCAAGAACCTGCAGGCGTCCATAGCGCTTGCCTGTCAGATCCAGCCAGCCGTGTACCTGTTTTCTTTTTCGATAGCAGCCGCAGCTTTTGGTGTGCCCTGTCTTCAGATGCGTCCCGGCTACGGAACATATGGTTCCGCAGTCACACTGACAAAGCCAGTAGGAATGTGTGCTTTTTTTCATCTCATCTCTTTTTAAAACCAGAAGATGAGCGAACTTCATTCCAGCCAGATTTTCACGTCCCATATACTCCCCCCTGTACCACATAATATGTATTATGTAGTGCGCAGTCTCCTCCTGTTTTTTTAGATAAAGTAATACTACCATCAAATAACAGGAAAAGCAACTTATTTGAAGCATATTCGCATAATTTTACAAATCTATAAGTTGCAGGGACTTTTAAAAATTCAGAAAAATCCAGCATTTTTGAAAAAGAAATACCTCAGCTTATTTCTGTATTCCACTTATGTACCACATAATACATATTATGTCGTTCGTATGCTCCCCCTGTTTTTTTCGGAAAACAAATCAAGTTCCAGTGATTTTTTGCAAACTTCCTCGCTGGTAAGCATCGTATAACGGCGCGTCGTCTCTATGCTGCTATGCCCCAGATAGTCTGCCAGCCTGACCAGATCTTTTTCCTGTTCATAAAAACACCGCGCAAACAGATGGCGCAGATTATGGGGAAATACTTTTGTTTCCGCCACCCTCGCGCCTCTGCATAGTTTTTTCATTTCCTTCCATATATTTTTCCGATCCATCGGTTTTCCGGACACTGTGCAGAAAATACACCCCGATTTGATCCGGTATTTCCGACAGTAATCCCGCAAAATCATTTCCAGTGTCCTCGGTATCAGGATGATCCGCTGCTTTCCCTTAAAATGAATCTCTATCTTCTTTTTTTTGAGCGCTTCCACGGTCAGGCAGCTCAGTTCGCCGATCCGCATTCCGGTTCCGGCGATCGCCTGCAGGAGACACTGAAGCCTCTCTTTCCCCTCTCTCCCCGCCGTCTGCAGCAGCCTGCGGTATTCTTCCCGCGTCAGATCTTTTTCTGCATCCCGGAAAATCTGCCTCTGCTGGCGGCAGGTCTTCATGCAAAGTTCGTTTCTCCCGAGCCACTTAAAAAAATGGTTGAGCGCAGTCAGCATGGAATTGGCGCTTGTGATTTTATACTGCGCCAGGAGTTCTTTTTTGTATCTCAAAACCTCCGCTCTCTCCAGCTCCCGTCCTCCCATATATCTGACGAAGGCTCTTACGTCCCTCAGATACTTTTCGATCGTGTTTTCACTCATCTCTCGTTCAATCAAATATTCTTTATATGCCTGAAGGCAGTCCAAACTATCGTTCATCGTGTTCCTCCTATTATGCCGTCCTGTTTTTCTGACAATATAAAACAAAATCCCAGAAAAGTGGGTACTTCTATCATACCTCTCTTTCCATATCTCCATACAGAAATGCTTTCATGTCTTATGATATCATGCCTTGTATTTTTGTGCAATAATAATTCATTACATACCTATAGCATATTTATATTTTGCACAGTTGATTTTGTGTGGTTTTCTTTGTTTTTATCTTGTTCAACCTTCTGACTGCTACAAGAGCAAAAAAGGATGTGTTGCAGTAACGATTAAAAAATCGCTACTGCAACACATCCTTAATTTTTCTTGAATTGTAATTTCATCATGCTACTTGTTAATTGTCAATTGTTTTTCTAATCTTTATGATTATCTGTCTTTAACTCCTGATCCAATTCAAGACAGATAGATGCATTTCCTGTGACCAGATCCTTCAACCATGTTTTTCCATATTCGGTCGGAATATCCACATAAACGGGCATTCCATCCGTATTATAAATACATGTTTTTGCTTTTTGAAATGTCTTTGTTCCAGTTAAGATTTCTGCCGTTCTTATGTTTATCCCCAATACTTTCTATTTTAACTTTATCATATATGCATCTATTCCAAAACCACTTCGACGCAAACGGTCAAACTTCGACCTAATTGGCATCTGGGGATCAAAAAAATGCCGCCTTACGCGACATTTTTTGAATCCGAATCTTATATTTAATTTATAATCACACCTCCAGCTTCCGCTTCTTTGCCAGCTTCTTCATCTCCTCCGCATTCTGCCGCACGGTCTCGGTGATCTCCGCGCCGCCCAGCAGTCTCGCAAGCTCGTCCACCATCGCCTCGCGGTCTAAGGCGCGGATGGAGGTTGCCGTCCGTCCATCGGACGCGGATTTGCGGATCTCGAAGTGCTGGTCCGCCATCGCCGCGATCTGCGGCAGGTGCGTGATGCAGATGACCTGACGGCATTTGGAGAGAATCCGCAGCTTCTCCGATACCATCTGTGCAGTCCGCCCGCTGATACCGGTGTCAATCTCATCAAAAATCAGCGTTGGAACCTGATCGGTCTCCGCCAGCACCGTCTTGATTGCCAGCATGATACGCGACAGCTCACCGCCGGACGCCACCATACCGAGCGGCCGAACCGGTTCGCCCGGATTCGTGGAAATCAGGAATTCCGGCTCGTCGATACCGCCCGCCGTGAAATGATCCAGCCGCCTAAACTCCATCTCAAACTGCACATCAAGGAAATTCAGTTCCCGAAGCCCGTCTGCGATCTTCTCCACCAGCTCCCCGGCAAACTGCTTACGCGCTGCTGACAATGCCTCGGAATGTTCTTTCAGTACTGCTTCCGCCTGTTCCAGTTCTTTTTCCGCCTGTTCCCGAAGTTCATCGTAATTCTCCAGTTCCTGCAGTCGCGCTTTCTTTTCTTCCAACGCCTGAAGTACCTCCGGGATCGTCTTCCCATACTTGGTTTCCAGGCTCCGGATCAGGTCAAGCCGCTCCTGTGTCTCCTGAAATGCCGCTTCGTCAAAGGTCATATCGTCCATATATCCGGCGATCTCTCTGGAAAGATCCGAAAGAAGGGAATCTACATCGCACAGCTCGTCACGGATCCCCTTCAATCCCTCGTCAAATGCCATCGCACCATCGATCTCACGGAACGCCCGCGACACCTCATCGCCGGACACCGCGTCATATGCCTGTGAAAGACTCTCAGCGATCCGTCTGGCATTGGAAAACCGCTTAAAATCGGCTGCCACCTTTTCCTCTTCGCCATCCTTTAACGCGGCATTTTCAATCTCCTCGATCTCAAACCGGCAGAAATCCATCTCCCGCAGTCTCGTCTCCTGATCGGATGCAAATGCGGCACATTTCTGTTTTAACTGCATATACAAGCGATAGGCAGCTTCCGTATTCTGTTTGAATGGGAGAAGTTTCTCCCCGCCATACGCATCGAGGATTTCCAGATGTTTTGACGCATTCACCAGCGACTGGTGTTCATGCTGTCCGTGCAGATCGATCAGAAGACCCGTGATCTCCCGCAGCCTTGCAGCCGTTACCGTCTCGTCGTTGATGCGGCTGATGCTCCGGGTCGGTGTGATTTTCTTAGAAATGATTAAAATTCCCTCTTCATCAGGGTAAACATCGTGTTCCTTCAGCTGCTCGCGCTTTCTCTCATCATCGATGGAGAAAACCAGTTCAATGTAGGCGCTGTCGCAGCCCCGGCGTATCATCTCTTTCGGTGCTTTTCCGCCCAGCGCGATCTGGACCGAACCGATGATGATCGATTTTCCGGCTCCCGTCTCACCGGTCAGAATGTTGAGTCCGTCCCCGAACTCCACCTCCGCCGAATCGATCAGAGCCAGATTTTTCACTCGTAAATGATAAAGCATCCGCTTTCCGTTCCTCCTTATCAGCGGTTCCCGCAAAAAATGCGTGAACCCACCTTACCTCATCCCGCAATCAGCTTGCGGATCTTGTCCATCAGCACGATCGTATCGTCCACCGTACGGACTGCACACATGACCGTATCGTCCCCGGCGATGCAGCCGACAATCTCTGAAAAATGGATGGCGTCGAGCGCTGCCGCGACTGCCATCGCCATGCCTGACACAGTCTTGATGACAAGGATGTTCTGCGCCATATCCATGGAAACGAAGCTATCGTGCAGAATACGGGTATATTTATCATTGAACGCCGTCTGAGGATGGAAAACCGCATATTTCTGTCCGCCGTTTTCTGTCTGGATCTTAGACAGCTTTAACTCCCGGATATCCCTGGAAACCGTTGCCTGCGTGACATTGTATCCCTCTTTATTCAGATATTCCGCCAGCTCTTCCTGCGTTTCAATCTCATATTTTCCAATCAATTCCACAATCTTGCTGTGACGTTCCATTTTCATGGCTCTGACTCCTTTTATATCTGTTTCATTTTGTTCCGTATATTTTCCAAAAATGGTACCTGTTTGAGCTGAATCAATGTCGTCTCGATCTCTGATTTTGCTATCTCGATTGTATCACCCGGCTCAATATCAACCACCGTATCGCCGTCAAAGCTCAGCGAAACCTTCGTCCGCCCGGTCGTCTGAATCCGCAGGCTCAAATGGTTATCCGGCGGCAGAACGATGCTGCGCGAATTGAGTGAATGCGGGCAGAGCGGTGTCAATACCATCAGATCCGCCTCCGGCGCCACGATCGGACCGCCCGCTGACAGGTTGTATGCCGTCGAACCGGTCGGGGTCGCAACCACCATGCCGTCCGCCGAATACTCGTTAAACAGCTGTCCATTGACAGCCAGCTCAAACCGGAACGCATCGATTCCCATACGGTTCAGGACGATATCATTCAACGCGATATCCTCCATGATGACCTTCCCGCCGGAAATCACGCACCCCTTGAGCATCATCCGGCTTTCCAGACGGTAGTGATCTTCCATCAGATCCCGCATGGCAGGCAGAATGTCCTCCTCATGCCCGATCTGCGTCAGATACCCCAGATGCCCCATATTGATGCCAAACAGTGGAATCTTCCGTCCCGCCAGATCACGCGCCGCCTGAATCAGCGTTCCATCACCGCCCAGACAGATCACACAATCTGTATCCTCCGGCACCGTCCGGCGATCGGTATAGCGGTATGCCGCAGCCACTTCTGCGTCCCTGCGAAGTCCATCATGGCGATCCAGACGGATGCAGCGGCAGCCCTGTTCTGCAAAAAAGCTGCAAATCAAACCGGCTGCCTCCTCTACGCGCGGCTTTTCGCGGTTTACAATCAGATAGAAATTTCTCATGTTTTGTCTAACTCCCTGTGAGCTTCCTCAACAACCTGTTCCGGTGAAACCGGACACTCTTTTTCCGCTTTTGCAAGTGCTTCCTCACCAGTCACAGTTTCCTCCGATGCCTGCTCCGGTTTATGCAGGTACAGGAGGTACTCGATATTTCCCTCCGGTCCCTTGATCGGGGAAAATTCCAGATTCCGGATCTCAAAACCGATCTCTGCCGCATATGCCATCACCATCTGAATGACCTCCAGATGCGTGCTCTTCTCGCGGACAACGCCCTTCTTTCCGACTTTCTCACGTCCCGCCTCGAACTGCGGCTTGATCAGTGCAACCACCTCGCCGCCCGGGCTTAAAATCTCCTTGACCGGACCTAAAACCTTCGTCAGGGAAATAAAGGAAACGTCGATCGAAGAGAAATCTACCGGCTCGCCGATATCCTCCGGTGTCACATAACGGATGTTTGTCTTCTCCATGCAGACCACACGCGGATCATTGCGAAGTTTCCACGCCAGCTGTCCATGTCCTACATCGACCGAAAACACCTTGACCGCGCCATTCTGCAGCATACAGTCGGTAAATCCGCCTGTGGACGCGCCGACATCCATACAGACCTTTTGATCCAGCGTCACTCCGAAATGCGTCATCGCCTTCTCCAGTTTCAGACCTCCGCGGCTCACATATTTTAAGGTAGATCCACGTACCTCGATCTTCGCATTTTCATCGAAGGTCGTACCCGCCTTGTCTTCTTTCTGATCTTCTACATATACAATCCCGGACATGATGATCGCTTTCGCCTTCTCACGGGATTCTGCCAGACCTCTCTTGACGAGAAGTACATCTAACCGTTCTTTCATTCTATGTTCTTCCTTCCGCTGCTGCCACTCTTTTGTTTCCCATCACGCTTCCGCGTCAGTCTCCAGCACACCTTCACGTTTCAGCTGCGCCAGAATCGAATCACTGTCAATTCCCAGCTCATTCCGGAGCACCGACACATTTCCGTGTTCGACGTAGGCATCCGGCAGCGCTATATTAACTACCTTGATCTGCGGATAATGCTTCTGTACATAATCCGTCACCCGCTCGCCGTAACCGCCGCGCAGGACATTTTCCTCCAGTGTCACGATCGTATGGTGCGTTCCTGCCAGATGGTCGATCACGTCGGTATCCATCGGTTTCACAAACCGCCCGTTGACCAGCGTACACGGCTGCCCGGCACTCTTTAATTTCTCCCGGATATGCTCTGCCGTGCTGACCATGCTTCCGACTGCCAGAAGCGCCGTCCCTCTCTCCTCATACAACATCTCGCTGACGCCATACTCGACCGGTGCCAGAAATTCCTTCAAACCCCGGTACGCCTCGCCCCTCGGATAACGGATCGCAATCGGTCCATCGTAGGAGATGGCAAACTGCAGCATCTTTTCCAGTTCCCAACGGTTTTTCGGCGCCATCACGCTCATATTCGGCACAGAGGAGAGAAATGTCAGATCAAAAATACCCTGATGCGTCTCCCCATCGCTTCCGACCAGTCCCGCGCGATCCACGCAGAACACAACCGGAAGATTCTGGATACAGACATCGTGAATGACCTGATCATATGCCCTCTGTAAAAAGGACGAATACACCGCCACCACCGGTTTCAGACCGGCTGCCGCCATACCCGCCGCCGAGGTAACCGCGTGTTCCTCCGCGATTCCCACATCGAAAAAGCGGTCCGGATATTCTTTCGAGAACCGTTTGAGCCCCGTTCCATCCGGCATCGCCGCCGTCACCGCCACGATCTTCGGATTTTCCGCTGCCAGACGGCAGATTTCTCTGGAAAATATATCTGTATAGCCCGGATGTTCCTTTTTCCGGAGCGGTTTTCCCGTTTCAATATCAAATGGTTCAACTCCGTGAAATGCCGACGGATTCTTCTCCGCCGGACGGTATCCCTTGCCCTTTTTCGTAATCACATGGATCAGCACCGCGCGGTTGATCTTTTTCGCCTCGCTGAAAATACGGATCAACCCCTTAATATCATGTCCATCCACCGGTCCCAGATACGTGATTCCCATATTTTCAAACCACATGCCCGGAATCAGAAGCTGCTTGATGCTGTTCTTTGTCCGGAGCAGCGTGCCGACCAGATCCGAACCGATCATCGGGATCCGCGATAACGTGCCCGCCACATTCTTCTTCAACAGATTGTAGCCCTCATCTGCACGAAGATTATTCAGATACCGCGACATACCGCCGACATTTTCCGAAATGGACATATTATTATCATTTAAAACAATAATAAAATTCGTCTTGAGCCGTCCCGCATTGTTGAGCGCCTCATACGCCATGCCGCCGGTCAGCGCGCCGTCCCCGATGACGGAAACGATCGAATAATCCTCGCCCAGCAGATCGCGCCCCTGCGCCATCCCCAGCCCCGCCGAGATCGAAGTTGAACTGTGTCCCGTGTCGAACGCATCAAACGGGCTTTCCTTCCGCTTCGGGAAACCGCTCAAGCCCCCATACTGGCGCAGCCCATCAAAATTATCCTTCCGCCCGCTTAAAATCTTGTGCGTATAGGACTGGTGCCCTACATCCCAGATAATCTTATCCTTCGGAAGATTCAGCGCGCAGAACATTGCAATCGTCAGTTCTACCACGCCTAAATTGGACGCCAAATGACCGCCTGTCCGGCTTGTCGTCTCGATCAGAAACTCGCGGATTTCCGCCGCCAGCTCCTTGCGTTCTTCCTCGCTCAACCGTTTTACATCCTCCGGTCCTTTTATCGTATCTAATACCATTCTTTCATCCCCCAAACCGTTTTCCACATCCGCTGTCGTCACCGGTCTTCGATTGGATTTTTTATTTTTCACGGCTGACCAGCATCTCGATCAGCTCTTCGAGGAATTCATTCTTTCCAGGCAGGGAATAGAGGATATCAACCGCCGTCTCCGAAAGCTGTTTGACATCATGCTTCGATTTCTCGATTCCCTCCAATGTCACATAAGTGGTTTTATTGTTTTTCTCATCGCTCAGAACCGGTTTTCCAAGCACCTCCTGGCTGCTGGTAACGTCGAGAATATCATCCTGGATCTGGAACGCCAGACCGATCGCCGCCGCCATACGCTCTACTGTCCTGCACTCAGCTTCGCTCGCGCCCGCCATCACGGCTCCGATCACCATCGACGCCTCCAAAAGTGCTCCCGTCTTTAAACGGTAGATAAAATCCAGCTTATCCTTCGGAATCGGCTGATTCGTCAGTTCCACATCCACCGTCTGACCGCCGATCATGCCGTAAATACCCGTTTTTTCGGATAAAATCTGGATACAGCGTCCCACCTTTGCCGCATCCGGCGTCATCGCAAATGCCTTTGCCGCCGTCTCGATCGCGTAGATCAGAAGGGCATCTCCCGCCAGAACTGCCATATCATACCCATATGCAACCCAGGTCGTCTTTTTTCCACGGCGGTACTCGTCATTGTCCATACATGGAAGATCGTCATGAATCAGGGAAGATGTATGAATCATCTCGATCGCCGCCATCAGCGGCTCAATCTCTTTTCCCTGACCGCCAAACAGACGGTATACCTCACGCATCAGAATCGGACGAAGGCGTTTGCCGCCTGCCTTCACGCTGTAATTCATCGCTTCAAAGATCGTTTTCTGATGCCCTTCCTCTGCCGGAAGATAAGAATATACAATCTCTTCCGTTTCTTTGACTGCCTGTGCCAGCCGTTCCTTTGCATTTTCCATCTCTGTCACGCCTCCGTCTCCTCGCCATTTACGACCATAATCTGTTTTTCAACCTTATCTATCTTTTCACTGCAGGCGCGGATCAGACGCATTCCCGCCTCATACGACGCAAACGATTCTTCCAGCGTGCTGCGGCTGTCCTCCAGCGTCCGCATAATGCCATCCAGACGGTCAAACATTTCCTCGATCGAAAGTTCTTCCTTATTTTCTTCCATCGATCCTGCCTCCTGTTTTATCTAATATACTCTCGGAATCTTTCCTGAAAGAAAACGTGTTCTCAAATCTCTCTGTTATGATTCACACGCAACACAATGAACCACTTTTTTACCCAGGCAGGTTTTCCTGATAAACCTCCCGGATCTCTGCCTCCACGCGTCCATCCGGCAGACGGACGGTCAGCGTATCCCCAGCTTGCAATCCTGTCACTGTCTCCACACGTTTTCCATCTGCATCCGTCACGAACCCATATCCGCCGCTTATCTTTTTTAACGGGGAGAGACCATCCATCCGGCTGCACACCAGTTCCAGACGATGGCGCAGATCGGACACCTTTTTCTCCATCTGGCGCGCCATCTTAACTCTCGCATCTTCCAGATACTGCCGTCTCTCATTTAACTGGCTCTGCGGACTGTGAAGCTGCAGGCGCAGACGAAACTGTTCCAGACGATAGGCATACTGCTCCGCCTTCTGCTCCATCCGCTTCGTCATCTGCTGTGCCGCCGCAATGCACTGCTGCTCAAACAGGTGGTAATCAAAAACCGCCAGTTCTGCCGCCGCCGAAGGAGTCGGAGCACGCAGATCCGCCACATAGTCCACGATCGTAACGTCTGTCTCATGCCCGACCGCCGAGATTACCGGCGTCCGGCACGCAAAAATCGCCCGCGCCACACTCTCCTCATTGAACGCCCACAGATCCTCAATCGAACCGCCTCCGCGCCCGACGATCAGCACATCCAGATGCAGTGCATCCAGGGTCTGGATCGCCCGCACGATACTCGGCGCTGCCCCTGCTCCCTGCACCAGTGCCGGGCAGAGGACAAGCTGCACGTAAGGGTTCCGCCGTCCCGAGATATTGATAATATCCCGGATTGCTGCGCCGGTGCTCGCCGTCACGATACCGACCGTTTTTGCATACTTTGGGATCGGCGTTTTATATTCCGGGGAAAACATCCCCATTTCTTCTAATTCATTTCTCAGTTTCTCAAAGCGCCGGAATAAATCGCCCGTGCCGTCCAGCGTGATCTCGCTGGCATAGAGCTGGTATCTTCCATCCCGCTCATACACTTCGATACTGCCCTTCACGACAACCTGCTGTCCTTCTTCCAGACGGAACGTAAGTCCCTTCCGTCTACTGGCAAACATAACTGCTTGCATCGCTCCCAGACCGTCTTTCAAGGTAAAATAAATATGACCGGACGTATGATATTTGCAGTTAGAAACCTCGCCCTTGACCGAAATCCGGTTCAGGGCAAAGTCCTGTGCAAACATATTTTTAATGTATGCATTAACCTGCGAAACCGAATATACGCCAGCCATCGCTTATACCAGCTTCGCTAAAATGCCGTTGATAAATGCCGGTGAATCATCGCCGCCGAACTTCTTCGCCAGCTCGACCGCCTCATTGATCGCTACCTTCTCCGGTACATCGTCATCGTACTTGATCTCGTATAATGCCAGGCGCAGGATCGTCAGTTCCACCTTGCCCATACGTCGGGTAGTCCATCCCTGTGCAACCCCATCAATTGCCTTGTCAAGCTCCGGAAGCACATCCAGAATCTTCTCAACCTTGCTCTTTACGTATCCGCCGTCAAAGGTGTCTAACATCGGATTATGGATAATATCGCCGATTCCGCTCGGAACATCGTCCTCCTCTTTCGGCTCTGTAAAATATACATCCACCTGCTCCTGCATCTCATCCGTCGGGTAAAAATCCGCACAGAAAAGCAGCTTAAAGCAATGTTCTCTCAGTTCTCTTCTGGTCATACTAATCCTCCTGTTACCTGTTTCTATCCGTCTGATACGCCCGATTTGCTGCCTCGGTATCGCAAATATCCCTTTCGTAATCCGCTGCAATCGTTTTCTGAATATCCACAGTCTTTCCTGCATAATTGTTATATTTCTACTATTCTAATGTATCATTATACCGTATCCCCGGTTTTTTCACAAGAGTTTGAGAAAAAGAATCCGCCAAAGTTACTGTTCACGGGTAGGCACTTTTGGAACCGAAAGTGCCGTAAGAAAACGTGGTGGCAGCAGGAATTTGCCGTATTTAAATGCGAAGCCACGGCAAATTCCGTTACTGGGCACGTATGCGTGAACAGTAACCCGCCAAAAAAGCGGCATCCCTGCTGAAGCAGAAACGCCGCTTTTATATCGTTTACAATCTTATCGATTGCTTATGCTATCCAATTTTTATTCATCCACGCTGTAGTTCGGAGCCTCTTTTGTGATGTGGATATCATGCGGATGGCTCTCTTTTAAGGATGCTGCGGAAATCTTGATGAAACGTCCGGTCTCCTGAAGAGTCGGAATATCCGATGCGCCGCAGTAACCCATACCAGCACGCAGACCGCCGAGCATCTGGAATACGGTATCTTCTACCATTCCCTTGTATGCAACACGTCCTTCTACACCCTCCGGAACGAGTTTCTTCGCATCGCTCTGGAAGTAACGATCCTTGCTGCCGTTCTCCATCGCTGCGATGGAACCCATGCCGCGGTATACTTTGTATTTTCTTCCCTGGTACAGCTCAAAAGTTCCCGGGCTCTCATCGCATCCTGCAAACATGGAACCCATCATGCAGACGCTGCCGCCTGCTGCGATCGCCTTCGTCAGATCGCCAGAATACTTGATACCGCCGTCTGCGATGATCGGAATGCCGTACTCTTTGGCAACTGCATAGCAGTCCATAACAGCGGTGATCTGCGGAACGCCGATACCTGCTACGACACGGGTCGTACAGATGGAACCCGGTCCGATACCAACCTTGACCGCGTCAACGCCTGCCTCGATGAGAGCTTTTGTTGCCTCTCCGGTCGCTACGTTACCTGCTATTACCTGCAGATCCGGATATGCTTCCTTGATCATTCTGACACAGTGAAGAACATTCTCAGAATGTCCATGTGCAGAGTCGAGAACAACTACGTCTACTTTTGCTTTCACCAGGGCTTCCACACGATCCAGCACGTTTGCAGTGATACCTACTGCCGCGCCGCAGAGCAGACGTCCCTGTGCATCCTTTGCAGAGAACGGATACTTGATCTGTTTCTCAATATCCTTGATAGTAATAAGACCCTTGAGGTTAAAATCCTTGTCCACGATCGGAAGCTTCTCGACACGTGCCTTGGCAAGAATCTTCTTTGCCTCCGTCAGGGTGATGCCCTCCGGAGCGGTAACCAGATGCTCAGAAGTCATGCACTCTTTAATCTTCTTGGAGAAATCTTCCTCGAACTTGAGGTCACGGTTTGTGATAATACCAACCAGTTTTCTTCCCTCTGTGATCGGAACACCGGAAATCCGGAACTTGCCCATCAGCTCATCCGCATCCTTTAATGTATGCTCTGGGGATAAATAAAACGGGTCAGTGATTACACCATTCTCAGAACGTTTTACTTTATCGACCTCCTCAGCCTGCGCCTCGATCGACATGTTCTTGTGAATAATACCAATTCCACCCTGTCTTGCCATTGCAATCGCCATGCGGTGCTCTGTAACCGTATCCATGCCGGCACTCATCAGGGGGATGTTCAGCTGAATCTTCTTGGTCAGATGTGTCGTCAGGTTTACCTGATTCGGAATAACCTCAGAATAGGACGGCACAAGCAGGACATCATCAAATGTAATGCCATCGCCAATAATCTTACCCATTATATTACCCTCACTTTCGTAAATTTTAAACACTGGACATTGAAAACTGTCTGATGTTAATAATTGATTTTAGCAAGTTTTTTGAAATATGTCAACCGGAGAATAAAGGGGTTGACGATAGAATTTACTTACGCCATTTAATTAGCATATCTTATAAATAATACCAATCAGATAAGTATTAATAATGCAGTCATCCTTAGCCTCATCTCCCTGCCAATTTTTTTACCAAAAAAGAAGGACTGCCACACCTTCGCATAGCAGTCCTTCTTTCCCCTGGCAGCTGCCTGTCAGAGATTCTTTCTATAAATTACCATTTTTATTTTCTACATTCGATACTGCATCTCTGATGTAACATCTTCCGCCCTTTTCCGGCTCTCTTACTTACATCATGCCGCCCATGCCAGCGCCTGCTGCCGGACCTGCCGGTGCATCTTCTTTGATGTTGGCAACTGCGGACTCGGTTGTAAGCAGGGTAGATGCAACGCTGGTTGCGTTCTGCAGGGCACTTCTGGTTACCTTTGCCGGATCCAGGATGCCTGCTTCTACCATATCTACGTATTCCTCATTGTAAGCATCGTAACCTACGCCTACTGGGGACTCTTTTACCTTGTTGATGATAACAGAGCCTTCCAGACCTGCGTTTGCTGCGATGTGGAACAGCGGAGCTTCCAGAGCTTTCAGGACGATACGGCCGCCGGTCTTCTCGTCGCCTTCCAGTCCGTCTACTACCTTCTGAACTTCTGCTGCTGCGTGAACATATGCAGATCCGCCGCCTGCGATGATGCCTTCCTCAACAGCTGCCTTTGCTGCGGACAGGGCATCTTCCATACGCATCTTAGCTTCCTTCATCTCAGCCTCGGTCGCTGCACCAACACGGATAACGGCTACGCCGCCAGCCATCTTAGCCAGTCTCTCCTGCAGTTTCTCACGGTCAAAATCAGAAGTGGTTTCCTCAATCTGAGCCTTAATCTGAGCCACACGGTCTGCGATGGCTTTCTTATCGCCGCAGCCATCTACGATGATGGTGTTCTCTTTCTGAACTTTAACGGATTTCGCACGACCAAGCTGATCCATGGTGGTATCCTTTAATTCAAGTCCCAGTTCCTCGGAAATAACAGTACCGCCGGTCAGGATTGCAATATCCTTTAACATTTCTTTTCTTCTGTCGCCGTAACCCGGAGCCTTCACACCAACAACGGTGAAAGTACCTCTCAGCTTATTGACAATCAGGGTGGTCAGCGCCTCGCCCTCAATGTCCTCAGCGATGATGAGCAGCTTGGAACCAGACTGTACCAGCTGTTCCAGCAGCGGCAGAATCTCCTGAATGTTGGAGATCTTCTTATCGGTAATTAAGATGTACGGATCGTCCAGAACAGCTTCCATCTTCTCCATATCAGTTGCCATGTATGCAGATACATAGCCACGGTCAAACTGCATGCCTTCTACCAGATCAAGCTCGGTCTTCATAGTCTTGGACTCTTCAATGGTAATAACGCCATCTTTGGAAACCTTCTCCATCGCGTCTGCTACCATCTGGCCTACTTCCTCATCAGCGGAAGAGATAGCAGCGACTCTTGCGATATCTGCCTGGCTCTTAACGTCCTTCTTCATACCTTTGATTGCCTCTACGGCTGCATCTGTGGCTTTCTTCATACCCTTTCTCATGATGATCGGGTTAGCACCTGCTGCCAGGTTCTTCATACCTTCGTTGATCATCGCTTGGGCCAGAACGGTTGCAGTTGTAGTACCATCACCAGCTGCATCGTTGGTCTTGGTTGCTACTTCCTTCACCAGCTGTGCGCCCATGTTCTCAAATGGGTCTGCCAGCTCGATCTCCTTCGCAATGGTCACACCATCGTTGGTAATGAGCGGAGCGCCGAAGGATTTATCCAGAACTACGTTTCTGCCTTTCGGTCCTAATGTAACTCTTACGGTATCTGCTAACTGATTTACGCCCGCTTCCAGGGCTTTTCTGGCCTCTACGCCATATTTAATTTCCTTTGCCATGGTTATCAACCTCCATAATTTTCTTGAATAAACGTTCCGATCAGCATCTGTCTTCCAGACATCCTGCCCATCGATTAACCGATAACAGCCAGAATATCATTCTGTTTTACAATGACATATTTCTCATTGTCCAGCTCAACTTCTGTGCCTGAGTATTTCGAATAGATAACTTTATCGCCAACCTTTACCTGCATCGTGATTTCTTTTCCATCTACCACTCCGCCAGGACCAACCGCGATTACCTCTGCCTGCTGCGGTTTCTCTTTTGCCTGACCCGGAAGAACGATACCTGATTTGGTCGTCTCCTCTGCAACTAACTGCTTTAATACAACTCTGTCAAATAATGGTGTTAACTTCATTATTGGCTCCTCCTTATCCATCCAAATTTATTCCATCTGATTGCTTTTCTTTCGTAATCAGATATGTATCTTCTTCTTACGAAGTATGTTATAACACGTTCTGTTAGCACCGTCAAGTGTTGAGTGCTAAAATTTTAGTAAATTTTACGGGGAGAACTGAAATATTCCATTTCTCCCCGTTCTATTAATTGCTCTCCTCAAATGCCTTAATCGCCGCAACCGTTTTCTCATAACACTCTTTTACCGCTGCAAAATCTGCCTCGTATCCGGTCAGTTCTCTGCCTCTCAGTTTTTCGGTCAGCGCTGCGCTTACCTCATAGAAGGCATCAAAGCCCAGGTTCAGACAGATTCCTTTCAGGGTATGTGCCGCGCAGAATGCTTTCTCCGCATCCTTTTCTTTCAATCCATCCTCCAGATCCTGAAAGCTGGAATCGCTCAGAAACTTGATGGCAAATTTTTTCACCATCGCCACACCTCCAAAGCGTTTCTGAACTCCTTCAAAATCCCCGCCCATTTCTTTGTAGCATTCCTGAATTGTCATGACAGCCTCCTGTTATTTCTCTTCCTCAGTTTTCATACGGCTCAGCTCCTCGCCCGCAGTTCCATACTCTTTTTCAATCGCCTGCGTCACCGCGCCGAAAAACTTCTTCTGTGAATTGTCATAATGTTCAAATTTCTTATTTTTTCGCTCCGGATCACTCATCTCACTCCGGTATGCTGCCTCCTGCAGCTCCTTTTTAATATGATCCTGAATCTCACACAGGCACTCAAGCAGGAGCGGGTTAAATGTACCACACTCTCCGTTGCAGATCATCTGCACCGCCTCCTCATGAGAATAAGCCTTTTTATAGACGCGCTCACTTGTCAGCGCATCATACACATCCGCCAGCGCCACCACCTGCGCTGAGATCGGGATCTCCTCCCCTTTTAGACCATCCGGATATCCTTTTCCATCATAGCGCTCATGGTGCCAACGGCAGATCTGGTACGCCACTTTCATCAGCGGCTCATCCTCATACATCTGAAGATTCGCAAGCATGTCCGCACCGATCACTGTATGTTTTTCCATGATCTTACGTTCCTCCGGCGTCAGACGACCCGGTTTATTCAAAATCTTCTCGTCAATTCCGATCTTTCCGATGTCATGCAGGGATGATGCCGTGCTGATCAGCATCCGGTTCGACCAGGACAAGTGATATTTGTCCGTCTTCCTGACGAGCTGTTCCAGAATCATCGTCGTCAATGTATTAATATTGAGTACGTGCATACCGCTCTCGCCATTTCGAAATTCCACGATCTCGCTCAGAACACTGATCAGCATCCGGCTATTCTTCTCTTTCTCAAAAACCTGGTTCGTCACCATTGCCACCAGGCGGCGCTGTTTCGCATACAATTTGATCGTATTTAAGACACGCCGGTGTACAACCTCCATATCGAACGGGCGCTTGATGTAATCAGAAACGCCCCACTCATACGCCTGCTTGATGACCTCGCCCGAATCTTCGCCCGAAATCATGATAACCGGGATATCCCCGATCAGGTTGTTGCGATTCATGTATTCCAGAACCCCGAAGCCGTCCATCCCCGGCATGACGATATCGAGAAGAATCAGGGAAATCTTCGTCTCATAACGGTTCAGCATGTCGAGACATGCTGAACCATTTTCTGCCTCCAGAATCTCGAATTCGCCTTTCAGCATTTCTGAGAGAATCATACGGTTCATCTCCGAATCGTCCACGATCAAAATGCGGTAACGACTCGCATTGCGCCGCCCAGCTGCCACGCTCTCCTCCGGTGTCCGCTGTCCATCTTTCTCAGTCACAATCGTGTTCTTGGAGGTCTTCGCCTGATACATATATTCGTCCGCCCGGCACATCGCCTTCCCGACTGTCTCCCCGTTCGTCAGCGTACCACCGATGCTGACTGACAATTTCAGTTGCGGATATCCTTCAACACTCATGTTTCGGATCACATCCTGAATCCGGTGCAGCTTCTCAACAAATGCCTCCAGACTGATGCCTGGCATCACAAGCAGAAATTCATCCCCGCCATAACGCACCAGGCGGTCCGTCTTACGGACACAGCTTATAATCGCCGCCGACACCGTCACCAGCACTTTATCGCCCGCCACATGCCCATATATATCATTGTGAGTCTTCAAATCATCCAGATCGATCATCGCGATACCGGCATCCATCCGCTGCTCTTTTAACTGATCTTCAAAATATCTCCGGTTGTAGCTCCCCGTCAGTGCATCCGCATACAGCTCGCGCCTGTAGTGTGCAAATTTCTTAACGAGTGCTTCTCTTCCCTCTGTGTCAAGAAGTGTCTCATCATCCAGACAGGAAATCATCTCCACCACACAGGGAACTCCATCCACCTCCAGATACTTCGCAATGACCTGATACATCTTCAGACCGATAAATTCAAGCTTCGTGCACTGTCCCTTCATCGCAAGCGCGCGCTGTGCCACACAATTCTCACAATTCTTTCCTTTTTCCCAGAACGAATAACATTTGCAGTCCTCAGATCGGAGTTCCCCGTTCCTCACGTCCATCTTATGGAGCAGATCTTTATCTAAAATACGTACAACCGTAAATATCTTTTCCATCTGCGCAATCATTTGTTCCAATTCCTGCGCCGTCATCTTTGTATTGGAATTCATCATTTTATTTTTATCACCACCTGGCAAATATATTATTTTATTCTACATGATTTCCGGTATAACAACAAGCGTTTTTCTCATGCTTCCTGCACATAACTACCGCCCCTGTGTTACTGTTCACGCATACGTACCCCATAACACGTGATTCACACATATCCCGGTGTTCACAAAAGATTCCCTTTATTTTTTAGGCGTTTCGTATTACAATAAGGATATCGAATCGTATAGAGAGGAGTATCAACCATGGCAAAAAAACATTTTGGTAAATTACTGACACTGGCAGCTATCGTCGGCGCTGCAGCAGCTGGTGTTTCTTACGTCTTACAGTATAAATCATTCCACAAGGAACTGGACGAGGATTTCCACGACTTTGAAGATGATTTCGATGATTTTGACGATGTCGGCGATAAAGAAGCTTCCAAGACTTCTGATACAGCTGCCTCCGAACGCAGCTATGTTTCCTTAAACCCGGAGAAAAAGGAAGCTCCGGCTGAGACTCCAGAGGAAACTTCTGAACATTCTGAAGAAAGCGAAAAAGCTCCGGCTGATGCAGATGTCTCTTCCGAAGAACCAGTCAAAACAGAAACCGTCCGCGCAGATGCTCCGGTTTCCGAGGACGGCGAAGCTTCTTCCGAGAAAGAGGATTCCGACGCAGCCCCGGATGACAGCACAACCGTGACGGTTGAGGAAATCACAGAATAACACAGGAGGATTCTTTGCATGATACAAAGTCTTCTCCGCGCGATGGAACTTCTGGAACTTTTAAAAGAAGCCAACCACAAATATTCCATCGCAGAACTTTCCGAATCAACCGGGCTTCCGCCCAGCACGATCCACCGGATTTTGCAGACATTTTGTGAAAAAAAATACGTGATCCGCGATGAACACGCGCACACCTACCAGCTCGGTCCCGCCCTCATCTCTCTCGGTCGGGCGGCGGCTGACAATGTGCGGATTCAGGATGCGGCGCTTCCGATTCTCAAGAACCTCTCCTACTGTACCCGTGAGGATTCCTATCTGATCATCCAGGTTGGCGACAAAGGACTGGTACTTGACAAAACGGACGGTCCGAACCACCTCAAGGTCGTCGAAGAATTTGGCTATGAGATGGATCTGCACTGCGGTGCGATCCGCAAGGCGCTTCTGGCTTTCCAGAGCGACGAATACATCCGCCGCTATCTGTACACGCGCTTAAACCGTCCTGAGGCATTTCCAAAGGCGGATCCCGCAGAATTGGCAGAAGAACTCCGCACCATCCGTGAGAAGGGCATTGCCGTTTCCCACGGCGAATACGTCCCGGATGCAGTCGGGATCGGTGCTCCCATTTACGGTATTGACGGACGCATTTCCGCTTCGGTCGGAATCATCGCACCGTATTCCCGTATTGAAGATGACACACATCTTCTGCACCTGCAGGAGCAGGTTCGCCACAGTGCGGCAGAATTGTCCTATTATATGGGACATACATTTAAGCAGGAGAAATAAAATTACGGTTCACGGGTAGGCACTTTTGGAACCGAAAGTGCCGTACGAAAACGTGGTGTCAGCAGGAATTTGCCGTATTTAAATGCGAAGCCACGGCAAATTCCGTTACTGGGCACGTATGCGTGAACAGTAACGAAATAAAAACAGGGGGGGATATTATCAAAGATTCGGGTATACATCATATCCGGAGCTTTGAGATATCCTCTTTTTTAATCATTTTTGCAAAAAGGAGATTTCACTTTATGATTAATAAACGCTTATTTTTAGCAGGCTTAACAACTGGTCTTCTCTCCCTCTCCGCCGCTTTCCCGGCGATGGCAGGAAGCTGGAAAAATGGAGCTGGTGACAATGCTGCCCGCTGGTGGTACGACAACGGTGACAACACCTGGGCGGCAAATGGCTGGCGCTGGATCGACGGCAACCAGGACGGCGTCAGCGAATGCTACTATTTCGACGCCGAAGGCTGGCTTCTAACCGCCACCACAACACCGGACGGCTACACTGTAAACGCAGACGGCGCCTGGACGGTAAACGGCATCGCTCAGAGCCGCCAGACCGCGGCTTCCAATGAATTCGATAACGAAAGCTGGGACGATTTCCAGAACAGCTCCTCCAAAAAGACGAAAAAAACAGCCACCAGCTCCAGCAGGACGCCAGCTTCCGGAAGCTCTGACTCCAGCACCGGCTCATCCGAAGATTCTTCCAGCGATGATAGCAGCAATTCCGCCAGCTCCGGTCCGTCCAAAGAAACCTCTTCTACTTCCGGAGACAAAAAGCCGGATGCTCCAAAGAAGAACTCCAAACAGGAACCAGACAGCGGCTACCGCCAGGGATCTGTGACGGATGAGGAAATTGCAAATAATAGTTCTTCTGACTCCACAGAGGAATAAATAAACGTGTGCTGCAAGACACACAAACAAACGCCCCCGCAAGGAAATCTCCTGCGGGGGCGTTTCTATCTCATCATTCAGTTTCCCAAACGAATCTTCTATTATTTCTGAAGTGCAAGGACGTCAGCGAATGCCTGAATAGCAGTGCTTGCCTGACCGAAGTCTCTCATCTGCTGGTCGATACCCAGTTTGATGTGCGGAACACCTGCATCGTTCAGAGCTTTCTTCAGGTACGGATACTCCATCTCCTCCGGATCACAGAACTGCTGCATGAACAGTACCAGACCCTGAGCGCCGCTTTCCTTAACCATGTTAGCTACGAACTCACCACGACGGTTCTTGTTGGATTCCGGATCGTACAGAAGTACTTCGTAATCGATGTTAGCGAACTGTTTAGCCAGTGCTCTAACCGGATCCAGCTCGTCTTCCGGAGCGTCTACACGGAAAGAACGTGTCTCGTGTGCTACATCATCTGCAGCGATAGCGATGTTGTTCTCTTCGAAGATAGAAAGCAGCTTCGGATTATCACAGATAATACCGGAGGTAACAACCTTGGTTCCCTTCCAGTCACAGACAGGAAGTTTAGCCAGCTCTGCGTTCAGCTCGTTCAGCTTTGCAGTGTATTCCGGCTTCTCCATGAAGTAGAATGCCTTCAGGACTGCGGAACGTTTGGTTGGTGTGATAACATCACAGTGCTCGTTAGCCAGTTTTACAAACTCACGGCGTGCTGCACGGCTCTTGTTGTATACAACGATAGCATCCTGGATGTCAGAATCAGTAATCTTTCTTCCAGCGATTTCTTCCAGATCAGCTTTTACATGGTTGTACTGATCGATACAGAACTGAAGACCAAACTCTTCGAAACGGTTCTGCGGATGAGCTAAGAAGATAACTTTCATCTTGTCGCCCATAGCTACACGGAAGTTCTGGCTCATCGGACGAAGAGTATCACAGATAGTAGGTGTGATAATACCGTCTAACTGATCCATAGTTCCATCCAGCAGCATCTCCAGAGCTAACTGAGCGATGGTGCAGTAGAAAGTAGCGCAGTACTCTTTTGCACGGCTGATGGTCTTAGTGTTGGAACCCCACATACCCATCGGAACGATACCAGCGGCATATACAAGCTCTTCCGGAGCGTAGTAAGGAAGAACACCAACTACTTTTTTGCCCTGAGCTTTATATTCAGCAAGCTGCTGCTTCGGAGTTGCAGCTTTTACCTTAAATTCTTCTAATAATGCGTTAACACTCATGGTTATTTAGCCTCCTTTGCCTGCTTATTTGCTTCCATTGCCTCAACCAGACCTTCTACACGAGTCTCGTACTGAGCAGCATTGAAGTTACGCGGGTCAGCCTGATCGCCGTCGAAACCAGCACACGGGATACCCAGGTCAGCAGTAAAGCGACGCTGCATCTCAGCCATGTAACCACTCCACGGTTTACAGCTTCTGTTGTAGTGAACCAGAACGCCATCTACCTTGTTGTCACGGCAGATGCCTTCACGCCAGTCAACACCCTGCTCGATGCAGACAGAGTTCGGAGCTTTGTAGTAAGCACGAGCCATCTCATCGATGTTGTTGTAAACGAAACCGAATGCCGGAGCATATACAACGGCAGTAACGTTTACACCGTGGGTCTTCAGCGGTTTGAATAGAGCCGGCAGTTTCGGCCAGCACGGAATACCCTCGAACATAACACGGTATTTCTCCGGGAACGGAGTTGTGGTCTCACCCTTCTTAACTGTCTCTTCCAGGTCTTTTGCAAGTAATTCAAAAGCATCACCAGCAGCTACAGTAGCACGTGCAGTTACAACGTCTGCCATGTGGTTGAACAGGTCAAATCCACTATATGGAGCCGGTTTGTACTGCAGGAAATCACAGACTTTCAGCCAAGCCTTAGCGGTACGGTTAGCGTTTGCACAAGCCTGCTCGAACTTCTTCTCGTCGAACTTCTTGCCTGTCAGCTCTTCCAGCTGTTTGATCGCTTTGTCGAACTGAGCGCGAACGTATTTAACATTCTCATCATGAACATCTACTGTATTGTTGTACGGGATATCGATCATGATCAGCGGAATGTTACACATACGAGCGATGTTCTCATACCATTTTGTCATACAGTTACAGATGTTGTTGCAGCAAAGAACGAAATCCGGCTGCGGAATACGCATCTGACGAATCGGAGAAATAGCCTCAAGACGTTTCTCTTTTTCCGGACCATCCGGGAGTTTTTCAATCTCAAGCAGGTTGTCCAGCTGCAGATACGGAGTCTGAGTCTTCGGATCCTTCTTCGGTTTTCCGTCTTCACCCATCACTACGTTGCCGTCAGCATCTTTTAATGGTTTACCTGTGCTCGGATCGATGATGTATTCACCAGTCTCCGGATCATACTTACGGGATACACGTACACCAGCTGCATATGCAAGGCTGATACGAGCATAACCGCAGATATCGTTGTCATATCCAAGATCCTCAGCTGCCTGGCACATCAGCTCACCGTAACGGTTAGCTGCGATACCAGCTGCCTGGTTCTCCGGATACATAACGTGTAAATCAAATGCTGCTGCAAGCTCACACGGGAATTTGGAAGAAGACCATCCAACTAACTCGCCTCTTGCTTTGGCCTCACGCGCCTCTTTATGTACGTCATCTACGACTTTACGAAGCGCAAGAACACCAGGACTAACTTGTTTTGCCATAATAATTATCCTCCATTCTTAAAAATTAACTTAGTTACTTCTGACGGCTGGCTACCTGATATGCCATCAGGGCTGCGCCAAGCGCGCCGTTATACTGTGTCAGCGGGGATGTATAAATCTTTACGCCAAGCTCAGCCTCAAGCGCATCTACTACGCCCTGGTTCTGAGCCACACCGCCTGTCATAACGACATCCGGCACTACACCGATTCGGTGGGCAAGACCCGTGACACGATGAGCCACTGAACGATGAATACCGGCAATGATATCACATTTATCCGTTCCCATCGACAACTGGCTTATAACCTCACTCTCTGCAAAAACCGTACAGGTGGAACTGATTCCTACCTGCTTCTTGGACATAGCGCCAAGACGGCCTAGATCACTTACCTCAACTTCGAGAACGCGAGCCATAACATCCAGGAATCTTCCGGTTCCGGCTGCACACTTATCGTTCATCTGGAAGTTTGTCATGACACCGTCCTCAACGCGAAGAACCTTCACGTCCTGACCGCCAATGTCAATTACGGTATGAACCTTCGGGAAAAGGAAATAAGCGCCCTTTGCATGACATGACAGCTCACTCATCTGCTTATCGGCAATTCCGTCCATCAGAGATGTACGTCCATAACCGGTAGCCAGTGTGAATGCCATATCTTCTTTCTTGAGGCCTGCATCTTCCAGAACTGCCTCGATGGCACGGTTTGGACCGCTGGTACCTGCTCCAACGTCAATCAGAGACTTACCTACGATCTCCTTGCCATCCTTCAGGATGATACATTTGGAAGCTGTAGAGCCTACATCGATACCTAAAGTGAAAATTTCGCTCATGATGTATCTTTTTCCTTTCAATACTGACTTTCTATGCCTGATTTTTGTTTCAACGATGTTTTGGCAGATCCGTGCTATCACATCGTCTCCACCCATCATAATACCACAAAATCAACTAAAAGTCGCTGTAAAATCTTGAAAATGTTATAAAATAATTCTTAACAAAACTATTACTTATTACTTATCTGCCTGAGTATACCAATAAATCGAGCAAAGGTTCCAGTTCCTTTGCCCGATTTATCTGCAAGCATCCGGAAAAACGGTTCATTTACAGTCATACAGACAAGCCGCTTCGCCAGAGCCTCACACTATTCACACTATCAATTTGTTACTTATCACTATTTACACTATCACTGTCAGCCGCGTACTTACGCGCCTTCTCTTTTTAAAATGTTATCTTAGCGGCACCTATCACAATGCCGTTTTAATTTGATAATTATTTACCGTAGTTGATGAACTCACGAGTAGATCTCGGAGCCAGCATCTGATGCATCGGGCAGATAGCCTGAGCATTCTGATAATAAGCCTCGGTAAATGCCTGGATGTACGGACGAAGATCGGTCAGATCTACGATCTCATCAACCATACCCTGTTTTGTACAGTATTTCGGACGAGATTTGTCTGTGTACATCTGGATCATAGCGTTCATCTTGTCGATGATCGGCTGAAGCGGCTCGCCAGCTTTTTTAGCTTTAACAAGCTTTCTGGAGTACATAGCGTTTGCAGCGGTCTCACCCGGCATTACGTAGTACTCGCAAGCACCTGTACCGATAGAGAATACGTTGGTGTTGTTGCCCTGCGGACCACCCAGAACGTAGTGAGCAGCAGCACTTGCCTTACGAAGAGTAACCTCCAGAGACGGAAGTTTAGAATTCTCGATGGAGTAAATCAGGGACTGACCTAAACCAAGCAGCTCTGCCTTCTCAGCGTCATCGCCTACATCGATACCTGTGGTATCCTGCAGCCAGATAATCGGTGTCTTATCACGAGCACACAGAGTAACGAACTCGTTCATCTTAATCAGACCCTGACGGTACAGCTTACCACCGATACCTACAGAACCCTGTTTGTACTCCGGATAGTTCATGAGTAAGCCCTGTACGTTAGCGATAACACCAACCAGAAGGCCGTTAACTTTTGCAAGACCAGCAACGATCTCCGGACCGTAGCCTTTCTTGTACTCGAAGAACTCACTGTTATCGAACAGACGGCCGATTACATCGTAGATGTCGTACGGACGTTTCTGGTTCATCGGGATGATGCTGTACAGATCCTCAGCCGGAAGCTGCGGAGCCTTCGGGCTGTCAACACGGAAGAACTCCAGGTTGAAGCACGGAAGGTAATTGATGTACTTCTTGATTCCCTCGATAACGCCTAAATCATCCTCGTAAACCTCACGGAAGAATCCGGTCTCATCATAGTGGATCGGCACGGAACCCGGAGCCGGAACGTGATGTTTGCTGTTCTCGATCTGAGCGTTAACGATCTGCTCTGCTGCTTCCTCATCGATGTAACCCTTCGGGTTCATACCGGAAAGGATACCAGCGCCACCAACTGCCATGTTCGCATCTTTATGAGCGATCAGGATAGTCGGGGAAATGCTGTGGTAACCACCACCTGCCGGGTTGGTTCCGTAGATACCTACGATAACCGGAACACCAAGCTGGTTTAACTCAGCGTTGCGGAAGAACGGTGTACCACCACCACGACGGTTCGGGTATACTTTGTCCTGGTTCGGGAACTCAACGCCTGAGCAGTTTAACAGGTATACTAACGGCAGATGCAGCATCTTAGCGGTATCTGCAGCACGGAGCAGGTTATCTGCCTGTCCCGGAACCCAAGCACCAGCCATCTTCTTGTTATCAGAAGCGATGATGTAAACCCATTTGCCATTTACACGGCCAAGACCATTCAGAACGTTAGTTGTCTGGAAACGGTTGTCTTCCGGATTGTAAAGGCTGTTTAACGGGCACCATGTACCTGGATCGATCAGGGCGTTGATACGCTGTGTAGCAGAAAGCTGTCCACGTGCGTTTAACTTCTCTTCGGTTGTGATACCAGCATCAAGAGCCTGCTTAATGGACTCATGGATGTCGTTCTCAACAGCCTTCAGTTCCTGCTCGTTTTCCGGATTCGGATTAACCAGAGCTTTACCAACGGTAGGCATATTCTGGAAATATCCTGGCATTGAATACATATTCATGTCTTCTTTTCTCCTTATAAAATAAAAAATAAAAATGGTTATAAATGAATTGCTTGCGGGACAGTTCGTCTCCTGTCCCGCCTGCAATCAGTAACTAATTAATCGACAGAAATGATATCTGTCTTGATTCCCTATGGAAGGCTAATTACTTAGTCTCCTTCGGAACTTTGATGAATGCCTGACCTGGGTCGATCTCTTCACGAATAACGCGGATGATCTCCGGATCCGGACCTTCCATCAGCTGAGCTCTGGAGGTATCGATCTCGAAACCAGTGTTCTCCTGAACCATTTCCGGAGAGGAGAATGGATAGTAGTAAGCCAGATACATTCTCTTGGTCTCTTCATCGAATTTCATGATACCAAGATCGGTAACTACCATCTGCGGTCCACGGTTGCCCGGAAGACCTGCTCTCTCACGTCCGCCAGGGCCGTCCATCCAGCCACAGCTTGTGATGTAGTCAACATGATCCATGAATCTTCTCTTCTGATGCTGCATCATGATGATGGTGTTGCAGAAGGTAGCGATTCCGTTTGCACCGCCAGAACCGGTGAAACGTGTGGTAGGTTTAACATAATCACCCTTACCAAAGATACAGGTAGAGTTAACGTTTCCGTACGGGTCGATCTGAGCGCCACCGATGAATGCGATCATACGATCAGCATCATGTAACCACTCATTAGCCTCGAAACCTACGAAACGAATGTTCGGCCACTGTACTGCACAGTGAGCCATGAAACGGTTGTCACCTACAGAACGCGGAACCTCGATCGGAGAACAATCCATAAGACCACTCTCTACGATCGGATGGCAGCTCGGGCAAACAACACGTTTTGCCAGGGATGCACCGATTAACGGAAGACCGGTACCAACGATAACGATCTGATTTTCTTTAATATTTTTTGCGATGGCGTAAGCCTGCATTTCCTGCTTTGTATACTTTGTATAATCAGCCATTTTAGATTTTCCCTCCCTCAATTAATGTCTGGTAGAATAGCCAAGATGCGGCTCATTCTTAAGGTTCATGAGGCGAGCGCCGCCCAGTACGTTGAGCAGATCATCCTGATCCTTGCATCCATATACATACTTCTGAAGGTAATCCTTGAAGGTCTCCGGAATCTTGGTGCCGTCAGCAGCATCTTTTGCAGCCTGTGCAGCAACTTCTGCAGCTTTTGCAAGCTTCTCATCTTCCGGCTTAGCAGCAGCAGCCTTAGCAGCTTTGTCTGCAGCCTTCTGAAGCTGTGCCTTAGCATCCTCAGCGTCAAGGTACTTGGAAGCCTTGTCGTACTCTTTCAAGCCCTTATCATCATCATCATAGTAGCCGTAGCACTGTGCCGGCCAAGCACCGTACGGTGCACGAACAACGGCGTCTACACACTCACCAAAGATTCTTGTCTTGGTTGGGTCACGACGGATATACTCATCACTTACGATCTCCTCGCAGGTAACGATACAACGTTTTGCAGCTACAGCGATATCTACGTCATGGAACTCATCACCATCGATGATACAGGTTCCATCCGGAGATGCCTGCTGAACATGGATGATAGCGCAGTCAAGCTTCGGAACCGGAACAGCCAGCAGCTTCTCGCCTGGCTCAAGCGGGTTCTCGATCTCTACGCATTTCAGGTTGTCAACACCTTCCATGGTTCTTCTCTTCTCTTCGCTGATACCCCAGAACTTAACAAGTCCGGAGCCCTGCATCATACGTACCGGCAGGTACGGAAGACCCAGAGATGCAGCATGAAGCTGAAGCATCAGAACGTCCTGAGAATAATCCTCATATGTAAGCTCACCCTTCTCGATAGCTGCACGGAAACGACGAGCTACGTTGGTGTAACCAGAGTTTGCAGTATAGCAGTTGATGTAGGCTCTCACACGGCCCTCACCGATTAACGCATCCCAGTCACCACCTGCCGGGCCAGACCAGCCTACAAAACCAGTTTTACCCTGACGAAGGATCTCGTAAACTGCTGCATACGGTTTACGGTTTGTTGTAAATCCGCCGAGACAAAGTACATCGTTGTCACATACATACTTTTCTACGGCATCGTGTAAAGACATTACTTTATTAGCCACAATAAAGCCTCCTTTAAAAAAATTTTCTATAACTACCTATATAAATAAGTAAAAACGGGATCCGGTACTTCCGGCGCTGCGGTCTTTCGCAGGCCAGATGCAGCCAGATCCCGGCTGCAACAGCCAAAAATCAATATTCGATTAACCGAAAATCAGCATGAAGAAACCTGCTGCTACGGCAGAACCGATAACACCTGCTACGTTTGGTCCCATAGCGTGCATCAGAAGGAAGTTGGTCGGATTCTCTTTTGCACCAACTGTCTGAGAAACGCGGGCAGCCATCGGTACAGCAGATACACCAGCGGAACCGATTAACGGGTTGATCTTGCCGCCGGTTACAGCGCACAGCACCTTACCAAGGAGAACACCTCCGATGGTAGCGAATGCGAATGCAAGAAGACCCATGCAAACGATAGCGATGGTCTGAACACGCAGGAAAATCTCGCCGTTTGCGGTCGCACCTACGGTAGTACCAAGCATGATAGTTACGATGTTGCACAGTGCGTTCTGAGCTGTATCAGAAAGACGCTCTGTAACACCAGATTCACGAAGCAGGTTACCAAGCATCAGCATACCAAGCAGCGGAGCTACGGACGGAAGAAGCAGGGAGCAGAAGAGTACTACGAATACCGGGAATACAATCTTCTCAACCTTGCTTACCTTACGGAGCTGCTTCATAACGATGGAACGCTCTTTCTTAGTGGTAAGAAGCTTCATGATCGGCGGCTGAATCAGCGGAATCAGCGCCATGTAGGAGTAAGCGGCAACGGCGATCGGAGCAACCAGATCCGGTGCCAGGTTGTTGGCTACATAGATAGCGGTCGGACCGTCTGCACCACCGATGATACCGATAGCGGCAGCCTCACCTACTGTGAATAAGCCAGTTGCGTTAGCCAGCATGAATGCAATGTAGATACCGAACTGAGCAGCTGCACCAAGCAGAAGGCTCACCGGGTTTGCAATCAGCGGACCAAAGTCTGTCATGGCACCTACTGCCATGAAGATCAGACACGGGAACAAACTGGACTTAACACCGCCGTAGATGATACGCAGAACACCTGCGGTATACCACGGCTCACTTTCCTTCATCAGGTCAGCTAACGGCAGGTTTGCCAGGAACATACCAAATGCAATCGGGAGCAGAAGAAGCGGCTCGAACTGCTTTTTAATTGCCAGGTATAATAATACAAAAGCAATGAGAATCATTACACAGCTTCTCCAGGTCAATGCTGCGAAACCTGACTGTGCAAGAAGCTCTTTTAATATTTCAAAAAAGTTCATTACCTAACCTCCTAGTTCAGAGCAACCAGAGCAGCTCCTGTATCAACAGAATCGCCAGCCTTAACAAGGATCTTGCTGACTGTACCGTCTGCCGGAGCAACGATCTCAGTCTCCATCTTCATGGCTTCCATAATAACTACTACTTCGCCAAATTTAACTGCCTGTCCTTCAGATACTTTGATGTTCAGGATTTTACCTGGCATCGGAGCTTCTACGGTAGTTGCGCCCGCCGGAGCTGCTGCCGGTGCCGGTGCCGGAGCTGCTGCCGGTGCCGGTGCTGGAGCTGGTGCCGGTGCTGCTGCAACCGGAGCCGGTGCTGCCGGTCTCTGTACCGGTGCGGATGCCGGAAGAACCGGTGCTGCCGGAGCTGCTACACCATTACGATCCAGAGATTTGTATGCTTCTAATTTTTCTACTTCAACTTCGTATTTCTTTCCATTGATCGTAGCAACATATTTCATAATTCTTTACGTCCTTTCGAATAATTATCCCTGTATCGTTCTATTAGTTCAGGGTAACCAGTGCTGCACCTGTGTCAACGGCGTCGCCTGCCTTGACAAGAATCTGTGCTACTGTACCGTCTGCCGGAGCAACGATTTCAGTTTCCATCTTCATAGCTTCCATCACGATGACGGTCTCACCAAACTTAACTGCCTGTCCTGCAGATACTTTGATGTTCAGGATCTTACCTGGCATCGGAGCCTCTACGGTAGTTGCGCCTGCTGCCGGTGCTGCCGCCGGTGCCGGTGCTGCTGCTGGTGCAGGAGCCGGTGCTGCTGGTGCAGGAGCCGGTGCCGGTGCTGCCGGTGCTGCTACTGGAGCCGGTGCTGCTGCCGGAGCCTCGCCGTAACGCGGCATTGGCTCGTATGCATCGATTCTTTCAAGTTCTACTTCGTACTGTTTTCCATTGAGGGTAGCCGTATACTTCATAACTGCTCTAACCTTCCTTTCGATTTCCTTTCATTCCTGTTTCTCATTACTTAACTTCTGTCACGCTCAAGATCTTAAACTTGTCTGTCGGCAATCCGAGGTCATCCCCGATCGTTGCCATCAGCACGGCAAGTAATTCCTTATCAGCTTCGTCCGACACAGCCGGTGCTGCTTTCTGTGCTGCGGCCGGGGCCTTAGCACCATCAGAAACAACGGAGCGGAGAATCTTGGAAATTACCATAATTGCCAGAGCCAGACAGATCAGAGCCAGGAAAACCACCGAAAGACCCAGCAGAGAAACGATAACTGACTGCCCGAAAGGCATAGTTGGTTCAGTCCACATTGTGCATTGCACCTCCTTATTTATTTTAGGTTCTGCTTTCTTTGTGAAAAATTATACTTATAAAATTCCACCAGTAAGATTCCGTATTGTGGAATGCATTCCATTTTTGAAAGCAATTTATAAGGGGCTTTTCCCCTTAACTGTAACAAGTGAAGCCACAGATTGACATGATCAGCTCACTTTACTTAAATTATAACAGTAACCCCCCTGATTGTCAACCAAGCCTTTCATAAATTATGCACAAAAAGCAGGGTGTTTTATTAGCAAAAACAACCTGCTTTTTATAGGTTATTACTACATTTTTCTACATTTTTCTTAACAACCCCCGGAAGAATCGCCAAGACCTCTCAAGCATTTTGCTCATATTCTAAAATGTATTCTGAAAGTCCCGTTCTCTCCTTTTTTCATCAGAACAAAGCCGCTTTTTTCTGTATTTTTTTATACATTTTCAAGATTTGTCCTTGATTTATTTCGGAAGCTTGAAAGAGCTCTTCAGCGAAACAATCCGGTTGAAAACCGGTTTGCCCGGCTCGCTGTCGCGGCAGTCCACGCAGAAGTATCCATTGCGGACGAACTGAAAGCTCTCAAATGGTTTTGCCTCTTTCAGACCCGGCTCTAAGTAACACTCCTTCAGAACGCGCAGAGAATTCGGATTTAAGTTCAGCGTTCCATCTGCATTGAGTTTACCCTTTTCCTCGTCTACCAGATTCTCATAGAGACGTACTTCTGCTTTCAGTGCAGTCTGTGCTGCTACCCAGTGAATCGTACCTTTTACCTTTCTCGCATTGAAGCCGGAACCACTCTTCGTCTCCGGATCGTAGGTACAGTGAACAACCGTTACATTGCCGTCTGCATCTTTCTCGCATCCGGTGCAGGTAACAAAGTACGCGTTCATCAGGCGGACCTCATTGCCCGGGAAGAGACGGAAGTATTTCTTCGGCGGTTCTTCCATAAAGTCCTCGCGTTCGATGTAAAGTTCTCTGCCGAATGGAATCTTTCTGGAACCAAGTTCCTCATTCTCCATATTGTTCGGTGCATCCAGCTCCTCGATCTGTCCTTCCGGATAGTTGTCAATGACAAGCTTGACCGGGTCAAGAATTGCCATCACACGGGACTTCTTTAATTTCAGATCCTCGCGCAGGCAGTACTCTAACATTGCACTGTCGATGGAATTATCTGCTTTGGAGACACCTGCCAGCTCTACAAAGCGGCGGATGGATTCCGGCGTGTAACCTCTGCGGCGCAGCGCTGCGATGGTTACCAGACGCGGGTCATCCCAGCCATCTACAATCTTATCTTCTACCAGTTTCTTGATATAACGTTTTCCGGTAATGACGTTGGTCAGATACATCTTCGCAAACTCAATCTGGCGCGGCGGGTTCTCAAACTCGCACTCTTTTACGACCCAGTCATAGAGCGGTCTGTGATCCTCAAATTCCAGCGTACAAATCGAATGCGTGATGTGCTCAATCGCATCCTCAATCGGATGAGCGAAATCGTACATCGGGTAAATGCACCATTTGTCCCCGGTGTTGTGATGATGCATATGGGCTACACGATAAATAACCGGATCACGCATATTGATGTTCGGGGATGCCATATCAATTTTCGCACGCAGTACCTTTTCGCCATCCGCATATTTTCCTTCTTTCATCTCCTCAAAGAGCTGTAAGTTCTCCTCGATGCTGCGGTTGCGGTACGGGCTTTCCTTACCAGGATTGTTAAAATCACCGCGGTACTCGCGGATCTGATCAGCTGTCAGATCACAGACGAATGCTTTTCCCTTTTTAATAAGAAGAACTGCACACTCATACATCTGCTGGAAATAGTTGGATGCAAAAAACAGGCGATCCTCAAAATCAGCGCCCAGCCATTTTACATCCTCGATGATCGACTCAACAAACTCTGTCTTCTCTTTCGTCGGGTTGGTGTCATCAAAACGGAGATTGAATTTTCCGTTGTATTCTTTTGCCAGTCCAGAGTTCAGAATAATCGATTTAGCGTGTCCAATATGAAGATATCCGTTCGGTTCCGGAGGAAATCTCGTCTGGACATGATCGTAAACGCCTTCTGCCAGATCTTTGTCAATCTCGCGCTCGATAAAGTTCTTGGAGACAGTCTCTTCCTTCTCCTCTCCCTCTGCCAATGGTTTTTTATTTTCTTCCATATACATTCCCTCCGTTGTTTCTTTTCGTAAATTGATACTGTTGTTTGAGTCAAATCAAACAGTTTTATTTTTTATCATATCACATTTTGGAGTTTTCGAAAAGGGGATATTTGCCCACAAAAAAGGAAGCGCCGCGGGAGGACACTTCCTTTTCTGATTTTCAATTTTTAAGCATCTTTATTATGGCAATTTAAGATGTCCTGCGTTCGCAGGTAATTGTACTTCTTCTTATTATATATGTGTTTTTATGCGATTCTACTTATGCGTTTGCAAGAGCCTCGCCCAGTGCCTCGCACTCAGCACCTGCTGCCTCGTCCGGCGTTGCGTTGCAGATTACCGGCTCGCAAGCCATGGTTACGCCCAGAGTCATGCAGTCGCTCTCCCAGGTACGCATCCACTCGCCGTCGCCCCATCCGTAAGAACCGAATAATGCAATCTTTTTGCCAGAGAGAACCGGGCTAACCTCGTCGAACATCGGCTGGAACTCAGACTCCTCTAACTGTTCAGCTCCCATGGACGGGCAGCCAAATGCGATTCTGTCATACTCGCCAGCTTTGTCAGCGCCAAACTCTGCGGAAGTAAATAAATCAGCCTCGCCGCCCGCTTTCTTAACGCCCTCTGCTACGTAATTTGCCATAGCCTCTGTGTTTCCTGTTCCGCTCCAGTATACAATTGCTACCTTGCTCATTTTTATTTCCTCCTTGTGAATAATTTACTTACTTAGATTTATTATGCGGCTTTTACAAGCTGAATAATCGGTGTCCCCTGACGGTATTTCTCTCGGCACACTTCCGTGCATTCCCGGTATGAATCAAACCGCCGTTTTGCTTCCTGCGGATCGCCATACGTCTTCCAGTAACCGCTGCAGGTATAATTTTTTCCCTGATTTTCAATGAATCCAACAACATCCTCAAGCGGATACCCCAGGAAAATGCCAATCTCATGTGGAAAATCATGTTCCAGACAAAGCCGGTTGGAAAGCTGCCTCAAAAAGCCATCGACCGTCTTCTTCATCTGGTAACCAGACTTTTTTAAAAAGTGCTGTACAGATATTTTACCCAGAATGAAGCGAAGCCATTCCTCGCGGTACACCAGAATCAGAAACGCGCCCGTCCGGCTGCACTCTTTAAGCGCCCGCACCTGAAGCCCCGACGGTTCCAGTTCCCGGTTCCAGAAATCAAGCGCTTCCAGGAGTTTATCACGGTTCTGCGGCTGATAGCGGAACAAGTTCGACGGTTTGATGCCACGAAGAGTCGGCGCACACACCTCTACGAATACTTCTTCAAACAACCGTTCCATCTTTCTGCCTCCTGACTGCTTCTCTTGGTTAGCCATATCTACCTTTAGTTAGATACAGCTAACTATCTTTTAAAAAATAAAAGGCTTTTTCTGCCTTCTATTTTCCTTTTCGCAGGTTAGTCTCATCTAACTTCAATGAGACTATATCATGAATCACTTACCACGTCAAGCAAATTTTGTTCATTTTTGCTTACTGAGTTTTTTTATCAGCAACATCATTTTCTATCTTTTAGGACGATAAATAATCTCATTCACCGCATACACCGTCACAAATGCCTTCGGATCTGTTTTTAATATATACGGCATGAGCTGTGCATATTCGTTTTTATCTACGATCGTGATAATTTCCGTCTTCGGCTCATTGTCAAACGCGCCGAATCCCTGATAGATCGTCGCGCCGCTGTGAAGCGTATGCAGGATAAACTGGCGTATCTCTTCTTCTTTTTCCGAGATAATGCAAACTCTCTTTTTCAGATTCAGACCGAAAATAAAATGATCCAGCACGATTCCGTTTAAGTATGTGCCCAGAATGCCCAGCACCACCAGTTTTTTATCGCTGAAAAACACGGATGAGAGCGCCACACACATGCCTGGAAGCGCCATCGCTTTTCCCAGCTCCATATGGAAATATTTGTTTAAGAGCTTTGCCACGATGTCCAGACCGCCCGACGAGGCATTCATCCAGAACAAAAGAGCCAGACCAACGCTGACAACAAAGATATAGCAGACCGTATCCATCATCGCATCCTGGTTGAGCGACACAAAATCCGGGAAAACCTGCTCAAACACCCACAGAAAAACCGGCAGAATCAGTGACGTATACACCGTCTTGACGCCGAACTCGCGTCCGATAAAAAGAAATCCCACCACCAGAAGCGCCGCATTTAAAATAAAGGTCAGCACTGAAATCGGCAGCGGTACCACATTTCCCAAAAGCATCGCCAGACCGGAAATACTTCCCACCGATACACCGCTCGGAATCAGAAAGAAATAGACGGCTGCCGCCACGACAAAGGTCGCCGCTGTGATCATTGTGTACTCCCTGATTACGCGCATGGACTTTTTTGCCATAACTTAAAACCTCCTCATATTACAATTTCGCGCGAGCGCGCATCATTGGCACGTTAGCGCCTTTTTGTGTAATAGAGAATTCCAAGGGATTTCCCATTACACAAAAAGACACATCGCGTCTGCAATGTGTCTTCGTAATGAGGCATCGGGGATTCGAACCCCGGACAACTTGATTAAAAGTCAAGTGCTCTACCGACTGAGCTAATACCCCATATGCCCAGAACCGGAATCGAACCAGTGACACGAGGATTTTCAGTCCTCTGCTCTA
>OCHG01000262.1_pt1 | contig 58527 bp, 49 predicted proteins | sample 1538801 | NCBI WGS metagenome assembly OCHG01 (sample SAMN04571727, study PRJEB22368) | human gut metagenome | biome: human gut; material: stool | host: Homo sapiens | place: Luxembourg | collected 2012-09-20 | reverse complement strand
CAAATTTTGCGGGACTTTTTTCATTTCAGCTATTGACTTTTGTTTGCAGGACTCCTTGTTTGTGAATGCTCATATCGAGAGTATTTTATCATCTTTTTCCCAAAATTACAACAGCTAATTTACTTCCATGATCTTGATGCTCTCTGCACTGAGCCCCGTCTCCTGCTTGACGATGTCCGTGATGCGGGCAATGTCCTCGGTCTGAAGCCCCTCTTCCCCCGTCGAGACGACCACGCTCACACCGTCTTCGGACATGAAGACGACGCAGTCCTCATAGCCCTTGGCCGTGACCATGTTTTCAATCTGCGCCTCACTGAGCGTATAGGAAGCAAGCGTTTCGATGCTCTTTGCCGCCTCACTCGCGGTCTCGGCGTCCACGTCGTCGTTCTCACTCGCCTCCTTCAAGAGCGACAGCGCGCTGTCGCGCGCCTGCTGGCGCGTCAGGCGGGCTGAGGCAAAGTAGTCCTTCCCCTCCGCGTTTGCCGAGACCTCGGCGGCGTCGCCGTCTGTGCTCACAAGCTCGGACTGACCTAAGACCTTTGTGGGCTTATCGACCTTTTCGGCGTACTTTCCATTCAGAAAGATTGCCGCGCAGACAAAGACCAGGATCGTGCCGACCACTGCGTTCCGCTTCCATAATTGCTTCATAGCTGTTTCCTCCCTGCGTTTTGCATAATAAAAATATTGTAGTTTCATGGCGTTCCTTTAACAACGGAGATGCGCTCGGACGAAAGCCCCGTCAGCGCGCTGACGGCCTGCGTCACCTTGAGCTGGACATCCGCGCGGTCTCCGCCCTCGCACACGATGAGCGCGCCGACAAAGCGCGGATAGCGGCTGTGGGTCACGACGACCTCGGCGCTCGTGCCACTGCCGAGCACAACGGTCTCCGTCTTTCGCGTCTGCTCGTCGACCTCCTCCCCTCGGGCTTTGAGCGACGCGGTCTCATCCTGAGCCAGCTCGTAAGCGCCGCCGCCCTCGACAGTCAGCATAAGCGAGAGCTTCCCGACGCCGTCGAGCGAGGAAAGAATATCCTCCATCTCGTTTTGCAGCGCCTCGCGGTCGAAATTTTCCGCGGCGGACGGTGTCGCGGAGCCTAAGTCTGCCGCTTTCTCGTTCTGCGGCAGCAGCAACAGCAGCACGCCGAGCAGCGCCGTCAGGAGGACGTATTTGTACTTCTTGATGCCTTGCAGCGCCTTCTGCACGGGCGATGCGTTCACTTCGGTTCGATCCATAGCTGATTCTCCTCTGCAATGCCAAGCTCCTGTACGATGTACGCGCTGAGCGCCGCGCTGTTTTCTCCGTACAGTGTGACGCTGTCCGGAAACGGTACGCCGTCGCGTAAAGCGGTCTGCACTTCGGCGCGCACGCTCAGACCTAAGGAGCTGGCTTTGTCCTCAATATATGCCTGCGTCTGCGCAGCTATGCTATCACCGAGCGCACTGTCCTGCTCGGCGTTCAGCGTTTGCTTCAGCGCTTCGACCGCCTCGCGGTAATGACCGCCGTCGAGCTCCGGCAGATCGAACGTGAGTGAGAGCAGCGGGCGCAGCATCGCAAGCATCAGCACCATCCCGCCGACAAAACGCACGATCTTTTTCATCGTGCCGCCGTCCGTGAGCTGCTGGACGATGCTTACCAGTACCGCGCAGGCTGTCACGCTTAAAAGCCACGAGCGAAGAAACGTCATACCGTCACCACCATCATCATTGCAATCAAAAGCGACACGAGCAGCAAGAACGCCCCGCCCGCCGTCATCGCCAGCATCAGTGAAAACGCGGAGGAGAGCTGCTCTAAAAACTTGCTGAGTGATTGTGACCCCACCATGCCGCTGAAAAACGCCGCGAGCTGATAAAAAAGATACTGCACCGCCATGCGCAGCAGCGGCACAAGGCACAGCGCCAGCACCGAAAATACGCCCAGCACACCGAGCGTCCCGCGCAGCGTGAGCGCCGCGGCGGCGACGGCCTCCGTCGCGTCGGACAATATTCCGCCGACGACGGGCACCGCGCCGGAGATGACGGTTTTGCCCACCTTGACCGCGAGCCGGTCGACAGAACCGGCCAGCAGGTTCGAGACCGACAAAAACGCGGTAAATACGATCAGAATCGCGCTCAAGCCCCACGAGAGCAGCTTGCCGATGCCCTTGGAGAGCAGCGATAAGCGGCTCTGTTCCAAAAGCGCGCCCGCGGCCGCCGTGCCGATCATGCAGTAGAGCACCGGCACGAGCACATCGCGCATCAGCGAAAGAAAGATGTCGCTCAGCATCAGTGCGCTGACCTGCCAGACGCTTGCCGAGCCCACACAGCCCCCGCCCGCCATCGCTGCGGCGATCGTCGGCAGCAGGAGCTTTGCCATGGTCGAAAGCTCGTCCATCGTCTCGACGCCGAGGCCGATGAGCGCGCTTAAGTCCCCTGCTGAGAGCGCCGCCGCACCCAGCACGCCGAGATAGCCCGCGTATCGCGTGGGCGTCTCCCCCGCGCTCTCCGCCGTGCCCTCGATGAGGCCGCACAGGAGCGAGAGCAGCATCAGCGCCATCGCGCCGCGCAGGGAATTTGCCACCGCATCCTGCAATGCCGCGCGAAAGTGCGAAAAAAGGTACTGTCCGCCGCGCAGGAGAAGGTCGTTCCCCGTCTCGGCGTTGTCGATGAGCTCGCGCGGCACGACGTCATCCAGTCCTGACGGCAGCTCAAGCGCTGACGCGCTCACGCAGAGGAGAAACGCGGCAAAAAGCAGGCAGAGCAGCTTTTTCATAGAAATCCCTCCACCATCTCGAGCAGCGCCTCCATGAGCGGCAGCGCGCAGACGAGCGCGCACAGCGTCCCCGCCGCGGCGAGCAGACTTGACAGCGCGCTCTGCCCCGCGTCCGCGCACAGCGCGCAGGAAAAGCGCGCTACCAGCGCGATGGCCGTGACCTTGACGACCGGCACGAACAGCGTGAGCGGCAGATCCGTGAGCAACAGCACCCGCTCGCAGAAGTCAAAGAGGTCGGAGAGCGCGGGCAGCAGCATCGCGCAGCCGACAAGCACCGCCGCGAGCAGCAGAAGAAGCGAGAGCGCTTCGTCGCTCTTTTTGAGCAGCGCCGTCACGGCGCTCACGCACAGGCTCAGCGCCGCAAGCTTGATGAGCAGCTCCATCTTAAAACCCAAACAAGCTCTTGATGAGATCAAAGAGCGAGCTGATCTCCCGCACGAGTAGCATCATCGTCGTGATGAGACCGGCCAGGCTCACGAGCATTGCCTGATCCGGACGGTCCGAGCGCACGAGCAGCTGATTGAGCACGGCGACGACGATGCCCACCGCTGCGATCTTGAACACGAGGTCAATATCCATAGACGTCTTCCTTATGTAAAGCGTTTATCCTTTTCAATAACGTTATAGCAGCAGAATACAGAGCATTGCCCCGCCTCCGAGGCACAGTGCCGCCGTGATGCGGCCCGTTTCGCGCTCCCTTTGCCGCAGCTCCTCTTCAAGGCGCGAGAGCTCGCTTGCCGCGAGCGTCAGCGCGGCGCAGACGCTTTCCTCATCCCCGCCGAGCGCGTGTCCCAGCGCCGATACAGTCTCCCGCTCCCGCGCGGCGATGGGAAGAGTCTTTGCGGCGTGCTCCCATGCAGAGGCAAGCGGTTCGCCGCGCGCAAGATTGGCGGTCACACCTTCAAAGAAGCCCGCGGCTTCCGGTTCGCAGCTCAAGTGCCGCAGCAGCGCGGGCAGCGGCGTCAGCGTCAATCGGACGGCGCTCTCGAGTGCGAGAAACGCACCGGAAAGCGCGCGAAGCGTCCTTTGCCGCAGTAAAGTACGTAAATGGAAACTCCTTTGCAGCCACAGCACTGCGCCGAGGATCAGTGCACTGCCCGTCAGTCGGAGCATGGCAGGTCACCCACTTCGTAAGAACGTGCACCGCCGTTCGAGCGGATGACGATGCAGCGGCGAAACACCCTCGCGCGCAGAAGCTCCCGCCAGAGCGGCTTCTGGTGCAGCTCGTCAACGCTCGCGGCGTGGATGCTCGCGAGCAGCCCGACGCCGCAGTTCGCGGCCAGGCACATTGCGCGGATATCCTCCTCCGCCGTGATCTCATCGACCGCGATGACCTGCGGGTTCATGCCGCGCAGCACCATCGGGATGCCGACGGCCTTTGGGCAGAGCGAGAGCACGTCCGTGTGGTTGCCGAGCTCCATCTGCGCTCGCCCCTTGCAGCACACGGCGAGCTCGCAGCGCTCGTCGATGACCGCCACGCGCAGCGCGCGGTGTTCGGCATCCCCGAGCGACAGCACGCGGATGAGGTCACGCAGCAGCGTCGTTTTCCCGCCGCCGGGCGGCGAGAGAATGAGCGTGCTCAAAAACCGCCCGTCAGCGCTGAAGAGCTGCGGCGCAATGTCGCTCCCGAGCCCGATGTGCTCGCACACGATGCGCAGCGCGAGCGACGAAATGTCCTTCAGATTGCTCACCTCGCCGTCGCGCACGACGGCGCTGCCGCACACACCGAGGCGGAACCCGCCCCGCAGCGGCAAAAAGCCCTGCCGCAGTGTTTCGATGCAGGCATAGCGCGAATACTCCGTCACCGCGCCGAGCATCTGTTCGAGGTCTTCCGCCGTCACGAGCGACGCACGCCCGTCCGGCGCGGCGTTCAGCTCGCCCTCCAGTGTCAGCACCGTCAGCGGGTGCATCACGCGAAGGCGCAGCTCCTCGACGCGCTCTTTCTGCTTGTCCGGCAGCGACAGGGCGAGACTTTTGAGCCGGTGCGGTAAAAACTCGCACGATTGTTCGTAGCGATAGATCCGTTCCAGACGATCCACCGTTCCCACTTCCCTTCTTTGGTGTTAGTCCAATCTATGAGGCGATGGACACGCTTATGCCGGTTTGTCCCGTTTCGGGCAAAAGAAAAAACGGGGAAATTCCCCGTTTTTTCGCGTTTGATTTTTACTGTTCGCCGCAGGGGCACGCGCAGCCGCAGCCGCCGGGCGCCGCCGCGGGCGGGAAGAAATCGTCCATCGGGAACTCCACCGCATCGAAGACCTTGCACGGATCCTCGCAGCTGCAGTCGCCGCCGGCAAGCGTGCACTCGTTGGACGGAATGCAGTAGTCGTACACGGGGATGAGAAGCTGCGTGTCGCGCTCTAAGCGCACAGTCGAAAACTGACCGAGCGAGATGCACACGCGGCGGATCGCGGACTCGTCGAAGATGATTGGCTCGTCGAATGCTGCCAGAATGCCCGCGGGCACGCCGCCGAGCGTACCGCGGTCACAGCCGCAGCGGCAGTTGCAGTTGTCGGCAAAGTGCGCGCACAGCAGCATCGGGTCGACGACCTCGACCACCGCGGTCGGGAGATTTGCCGTCAGGTTCAGCGGCGCGTCGATAGCGTTTGCCTCGGGGATGGAAGAGTAGATCTTCGCGCCGCTCTCGCTGCCGAAGAGCACGACGCGCTTATCAAAGGTCGCAAGACCCTCGATCTCCGTGTAGCGCGTGCTGCCGTTGAGCGCCTGCAAGGTGATGCGGTAGAAAAAGTGCATGTCGACGGTGTAGTACCCGCGGTTAAAGTTGACGGGCTCGACGTCCACAAAGGTGTAGATCAGCTCGGCGCTGCCGCCGCGCAGCCCCTGCGCCGTACTCAAAACGCTCTGCGCCGTGGCCGTGGGGTAAAAGCGCAAATCCTCAATGCAATCCTTGTCGCGGCAGGATGAATAGATCTTTTTCGTATGAATACAGACCGCCTCGCGCGCGCCGTTCGCGCCGCCGACGTGGCCTGCTGCTACTTTATCAGCCATAAAGCAAGAATACCTCCTATTTTAAGTACTGGAAAGTCGGGCGCGACCGCGCCTTTCTTTCACCCCAGTCTATGCCGTACGCGAAGATGGGTGTGCCGCGTTTTTGCCGATTTTGAAAAAGACCTATACAAGCGAAAAAAGGTGTGCTATACTAAATATAGTTTTTGACCGACCGATACCGACAACTTTTTGTGGTATTGGCAGTCATTTTGTGTTATGATCGCTGTAAATTCACCCGAGGAGGTGCGCTATGGGGCGCGTCGGTTTTATCCAGGACAAACTGGAGATCAAATTTCTCATTCTGTATGTTGCTGCCCGGCTCATCGAGCCGGTCCCGTTCGAGGCCATGCAAGAGCTGACGATGTGCGACGACGGCATCGACTTTTTTGACTTTTCCGAATGCCTGAGCAATTTGGTCGAGTCGCAGCATTTGACGCTTTCGGACGACGGGCTCTACGCCATCACGGAAAAGGGCCTGCACAACGGCGCGATCTGCGAGTCGAGCCTTCCCTATTCTGTGCGCCTGCGCGCCGACAAGAACATCACGATCTTCAACCAGAAGCTCAAGCGCCGCGCGCAGATCCAGTCCGACATCGCGCCGCGCCGCAACGGGACCTACACGGTCACGCTCGCGTTCAACGACGACGAGAGCCAGCCCATCTTGAAGATGGAACTCATGGTTCCCAAGGAGGTCATGGCCAAGGATCTCGCCGAGCGCTTCCAGAAAAATCCCGAGCAGCTCTACACCGGCGTTTTGAACACGCTCTTCTCCGAACCCGACGATGGAAAATAACGTACATAATGAAAAGAGACAGCCATTCGGCTGTCTCTTTTTTGCTTCAATCCTCGCTTTTCTCCTCCTGCGTCTCATGCAGCAGTTCTTCGACCGGGATGCCGTAGAGCTTCGCGAGCGCGCAGAGATTCGACGTGCTGGGGTCGGACGTGCCGTTCTCCCACTTGCTGACCGCCTGACGGCTGACGCCGAGCGTCTCGGCGACGAACTCCTGCGTCATCTGTTTTTCCATCCGGTGCGTCTTGAGCGCTTCGCCGAGCGAGCGGCAGACAGCCTTCTTCTCCTCGCGCACGTCTTTTGACTTGATGTACTTTCGCAGTGCCTTGACGAGCAGCACGAAGAGGTAGATGATCGCGCCGTAGATCGCAAGCGCGATTGGGAATAAGATTAGAGTGAGCTGCATAGTTGTTCTCCTTTTCGTTTGATGCGCTCATCATAGCGAAAAGCAGCGGTTTCCTCCACCAACTATCGCGCAACTTCGCGTTGCGATGGGCAGATTTTCACTTTACCACAACGTTTTCCTTGCCGAAGCGCTCTTCCAAGTCGCACACAAGCGAGGTGTGCAGATCGCAGGTCGTGCCGATGAGCTTGCCGGTATCAAGCACGCGGATGCGGACGTTGTTCTCTTTTCCCTCGAACATATAGAGGATTTTGCGGAGGATCGCCATCTCCGGCCCGTCAACCGACGGCAGGCGCAGATAGAGCGTCTGCCCCGTCCGCTGCTGCGGCGCCTGCGCAGGCGCTGCCGTTCCCGTCGAAAAATTGGCATTCAGCGGACGGGCGAAGTCGCACATGAGCTGCGGCGCCTTTTCGTCGCGCACAGAGAGCGTACCCGTGACGTAAATGACCTGCCCCTCCTGCAAATAGCTGCCGTACTGTTCAAGCGCGCGCGTGAAGCAGAGCATTTCGATGGCTCCCGTGCCATCTTCGAGCGTCACGTAGGCCATGAGGGTATTTTTCTTTGTCATCTTCGTCTTGCTCGCGGTCACGACGCCCGCGAGCGAAATTTTTTGCCCGTCGGAGAACGTCGTCGGCCCTGCCTCCTGCGCAAAGTCCTCCATCACGCGGCCGATGGCAGCCGCACCGGACGAGCGGACGAGCGAGCGGTAGGCGTCCATCGGATGGCCGGTGAGGTAAAGCCCTGTCGTGGCCTTTTCCATCGCCATGAGCTCCTGCGGCGTGAACTCGGGAATGTCGGGCAGGACGAGCGCGGCCTGCTGCGCGGTCTCCGCGCCCATGCCGAAAAAGTCGATCTGCCCCTCCACGTTCGTGCGGTTGCCCTCGGCGATGCCGTCCATCACCTTTTCGTAGACAGCGATGAGCTGCGAGCGCTTCGCGCCCGTCGAATCGAACGCGCCTGCGCGGATCAGGTTCTCGACCGCACGCTTATTGATCTCCATGCCGTCCATGCGGCGGCAGAAATCCTGAAAGTCGACGAACGGGCCGTTGAGCTCACGCTCCTGCATCATGCGCAAAATGAGCCCGCGGCCGATGTTCTTGATGGCGACGAGGCCGAAGCGGATGCCCTCGGGCTCGACCGTGAAGCGGTCGGCGGAATGGTTGACGTCCGGCGGCAGGAGCTTGATGCCGCACTCACGGCACTCGTTGAAGTACTCGCCCACCTTGTCGGACGAGTCGAGCACGCTCGAGAGCAGTGCCGCCATGTATTCTTTCGTATAGTGGCACTTGAAGTACGCCGTTTGATATGCGACGACCGCATAGGCCGCGGCGTGCGCCTTGTTGAACGCGTAGTTGGCAAAGGCGTAAATTTCCTCGTAAATTTCCTGCGCGGCCTTTTCGTCAATGCCGTTTGCCACGCAGCCGGAGATATTGCGCGCGGGATCGCCGTGCAGAAACGCCTCGCGCTCACGCTCGATGTCCTTGACCTTCTTCTTGCTCATCGCGCGGCGCAGCATGTCTGCCTGGCCGAGCGAGTAGCCCGCGAGCTGCTGGAAGATCTGGATGACCTGCTCCTGATACACGATGCAGCCATAGGTGATCGACAGGATCGGCTCAAGCTGCGGAATGAGGTATGTGACCTTTTTCGGGTCGTGTTTGCAGGCAATGAATTTCGGAATGGACTCCATCGGCCCCGGACGGTAGAGCGCGATCAAAGCCGTGATGTCTTCGATGTTCTGCGGCTTCAGGCTGACGCACACGCCCGTCATGCCGCTCGATTCGAGCTGGAAGACGCCCGACGTCCGCCCCGCGGCCAGCATTTCGTAGGTCGCGGCGTCATTTTCAGGAATACCGGCAAGAGTAAAGTTTTTATCCTTTTCACGGATCGTCTTGACTGCGTCATCCAGAATCGTGAGGTTGCGCAGGCCAAGGAAGTCCATTTTGAGCAGGCCGAGCTCTTCGAGCGTCGTCATCACGTACTGGCAGACGATCGTGTCGTCGTTGCGCGCGAGCGGGACATAGTCGACGACGGGGCGCTTCGTGATAACCACGCCGGCGGCGTGCGTCGAGGCGTGGCGCGGCATGCCTTCAAGGGCGCGTGCCGTGTCGATGAGCTTTTTCACCTGCTCGTCACCCTCGTACTTTTCGCGCAGCTCGCGCGAGATGCGCAGCGCGTCGTCGAGCGTGACGTGCGGCCCTGCGGGGACGAGCTTGGCGATGACGTCGCAGTCGGCATAGCTCATATTGAGTGCGCGTCCCACATCGCGAATGACGCCGCGCGCGGCCATCGTGCCGAAGGTCACGATCTGCGCCACATGATCGTCGCCGTACTTGCGGCGCACATACTCCACGACCTCGCCGCGGCGCGTATCGCCGAAGTCCATGTCGATATCAGGCATGGACACGCGCTCGGGATTCAGAAAGCGCTCGAAAAAGAGGCCGTATTTCATCGGCTCGATGTCTGTGATCGACAGGCAGTACGAAACGATACTGCCCGCCGCGCTGCCGCGGCCCGGACCGACGGGGATACCGACGCTCTTGGCGTAGCGCACAAAGTCGGAGACGATCAAAAAGTAGTCGACAAAGCCCATGCGCTCGATCATGTTCTGCTCGTATTCGAGCTGCGCGCGCTGCTTGTCCGTCCCTTCGCCATAGCGCTGGGTGAAGCCGTCGGCGCAGAGCTTTTTGAAGTATGTGAGCGAGGTGTAGCCCTCCGGCACCTTGAATTCCGGCAGATGGTACTTGCCGAACGTAAACTCCAAATTGCAGCGCTCGGCAATCTTGCCGGTGTTCTCGATCGCCTCGGGATAGTCGGGAAACAGCGCCGCCATCTCCTCGGTCGAGCGCAGGTAGAAGCGCTGCGGCTCATAGCGCATGCGGTTTTCGTCGTCCACGGTCTTGCCCGTCTGGATGCAGAGCAGCACGTCGTGCGCGTAGGCATCTTCTTTTCGAAGATAGTGCGCGTCATTTGTCACGACGAGCGGGAGACCCGTATCCTCGTGCAGGCGCAGGATGCCCTTGTTGACGATGGCCTGATCGCGGATGCCGTGGTCCTGCAATTCAAGATAAAAGTGCTCGGGGCCAAAGATTTCAGATAGTGTTAAGGCATATTCCTTGGCACCGTTGTAGTCGCCATTGCGGAGCCTTCTCGGGATCTCACCGGCGAGACACGCCGAGAGCGCGATGAGGCCCTTGGCGTGCTCGCGCAGAAGATCCAGGTCGATGCGCGGCTTGATGTAAAAGCCCTCAACGTGCGCCATTGAGACGAGGTAGGAAAGATTCCGATAGCCCTCCTCATTCTCGCACAGCAGCACGAGATGGCGGGCCTCGCTGTCGAATTCGTGCTGCTTGTCAAAGCGTGTGCGCGGGGCGACGTACACCTCACAGCCGATGATGGGCTTGATGCCCTCGGCCTTGCACGCGCGGTAAAAGTCGATCGCGCCGTACATCACGCCGTGGTCGGTGATGGCGCAGGCGGTCTGCCCCATCGACTTGACGAGCTTGGGGAGGTCGCGGATACGGCATGCGCCGTCGAGCAGGCTGTATTCGGTATGGACATGTAAATGGGCAAACGACATGGCGCGCTCCCTCCTATTCGTTCTCTTCTTTTTTTGCGATCTCCATGAGCTTTCGGATGCGGTGATTCAAACACGACTTCGTCAGCGGCGGGTCAAATGTCGCCGCCAATTCTGAAAGCGTCAGCTCTGGCTGAAGTAACCGCGCGACAGCGACCTCCTGCAATTTGACGGGCAGGTCGTTGATCGCACCGGACTCGGTCAAGCGTGTAAAGGCTTCCACCTGTTCACGTGAGGCCAGCACTGCTTTGTCAAGGTTGGCCGCGTCGCAGTTTACGCGCCGGTTCACGGTATTTCGCATTTCCTTTTCGATTTTGGCCGACATGATCTCAAGCGCGCGCCCCGGCGCGCCGATGAGCGTCAGCAGGTCTTCGATATGGGTGCTGCTCTTAAAATATGTAATGAGGTTATTCTGCCGCATGACATTTTTCGGCTCAAAGCCCATGTCGCGTAGCAGCGCCTCGACCTCGCGCCCCGCCTGCACGTGCGAGGTCGCAAGCTCTAAGTGATACCGCTTTTGCGGGTCGGTCACGCTGCCGCCGGACAAAAATGCCCCGCGCAGGAACGACGCCCGACAGCACTCTTCTTCAAGCAGCGCAAAGTTCAGGTGCAGCGCAAAATGCGCCCGGCGATCGTAGCCGAGCGCGCGCCAGATCGTGTCGAGCTTGTCCTCCTGCGTGATGCGGAAGACGAGCTTGCCGCCGTCCTTCGACTTGTCAGGGAGTTCGTCAAAGCGCAGGGAAAATGCCTTTTGGAAGAGCTTTGGGAGACGCGCGGCGAATTCGTCATTTTCCGTGACGATGCGCACCTCGTTTGCGGTGAATGCGCTGGCGTACAGCAGCACGCCGCAGCCCTCGGCCACGGCGCAGCAGCTCCGGTTGATCGGAACCTTGCAGAGCTCCGCTTTTACGTCATAGGCGAACGACATGCCGCCACCTTCTTTCGTTTCAAAAACTTGCTTCAGCCGCGCGTGATGTCGCGGTGATTTTCAAAAGCGGGATAGCCCAGGGCCGTGAGGTAGGACGCGATGCAGCGCGCGACGGACACGCTGCGGTGGTGCCCGCCCGTGCAGCCGACGGCGATGACGAGCGTGCTCTTCCCTTCCTCTGCGTAGAGCGGAAGCAGAAATGAGAGCATTCCCTCGAGTTTGTCGATAAACGTCTTCGTCTGCGGGAACGAGAACACGTAGTCATAGACCTCACTGTCCATGCCAGTCTTGTGCTTGAGCTCCGGCACGTAAAAGGGATTGGGCAGGAAGCGCACGTCGAATACCAGGTCGGCTTCCAGCGGGATGCCGTATTTGAAGCCGAATGAGACGACGTTCACGCTCAGCTTGCCGCGCGCGCTCTTGTCGCCAAAGAGACCGTAGAGCTCATTTCTGAGCTTGGCTGTGGGCATGAGCGTCGTGTCGATGACAAAGTCGGCGTGCTCGCGCAGCGGGCGCAGCAGCTCCTGCTCGCGGTGCATCGCCTGCTCGATGGTCATGCCGTCAGACATCAGCGGATGGCGGCGGCGCGTCTCCTTGTAGCGCTTGATGATGGTCTCAAGGTCCGCCGTGACGAACAGCAGCCGGCAGATATCGCCGCCCTGCTTGAGCCGCTCCATTGCGTCTAAAATCCCCTGAAAGTTGCCGTTGCCCGAGCGGATGTCGCTCACGAGCGCGACGCGGTCATAGCGGCCGTCGCTCTGCGCGCAGAATTCGGCAAATTTCAAAATGATGTCCGCCGGTACGTTGTCCACCGTATAGTAGCCCATGTCCTCCAGATAGGTGGCGGCGCTGGACTTGCCCGCGCCGGACAGACCGGATATGATCAGAATTTCCATCGTTGTCTCTCTTTCTATTTACCGGATGATCTTGACCTCCGGCTCCAGCATCACGCCGTGCGCGTCGTAAACGGTCTTCTGTACCTTTTCGATGAGGGCGAGCACATCGGCGCAGGTCGCGCCGCCGACATTCACGACGAAGCCCGCGTGCTTGCTTGATACCTCTGCCCCGCCGACGCGGCAGCCTTTGAGGCCGCAGCCCTCGATCAGCGGGCCCGCGTAGTAGCCGGTCGGGCGCTTGAACGTGCTGCCCGCGCTCGGCAGCTCGAGCGGCTGGCTTGCCTTGCGCCGCGCCATCAGATCGTCCATCTTTGCCTTGATGGCGTCCGGATCACCCGATTCGAGCTTGACCTTCGCGCCGAGGACGATGCCCTCGCCCGCGGAAAACACGCTGTGGCGATAAGAAAAATCCAGCTCCGCAGGTGTTAAAACCTTCACGCCGTCGGGATACAGCGCCGTCACTTCGGTGACAACGTCCTTGAGCTCGCCGCCGTAGGCGCCTGCGTTCATCACGACGCCGCCGCCGAGCGTACCGGGGATGCCGTGGGCAAATTCCAGCCCCGTGAGGCCGTTTTTCCATGCGAACAGCGCGAGCTTCGCGAGCGACACGCCTGCGTCCGCTGCGATCTCGCCCTCGTCCGTCAGCTCAATATGAGAAAGCTCGGCGGACGTGTCGATGACCACAGTGTCAAGGCCCTTGTCGGCGACGAGCAGGTTCGTGCCGTTGCCGATCAGCAGCGGCTTGACGCCTGCGTCCTGCAAAAAGCCCATCAGCACAACGAGCTGCTCGCGCGTTTTCGGAAAGGCCATGCGTTTGGCCGGCCCCCCGATGCGGAACGACGTATGCTTTGCCATCGGCTCATCTGCGGCCCATTTGAGGTCGGGCAGATAGTCATGGATCTGGCGGTCGAGTGCGGTTTCCCAAGACATAGATGCTCCTCCGTTCACGGATTCTGGTTTTTCAGCTCATTTTCGCGGGTCACGCGGTCAATGTGGCCGTCGATCTGCGCGGCGAATTCGCGCGCGGAGTTGAAGCCGTGCTTCTTCTGGCGGTTGTTCATCGCTGCCAGCTCCACGATCGCGGCGAGGTTACGGCCCGCACTGACGGGAATGGTGATCTGCGGCACGGGCACATCAAGGATGGTCGTGTCGTTTTCGTCGAGACCCAGACGGTCATAGAATTTGTCATCCTCCCACTTTTCAAACTGGATGACAAGGTCGATTTGCGTCGAATCCTGCACTGCACCCACGCCGAAGAGCTTTTCCACGTCGATGACGCCAACGCCGCGCACCTCAAGGTAGTTGCGGATGAGCTCAGGCGCCGTGCCCGAGAGCGTTGAGCCGATGCGCGTGATCTCGACCGCGTCGTCGGCGACGAGGCGGTGGCCGCGCTTGATGAGCTCGATGGCCGTCTCACTCTTGCCGATGCCGCTGTCGCCGAGGATCAGCACGCCCTCGCCGTACACGTCGACGAGCACGCCGTGGCGTGTGATGACGGGCGCGAGCGCGTGATTCAGGTAGTCGATGGTCATGGCGGTGAACTCGACGGACGTGTACTTCGTGCGAAGCAGCGTGCGGCCGTGCTTTTGCGCCATCTCGAGGCACTCAGGGAAAACATCTAAATTGCGCGAGATGACCAGTGCCGGGATCTCATAGCAGAACAGGTCCTCGAAGCGCTTGCGCCGCTCCTCGGCCGAGTAGCCGCGCAGGAACGTCACCTCGCTCTTGCCGATGATCTGCAATCTTCTCGGATCAAAATAATCGAAAAAGCCGATGAACTGGAGGCCGGGGCGGTTGACGTCCGTGATGGTCAAGATCTCGGTGTCGTAATCCGTGCCCTTGTTGATGACCTCCATCTGAAATTTTTCTACGATGTCCTTTACGCGGACGGAGCGATTGGTATTCATAGTTCCCTCCATGCGGGCCTTGGCCCGCGTGATAAAATACATTTTAATTATAATCGCTGCCCCCCTTTTTTACAAGCGAAAACGCCCTGCCGCGCCACGCTTTTTTCGCATTTGCGCCGCGAGCGGAAAAATTACAGATTTTTTCATCTTTTTTGAAAATAGTACTTGCATTTTGTGATGCAATCTGCTATAGTATCAACTGCTTGTGAATGACCAAGCCTTGATTTGATTACAGCAAGGAGGTGCAACGGATGGCAAAGTGCGAGTTTTGCGACAAGGGTGTTTCGTTCGGTATCAGAGTTTCCCACTCTCACCGTCGTTCCAATCGTCCCTGGAAGCCCAACGTCAAGCGCGTGAAGGCTATCGTCAATGGTACGCCCCGCCATGTCTATGTTTGTACCCGCTGTCTGCGTTCCGGTAAGGTTACCCGCGCGATCTAAGCGACCAAACAGATTAGAAGCACTGCGAAAGCAGTGCTTCTTTTTTATCCAGATAACCGCTAAAACACTTGTGTTCCTATCTCTCTTTCGATATAATGAATCATATGGCAGGGATTCACCGAGCCGGAAGCTATGGGGGTGTTATTTTGATAAAAATAATTGTCCAATACCTGCTCACGCCAATCCCCTTTCTCTTAACTTTTGTTACACCAATTCTATTCTTCCTCATCAGCTGCAAATATGTCTGGCTCAGCATCCCGTTGACCGTGCTTGTCGAACTGCTCGTCAATTGGAGAAATTTTACCTATTATGAATCGCGCGGCCTGATGATCTTGGTAACTCTGTTTCAGCTCGCTATAATGGCGGTCGTCATCATCCTGTTGAGATCAGCTTTTACGAAAAAGAAAACATAGCCTTTTGTAAAAAGCCTCACAGCGTTTTTATCTGTAATGGATGCGCGGCAACTGTAAAGTAGCAAAGCTGTTAACGGCTGCCCAATCGTGTCGTAGCAGTACAAAGTCGAATTGTCCACTATTAGCGGACAACCAGAGTACAGAACGCAGAGAATCCTTTTCGAAAAAAGCCGCCCTGGGGCGGCTTTCCCTTTTATTTCTTTTCCGCGTGAAACTGCCGCATCTTCTCGTTGAGTTTATTGTAGATATGCTCGCGAAACCATTTTTCGCTGCTGGCTTCCACCGCGCCCTCGGGCGTGAACCATTTCACGCCGCTGTTCTCGTCGGGCTTGACCGTGAGCACGTTCGTGTCGTCCGCGATGAGAAGATACGTGACGTTCAGATGCAGGTGCGAGGAGACGTACTTCCCGCGCTTCATGTGGCCGTCGACAGTCAGCACCTCAAGCGAGAAAATGTCCTCGCTTGCCGGACGGACGTTTTTGACGCCGCTCTCCTCGCGGACTTCCCTGAGCGCGACGGCGAGCAGGTCCTCTTCCCCGTCGGCGTGTCCGCCGAGCCACGACCACGAATCGTAGAGGTTGTGATACGCCATCAGCACGCGGTCGAAGCGCTCGTTCACCACCCAGGCCGACGCCGTCATGTGCGCCAGTGCATTTTCCCGCGTAAACACATCCTCAAACGCGCGCAGACAGTCGAGGATCAATCCCTTGTCCCGCTCCTCCTGCTCATTGCACGGCCGGTAATTCTCAATTTGCGTCAAAATATCCATCGTTACCCTCAATATATTTTTTCGCGCCCGCAGGCGCAAAAAGCCTCGCAGAGTTTGCGCCGCGCACGGCGCAAATAAATTTAAATCATTTTTCTGACGACAGAAGGTGAATTGCCGCAGAGCGGCAAGAGAGACCGCCCTGGGGCGTGCGCGTCAGAAAAATTCTTTGCACGTAGTGAGTGTCGAGTTGTCCGCTTACTCGGACAGCTCGGCACAGAACGAAGTGAAACTTTTTCAAAAGCGAGGGGCTTTGCCCCTCGCTTTTGAGTCATAGCCAGCTGCAATCGCTTTCCTTCTTCGGCGTGCGGCTCATCAGAACGCCGATGAGCGGCGCGGCGCTCTTGCCCTCGTAGAGGACTTCGTACACCGCCGTCGAGATCGGCATTTCCACGCCGTAGCGCTGCGCGAGCTCGTGCGCGCTGCGCGCGGCGTAATAGCCCTCGACGACCGCGCCGACCTCGTCCATGGCCTCCTGCGCGCTCTTGCCCTGACCGATCAGGATGCCCGCGCGATGGTTGCGTGAGTGCATCGACGTACACGTGACGATGAGATCGCCCATGCCGGCAAGACCGGCGAGCGTCTCCTTGCGCCCGCCCATGCACTCGGCCAGGCGCGAGATCTCACTCAGCGCGCGGGTGATGAGCAGCGCACGGGTGTTGTCGCCCATGCCGCAGCCGTCGCTGATGCCGCAGCACAGCGCCGCGACGTTCTTGAGCGCGCCTGCAAGCTCCACGCCGACGACGTCGTCGTGCGTGTAGACGCGGAAGACCTCGTTCATGAACGCGCGCTGCACGGCCTCGGCGCTCGCCTGATCGGCGGACGCCGCCACACAGCCCGTCGGCAGACGGCGCGCGACCTCCTCGGCGTGCGAGGGGCCGGAGAGCACTGCGATACGATAGCCCTCGCCGCATTCCTGTGCGATGATCTCGCTCATGCGCAGGTGCGTTCCGCGCTCAATGCCCTTCGTGAGCGAGACGAGCAGCGTGCCTTTTTTCAGGTGCGGCGCAGCCTCATGCGCAACGGAGCGCAGTGCAAACGACGGCGACGCGAAGACGGCCATCTCCGCATTTTGGAGCACCGCTAAGTCGCTCGTGACGGCGATGCGCTCGGGAATGCGCACGCCTTTGAGTAAAGGATTTTCCCTTGTCTTATCCAGCAATTCCGCCTTTTTCGGGTCGTGCGACCAGAGCGCGACGGTATGGCCGTTGTCCGATAACAGCATCGCGGCGGCGGTACCCCAGCCGCCCGAGCCAAGCACTACAATGTTCATTCGTCCTCCCCCGGTTTGGGCGCGTTCACATGGAAATGGAACTTGCTCTCCGTACCGCTTAAGAGTCTTTTGATGTTGCTGCGGTGCGCCCACAGCACAAGAAGCGAAATGCACGTGCCGAGCACTGTGCAGGCCGTGTTATGGAACACGAAATACGTGGTAAACGGCAGGCTGACCGCCGCGGCGACCGAGCCGAGCGACACATAGCGCGTCGTGAGCCACAGCACGACGAACGCGCCCCAGCCGACGAGCGCGATGCGCCAGTCGAGAAGCAGCAGCAGCGTGCCGCTGCACAAAATGCCCTTGCCGCCCTTGAAGCCGTAAAACACCGGAAACATATGGCCGATGACGCAGAACAGTGCGCCGAAATACTTGCCTGCGGCGCCCCAGCCGAGAAGATAGCCCAGGAAATAATTGCCCAGCAGCACCGCGCCGACGGCCTTGAGCATGTCGAACGCGATGACCATGGGCGCGCACTTCGCGCCGTAATTGCGGTAGAAATTCGTCAGCCCCGCGTTGCCGCTGCCATGGCGGCGCACATCGTCATGGTAGAAAATGTGCGACGTTGCGATCGCGCCGTTGATGCAGCCCAAAAGATACGACAGCACCGCAACAGCGACCGGTACGCCATACAGCACTACTGCTGCGAACGTAGTGATCACTTCAGGATAAATGCTCTCCATCACTCTTCCTTGTCTCCCTTCTCGCGAATCGACATGATGACCGGCGTACCCTCCAGTCCGAAGACGTTGCGGATGCAGTTTTCAAGGTAGCGCTGGTAAGAGAAATGAAAGAGCTTGCGCTCATTGCAGAACACGACAAAGTGCGGCGGGCAGACGCCGACCTGCGTCATGTAATAGATCTTCAGTCTGCGGCCACGGTCCGTCGGCGGCTGCACGCGCGTCTGCGCGTCGGCCAGAATGTTGTTGAGCATGCCGGTCGAGATGCGCATGCAGGACTGGTTGTGCACGTAGTTGATCATCTCAAAAAGGCGCGGCACGCGCTGGCCCGTCGCCGCCGAGATGAAGAGGATCGGCGCATAGGTCATGTAGGAGAGGTCGCGGCGGATGTCGTCGCTCATTTTGTCCATGGTCTTGCCGTCCTTTTCGACAAGATCCCACTTGTTCACGACGATGATGCAGGCCTTGCCTGCCTCGTGCGCGAGACCCGCGACCTTCGTATCCTGCTCGGTCACGCCCTCCTGCGCGTCGATCATGATGAGGCACACGTCCGCACGGTCGATGGCCATCGTGGCGCGCAGCACGCTGTAGCGCTCGATCACGTCGTCGACCTTCGACTTTTTGCGCATGCCGGCGGTGTCGATGAAGACATACTTGCCCTGCTCGTTTTCAAAGTACGAGTCGATGGCGTCGCGCGTCGTGCCCGCAACATTGCTGACGATCATGCGCTCGGTGCCGAGAATGCGGTTCGTCAGCGACGATTTGCCGACGTTGGGTTTTCCGATGATGGCGACCTTGATGACATCTTCGTCCTCTTCCTCGTCGTCCTCGGGCGGGAAATACTGTAAGCACGCGTCGAGCAGGTCGCCCGTGCCGTGGCCGTGCACGGCGGAAACGGCGATGGGATCGCCGAGGCCTAAATTGTAGAACTCATAAAAATCGGGGTTGACCCGTCCGGTCGAGTCCATCTTGTTGACCGCCAGCACGATGGGCTTGTGGGATCGCAGCAGCATATTCGCGACCTCCTGATCGGAAGCCGTCAGGCCGGTCTTCACATCCGTCAGGAAAATGATGACGTCCGCGTGCTGAATGGCGATCTCCGCCTGCTCGCGCATGAACGACAAGATCTGATCGTCCGTGCGCGGTTCGATACCGCCGGTGTCCACCAGACGGAATTTGCGGCCGCACCACTCGCTCTCGCCGTAGATGCGGTCGCGCGTGACGCCCGGCGTATCCTCGACGATGGAGAGCCGCTGGCCGATGAGCTTATTAAACAGCATGGACTTGCCGACGTTCGGCCGTCCAACGATCGCAACCAAAGGTTTCATCTCTCTGCCTCCTTTATTCCAAAGCGGCGCGCGATCGCACCGCTCTTTATCGCAAAGCAAAATATTACAAATACAGTATAACCGAATTTTCGAGGTTACGCAAGGCTAACCTTCTCTTGCGGCATAAGAAAAAGCTGAGTGGAGTTCCACTCAGCTTTTCTTAACGATTTTCGTTCCGAATCAATTATTCGGCTGCGACCTTGGACTCGATGACCTTGACCTGACGGCCGTTGTAGGTACCGCATTCCGGGCACATTCTGTGAGGCTGGTGCAGAGCGCCGCACTTCGGGCACGCGACAAGCGCGGGAGCGGTGAGCTTCCAGTGAGAAGAACGTCTCTTATCACGTCTCTGACGGGATACTTTCCCCTTGGGGACTGCCATGTTGACACCTCCTTAAAGTTAAGCTGAATGAACAGCGAATTTATTGTTCCAAAAGCTTTGCGAGGGCTGCTAACCTGGGATCGACTTCCTTTTTGCAGCGGCACTTCTCATAGTTGAGGTTGACGCCGCAGCCGGAACACAAGCCCCTGCAATCCTCGCGGCAAAGGGTCTTGCTTGGCATATTGAGGATGAACGTCTCCCGCGCCAGCTCGCTGAGATCAACGGTTCCGTTGTCCAGCAGCAGGATATCGTCGTTGTCGTCTTCCTCCAGCTCCTCAGCGAGCAGACACTCGAACGGAACCTTGTACGGAAGATCAAACGGCGCTCCGCAGCGATCGCACACGGCGGAAAGCGTTGTAGTCAGGTCAAACTGCAACCGCAGCATCCCCGCAATGTTCTCTGCCTGCCCTACCACTGAGACCGGCCGAACCGCAGGACACACGCCGCCGAAGTCCACATCAGAAAAGTCCTCTGTAAAGTCAAAGGGAATTCTGCCTCCGGGGGTGTTAATGATACGTTTTACATCTAAAACCATGCTACACCTCGCAATGACACGAGTGATATTATAGAGGACGTTTTCTCGATTGTCAAATACTTTTTTCACGGTTGCGGCAAAAATTTTGACAGGATTTCTTTACTTTTTTTGCCCGCTATCGTACAATAGCAGAAAATCGCGCGCTGCGCAAGCGGAGGTGCCGCCCATGCGGGAGTTTCACATCGGAAAAAATGACGAAAATCAGCGGCTTGACCGCTTTCTCGGCAAGGCCATCCCCCTGCTCCCCGCGTCGCTCGCGCAGAAGTACATCCGCCTAAAGCGCATCAAGGTCAACGGCGCGCGCGCCCAGCGCGACCAGAAGCTCGTCGCGGGCGATATTTTACAGTGCTACATCAACGATGAGTTTTTCGAGTCGCCGAGCGAGGAAAACGTCTACCTCACGATCACGACGCCGCGGCTCAAGATCGTCTACGAGGACGAGAACATCATGCTGCTCGACAAGCCCGCGGGAATGCTTGCCCACGCCGACGAGCACGAGAAAGTCAATACGCTCGTCAACCACATGCTCGCCTACCTCTATCAAAAGCGCGAGTGGCGGCCACGCGAGGAGAACGCCTTCACCCCCGCCCTCTGCAACCGCATCGACCGCAACACTGGCGGCATTGTCGTTGCGGCGAAAAACGCTGAAGCGCTGCGCATCCTGAACGACAAGATTCGCGACCGCGAGATCGCCAAATACTATTTATGTATCGCCCTCGGCCGCGTCGAGCCGCCGAAGGGCCGCATCGAGTGCTTTCTGCGCAAGGACGAGAAGAGCAACACCGTCCGCGTTTACCACCGCCCCGTGCCGGACGGCCGCAGCGCGATCACCTTATACCAAACGCTCCAGACGCGCGGCGAGCTGTCGCTTCTGGAGGTCGAGCTGCTCACGGGCCGTACGCATCAGATCCGCGCGAGCATGGCCGACCTCGGCCATCCCCTGCTCGGCGACGGCAAATACGGCGTCGGCAGCGTGAACCGCAAATATGGCGAAACGCATCAGGCGCTCTACTCCTACCGCCTGCGCTTCGACTTTCCCAGCGACGCGGGCATCCTCGAATATCTGCACGGACGCGAGTTTCAGGTGGATGAGGTCCCGTTTCAAAAGAAGTATTTTAGTTAAATCCCACAAGCGGAGAGCTGCAATCGGCTCTTCGCTGTTTTATTTTTCAAAAGTTCAAAATATTGAACTTTTTGTTAAATATACTCTTGCAATTTTGCACGCGCTGTGTATAATAGTTTCGGTTTAGCAAAAACTGACCAAAAGTTTAGTATATCGAACGAGGAGGCGTGTGTATGGACATTGGCAATAAGATCAAGCAGCTGCGAACGCGACAGGGACTGACTCTGGAGGAGCTTGCCAGCCGAAGCGAGCTCACAAAGGGGTTTTTGTCCCAGTTAGAGCGCGACCTCACCTCCCCCTCGATCGACTCGCTCAGCGATATCCTCGAGGCCCTCGGCACCAACCTCTCGGAATTCTTTCAGGAGGATAAAAACGACCAGTTTGTCTTCCGCTCCGAAGACTTTTTCGTCGACGAGCGCGAGAACTGCACCGTCAACTGGATCGTTCCCAACACGCAGAAAAACCAGATGGAGCCCATTTTATTGGAACTTCCCGCCGGCGGCGAATCGTTCGAGATCGAGCCGCACAACGGCGAGGAGTTCGGCTACGTGCTTGACGGCAGCGTCATTTTAGAGTGCGACGGCGAACGCAGCGTCGTGTGCCGCGGCGAAACGTTCTATCTCCACGGCAGAACGTTCCACTACCTCAAAAATGAACGCAAGACCACCGCGCGCATCCTCTGGGTCTGCACGCCCCCGCTTTTTTAACTACTATTCTATAAAATTGTGAGGATATCGGAAATGGCCGAAGAAAAGAAAAAGATCATTCAATTCAAGAACATCGTCAAGAGCTTTGAGGACGGACAGGTCGTTCTCAAGGGCGTCTCTCTTGACATTTACGAAAATGAGTTCGTCACACTGCTCGGCCCCTCTGGCTGCGGCAAGACGACACTGCTGCGCATCCTCGGCGGCTTTTTGCAGCCGAGCGAGGGCAAGGTGCTCTTCGACGGTGAGGACATCGTCAGCGTCCCGCCCTACAAGCGCGAGATCAACACCGTCTTCCAGAAGTATGCCCTCTTCCCCCACATGGACGTGTACGACAACATCGCCTTTGGCTTGACGCTCAAAAAGGAGCCGAAGGACGTCATCGAGCAGAAGGTCATGCGTATGCTGCGCCTTGTTAGCCTTGAGGACTATGCCCACCGCAACGTGACCGAGCTCTCCGGCGGCCAGCAGCAGCGCATCGCCATCGCCCGCGCGCTCGTTAACGAGCCAAGCGTGCTGCTGCTCGACGAGCCGCTCGGCGCGCTCGACTTAAAGCTCCGCAAGGAGATGCAGCAGGAGCTCAAATACATCCAGCAGGAGGTCGGCATCACGTTCATCTTCGTCACGCACGATCAGGAAGAGGCGCTGACGATGTCCGACAAGATCGTCGTCATGAATGCGGGTGAAATTCAGCAGATCGGTACGCCGACCGAAATCTACCGCACCCCCGTCAACGAATTCGTCGCCAAGTTCATCGGCGAGACGAACATCATCGACGGCGTCATGCTTGAGGACGACCTCGTCATGTTCGAGGACAAGAAGTACGCCTGCCGTGCCCGCGGCTACAATAAGAACGAAAAGGTCGACGTCGTCATCCGCCCCGAGCACCTCGACATTGTCCCGCGTGCCGAGGGTATGCTCAAGGGCACGGTCAAGTCTCAGCTTTTCAAGGGCATGCACTATGAAACCGTGGTCGAAACGCGCGTCGGTACGTCCATCACCGTGAAGATGCAGGTCTCGCAGGACCGCCCTGTCTACAACGAGGAAAAGGGCGAGAAGATCAGTGCGAACGCCTTCCTTCTGGACGTGGAGGACGTCGAAGAGCTCGACGACGCCAAGGTCGTCGCCCTCGCCTCTGCCGAGGCGTGGGACGCCGAGACCGAGGAGCCCATCTCCATCAAGACCGTCGAATACGACATCAAGCCCGAGACCGGCAACTACACCGTGACCTTTGCCACCGCGAACGATACGTCTATCACCGTCAAGGTGCTCGTCGTAGCGCAGAACCGCGTCGAGAGCAAGGTCTATCAGGAAGAAATTTATGCGATGAACTTCTTCAAAAAGGTCGAGGACATTCAGGAGAGCATCGCGCTCGACACCGACCTTGAGACCTGGGCCAGCGCGTCGGCGTGGTCCCTCGAAGACGGCGAGCAGGTCGAGATCACGGACGTCAAGTACGACTTCGACCCCGAGACCATCACCCCGGGCGTTTACGATGTGACCTTCTCCACCGAGGGCTATGAGTACAAGGTCTCCACCACCCACGCCTTTGAAGAGGGCGAGCAGGTCGGCCTTGTCTTCCGTCCCGAGGACATCCACGTGATGAAGAAGGAGGGCCAGTGGTGAAGCGCTTTCGTTCCATGACTTACCCGTATATCGCGTGGATCATCGCGATCATCGTGGTGCCGATGCTTCTGATCGTGCTCTATGCCTTCACGACCTCCGGCAACTCGGTACTGACATTCCAGTTCACCTTTGAGAACTTTGCCCGCTTCGTCACGGACAAGGTCTTTATGGATGTGTTGCTGCGCTCGCTCTATATCGCGCTCATCACAACGCTCATCTGCGTTGCGCTCGGCTACCCCATCGCCTACGTCATCGCGCAGCGCGGCGGCCGCAGCAACACGATCTTAATTCTGCTCATCACCATGCCGACCTGGGTCAACATGCTGGTGCGCACCTATGCTTGGATGGGCATTTTGCAGGACGAGGGCATCTTCAACACGATCCTTTCGTGGTTCGGCATCGGCCCCGTGTCGATGATCCACACGAGCTTTGCCGTCATCCTCGGCATGGTCTATAACTTCATTCCCTTTATGATCCTGCAGATCCACACGTCCCTTGCCAAGATGGACAAGAGCCTTTTGGAAGCCGCCAACGACCTCGGTGCAACGCCAGTGCAGGCATTCCTGCGCGTGACGCTGCCGCTCTCGCTTCCCGGCGTGATCTCCGGCATCACGCTCGTGTTCCTGCCCGCGGTGTCGAGCTTCTTCATTCCGAAGCTTCTCGGCGGCGGACAGTACGTCCTCGTCGGCAACATCATTGAAACGCAGTTCCTCACCACTGGCGACTGGAACTTCGGCTCGGCCATCTCGCTCATCATGGCGGTCATCATCATGATCTCGATGTGGCTGACGCGCAAGGCGGACGTTCAGGTCGCCTCGCAGGGAAAGGAGTGAGAAGCGCATGAAAAAGAAAACCTCTGTCGGCTCGAAGATCATCCTGACGCTCACGATGCTCTTCTTCTACCTCCCCATCCTCTATATCATTATCTTTTCGTTCAACGATTCCCGCTCGCTGACGAAGTTCGGCGGCTTCTCGCTCCGCTGGTATGAAAAGATGTTCGCCGATTCGACAATGATGGAGGCTGTGCTCTACACGGTCATCATCGCCGTCATCGCGACGGTCGTCGCGACAGTCGTCGGCACGATCACGGCCATCGGCCTTTCTAAATCCCGCAAGGTTGTGCAGAAGATGGTCGAGCGCATCAACGACCTGCCCGTGATGAACCCCGATATCGTCACGGCCATCTCACTTCTGATGTTTTTCAGCGTCCTTACGGTCAAAAAAGGCTTCGGCACGCTGCTCATCGCGCATATCATGTTCTGTATCCCCTACGTGATGCTCTCCGTTACGCCGAAGCTCCGCTCGCTCGACCCTAACCTGATCGACGCAGCGATGGACCTTGGCGCAACGCCGTTCCAGGCGCTCACGAAAGTCATTGTGCCGCAGATCAAGCCGGGTATCGTCTCCGGCGCGCTCATTGCGTTCACGATGAGCTTTGACGACTTCGTCATCTCGTACTTCACAACGGGCAACGGCGTCAACAACATTTCGATTTTGGTCTACACGATGTCCAAGCGCGTGAACCCGTCCATCAACGCCCTTTCTACCATTGTGATTCTTCTCATTACGCTGGTGCTCGGCGTCGTGAACATCGTGCCGATCGTGCGCGAAAAGCGCGAAAAGGACGGCAAGTCCTCCCGCGCCGTGAGCCGCAAGGCCATGGCGGCTGTTGCCGCCGTGCTGGTGCTGGCCGTTGTCGGCGGCACCGTGGGCGCGAGACTTTCCCAGCAGCACAAGAGCGCCGCGGCTGTCGAGAAGTACGGCAGCAACGTTTTGAAGCTCTATCTCCCCGGCGAGTACCTCGGCGAGAACGTCATCTCCGACTTTGAAAAGCAGTACGGCGTGCGCGTCATCGTCGAGAACTTCGACTCCAACGAGATGATGTACACCAAGCTCATGGCCGGCGACCGCTACGATGTCATCATTCCGTCCGACTACATGATCGAACGCCTGATGAACGAGGACTTCCTCCAGCCGCTTGACAAGAGCATGATCCCCAACATGGAGAACATGTCTGATGCCGTGCTCGGTATGAGCTACGACCCGGACAACACGTACTCCATCCCCTACTTCTGGGGCAGCGTCGGTCTCGTCTACAACCACGAGAACGTCGACCCTGCCGTCATCGAGAGCGAGGGCTGGGAGGTCCTGCGCAACACCGACTACGCCGGTCACATCTACATCTACGATTCCGAGCGCGACTCGTTTATGATGGCGTTCAAGGCGCTGGGCTACTCGATGAACACCGAGGACCCCAACGAGATCAACGACGCCTATGAGTGGCTGCTGCAAATGAACAACACGATGTCCCCCGTTTATGTGACCGACGAGGTCATCGACGGTATGATGAACGGCTACAAGGACATCGCCGTTGTCTACTCCGGCGACGCGGCCGTGGTGCTTGATGAAAACGAAGACATGAGCTTCTATATGCCCTCCCAGGGCACGAACATCTGGTGCGATGCCATGGTCATTCCCCAAAATGCCGAGAATCCCAAGCTCGCCCACGAGTTCATCAACTACATGCTCACCTATGAAGCCGCGTTTGACAACACCGAAACGGTAGGTTATACTTCTCCCAACGCGGAAGTGTTTGAAGAGATGACCTCGTCTGAGGATCTCTACGCGGACAATGCCGCCTACCTTCCCCGCAGCGGCTACGACAAGGACGAGATGTTCCACGACAACCAGACCCTCATGCGTGAGCTGAGCAAGCTCTGGATCAAGGTCAAAGCTGCCAAATAATATCGTAAAGGAGTTTTTTAAGATGAAAATCGGAGATACTTTTACCGTCAAGAAAGTTGTCACGGAAGACATGACCGCTGCCGCGCTCGGCAGCGGCGGTCTGCCGGTGTTTGGCACGCCGTATCTCGTCGCGATGGTCGAAAACGCCGCCTTCACCTATCTCCAGCAGGAGCTGCCCGAGGGTAAGAGCACCGTCGGCACCAAGGTCGAGGTCTCCCATGTCTCCCCCTCGCCCGTTGGCATGGAGATCACCGTTACCGTCGAGGTCACGGATATTTCCGCAAACGGCAAGATGGTCGACTTCAAGGCCACCGCGACCGACACCGCCGGCCTCATCGGCGAGGGCACGCACCAGCGCGCCGTCATCACCGTGGATCGCTTCATGGACAAGTGCCAGGCCAAGCTCGGCTGATTTTGTAAGGAGGAACCCTGATGCATTATTCGGGAGCCGTTTACCGTCCCCCCAGCGAGGCGCGTAGCCTCATCGTGCAGTGCACGCTCGGGTGCAGCCACAACAAATGTGCGTTCTGCACGATGTACAAGGACAAAAAGTTCTCCATCAACCCCATTGAGCAGGTACTCTCCGACCTCGACGAGGCACGCGCCTACGGGCGCTATATCGAGAAGATCTTTTTAGCCGACGGCGACGCGCTGATCCTGCCGATGGACTATCTTCTGACCGTTCTCGACTATATCCGCGACCACTTTCCCACCTGCAAGCGCGTGGCGGCTTACGCAACGACCAAGGCCATCATGCGCAAGACGGACGACGAGCTGCGTACGCTGCGCGAGCACGGCCTCGGCATCGTGTATATCGGCCTTGAGAGCGGCAACGAGGAGCTTCTCAAAAAGTTCTGCAAGGGCGTTACTGCCGAGGAGATCGTCTTAAACGCCATCCGCTGCAAGCAGGCGGGCATCGCCACCTCCGTCACGGCCATCAACGGCATGGCGGGCGCGAACGGCGACTGGCAGGCCCACGCCATCGACACGGCGAAGGCCGTTTCCCGCATGAAGCCCGACTATATCGCGTTTTTGACGCTTCGCGTCTACTCGGGCACGCCGCTGCACGACTGGATCGCGAGCGGCGAGTTCAAGATGATGGAGCCGCCCGAGCTGATGCGTGAAACACGCCTCTTTTTGGAGCACATCGACTCCGACGGCAGCATCTTCCGCTCGAACCATGCGTCGAACTATCTCCCCCTCGGCGGTACGCTCAACCGCGACCGCGAGGCGCTGATCCACACGATCGACGAAGCGCTCGACGGCAAGGTTAGACTTCGCCGCGCCGTCGAACTGGGACTGTAAGACCTAAAAATAGAACCTGCCGCAAGGTAGGTTTTATTTTTGCGTTTTGCCCTAAAGGGTAAAGGGGTACCCCGCACCGTGCGGGGTGCGAAAAAAGGGGGATATTCTCTTTCTCAGAAAGAGAATATCCCCCCTTACACCCCCAAGAGAAAGGGATTGATTGGCAGTCTCGGGCTTGAATGACTTCTATGCCTCCGGAATGGAGATGCCTGAGCGCGGCAAAGCCGCGTTGGAACTGCTATACGATTTGTCTCTGCTCCTACTATCCGCTGTTGCGCAGCCGTTGGCGGCTCTGACGCCTTACGGATGCGGCACACCCCTTGCGAGTGCCGCTCTGCCCATCTTGTAGAAGTTCGCAGTAATTTTCGTCTACCGCCAGTCTCCACAATGCGGCGAGCGCAGCAATGCCGCATTCGGTAAGCAGTCTGCCGTCCAGCTACCGTCACTCGCGCCTCACGATAGTAAGGCGCGGTTGATCGTAGCAACGACTCGCAGAAGATTCATGGCGAAGCCATGTACACCGCACCCGATTCCGCAGGCTGAGCAGCTCTTCAAGATCGAGACTGCCAATGTGCGGGGTCGAGGGGGAAGGCCCCTCGTCCCTTTCTCTTGGGGGGTATAAGGGGGGCTATTCTCTTTCCGAGGAAAGAGAATAGCCCCCCTTTGCCGTTCCCCTGCACGATGCAGGGAAAAACGCCCCCTGCGAGTACGCAGGGAACAATACAACACAGTGTGTTAAAACAATGTTAACTGGCTCGTTTCAGGCAATCCCGCAAACGCGCCCAGCGCGCGCAGCTGGTCGATATGCGTCTGCGACAGCTTGTTGCAGCAGAGGGAAAACTCCTCCACCGATGTAAAGTCCTTCCCCTTGCGCTTCTCGACGGTGTCGAGCGCTGCGGTCTCGCCGAGTCCGCGGACGGACGTGAACGGCGGCAGCAGGCCGTTTTCCGTGACGACGAACTTCGTCGCATCGCTGCGGTAGATATCGATGGGCTCAAAGTGGAAGCCGCGCAGGCAGAATTCGTAGCAAACTTCAAGCGTCGTCATCAAGTCCTGTTCCACGGCGGTCGCGTCCTTGTTGTTTTCGATCTCGCGGATGCGGCGGCGCAGCGCGTCGGCGTCCTTGCAGCACTCGGCGGCGTCGAATGCCTTGGCGCGGATGGAGAAGAACGTCGCGTAGAACGCGAGCGGCTCGTGCACCTTGAACCACGCGATACGGAACGCCATCATAACATATGCGACCGCGTGCGCTTTCGGGAAGAGGTAGCCGATCTTCGCAAGCGACTCGATGTACCACTCCGGCACGTCGTGCTTGCGCATCTCTTCGACCCACATCGGCCAGTCCCCCGCCTTGCCGCCCTTGACCTTGCCCTTTCGGACGGCCTCCATGATCTTAAAGCTCATCTTCGGGTCAAGCCCCATAGAGATGAGGTAGAGCATGATATCGTCACGGCAGCCGACGGTCTCCAGAACGCTCGCCGTGCCGCTGACGATCAGATCCTTCGCGTTGCCGAGCCACACGTCCGTGCCGTGGGAGAAGCCTGAAAGGCGCAGCAGCGTGTTGAAGTCCTTGGGCTGCGTGTCGACGAGCATCTGGCGCGTGAAGCGTGTGTTAAACTCGGGGATCGCGACGGCGCCCGTGGGGCCGAGCACTTCGTCGTTCTCGTAGCCGAGCACCTTGGACGAGATGAAGATCGACATCGTGTCGGGGTCGTCGAGCGGGATAGCGCGGGCGTTCACGCCCGTCAGATTTTCGAGCATGCGGATCATCGTCGGGTCATCGTGGCCGAGCATATCGAGCTTTAAGAGGTTGTCCTCCATGCAGTGATATTCGAAATGCGTGGTGATCGTGTCGCTGTCGGGGTCGTCCGCAGGGTGCTGTACGGGGCAGAAATCCTCGATATCCATGTCGTCCGGCACGACGACGAGTCCGCCGGGATGCTGGCCCGTCGTGCGTCGCACGCCGACGCAGCCCGCCGTCAGGCGGTCGATCTCGGCGTTGCCCGCGGCGATGCCGTTTTCCTCGAGGTATTTTTTGACGAAGCCGTAGGCAGTCTTCTCCGCGAGCGTACCGATCGTACCCGCGCGGAACACCTGCGTCTTGCCGAACATCTCGACCGCGTGCGCGTGGGCGCGCGCCTGATATTCGCCCGAGAAGTTGAGGTCGATATCCGGCACCTTGCCGCCGCCGTAGCCGAGGAAAGTTTCAAACGGGATGTCGAAGCCGTCTTTGACATACTTCGTGCCGCAGACGGGACACATTTTATCGGGCATGTCCGCGCCACAGCCATACTCGCCCGCGTGGAACTCGACGTTGCGGCACTTCGGGCAGCGGTAGTGCGGCGGCAGGGCGTTGACCTCGGTGATGCCGGCCATGTACGCTACGAGCGACGAGCCGACCGACCCTCGCGAGCCGACGAGGTAGCCGCACTCGAGCGAGCGCTGCACGAGCTTCTGCGCCGACATGTAGACGACGTCGTACTTGCCCAGAATGCTGCCGAGCTCGACGTTCAGCCGGTCGACGATCAGCTGCGGCAGATCGTCGCCGTAAAGCTTGTGCGCTTTCCCCCACACCATGCGGTTAAGGTCTTCTTCCGAATTTTCAAGCCGCGGCGGGAACAGCTTGCCCTTGGGCAAAAGCTCGATATCCTCCACCTGCTCGGCGATGGCGCGGGTGTTCGTCACGACGACCTCGTAGGCTTTCTCCTTGCCGAGGTAGTCAAATTCCTTGAGCATTTCGTCCGTCGTGCGGAAGTAGAGCGGGACGGGCTCGTTCGCGTCGGCGAATTTCTTTGACGCGAGCAGGATATGGCGATAAACCTCGTCTTCGGGGTCGAGGAAGTGGACGTCGCCCGTTGCGCAGACGGGCTTGCCGAGCTCTTCGCCAAGCTTGACAACAGTGCGGTTGAAGTCCTTGAGGTCTTCGTCGTCGCGCACCGTGCCGTCGCGCACCATGAAGCGGTTATTGCCGAGCGGCTGAATTTCAAGATAGTCGTAGAACGAGGCGATGCGCTTGAGCTCATTCCAGTCCTTGTGGTCGACGATGGCGCGGAACAGCTCGCCCGCCTCGCAGGCAGAGCCGATGATCAAGCCCTCGCGATGCGCGACAAGCTCGCTTTTCGGGATGATCGGCACGCGCTTAAAGTATTTGAGGTTCGACGCCGAGATGAGCTGGTAGAGGTTCTTGAGGCCCACCTTGTTCTTGGCGATCAGAATGATGTGCTTTGGGAAACGGTTGCGCTTGACGCCGAGCGGGCGGAGCTTCGTCATCTCGTCGTTGATCTGCTGGAGGCGCGTGACGCCGCGCTCTTCGAGCATGACGAAGAACTTGGCCAGCATCTGCGCGACCGGGACCGCATCGTCAGACGCGCGGTGGTGGTTGAACTGCGGGAGCTGCAAGTGGTCGGCCACGATGTCGAGCTTGTACTTGCCGAGCTCGGGCAGGAGATTCTGCGCGAAAATCAGCGAGTCGAGATACGTCGGCTCGAACGGGATGCCGCACTTTTTGCAGCCTGCGCGGATGAAGCTGATATCAAACTCCGCATTGTGCGCAGCGAGCGGGCGGCCGCCCGCAAAGGCCAAAAACGCGTGCAGCGCGTCCTCCAGCTTCGGCGCGCCGCGCAGCATGTCGTCTGTGATGCCGGTCAGGCCGATGATCTCAGGCGAAAGCCGGCGCTCGGGGTCGACAAAGGTTTGGAACGTGTCGACGATCTCGCCGTCTTTCAGAATGACCGCACCGATCTCGGTGATGGCATCGTGCGCGACCTTCAGACCCGTTGTTTCAATGTCGAAACAGCAGATCTCAGTCGAAAAATCGCCGTCCTGCGGGCCGTGCACACAGATACGGTCGTCGATGTTGTTGAGAAAATAGCCCTCACAGCCGTAAAGGAGTTTTATTTTACCCTCGCCGGTGTGCCAGGCGTCCGGGAAGCTCTGCGCTACGCCGTGATCCGTGATGGCGATGGCGGGCATCCCCCACTTAATCGCGCGCTTGACGACCGCGGCGGTGTCGGTCAGCGCGTCCATGTTGGACATACGGGTATGTAAGTGCAGCTCGACGCGCTTTTCCTCCGCCGTGTCCGTGCGCTCGGCGAGGTCGATCTGCATGATGTCCTGCGGGTTGAGCTGCATATCCTTACCATCGTAGGAGAGCTCCATGCGGCCGCTGACGCGCAGCCACATGCCGACGCTGATCTTGCCGAGAAGCTCCGTCGCCTCGCGCTCGGGCATGCTGCGGCGGATGAAGAGCGAGCCTTCGTAGTCCGTCATTTCGAGCAACATCGTCCAGACGCCGGCGCGGCGCGTCTCGTGGCAGTCGAACTTGAAGACCTTGCCCTCAACGACGACGTGACCGGCCTTTGGCGTCAGCTCGCTGATGGGGAGCACTCTCCCCTTTGCAATCTCGCGGCCCATGATGACACTGCCGCTGCCGCTCACCTTGCGGCCAGCGTTCTTCAACATGTCGGGAAAGGCCTCCGCCGTTGATTTGACGTGGATGTCCACGCGCTTTAAGTCGTAATTGCGCGCAAGAAGCTGCTCGACCGTTTCGCGCGTCGAGTCGTTCATCTCCGCGCGCACGGTCATGTCGAGCGTCATCGTGCGCTTTTCCGGCTCGAGCACCATGTTCGTGACCATCGCGGCGTTGAGCGGGACGCGCAGGTCAAAATCCGGCGAAAAGTCGGTGAATAATTCAAAAAAAGGAATCTTTTGTGCCATAGCCACAACCTTATCTCAGTATCGTTTCCGCTCGGTCAGAGTTTTTTGATTTCCTCCATCAAAGCGTCGACAAGCTTTTCCTGCGGCACTTTGTAAAGGATTATTCCTTTTCGGAAAATCATGCCCTCACCTTTACCGCCGGCCACGCCGATATCGGCGGCCGAGGCCTCACCGGGCCCGTTGACGACGCAGCCCATCACGGCGACCGTGATATTCTTCTTGCAGTCGGCAAGACGGCGCTCTAGCTCCTCGGCGATCGGGATCATGTCGTACGCCGTGCGGCCGCACGTCGGGCAGGAGACGAGGTTCACACCGCTGCGGCGGATGCCGCAGGCCTGCAAAATGCGCTTGGCGGCGTAGACCTCTTCCACGGGGTCCGCCGTGAGCGAGACGCGCATCGTGTCGCCGATGCCCTCGCACAGAAGGCCGCCGATGCCGATGGCGGACTTCAAAAGCCCCATCGTGGGCGTGCCCGCCTCGGTCACGCCGAGGTGGAGCGGATAGTCGACCTTTTCGTGCAGAAGGCGATAGGCCGCCATGTTGAGCGGTACATCAGAGCTCTTGACCGAGATGCAGATCTCGGTAAAATCGAACTTTTCAAGCAGCCGCACATGTCTGAGCGCGCTCTCGACGAGCGCCTCGGGCGTCACGCGGCCATATTTTGCGAGCAGCTCCTTTTCAAGCGAGCCGCCGTTCACGCCGATGCGGATGGGAACCTTGTGTTCACGGCAGGCGTCTACGACCGCCTTGACGCGGTCATCTCCCCCGATGTTGCCGGGGTTGATGCGAATTTTGTCCGCGCCGCGCGCCGCCGCTTCGACGGCGAGACGGTAGTCGAAATGAATGTCCGCGACGAGCGGGATGGAGATATTCTCCTTAATTTCACTCAGCGCGTGCGCGGCCTCCATATTCGGCACCGTGACGCGCACGATCTCGCAGCCCGCCTCTTCGAGCGCGTGGATCTGCGCGATGGTGGCCTTGGCATCCTCAGTGTGCGTGTTGCACATCGACTGGATCGTGACCGGCGCGCCGCCGCCGATAGCGACGCCGCCTGCGATAATTTGCTTGCTCATAAGATCATCCTCCTCACAGGAGCTTGACAATGTCGTGGAACGTGACGAACAGCATCAGCGCCATTAAAAGCGCAAAGCCGATGCCGTTGATGACGTTCAGATATTTGGACGGAATTTCCTTTTTGAAAAGCGCCACGGCGATGCCGTTGACGAGCAGGAACAGCACGTGTCCGCCGTCGAGTGCGGGCAGCGGCAGCAGGTTCATCACGGCGAGGTTCACCGCGAACATCGCGGCGAAAAAGAGAATATTTTCAAGCGCCGCGCCGAAGCCCTCGGTAGCCTCGGTCTCCTTGCCGACCTCCGTGATGGTCGAGACGATGCCGACCGGGCCGCTCAGATCGTTCACGCCCGCCGCGCCCGAAAGCAGCATTTGCAGGCTCAGTCTCACGATGCGGACATAGTCCATCGTCTGGTACCAGCTGTATTGCAGGCGCAGAAGCGGCGTCGCCTCGACGATCCCGCCGTAGGTGAAGCCGTAGGCCTCGTACTCCTGCCCGTTTTCGTCGGTGTAGACTTGCTTCGTGAGCGTGCGGTCGTACTTTTTGCCGTCGCGCAGGACGGTCATGTCGATCGTGCCCGTGTCGCCAAGGCCCATGATGAGCGACACGTCGCTCTTTAAATAAATGCGCTCACCGTTGATGGCGTAGATCGTGTCGCCGGGCATCAGGCCGTCCTCTCCCTGCTGCGGGAAATCGGGGTTCAGCTCGACGATCTCCGTCGTGTAGAATGCCTGCGCACCCGCATACAGACAGATGACGATGATGAGGCCCGTCAGGAAGTTCATGAACGCGCCCGCGACGAAGATGATGAACTTCTTCCACCAGACCTGGCGGCCCAGCGCGCGGTCGTCGTCCGAATCCTCGTCCTCGCCCTCCATGGCGCAGTAGCCTCCGATGGGCAGGAGCCGCAGGGAGTATTCGGTGTCTCCCTTCGTCTTATGGAAAAGCTGCGGGCCCATGCCGATGGAAAATTCATTGACGCGCACGCCGCAGGCCTTGGCCGCCAAAAAGTGGCCAAACTCATGCACGGCGATGAGCACGCCGAAAATCAGGATTGCAATGAGAATATAAACCATGGTCTCTCCTAAATTTGGTCAGTTGAGCTTTTCGCGCACGACCTCGCGCGCGAGCCGGTCTGCTTCCAGAATATCCGAAAGCTGCGGTTGATATACCGTCTCGGTTTTATCGAGCGCCGCTTCGATGAGGTCAGGGATGGCACAGATGCCGATCTCGTCGCACAGAAATGCCGCGACAGCCTCTTCGTTCGCGCCGTTCATCGCCGCGCAGTAGACATTGCCGATGGCGGCGCACTGCTTGGCGATCTTCAGGCAGCGGAAGACCTCTTCATCGGGCTCGGCGAACGTCAGCGGCGGGCACTTGAGAAGGTCAAGCGGCTCCGCGGGCGAAACGGCCCTGTTGGGGTACGTCATCGCGTAGCGGATGGGCAGCTTCATGTCCGGTGTGCCGAGCTGGGCGAGCATCGCCCCGTCGTGAAACTCGACGAGCGAGTGCACGATGCTCTGGCGATGGATGACCGCGTCGACCTGACGCAGCGGCAGGCGGTAGAGGCGCATGGCCTCGATGATCTCAAGGCCTTTGTTCATCAGCGTCGCGGAGTCGATGGTGATCTTCGCACCCATTGTCCAGTTCGGGTGCTTGAGCGCGTCGGCCTTCGTCTTAGTCGCAAGCTCCTGCAGGCTCAGGCCGTAGAACGGCCCGCCCGAGCAGGTCAGAATGAGGCGCTTGATCTCACCGCGGTCGCGGCAGCCCTGCAAGCACTGGAAGATCGCGCTGTGCTCGCTGTCAACGGGGACGATCTCCGCGCCGCAGCGCTCCGCCGCAGCCACGACGAGCTCGCCCGCGCAGACGAGCGTTTCCTTGTTGGCAAGCGCGATGCGCTTTTTCTTCTCGATCGCCGCGAGCGTCGGCTGGAGTCCGATCATGCCCATCACGGCGGTGACGACCGTGTCAGCGTCATCCGCCGTGGCCGCGGCCAAAAGGCCCTCCATACCGGAGAGCACTTGGGTGTTTGTGTCGGAGAGCCGCGCGCGCAGCTCACGCGCCGCATCCTCGTCATAAAGCACGGCAAGACGCGGGCAAAATTCCCGCGCCTGCTGTTCGATGAGGTCAACGCTTTTATTCGCCGTCAGCGCAGCGACGGAAAGCCCCAGCTCGCGCGCCACCTCAAGCGTCTGGCGGCCGATGGAGCCGGTGGAACCGAGTAAAGCAATACTCCTTGTCATAATAGGCCTCCACAGACCGCAGCCCACACGACCGGCGCGATGAAGAGCGTGGAGTCAAAGCGGTCGAGCATGCCGCCGTGCGTCAGGAAGAGGTGGCTGTAGTCCTTGATACCGGCCTCGCGCTTGACGAGCGACATCGAGAGGTCGCCGAGCTGGCCGAAGATATTGGCCACCACGCCCACGAGGATCAGCATGAAGTAATTGGGCGCATAGCCGAGCCATGCCTTGCCGACAACGCCGAGCAGCACCAGCGCAAGCGCGCTGCCGATGGGCCCACCGATCGCGCCTGCCCAGGTCTTGTGCGGGCTGACGTGCGGCGCCATCTTGCGCTTGCCGAACCACATGCCAAAGTACATCGACAGCGCATCGCCCACAAAGGCGACGCAGAACGGTGCGAGCACATAGAGCTTGCCATAGTTTTCGTCCATGCGCAGCAGGAAAATGCAGCTGTACATCGCCGGGAACACGATGCCGCCGACGATGGTCACCGCCACATCGTGGAATGTGAAGGGCTTTTCCTTGCCGTAATAGACAACCGCGGAGAGAAACGCCCCCATCACAAGGATCCAGCGGAAGAGCGTAACAGTCGAAATCGGGAAAGCGTGTACACCGCTCGCCCTTTCCCAAAAGAGCCATATCTCCTGCATGACGACCGATGTGACAAGTCCCCAGTAGAAATCCGCCGGGACGTTCTCCCCTGCCGTGTGCAGCAGCTCATAGGCCGCAATGCCCGCGATGCCGCAGACGACGAGCATCGTCGCCCATGCGGGGCAGGCAAGCAGCACGGCGAGCAGCGCCGGCAATCCAACGATCACCACCAACCATCTTTGTTTCATTTCTGTTTCTCCTGTTTCAAACCGCCGAAGCGGCGCTCGCGATGCTGATACGCGATGAGCGCCTTGTCGAATTCTTTCTCGGTAAAGTCGGGCCAGAGCGTGTCGCAGAAGTAGAACTCGCTGTACGCGCACTGCCACAAAAGGTAGTTGCTGATGCGCTTCTCCCCGCCCGGGCGGATGAGAAGGTCGGGATCGGGAAGTCCGCATGAATAGAGGTAGCGCGAAAAGCCCTCCTCGGTCAAAGCGTCCGCGTCCTGCTCCCCCGCCGCGCAGTCACGCGCAAACGCGCGGGCGGCGTGCAGGATCTCGTCGCGCCCGCCGTAGTTGAGGCAGACATTCGCCTGAAAGCCCTCGATGCGGGATGAAATCTCATTCGTCTCATCGATGAGTTCCCGAAGTTCCGGCGTCAGCACGCTTAAATCGCCCAGAAAGCGCAGACGGTTGCCGTCCTTTTCCATCGTGTCGATGCACTCGTGCAGATATTGCTCGAGTAAGTGCATGATGCCGTCGACCTCGTCCTTTGGGCGCTTCCAGTTTTCGGTCGAAAAGGCGTAGACCGTCAGATAGTCGATGCCCAGGTTCTTGCAGTAGGTGCCGAGCTTTCGAAATGTCTCCGCCCCCGCCTTGTGACCGGCCGAGCGCGGGAGGCCGCGCTTTTGCGCCCAGCGGCCGTTGCCGTCCATAATGACGGCAACATGACAAGGCAGGTTGTTCAAATCAACCTGCCCTGCCTTGTTCTCTTTGGAAAAGAGCCCCATATCAGACCGCCATGAGCTCCTTCTCTTTCTTCTCGAGAAGGGCGTCGACCTCTTTGCACATGTCGTCGGTCAGCTTCTGCAGGTCCTTTTCGGCAACCTTCAGGTCGTCCTCGGTGATCTCGCTGGCCTTCTGCTTTTTCTTGAACGCTTCCATCGCGTCGCGGCGGATGTTGCGGATGGCGACCTTGCCGGTCTCGGAATACTTATGGATCTGCTTGACGAGCTCCTTACGGCGCTCCTCCGTGAGCTGCGGGAAGTTCAGGCGGATGGACTTGCCGTCGTTCTGCGGGTTGATGCCAAGGTCAGACTCCTGAATGGCGCGCTCGATGGGCTTGAGGGCCGTGCCGTCCCACGGGGTGATGACGAGCTGGCGCGGATCGGGAGAAGCGATGGCCGCGATCTGCTGGATGGGCGTGGGAGAGCCGTAGTAGTCGACGCTGATGCGGTCGAGCACAGAGGCGTTGGCGCGGCCTGCGCGCACAGAGGCAAAGTCCGCGTTCACCGCGTCGATGCTCTTTCTCATTTTGTCGGAATAAACCTTGTAATCTTCTTTATTCATGGGGATACCTCCTCAAAAATTTTTATCGTAAAACCGCAAGTGCGGGGTCGCTCAGTTTTCGCCGACGATGGTACCGATCTTCTTGCCCTCGACCGCACGGATGATGTTCTCGGGATCCTTGAGGGCAAAGACGAGCACGGGAATGTGGTTGTCCATCGAAAGCGACGTGGCCGTGGAGTCCATGACCGCAAGGTGCTGGGCCAGCACGTCCTCATAGGAGATGGCGTCGTACTTGATCGCATTTGCATCCTTGGCGGGGTCGGCGTTGTAAACGCCGTCGATGTTCTTGGCGAGCAGGATCACGTCGGCATTGATCTCCGCCGCGCGCAGCACCGCTGCCGTGTCGGTCGAGAAGAACGGAGAGCCGATGCCGCAGCCAAAAAGCACTACGCGGCCCTTTTCCAAATGCCGGATGGCGCGGGCGCGGATGTAGGGTTCGGCGACTTCTTTGATCTCCAGCGCCGTCTGCACGCGCACGTCGACGCCCTTCTGCTCGAGCACATCGGCGACCGCCATGCAGTTCATCGCCGTGGCCAGCATGCCCATGTGGTCGGCACGGGTGCGCTCGATGTAGCCCTCGCCGTTTTTCACGCCGCGCCAGAAGTTGCCGCCGCCGATGACGACGCCCATCTGCACACCCATGTCCGTGCACTTTTTGATGACGTCGCACACCTTGGAAACGACGTCGAAGTCGAAGCCGAAGTGCTTGTCGCCCGCCAGCGCCTCGCCGCTGATCTTGAGCAGCACGCGCTTATACTTGAGTTGAGCCATGCTCATAATCTCCCCTTTCAGGAACAAGTTCAAATTTTCACAGCTACTATTTTAGCGTATTTTTGCTCTTTTGCATAGGGGGAAAGCGTAAACTTTTTTCACAAATTCGCTCTTCCCTTTTTCGTCAAGTTGAACCGCCGTGAATAGCGGAAAAAAGCAGCCGTTTCATACGGCTGCTTTTTTAGATTTTTCGTTTACTTGATGCCCTTGATGCGGATAAGGTCCTTCAAAAGCTCGACCGTGCCATCGATGCCGAGCAGGCTCGAATCGATGCAGAGGTCGTAGCTCTTGGCATCGCCCCAGTCCTTGGCGGAATAGTAGTTATAGTAGGAAGCGCGGGACTTATCCGTCTTCTTGATGCGGTCTTTCGCCTCGTTCTCGCTGATGCCATTGCGGGCGGCAACGCGCTTGATGCGATTTTCGAGCGGAGCCGTGATGAAGAGATTGATGACGTCGTCGCGATCCTTGAGCGCGTAGTCCGCGCAGCGGCCGATCAGGACGCAGGGGCCCTTGTCGGCGAGCTTTTTGATCGTGTCGTAGGTCGCCAGGTACACCTGCTGTTCGATGGAGCCCTTGGGCGTCACATGGTTCATCGAGAAGGAATAGGGGTCCATCGCGATGGAATAGAGAAAGCTCTTCGGGCGTTCGTCAAAGGAACGGAACAGCTCTTCGCAAAGTCCGCTCTCCTCTGCCGCCTCCTTGAGCAGCATGTCGTCGTAATAGGCGATGCCGAGCTGCTTGGCAAGCATCGTGCCGATCTCGCGTCCGCCGCTGCCGTATTGTCTGCCAACCGTAATGACCATAAAGATTCCTCCTTTTTCGCGCCTTGAAACAAAATCGGTGCTATTTGGATTATAGCACCGATTTCGTAAGAAGACAATATTTTTTCCTGTTTCGATTTTGTAAAGGCGCGGCCTTATTCCGGAAGCGGCAGGCCGAGGCGGCGATACATCGTCTTTTTCACCGCGCGCAGAATATTTTCATAGCCCGTGCAGCGGCACAGATGGCCGGAGAGGAGCTTTCTGAGCTCGTCATCGGTGTAGAGGCGGTTCGTCTCCAAGATCTCGACCGCAGTCATGATGAAGCCCGGCGTGCAGAAGCCGCACTGGACAGCGGTCTCTTCAATGAACGCCTGCTGGATGTCGCTCAGCTCGCCGTCGGGCCCCATCAGGCTTTCGAGCGTGCGGATGTGCTTGCCGTCCGCCCAGACGGCGAGGTAGATGCACGAGTTGAATGCCTCGCCGTCGATGATGACGTTGCAGGCGCCGCACTCGCCGACCTCGCAGCCCTTCTTTACGGACGTCATATGGTAATCGTTTCGCAGCATATCGGTCAGCGACGCACGCACGTCGACCATTTTCTCAACGTCCTTGCCGTTTAAGTTGAATCGCACCAGCTTGTACTGACTCATTTGATGACACCTCCCGCCCGTTTGATAGACTCGATCAGGCAGCGCTTGGCCATTTCGACCGCGATGTGTTCGCGGAACGCCTTGGAGGCGCGCCAGCTGTCACGCGCGTGGATATCGTTGAGCACGGCGAGTGAGAACTGTTCCGCTGTCGTAAGTGTCAAGGGTTTATCCTTGGCAGCTGCCTCCGCGCTCGGGCAGCGCATCGGCACAGGACCGGCAACGCCGTAGGCGATGCGGGCGCGCTCAATAGTCTGCTTGTCGGGCGACAGGCGCACGTTCACGCTGCACCCGAGCGTTGCGATGTCCATCGCGTTTCTCATGGCGTACTTGATGTAGTAGCCATAGCAGTTTTCGTAGCTCGCCTTTGGGATGAGGATGGCGGTCTGGATCTCGCCATCCTCCACGCGGATGTCGACCTGACCGGCCTTGATGTAAAAGTCTTTGATGGGCAGGCGGCGGATGCCGTCCTTCCCCGTCAGCTCCACGATGGCCTCCCACGCATGCAGTGTGGAGGCGGAGTCCGCGCTCGTCACGCCGTTGCAGGTGTTGCCGCCGATGGTGCCGATGTTTCGGATCTGCGGGCCGCCGACCATGTCGACCGCCTCGCCGAGGACATTGATGTACTTCTGGATGATGGGGTCACGCGTGATGTGGGAAAAGCTCGAGAGCGAGCCGATGCGGATGTTTTCCTCCTCGTCGATGCTCACGCCGCGCAGCTCGTCGAGGCCGTAGATCGAGATGAGCTCCTTTCCGGCGCGTTTACCCTCGCGCATCTGCACGAGCACGTCGCTGCCGCCAGCGATGATCTGCGCCTCGGGATGCTCCAAGCGGAGGGCGACGGCGTTTTCGACGCTTTCCGCCTCATAGAGTGCTTTCATGTCATACATGGCTCACTTCTCCTCCTTCCAGCTGTCGTGGATGAGCCCCGCCTTGCTGAACTCGGCGTACAGAACGTGCGGGGTGATGGGAACGGTGTCGATGGCGACGCCGGTGGCGTTGTAGATGGCGTTGCGGATGGCGGGTGCGCCCGAGCACGCGGGCGGTTCGCCGAGCGCCTTCGTGCCGAACGGCGACGTCGGCTCGGGATTTTCGATAAACTGCGCCTCGAGATGCGGGTGGTCCATGAACGTCGAGAGCTTGTAGTCGAGAAGATTATTGTTGAGGGGGCGGCCCGTCTTCTCGTCGAATAAAAGCTGCTCGCTCATGCCAAATCCGATGGCCATGGACATGCCGCCGTGGACCTGCGCCTCGGCAAGGGCGGGGTTGATGAGATTTCCGCAGTCGTGGACGTTGATGATGTCCTTGAGCGTGACCTTGCACATCGGGATATCGACCTCGACCTCGGCAAAGGTACAGCCGAAGGAATAGGCATTGTTGCGGATGGTGTAGGTCGACTCGGCGGTGATGTGCTCGGAGTCCGCGGCGTTGTACTGTGCCGTCATCGCAAGTTCCTTGAGCGACATGAGCACCGCGCCGTCGCCAATGCGGATGATGTTTCCGTCGACAATGTCCATATTCGAAACTGCCTGACGGGTGAGCTTTGCCGCATAAGCTAAGATCTTCTCGCGCAGGAGCGCCGCCGTCTGGCGGATGGAGAAGCCCGCAACGTAGGTCTGGCGGCTTGCGTAAGCGCCGAGACCCGTGGGCGTAATGTCGGTATCCTGGCAGGAGACAACGCGCACATCGCGGTAGCTTGCAAGGCCGACGGCCTCGGCCGTCATCTGCGCATAGGCCGTGTCCGCGCCCTGCCCGATCTCCGTCTCACCGCACTGCATCGTCACCGTGCCGTCGAGGTTCAGGAGCATGCGGTTCGAGGACGTTTCAAGCGAGATGGGATACACCGCCGTGTTGTACCAGAAGGCCGCCACGCCGATGCCGCGGCGGACGGGGCCGATGTCCTTGGCATACTCCTCGCGCTTTTTGTCGTATTCGATGTACTCCTTCCCCTTTTCCAGACATTCGCGGAAGGAATCGTAGTAGTTCGTGTTACCTGAGAAGCCGTCGTGGAAGCCCTTGGGCATGATGTACTTCATGCGGTATTCGAGCGGCTCCATGCCAACGGCCTTCGCGCACTCGTCGATGTTCGCGTCGTCCGCGAACGACGCCTGCGGCATGCCGTAGCCGCGCATCGCGCCCGCGGCGGGGCGGTTTGTGTACACGGTGTAAGCGTCGCCCTCGAAATTGTCGCAGGGATAGATCTGCGGGAACGAGCCCATGGCCTTGGCGACGATCGAATGGCCGTGCGAGGCATACGCGCCCTGATTGGAGAAGCACTCGACCTTGCGCGCGGCAATCGAGCCGTCCTTATGGAGCCACGTGATGATATGGAAGCGGATCGAGTGGCGCACACGGTTACTGACGAATGTCTCTTCACGCGAGCAGTCGATGCGCACGCATTTTCCGTGCACCTGCGTAGAGCACCACGCGCACAGCGGCTCATAGAGCGCATCCTGCTTGTTGCCAAAGCCTCCGCCGATGTAGGGCTTGATGACGCGGATATCCGCCCACGGACGCCCGAGCGCCTGACCGACGATGCGGCGGATGATGTGCGGGATCTGCGTGGAGGACACGACGACGATGCGGCCATTTTCCTCATAAGCGTAGCAGCCGTGGTTTTCAATGTGGCTGTGCTGCACGGTGGGGGTGTTGTACCAGCCCTCGACCTTGATGAGGCCGGGCTCTTTGATCGCCTGCTGATAATTGCCCTTGCGGATATCGGTGTGCTTCAGGATATTCCCTGGGAAATTTTCGTGGATACAGGGCGCGTCGGGTTCCATGGCCTTCTGCACGTCGAGCACAAACGGGAGTTCCTCATATTCGACCTTCAGCGCGCGCACGCCCTGCATGGCCGAGACCTCATCCTCCGCAATGACGACCGCGACGTCGTCGCCGTAGTAGCGCACATGGCGGTTCAAAAGATTGCGGTCGGCCACGTCCTGATGCCCCGGGTCCATCGACCAGGGATGGCCCGCCGTCGGGAAGCAGTGCTCCGGCACGTCGAAGCAGGTCAGCACCTTCACAACGCCGGGGATGGCCTCCGCCGCGGACTTGTCGACTGATTTGACAAATCCGTGCGCGATGGTGGAATGCTTGATGCGCGCATAGAGCGCACCGGCCGGCATCCGATCCTCATAGTATTTCGTGCGTCCGGTGACCTTGTCGAACGCATCGACGCGGATCTCGCTTTTTCCTACCTTGCTCATCTGTCTACCTCCTGTTCCGAGCAGCCGCTTTGTCGGTTTTGCTCGAAATCTGCAACTCCTTTGCTATTATTTTAGCACATTTCGCACAGCGTGTACAGTGCTGCATGCGTGATATAATACAAATGATCGCGGATGTACCATTTTGTCCACTTTTTTCTGCCGATTGGTGAAAAAGAAACGAATGACTGGTGATTTAATAGATGGATAACACGTTGAAAATAGGATGCGTGGTCATGGCGGCGGGCAATGCCGCGCGCTTTGGCGAGAACAAGCTCGCCGCGATGGTAAACGGAAAGCCGCTTATCGAGCATGCGCTTGAGGCGATCCCGCGGGAGAGCTTTTCCCGCGTGCTGGTCGTGACGCAGCACGAAAACGTGGAAGCGGCCGCCAAAAAATTTGGCTTTGAAACGCTGCGGAACGAACATCCCGAGCGCGGCCAGAGCGAGACGATCCGCCTCGGCACGGCAGCGCTGTCAGACTGTGACGCGCTCTGCTTCATGGTGGCCGACCAGCCGATGCTCAAGCGCAAGACCGTCGCGCAGGAGCTTGAGTTCTTCCGCGCGCACAGCGAAAACATCGTCGGATTGGGACACAACGGCGTGCGGGGCAACCCCTGCCTCTTCCCTGCCCGCTTCTTTCCTGAGCTTTTATCGCTTGAGGGCGATGTCGGCGGCAGCGCGGTCATCAAGAGGCATTTAGATGATCTGCTGCTCTTTGAAGCGCCGGAGACGGAGCTGCGCGACGTTGACACGAAGGAAGCGCTCGAAGCGCTTAAGAAACGCTGATCTCGCCGCGGAGGTCTTCTTCCATTGCCTGCTTGATCTTCTCCTTGTCGTAGCCGCAGGAGAAGAGATAGTAGAGCTTGGCGACGGCGGCCTCGGTCGTCATGTCGAGTCCGCTGACCGCGCCCGCCTTTTTGAGCGCGCTGGACGTTTCGTAGGTGCCGAGCGACACCGCGCCCTGCGGACACTGCGAGCAGACCGTGAGCACCGTGCCGTTCTGAAACGCCTTGCGGATGATGGGCAGCAGCGCGTTCCCGTCGCCGGGGATGTTGCCCGCGCCGAACGTCTCGATGACGATACCGCGGAGCTTTTCGGTCATGATGGCCTCGAACAGCGAAAACTGAATGCCCGGAAATACCTTGATGACGCCGATGGGAATATTATCAAGCGTCCGAAGCTTGAGCCCGCCTTCCTGCCGCGGCAGGAGGGCGGCTTCATTATATTTGATGGAAATGCCCGCCTCGGCAAGGCTCGGGTAGTTGGGCGAAATGAAAGCGATGAGTCCGTCGGCGGAGTATTTTGTCGCGCGGTTGCCGCGCAGCAGCTTTCCGCCGAAGTACAGGCACGTCTCACGCACGATGCCTTCCCCCGCAATCAGCAGCGCGGTGATGAGGTTGTCGCGCCCGTCGCTGCGAATTTCGCACAGCGGGATCTGCGAGCCCGTGAGCACCACGGGCTTGTCGAGCCCATCGAGCATGAACGACAGTGCCGAAGCCGTGTAGGCCATCGTGTCCGTGCCGTGCAGGACGACGAAGCCGTCGTAATCGTCATATTTCTGCGCGATCAGCTCTGCGATGCAGTTCCATTCGCGCACGGTCATGTTGGATGAATCCAGCAGCGGCGAGAGCTCGTAGAATTCCCACTCCGGCATCTCCGGCGCGCGGAGGTCGGGGATGGCGTCGAGCGCGGCGCGGAAGTAGCCCGCGCGCGGCGCGTAGCCGTTTTCCGTGCGCGTCATACCGATGGTGCCGCCGGTATAGATGATGAGAACTCGTTTCATAGCTCTCTCCTGATTGTATTACTTTTTGTACGGCGTATGGTCGAGCGGCAGGCTGCGGCGGCGCTCGCCGTCGTAGCGGTAATACGCCTGCGCGATGGCCGGCGCCGTGGGGATGGACGTGATCTCACCGATGCCGATGGCGCCGTTGGCGAGGTTTAATCCCGGCTTGTCGATGACGATCGCCTTGATCTCGGGGATCTGATGCGAGCGGAACAGGCCGAGCGTGCCGTATTTTGCCGTGGGCTTGCCGTGGTCGAGCGGGTACTGCTCTGTCAAGGCGTAGCCCATGCTCATCACGACGCCGCCCTCGATCTGCCCTTCGCAGGACAGCGGGTTGATGGCCTTGCCGACATCGTGCGCGGCGACCATCTTTTTAATTTTGCCCGTCTCCTTGTCGAGAATGCACATCTGCGTCGCGTAGCCATAGGCGACATGGCTGACGGGGTTCGGCACATTTGCGCCGAGCGGGTTCGTCTTGGCGTAGTATTCGCCGTAAAACTCCTGCCCCTTCAAATCGCTCAGCGAGCGGTACTCCATCGCGTCGCGCAGCAGCAGGCATGCGCGGCGGCAGGCCTCGCCGGTGACGAGCGTCTGGCGCGAGCCGGAGGTATCGCCGCTGTCAGGCGTTATGAACGTGCTGTTGCCGTCGTAGACGACCTGATCGCGCGTGAGCTTTGCGTTTGTCACGACGAGCTGCACCAGCACCGTGCCGAGACCCTGACCGATGCAGGACGCGCCCGCGCGGATGTGGACCTTGCCATCATCGCCGATGACGAGCTTGCAGCGCCCATAGTCGGGAAGACCGACGCCGACGCCCGCGTTTTTCATCGCGCAGGCAAGGCCGACCGGCTCGCCGTTTTTGACCGCTTCGTCATAGTAGGGCTTGATGGCCTCGAGCGTTTCGACAAGGCCCGTTTCGGGGCCGACGATCTGGCCGTTCGGCAGCACCTCGCCCGGGCGGATGGCGTTGCGGTAGCGAATTTCCCACGGGGAGATGCCGACAAGGTCGGCCATCTCGTTGAGTAGCGTTTCAGTCGCAAAGCAGGTCTGCGTCACGCCGAAGCCGCGGAACGCGCCCGCGGGCGGATTGTTCGTATAGTAGGCGTGGCCCTCGATCTCAAAATTCTCATAGTGATACGGGCCCGCGGCGTGCGTGCACGCGCGCTCGAGCACGGGGCCGCCGAGTGAGGCGAAGCCGCCCGTGTCGGACACGACGCTCGCCTTTACGCCCTGAATAATGCCGTTTTCGTCGCAGCCCATCGTGAAGTCCATCCACATCGGATGGCGCTTGGGATGGACGAGCAGCGATTCCTGCCGTGTGAGCTTCACCTTGACCGGCACGCGCGCGATGTATGCGATCAGCGCCGCGTGGTGCTGCACGGACATGTCCTCTTTCCCGCCGAAGCCGCCGCCGACAAGCATATTTTCGACCTGGCAGTGGGCAAAGTCGACGCCGAGCATCGCCGAGCACTCGTGCTGGGTGGTGTGCGCGCTCTGGTCGGTCGTCAGCAGCTTCACGCCGCCGTTTTCAAGCGGGAGCGCCACGCAGCACTCGGGTTCCAAAAAGGCGTGCTCCGTCCACGGAGTCTCAAACTTCTCGTGTAAGACGTATTTGGAATGTTTGATGGCCTCGTCTGCGTTGCCGCGCACAACGTGGCGGTGCGCCTGCAAATTGCCGCGGTTGCCCATGATGACCTCGGGCGCACCGGGGGCGGACGCCTCCTCGGGCCCGTAGACCGCGGGAAGCTCTTCGTAGACGACACGCACGAGCTTTTTCGCCTTTTCAAGCGTTTCCTGATCGCGCGCACAGACAAGCGCCACCGCGTCGCCGAGATACTGCGTGATTTCCCCCTCGCCGATGAGCGTCGGCTGGTCCTTCTGGATGTGGCCGACGTTCTGCTGGCCCGGGATGTCCTTTGCCGTCAGCACGCATACGACGCCAGGAAGCGCTTCCGCCTCTTTCGTGCGGATATAGAGCACGCGGGCGCGCGGGTACTGGCTGCGCACCGCGCCGCCATAGCACATGCCGTCAACATAGACGTCATCGGGGTACTTGCCATAGCCCTGTACCTTTTCGGCGACGTCGATACGGTGCACGCGCGAGCCAACCTGAAAGTCTTCCTTCTTTTCGGGAATTTTCCCCTCGCGTAAAATCTTCGCCGCAAGCAGGATGCCGTCGATGATCTTGACATAGCCCGTGCAGCGGCAGATATTGTTGCGGATGGCAAAGGCCGCCTCTTCGCGTGTCGGGTCTGGATTCTGGTCGATGAGCCCCTTGGCCGAGATGACCATGCCCGGGATGCAGAAGCCGCACTGCACGGCTCCGGCCTCGCCGAAAGCGTAGGTAAAGGCCTCCTTTTCAAAGGCGGAAAGTCCCTCGACCGTGACGATATGTTTCCCCTCCAGCTTGTCTGTCTGAGGGATGCAGGCTTTCGTCGGCTTGCCGTCGATGAGGACATGGCACGTGCCGCACGCGCCCTCACTGCACCCGTCCTTGACGCTGGTCAGATGCAGCTCGTCGCGAAGATAGCGGATGAGTTTTTGATTTTTCTCCACCGTGACCGGTGTACCGTTGACAACGAATGCAGCCATTTCAGATCTCCTGTTCACGAGAAAATCACAAATATCACAATTATTTTGGTTGCCTAACTAATTTTATTGTATCACAGGCACAACAAAGACGCAACACAAATTCTAAATTTCGATATTCTATTTTCGGAATCACGCTTTTGCCTCAAATCCTTGACAAATTTTGAACATTGGACTAAGATATCGCCATACCTGCAAGGGGCGCTGGCGCAAGCCGGCTGTGATGCGGCGTATCGCCGTCGCTGTCCCTCAGACCTGATCCGGGTAATGCCGGCGTAGGAATGCAAAGATGATCTTGCCTGAGCTTTGCACCGTGACGTCGACGCCGCGGTGCTTTTTTGTGCCGCGGCGCGGACAGGGACCATATCTTTAGGAGGAATCCCTTATGAGCAACACGTCCACCCATTCCAGCACCCGCCGCCTGACCGAGGGCGGCATCTGCATCGCGCTCGCCCTTGTGCTGAGCTATCTCAAAATTCCCATCGGTCTGTCGTTTGGCGGCTTCGGCGGCTCGATCACCCTTGTGATGGTTCCGCTCATCCTCTTCGCCGTGCGCTATGGCGCGCCCTGGGGCATCCTCGCGGGCGTCGCGTTCGGCACGCTCAAGTATTTCTTCACCGAGGGCTTCGCCGTGAGCTGGGTGTCCATCATCTTCGACTATTCCGTCGCCTACGGCGCGGTCGGCCTTGCGGGCCTTTTCCGCGTGAAGGACAATGACTATTCCAAGCTCCCGCTCGCCGCGTTCGTCGGCTGCCTCGGCCGCTTTGTCATCCACTTTATCTCGGGCGTGACGGTCTACGCGCAGTATATGCCCGAGGAATTCATGGGCATGACCATGACGTCTCCCGTGTTCTACTCCGTGCTGTACAACGGCACGTATATGCTGCCGAACACGATCCTCGCGATCGTCATCTGCGCGTTGCTGATGAAGCCCGCAGCGAAGCTGCCGAGCGCAGAGTAAAAAAAATAATATGGCAGCGCGACAGCGCTGCATTTGTTCCCTGCGCCGCGCAGGGGTGCGATAATAAGGGAGGGGGATCTCTTTTTGAAAAAGAGATCCCCCTCCCTTACACCCTCCCAGAGAAAATTTTCATTGCAAGCGAGCAGCTCGGAGAGGTGCGATGCTTGCCGATTGCACTTCCCTGCGCGCGGCGAAGCCGCGTTAGTATTGCTATACGATTTGGCCTACTTCTATCATCCGCTGCCGCTCTGCTCATCTTGTTTTGGTGCAGCCTAATCATCTGACAATGCATATCGTCTTGGTAGTGCGTACTGCGGCGAGCGCCAGCAAAGCCGCCCCGGCAGGCAATAGCAAATCTGTACAAGTCCAAAGTAGGCGGAAATTGCGTAAGGCTACCGAATCGCAGGCAAAGCGACAGCGAAGATAGAAGCAAACCAAGTCGTTTAGATACAACACCCGGCAGGCACCTGATTCCGCAGGCCGCGCAGCTCTTCAACTGCCAATCTGCCAATGCAAAGCCTTTCTCTTGGGGTTCCAAAGGGGCCATTCTCTTTTGCGAAAGAGAATGGCCCCTTTGTCCCGTTCCCCTGCGGAATGCAGGGGAAACACGCTCCCCGCGCAGCGGGAATGCTGTATTTACTTCTTGCGCTCCACCAATTTCTGGTATTGTTCCGAGATCTTTTTTCGGATATTTTCGATCTCGCGGCTTCCTTCCTCCTGCGTGTCGAGGACGAAGTTCTTCGTGCCGAGTTTGAAAAACAGCATGAACGCCTCAGTCACCATGCGGCGGGTCTCGCGGTCGAGGTTTTTATAGGTCTTGAGCATCGCTGCGGCGCTTTTGAGCTTTTCCTCGGTGAGCTCGCTGAGCGTTTTTGCGCCCGAGGCGGTGAAGACGCTGTACAGCGCGTCGGCCAGCGCTTCGCGCTGCTGGGTGTTGAGCGAATCAGCCCAGGACGAGAGCGTTTCATCGACGAGCTTTCCCTCGCGGGAGAAGTCGTCGAGGTGGACAAACTGCGTACCCAGCACCTGCCAGGAAAACCCGTCATGCTGGTAAAGGCCGTCATAGGTCGAATGCACGACCTGATAGCGCTTTTCATGCTCCATCAGCATGCCGACGACAGACGTCTGCGGCAGGATGGTATGGATGCGGCTTGCGATGCGCTTGTGGCCCGGCGTCTCGCTGATGTCCCAGGCGAAGCCGGGGCCGTCGTTATTATGGACGGCGACGATACGCTCTTGGATCTCGCCGCTGCTCTTGGCCGCGCTGTAAACGGCGAGGTTGCCGCCCTTGGAGTGTCCGCCGATGCGGATGGTCTTGTCGCTGTACTGCCGCGCGACGCGCGCGACGTATTCGACCGCCTGCTTCTGCGAGGGAATCTCCTCCAAAAAGCCCATGTTGAGGTCTTCCTTCCACCCGACGATCGTATCGTCCGTGCCGCGGAACGAGATATAGATGCTGCCGTTGCCAAGGTCGATCGTCAGCGCCGCAAACTGCTGCTCGATGGAATCGTCAAGCAGCGCTGTGTAGCCGTTAAGCGTCATATTGCGAAAGCGCGGGCTCGTCATCAGCTTGCGCAGCATTTTCGAGATCGTGTCCGGCACGAGGACACCCATGGGGACGTCCTTCCCGCCATGGCGGGCGAAAAACGCCTCCGCCGCCTCATTCAGCGGCAAGCCGCGCCCGAGCTCGGGAGGCGGCACGATGCCGTCAAAGTCGACAAAGCTCAGCTCTGCCAGAATCAGCGCGTCCACCTCGTTGAACGGCGAAATTTCGAGCGTCAGATCCCCGCGCCAGTCCAGATAATCCATCAGATTTGCCATATCGTTAACCTCCGTCAATGGGTCTCGTTTTCTTTCATCGTATGGCGCGCATAGCCGCTGCGCCACAGCCGCACGGCGCGCGCTTGCAGCGCCTCGGGCTTGTTGGGGAGTTTTTCCGCCGCGACCTCGTCTAAAAGCCGTGCAAGCACCGCGCCGATCTCACGCCCGTGGTAGCCGAGGGCGGCGAGGTCTTCCCCGCTGATCTTGAGCTCGTGGATCGAGCAGCACGCGCCCTCTGAGATCAGCTCGTCGTAGATTTTCTGTGCTTCGTGCCACAGCGCCTGCGCACGCTCCAATCCCGCGGGCGCTTTCGCGGCATTGTCGGCCTGCTTGGTGTAAAGCAAATTCTGCACCGTTTCCGCGCCGAGGCGCGCCATCTCCTTATGGATGGCCGCCCGCTCGGGACGGAACATATCGTCGAAACAGGCGAGCTGCGCGCGTATTCTGTCACGCAGCGCCTTTTCAAAGTGCAGCCGTGCCATGATGTCCTCCGCCATTTGAGCGGAAATCGCCGTGTGACCGTAAAAATGTCCGACACCCTGCTCGTCAAACGTCCGGCACAGGGGCTTACCGAGGTCATGGAAGAGCATCGTCCATCTCAGCTCCCGCTTTGGCGGCACGGCGGCGACAGTGCGCGCCGTGTGACCCCAGACGTCGAAGCAGTGGTGGTAATTGCACTGGTCAAAGCCGACGCAGGGTGAAATCTCCGGGATCGGCACGCCCAGAATGTCTGAAAAGGTCAAAAGCGTCTCCCCCACGTTCTCACCGAGCAGGAGCTTGTTCATCTCCGCATACACGCGCTCATGCGCAACGTGGGCGAGTAGGCCGCGCGCCTCATGCGCGGCGCGGGCGGTCTCCTTCTCCGCCGAAAAACCGAGCACGGAGCAGAAGCGCACGAGCCGTAAAATGCGCAGCGCGTCTTCCTCAAACCGCCGCTTCGGCTCGCCGACGCAACGCAGGACGCCTGCTTTCAGGTCTTCCTGCCCGCCGTAGGGGTCGACGAGCGTGCCGTCCGGCGACAATGCGATGGCGTTGACCGTGAAGTCGCGGCGGGCAAGGTCCTCTTCAATGCTCGTGCCGAACGTGACGGAATCTGGGTGGCGGTTATCCCTGTACGCGCCGTCGCGGCGCATCGTCGTGAGCTCAATGGGCAGTCCCCCGCTCACGACCGTCACCGTGCCGTGCTGTAATCCCGTCGGGTGCGCCCACTCGCCGAAGAGGCGCAGCACCTCCTGCGGCAGGGCGTCGGATGTCATGTCGTAGTCGGACGGCGCTTTGCCTCGCAGCATTTCGCGCACGCAGCCGCCAACCAGGTACGGCGAATAACCCGCGCCTTGCAGCGTGGTGATGACCGTTTCGACTTCCTTCGGTAAAAAGAGCATGGAACCCTCACAAAAAATCAAATTTTTAGCATTGCACTCCGTTCACCGCTATATTATAATAGAAAATCCATAAAAAGTAAATCTCCTGTGCTCTGCACAAGGAAAGGATTTGATACAATGACTAATCAGAAGGATATTTTCTCCTATCTCGTCCCCGGCAAGTGCGCGCATCTGGCCGGCATCGGCGGCGTTTCGATGAGCCCGCTGGCCGAGGTGCTGCACGGCATGGGCCTCAAGGTCCAGGGCAGCGACATGAACGACGGCCCGTCCGTCGAACATCTGCGCTCGCTCGGCATCCCCGTGGCCATCGGCCATGCGGCGGACAACCTTGGCGAGTGCGACTTTGTTATCCGCACCGCCGCCATCCACGACGATAATCCCGAGATCTCCGGCGCGGTGACGCGCGGCATCCCCGTTTTCGAGCGCGCGCAGGCTTGGGGCGCTATTATGAAGGGCTACAAAAACGCCCTCTGCATCTCCGGCACGCACGGCAAGACGACGACCACTTCGATGGCGACGCACATCTTCATGGCCGCGCAGAAAGACCCGACCGTCATGATTGGCGGCACGTTACAGCTGCTTCATTCCGGTTATCGCGTCGGCAAGGGCGATACGATCATTGCCGAGAGCTGCGAATACTGCAACTCGTTTTTGAGCTTCTTCCCCACCGTCGCGGTCATTTTGAACGTGGAGGCCGACCATCTCGATTTCTTCAAGGACTTAGCGGATGTGGAGCACTCGTTCCGCCGCTTTGCAGAGCTCGTCCCCATCGGCGGACACGTCGTCGCCAATATGGACGATCAGGGCGCGCGCGATGCGCTCAAGGGCATCTCCCAGCCCATTTTCTGGTTCAGCTACGATGATCCCGCCGCGCAGTGCCGCGCGGAAAACGTCGTCTGGACAGACGGGCTTCCGAGCTTTGACATCTATATCCGCGGCAGTTACTACGCTCATGTTTCTCTGCGCGTGGGCGGCAAGCACAACGTGATGAACGCACTGGCCGCGGCGAGCGCCGCGTATCTTCTCGGCGTCAGCGGCGAGGCCGTCGGTCTCGGCCTTGCAACGTTCACCGGCGCGGGCCGCCGCTTTGAGTACAAGGGAAGCTTCCACGGCGCGGACGTCTACGACGACTACGCCCACCACCCCGGCGAGCTGCACGCGCTGCTCGAAATGGCGAAGACGCTGCCCTACAAGCGCATCATCTGCGCATTCCAGCCGCACACCTACACGCGCACGAAGGCGCTGTTTAACGATTTTGTCAAGGAGCTGCGCGTACCCGACGTCGTCGTGCTGGCAGAGATCTACGCCGCGCGCGAGCAGAATGACATCGGCATTTCGTCTATGGACCTGAGCCGCGAGATCCCCGGATCCGTTTATTGCCCTACGCTCGACAAGGTGACTGCCGCGCTCGCGCGCATCGCCTGCCCGGGCGACCTTATTTTGACCGTCGGCGCGGGCGATATATTCAAGGCCGGCGAAAAACTGCTGAAAGAAGAGAAATAAAGCAACATGGAAATCTCCCCGATCTATCACAATTCCCGCCCCGAGGGTAAGCTGCCCGCGCAGGAAGCGTCAGCGTTCGACTTTCTGGATTCCCTCGGCATCGACTATGAGCGCGTGACCCACGAGCTGGCCGACACGATGGAAAAGTGCGACGATGTGTCCGCTGTGCTCGGCGTGGACGTGTGCAAGAACCTCTTCCTCTGCAACCGGCAGAAGACGAATTTCTACCTTTTATGTATGCCGCCGCACAAGGCGTTTCATACGAAGGACTTGAGCCATCAGATCGGCCCGCCTGTCGTTCGCGCCGGAAGAGCAGCTTTGGGACTTGCTGCACTGCACGCCGGGTTCAGCGACGATCCTCGGATTGATGAACGATGATGAAAACCGCGTGCAGCTGCTCATCGACAAGGAGACCTATGAGGCGGAGTATTTCTCCTGCCACCCGTGCCTCTGCACCTCGACCATCAAGCTCAAAACGAGCGACGTCAAAAATATGCTGCTGCCGAAAGTGCACCACGAGCCCATCGTCGTGGAGCTGTAAGAGGAAAAATCAAGCAAAAAAGGTTCCGAAGAGACTTCTTCGGAACCTTTTATATGAGCTCTTTTACTGTAAGGTATATCGGCTTGTCAACGTCCGCATCAGAGCAGGTACAGACGCCGGCGGTGTAGTCGGGGAACGGTTCGAGCGCGAAAACGCGCTCATTCGGGAAGATCGGCACTTCCCTGTCCCGCAATGCGACGGCGCTGATCCCTGCGCGCTTGCATCGGCTCTCCCGCTGCACCCAGAGGCGCCAGAAATCGGCGTCATTTGCCGCGTGAAAGCGCGTGCGCATCGCGCCGCTCACAGGGCGAAGACACTCGATATCCGCGCCGATCGGCTCGTTGTGAACAGCCAGCAGCGCAGCGCCGCGCGTGTGGCTCAGGCTGAAATGAACGTCCGGATGCGAAGCAAAGTACGGCTTGCCGTGCTCGCCGCAGGAAAGCTGCGGTAAGTCCTCCAAGCCGTAAAGTTCATGCAGTGCACGGCAGAGCAGCGCGTAGGCGCAGAGGGGTTCCGATGTTTTGATGCGGTCTTGCCGCTCAGGTGGCAGAAAACGCGCGAGCGCGGACCGTTCCGCTTCTGAGAGCGGTCGATCTAATTTTACCGCATACAACCGGATATTCACGATGTTCCGCCCCCTTTGCGCAGCGATTCCTGCGGAAATTATAGGAGAAATGGCACGGTCTGTCAAATTTCCTCCGCGCAGAAAAATTTTTTTGGAATTTTTCCGTCAAAAAAGAGGAAAGTAACTATTTTCGGCGTATATATCCATTGACAACAAAAAGTTCCGTGCGCAGAAGTGAGAAAGGAGGACGCCATGGCCTTTGACCGTCAGTTTTTGGACGAGCTCATCGCCCGCAACGACATTGTCGACGTTGTCAGCAATTATGTCTCGCTCCAGCCGCGCGGCGGGAGCCTGTGGGGCTGCTGCCCCTTTCACAGCGAAAAGACGCCGTCGTTCCATGTGCTGCCGGACAAGCAGCTGTGCTACTGCTTCGGCTGCAAAAAAGGCGGCGGCGTTATCAACTTCATCATGGAGGAGGAGAACCTCTCCTTCCCCGATGCGGTGCGCTTTCTCGCGCGGCGCGTGAACATGCCCGTGCCGGAAGAAGAGCACAGCGACGAGAGCCGGCTGCGTTCGCGCATCCTGTCGCTCAACCGCGACGCGGCGCGCTTTTACTACGATCAGCTCTACTCGCCCAAGGGTGCGCCGGTGCTCGAGTATATGAAAAACCGCAAGATCACGCGGCGCAATGCAACGAACTTCGGCCTCGGCGCATCGGCGGACGAGTGGGACGGCTTACTGACCGCGATGCGGAAAAAGGGCTATGGCGACGGCGAGCTGCTTGCCTCGGGTCTTGCCATCCGCGGCAAGAACGGCGGGCTGTACGACAAATTCCGCAAGCGCCTCATCTTCCCCATCATCGACGTGCGCGGCGATGTGCTGGGCTTTGGCGGGCGCATCATCAGCAAGGACGATCCGGGCGCGAAGTATATGAACACGCCCGAGACCATCGTTTACAGCAAGCGGCGCGTTTTATACGGGCTGAACCTGGCCAAAAAGAGCAAGCGCAGCAACATTATTTTGGTCGAGGGCAACATCGACGTCGTGATGCTGCATCAGGCGGGATTCGACAATGCTTGCGCCTCGATGGGCACAGCGCTGACGACGGAGCAGCTGCAATTACTCAGTCGCTACACAAAGGAGATCGTGCTCTGCTACGACAACGACGACGCTGGCAAGGTCGCGACGCAGAAGGCGCTGACGCTTCTCAATAACACCGACTTTCAGGTCAAGGTGCTCGAGCTTCCCAAGCGGCTCGTCGACGGAGAGTACATCAAACAGGACGCGGACGACTTCATCAAGTTCCAGGGTAAGGACGCCTTTGAGCATCTGCTTTCCGGCAGCGAGAGCGGGATGGACTTCCGCATGGCGCAGCTCAAGTCAAAGTTCGACCTCAAAAGCGACGAGGGACGTATCGGCTTTGCCGAAGCGGCAGCAGGATTGCTCTCCACAGTGCCGAACGCGGTTGAGCGCGAAATTTACACCGTGCGCGCGTCCGAGGCCGCAGGCATCACGCCCGACGCGATGAAGCTCGAGGTCGAGCGCGCGCGAAAACGCGCCCGCTACAAGGAAAGGCGCGAGCAGGAGCGGCGGGACCTGAATCCCGCGGCGAGTGCCCAGCCGCGCGAGCGGTCGATCCGCTACACAGACCTTCGCTCGGCGCTCGCCGAAGAAGGCGTGCTGCGGCTTTTGACGCTGGACGATTCCCTCTTTGGCGAGAATCCGCCGATCCGGGAAGAGGACTTCTCCTCCCCCCTCCTGGGCCGGTTCTTCACGGCGCTGCGCGCGCAGCTGCGCGAGAGCGGGCAGGTGAACATCCCAGCGCTGGCGGAATTTTTCACGTCGGAGGAGATCAGCCACTTGATCGGTATCCTGCAAAAGCCGGAATCGCTCAAAAACGGCGCACAGGCGCTGAAGGACTACTGCACTATCATTTTAGACGAAGCTCACAAACGCGCAGCCGTCAACGAAGATCCCCTGATGGCCGCGATGGAAAAGAATAAATATAAGGGTAACGGAGGAAAGCAAACATGGAAGAAAAACAGCTGACCAGCAGAGAGCTGGAGGAACAGGCCAACGCGCTGCTCGCCGAGGCGGATTTTGAGGAGATCAATCTGCCGAAGAAAGCGAAAAAGGCCGCAGCGGCCAAGAAAGCGAACGAGGATACCGCGCAGGCGGAAAAGCCCGCGGAGAAGTATCCCCCGCTGGATGAAAAGCTGGTCGCCTCCCTGCCCGCGGCGGCGCTGCTGCAGGGCAACGAAAAGCTCATGGAGATTTTTGCCAAGGGCAAGGCCAAGGGCAAGCTCAACTCCAGCGACCTGATGGAGACCATCGACGAGATGAACCTTGAGAGCGAGCAGCTCGACCAGATCTACGACTCGCTCGAAACGCTCGGCATCGACATCGGCACCGCCGAGGCCATCGACAGCAGCATCGACGATGTGGAGCCGCCGATGGAGGAGATCGCCGAGATCGAAGAGGAAGAGCTCGTCGACCCGAACGAGCTGGTCGACAGCTTCTCGACTGACGACCCCGTGCGCATGTACCTCAAGGAGATCGGTAAGGTGTCGCTGCTGTCGGCGGACGAGGAAATTTCGCTCGCGACCGCGATGTCCGCGGGCGTGGAGGCCAAGCAGAAGCTCGAAGAGGCCGAAAAGAACGGCACGGAGCTGAGCGAAGAGGAAATGAAGGCACTCAAATCTGCCGTCAAGAAGGGCGAGCGCTCCAAGCAGCGCCTGGCCGAGGCAAACCTGCGTCTCGTCGTGTCCATCGCTAAGCGCTACGTGGGCCGCGGCATGCTGTTCCTCGACCTCATTCAGGAGGGCAACCTCGGCCTCATCAAGGCCGTCGAAAAGTTCGACTACACCAAGGGCTACAAGTTCTCGACCTACGCAACGTGGTGGATCCGTCAGGCCATCACTCGCGCCATTGCTGACCAGGCGCGCACCATCCGTATCCCCGTTCATATGGTCGAGACCATCAACAAGGTCATCCGCGTGTCCCGTCAGCTCTTGCAGGAGCTCGGCCACGACCCCTCTCCCGAAGAGATCGCCGCCGAGATGGACATGCCCGTCGACAAGGTGCGCGAGATCCTGAAGATCGCGCAGGAGCCCGTCTCCCTCGAAACGCCGATCGGCGAAGAGGAAGACAGCCACCTTGGCGACTTCATCCCCGACGAGGGTGCGAGCGAGCCGAGCGAGGCCGCGTCGTTCACGCTGCTGCAGGAGCAGCTCGTCGATGTGCTCTCCACCCTCACCCCGCGTGAGGAGAAAGTCTTGAAGCTGCGCTTCGGCATCGAGGACGGCCGTCCCCGCACGCTCGAAGAGGTCGGCAAAGAGTTCAACGTCACGCGCGAGCGCATCCGCCAAATCGAAGCCAAGGCGCTGCGCAAGCTCCGTCACCCCAGCCGCAGCAAGAAGCTCAAGGACTTCCTGAACTAAGCCAATAACGACAAATAGAGGGCACACCCTTCAGGCGTTTACAGCGTCTGGATGGTGTGCCCTTTTTCATGCAAAGCGACGTGCCGTGCATTGCACATACGCATAGTCAGCGGGCAGAATATAAGTTATTCTGTTCAATAAGGTCCCGTCAAGATTTATGCGCAAATTTATTTGCAGGCTCCGGCTGAGTGAAGTCAGCCGACAATAGAGGCGTCGTCCAGAGCCGCCTCCAAGTGCTTCATGTTCATGTATTTCTTGTTGCCCCACTGGGTACCTGCCACATGGCGCAGCCTCGCGCAGACCAGCATCAGGGCGGAGTTGCCATCGGGGAACGTCCCCCCCACACGGGTGCGTCGGCGGATCTCACGGTTCAGCCGCTCGATCGCGTTGTTGGTACGGATGCGGGTCCAGTGTTCGCTGGGAAAATCGCAGTAAGTCAGTGTCTCCTCAATGCCGTCCTCGACCTTCTTGGCAGCCTCCTTCAGTTTCATGGCGCGCAGCTCGGCGACCACGGCTTTCGCCTTCTCACGGGAGGCTTTCTTACTCTCCTGCGCGTGGATCGCTTTAAGCATTTTCGCCACAATTTTGACCTTAGATTTGGGCACAACAGAGAAAATATTGCGGTAGAAATGCACCGTGCAGCGCTGATATTTGGCGTCTGGAAACACCTCGCCCACGGCCTCCAGCATCCCCATGCACTTGTCGCCGACGATGAGCTTTACGCCGTCCAAGCCGCGTCCACGAAGCCATTGGAAGAAACTGACCCAGCTGGCCTTGTCCTCCTTCATGCCCTCGGCGG